>Ga0181612_161067_pt1 | contig 12716 bp, 13 predicted proteins | sample HoacroProtozoa21_FD_119630 | JGI IMG/M metagenome (GOLD analysis project Ga0181612, IMG submission 119630) | Hoatzin crop microbial communities from Cojedes, Venezuel. Combined Assembly of Gp0051906, Gp0051904, Gp0051908 | reverse complement strand
CTCGGGAAGCCCCTGGCCGGGGTGCGCACGGAGCGGGTCTGCGGCTGTGGAGGCGGCGGGCGCGGTAACGCAGCCGGGTGCTGCGTGGTTCTGGGAGAGGCAAACTTCTCTGTGATGCGCGAGCTCGGGTTTGAAGCGCTGCTAGCAAACATTCCGCCAGTAATGTTAGCTCGTGCCTTGTTTACATACTGCTAATTAAATGAGAGACATCCCGGCTCAGCGTGAGCTTTTCCTCGTTAGAAACCCGGGTGGCCAGGCGTCCCAAGCTGGGGGTCTGTGAGTCTGCGGAGGCGCGTGCTCCCAGTGGCTCATCCACACACAAAGCAAAACGCGGTCCAAATGGTGTTTCGCTCTGCACCTTGTCTTGTTTCATTATGCTCCTTTGCATATTGCTTCGCATAACTGACCAGCGAAACTCCTCGCATTACAGACTGCACGGTCGAAATTTCTGGGAGCCATCAGCGCGCCGGATGAGGAGCTTTCGGTCGCGCTCGCCGACTGGGTTGGCCGCTGCCAGCTCCACTTATCTCTTGGCAGCGTGAAATAGGAAATTTGCTTTGAAAGAGCGGTGAGATAGCAGAGACGAGCACTCGCAGCCCGCGCCACGTTGGGCTGGCCTCCTGGCTGCCACAGACTGTTGGTCTGGTCTGAAAAGCGTCGCTGGTCAGAACCTCATCGCTTGTGGGCATCGCTGTGAGATCCAGAGGAGTTACCGTTCCTGGCTGGCAGACCCAAGGCGGCGGGTGTTTCAGGGGCAGAGCGGGTCAGGCTGTGCCCGATCTGGAAAGATACCGTGCCGAGACCGAGTGCTGATCCAGCACACTGTTCCTGTTCCTGGGGTGGGCAACACGTTAGATGTTGTCTAAAAACAGAAGAAAAGCCAATGACACTGCCTATTGCTTATAACTCTTACATTTAATGGCTTTTGGCAGGAATCTCTTTGTTGTGGTGGAAGTTTCTGACTATTATTTCTACGTTGCAGTGATTAACAAGCATTTTAGTAAACTTTGTGCAAGTCTGAGCGATTGTAACTTGAATTAGGCTGAATGCATTCCCTTCCTTATCATGCTGCTTGTATTGTTGCTACGTATTAGTAGTGCAAAAATGTAAAGCACATGATGCATGTACTGCATGTTACATGAACAGATGCATTTTTACCTTTGCCTTATTTAAAAAATTACAATAAGGAGGAGAAAAAAACATCCGTAAGTGAACGAGCTATGCAAGTATTAGGAGAAGGGATCTGGATGTTCCTCACTCCTTCTCTGTTTCCTAAGAGGCGGGAACCGTGTGTAATAAACCGCATAAAAGTTTCCTGAGTCTCTAAACAGGAACTGGTAGGAAAAAGATCCAGAGAGAAAGAGACTTGCCGTGGAAGGAGGTCTGAGACCTTTATTGAGAAGACAAAATTTGGTCAACTTGGAACACTCTTAGAAGCAGGAAGAAGGAACTAAAATGTTCTAATACATTTACATACTTATTTTCATTTAACCTGGAAGCAAATTTCACATGCAATGTTATCAAAATAAAAGTTGTGGTGCAGATGTTTGCAGGAGCACAAAACACTGAGGCTTGAAATGGAAGTCCCTCACTGTTTGCCCTGACAACAGGAAGCTGCTCATTTCCGTTAAATAGTAACTAGCCTAATCTGACTAACCCCAGATTTCAGTGTACTTTGTGGGTTAATTTGCCTATTTTCAGTTTTCTTTAAAGAATAACAATTGTTCCTTAAAATGGCTGAGGAAATGATCAAATGGTTGAGAAGTCTCAACCTTGGTTAACTTCTTATTTCAGTACATCGAGTCTTCCAAGTGATGGACAGTAAAATGCCTAATAATCTTTAAAGCAGATAATGGATCCCTACAGATTAATTTTATAGAAATAACAAAGTATGGTATGTAACCAGTAGCTGGTTCAAGAGGCATTACATCTCTACGATGAATTTTCTTCCAGGTTGCAGATGTTCACTCTTGAGTTTACCTCTTAATAGAGCTTTTGGCCTAGAATTTCCCTGTACTTTTTTATTGATTCTTATACATGAACAGTAAAAAGATAAAAAGGAAGTAAAAAGTTACCAGGTCATATTTGTCATGATCTTAATGTGGGACATATACATGTAAATTACCTGCCTAATCTAAGTGGTTGGTGGTATGTTTTCCTTAGTTTTTACTGCATTGATTGTCTGGGTGAATTTGGTTTGTAGCTTCTTGCATCACTGAGATACAATGCAAGGCATTTGGACTGTACTTTGCTGGCTGTCTGTCTCCTTTGTAGGTATGTTTCTTGCCATGTCTTGTATTTTCCCACCTTTAGGTAGATCATTCAAACTGCTTTCATCTTCCCCCAGTGACAAATTTCTTAGGATTTGATTAAGTTAGGTTTTGTGGATCAGATTGTTCTGATAAACAAAACAAAATCTAACTGAAAATGAAGTACATAGGAAGAATTTTCTCACGGGGAAAGTATATACCTTGTATACAATGTACCTTGAACAAGCGTCAAAACATATTCTGGTGATACGTATCTCAATTTCACAAATTCTAATAGTCTTGTCTTTTGTTTGGAGTATTGATACACAGAATGTGGTGCTCCAGGAACTGATGATTTAATGGAACATTAACTTAGGGACTTCTTGGGGTTGGTTTGGGGCTTTTTTATGTCTGTATGCTCACAGCCATGAGCAGCCATGTTGTCTGTTTGATCTGTAATACAAATATTTGCAACATTTTTTGCCTGTGATGTAGCAGGAGGTCTAGTCCTCATTATTTGAGCCTGGCTTCTTAATCAAAGAAAGTGGGTATGGCTTGAAATTAGTTACAGTGGGTTTTTTTCCTTGTGCCTCCAGCATCTTCAGATCATAAGACCCAGAATAAATGTTATGTGCGGTCAAGTAGAAGTTAAGATGGCATTTTGTTGGTCAAGCAAGCGAGCAAGAAGTTTCACTTGGAATTTTTACACTCTCTTGCTTGAGTAAGGTTTTGCTTAAGCCAGAATTTCCTTTTTTGACTTGAAGATAGACTGACCTCACTGCTACTGAGAAGTGTGAGCTCAGTGCCCTGAGACTGAGGTATCTAATTGGAAAGCTCATCTTACTAGCATCTCTGACAATTCTCAGAGAAGTGGAAGAGTACACAATACATTATTTTAATTAGAAGCTAATAATCATGTGCTTCAAGTGCTGTTTTCTGAACTGATCATGGACACTGTCGTTTGAAGCCAAAATATCACTTCTTTCTTTTTGTTTATGTGACTGTGATGGTTCCTGGGATCTCTGCAGCAGCCTTGAATTGAGTAAGGCAGGTGTGTGAGATGGAGTATCAAACAAAATACATTCCCTTTAAATGATGTAAGTTAAAGCTGTTACTTAATTTCAATTCTGTTTTTGTTTAGAAACCCTGGTGATGAAAAGTAAGTGTCTCAGCTCTTGAGCAAACCTTGTGGGGACTTAAGAGGTGTTACATGCCTTTTAGATGATAAAACCATTAGCTGGCATTGGTAAGTGAATAAGATGTATGCTGAGTATGAAGTCCAGAAGATATCAGTACCAAAATCTGCATTTCTTTCAGTGCTTTCTCATTAACTAAGAGCATATCTCCTAATAGGTGAATTCTAGTATTAAATATGTCTGGCTTAATCCAAGATCTCATTTTTCTTCCAGAAGTAGGGTTTGGTGTCTTTAAGTACCTAGTTTTGAAGTTGAATGTGTATTATCAGATCAACAAAAGTTAGACGTGTTAAAACCAAGCATTTTCTCCCAAGTTATGGAATAATGCTGTGAAGAATACAGTAGTGTTATCCTATGGAAATCAGGCTGGGTGCAGTCGTTGCTAGTGGTAGTTACTTGGGTACACGTCTGACCACGAACGATCGTTGTTCAGTTACCTGGAGGAGATGCGTGCGAGCAGTGGGCTGGGCTCTCTACATCCGCAGTGGAGTATTTGGCCCATTTTGTGTCCATGTCTGGAGGCCCTAGAATTCAGAATGAACTGGTGGGAATGATGTTTGGCATATGAATTTCGTATTTGTTACCTGAATCAATAGCAAAAATTTTATTGTGTGGTGTGCTTAAGCCTTCTTCAACGAATGGCTTATTTTTTGCTCTAGTATCGCAGCTTGGTGGGAGCATGTCTGAATGCCGTGCCCTTGCTACAGAGCTGGCCTTGAGATCAATTCACGCAATGGGAGAGCAAGGCAGACTGTTTCATGAAACTGAATGGTGTTCGATAGTTGAAGATTTTATGTGCTTACTTCCTTTTAGTGTCTTCATCTAATATTGATAATCTAACTTCCTGCTAATCAGATGGTTTTATAGAGACAATATGGTTTTTCTTGTTTGGTGTTTTGTCTGCAAAAGTTACTGGGGCTCAAATGTATTCAGGATTGGCTGTCCTAAGCAGCTGAGGTAAAACCTGTAACTATAATCTGTGTGATTCCTCAGTGTAGGAAATACATGTAAAAGGACAGAATATGTTAAACTGTAAGGTACTGAGGAGTGAGACAATAAGCTTTAAACTGAGAAGGCATGCCTGCACGTGGTTATCTTCAACCATGTTTGTCTCTTGAGCTTTGAAGTTGAATACCCAATTTGTGAAGGAAACAAAAAACCCTCTAGTTACCAGTAACCGATTTTCAGGCCCTCTGTCCTCTCTAGCATACATACGACACACAGATACCGCCATAAAATTGGCTGTCTTGAAAGGCATTTAAAGTAATAAAGTAGTCAGAGATCCAGGAAGGCAAAGAAAATCTTTCATCTGTTAGGGAAAAAAATGTTTAATAAGGAAATAATTATTTTATTCAAAGACATGCTAAAATGGAGTTTATTAAACAAAATGCTACCACATTTCAGTGATTGGTTGGTAAGTACAATGTCTGTAACCACTCTGATTCTGCATCAAGATTAATTTGCTTTTAGTTTCTAGCTGAAGTAAGTTGTTTTGGACCTGATTCCCATATAGCAGTGTCAGCCACTTCCAATTTGATGGGTAGTACTGAGCTATCAGAAGTATGTTGGCATTACTGCAGAGTATTATACTCGCCTGAAGATTTATTTTACCTACAAGTACAGCTGAAGTTCTGGAAGTTAATCTGGAAATCCTGACAAAAAGATACTAAAAGTAGGTTTCAGGTGATGAGGAGCGTTCTTTGTCAGAAGTCTGATGGGTGGGTGTGCTGGCTAGAGCTCCAGGCGTGAATGTATCACTGCTGTCACTCAGTCCTAAATGAAACAACACCGTAACTTCCTGCTTTTGCCAGTTCTGCAGAAATCTAAGACATAGGCAAGTCATTGGTGTCACTGGACATAAATAGGGAAATGCTCCTAAAATAAGAGTAAACTTTTTTGTTACCATGTCCAGAATAAATAACTGCCTCTTGACTTACTGAAAGCATTCTAGTGTTATTTTTATACCAGTAATTATGAAAGGGGTTTAGGTGCTGCTTTGTTTTGAGGAACCAGGAAGTTGCTGCTGTGTTAATTGCAATTAATAAAGTGTCACAGTTTTATATGAAACAGTTTTTAGAGCTCTCTCTGGTATATTGTGGTTAACTGATACAAAATATGTAGCGTAGCTAAAGCATACCTCCATCCTTCCAAAACATTTTGTAGATTTTTTGATTATTTAGGTAGTGTGTTTTCAGAATGTTGTAGAGAAACACTAGTTGGTACTGGAAGGTACCTGTGACTTTCTGACTCATCTGCTGCTGAAGGTACTCTGCAAGTGGTGAGTATGCACAGGCATAAAAAACCTGGGTAAGTCTAGTTAAATAGCCCGTAATTAAGCCCTGATTGTTGAGCCAATTTAGAGTATTCATAATTAGATATGTGTTTATTTATGGTATATTTCCCCATTTTGGTAAAAGAGTATTTATTTTATATATTTGCGTAGCCTGCTTTGTTTAGCATATTAAAGTAATTTTAAAGTCCTGTGGAGGAATGTTTGCCCGCCATCAGCTCAACCCACATGCCTTCTCCTCAACTGGGAACACAAACTGCATTTTATCAGCTGTGCTTCAGCTGATTTTTGTATTTAATGCTTCTTTACAAGGTGAAACAAAAATCAACAAAAATGGTTCAGCAAATTAAAAAAAAAAATCCAGCCTATCTTCATGCTTTATGATCAAGAAGTGGTGATGTTAAGATTTCATCTACTCCAGCTGTTGTACAGTACCGTCTTTATGACAACTAACTGCAGAATAGTTTTTATTAAAGAAAAAAAAAATTCCCCTTCTGAGGATACCTTGCCAACCTACTTAGAGCTTTATGTCCTTATTATATTTTAATTGTTGAGTTTATAGTTAGGAAAATAACTTGCTACTGTTGCACCTCCAACTTGTAGTATTTGGGATTCCAGATGTAAAACCTGTCTCTCAAGTGGTCTAGACTTGGTCTTATTGGTATTGCTAGCACTTCTAGCTTTGTTATCTCTTTGGCACGATTGGCATGATTTTGTAAACAGCTAGGGGAGTTTAGTGGCATGTGAAACTTAATTGCACTTTTCATGAGATTAAGAAGTAGAAGCCTTTTGCATAAGTTACAGGGAAGAAAAGAAGAAAGTAAATAGAGGGTAGAGCAAGAGAGACAAAGCTGAGCTTGTTTTAGGAGCTCTGAAGTTTGCTTAGCTTTCCAAAACTTTGCAAGTCAAGTTAGAAGAAAACAGTTAATAACCTGTATCTTTACCTAGTTAGTTATGGCTATTACAACAGTGAAATATGGAATAATACAGCTCAAGCACTTTTTGTGTCTGTGCTGTTCTTTTATTTTTTGTGTAACAAAAATCACCGCATGTTTGTGTAACAAAATTGAGAAGCTGCATAGTTTTATTTTAATGTTAACCCTGTGGTGCAAAGTGACTCTCTTGCAGAGAGCTGAAGGACAGATATGCCTTGGTGGAAAACAAGTTTAATATTTCATACTTCCCCCCCATAACTCCTTAGAAGTTAATAAAAACAATGTTACAAAATACATGAGGTTCATTTGCAGGGATATCTCCTGCTGAAGTCTGGAGTGGATTCAGGATGAGCGTACCAAAGTTTTTGTGAACACCTTCCTGTGGTTTCCAGCAGTTTCAGAATAATTTAAACACACCGAGAGGAAATCAGTAGTTTTTCTCTGTTTGACTACAGTTTTCTTTTCTTGTGTCAATGGGTAGTATTTACTGTTAATAATGTGGGTAAAGGACAGAATGCTTTAGCCTCCCATCTGATGAAATAATTAAATAAAATAGTACAGATCTGTTACTATAAACAGTGTAATGGGAATCTTGATAGTGTTTCATTAGATGCTAGCCCTCCCCCCCCCCCAAGTAGTTGACAGCATATTGATAGGTGGAATTGTTTCTCATTTGAAGATGTTGTTCTGGAATGTTTTATATGATAGTTCTGTATTTGAAAGGCTTTCTTATCAAGGACTTATCCGCTAGTTTATGTGAATTCGATTGATTATTTCCAGGTGTATCCAGTTAATTTCTTCTCCATTAAAATGTTTGTTCTAGTACTTCGGTGTATTAGAATGTCTCATGTTAAAGAAGAAGAAATCTGCATATCTGTTTTTTCTTGGAGCTTTTGAAAACTTATTCAAAGTTACATGTAGCATTGAATAATAGTGGAAATGTGATTAACCTTTGAATTGTGGAGAAATCCGTATAATCCAACCTATGACTTTGTGTTGTACTGGTCTGCAAAACGCCACACTGGTCAATGAGGCAGAAAGTATGCTGATTGCGACCGAATGCTTTTGTGCCGATTTGCTAGTAGTATTTGCTGTAAAAGTGGTTTTGAATATGGAGGTGGATAATTTGGAGTCACTTGAAATGTCAGCTTTGTTGTGAACACCAGGAGGATAACTGGGAATAGATGAGGAGGAGTAAAGAATGTGAATTCAGTTCTAGGCAATAAAATACTCTGTACATTTTTTTAAAATTTATTCCCGTAAGGTGTTCAAGTGTAATCTTAGATGATTGTCAGTTTAGACATTTCTTCCGCTTCAGATGTTAGGGTGGACAGAAGAAAGTACGGGAAGTCTGGATTATTCCAAAAAGATCCATCTGTTGAAAGCATGTTCTCGGTGACATCAGAAGATGAAGAGCACAGGACATGGCTCTTACTATTACTGCAGTTTGTACAGTGCTGTACATCTCACCTGGCATCCCTAAACACTGTTGGTTTCCCTGTGTTTTCCAGTAAGTTTTGTGGAAGTTGTTTCGTGTTACCTGTGGTTTTTTAGAAGTTTCTCAGTATTTCAACATACTCATTTTCTAATCACTTTTAAATTTAGGACCTTTAAAAAAATAAACCCCGTATTTGTGTAACGATGCTGCTTTACAAGAAGTACCCAGTTCTACGTATCAAGACAGGTATTTAGTTTCAGTGATAGCAGAACATGGGGTATTGAAAATATTTTCAGAGAGTTTGGGTCCAACTGGTGGGGAGTCAGTATTTGAGACCTATAAAACCTGCAAGGGTCTAAAACTCGGGTATATGCTGCTGTTAGGTACACAGGAAACCATGTCACAAAAACAACCCTATTTTGTGCTCAAGCACATGAGGTTGTGTGTAGGTGACTGAGTGTGGGGAAGGAGAATGTGTCATTACAGTGGACTTTGAAATTTGCTTTTAAAATTATAGGAAGGTAGACCTCTGTACTAGCCAAGCTTAAATGCAGTGTGCACCATTTAACAATCTATTCATTTTACTACTGTGTGTGAGGAAAGAAACGCAGGAGTCCACAGCTAAAAATGCTGTTATGACCAGTTTCACCTTTATTTGCTTTACTGCCACATTGTTTCAAAAGTGAGTAGTTATAGCACAAGTCAGAAAGTTGGTGTTCTGTGTCTTGATGGCAATGAATACATTGATGGAGAAGAATGGCAATTAACAGATAGGCAAAGCAATAATAAAATAACTAGTTAGAAGGAGTAAATTCAGAACTTCATCCAACACTGGGATAGGGATGAGAAGTCTAGAGGAGTTTAAATGAACTACTTGACACCAAAACCAAAAGACTGAAAATACAAACTTTGTGTACGTTTAATTTTTTTTTCTTAATGTGAAGAGCTGGATAACACCATAATAATGTAACCTAAAGCTAACCAAAAACATTTGACAGCAGTGCCAGGCAGAAGGGAGGCCTTTCTCAAACCCTGTTCATGCTACGGAAGAAGTGGTTTAAATACTCAGCGTGACAGTCTGAAACTATCTGACTGCAATTTTTCTATGTGCGCAGTGAACTAAGGGCTTGCTATGAGAAAGGGGTAGAATCAGTGAACTAAGGCTTTTCTAGATACTATTTCTGTTTGGGGTGGATATGAGCCGAAAATACAAATGTGTTGAAAGCTTGCATCAAGAAAAAGCTGGCAGACCCTGTCTGTGCCATTAATTGAAGCTCACCACTGGGGTACGGCTCCTGTGTGGGTCGACAGCTGGTGCAGTGCCTTGGGCCACAGGGACACGTGGAGCAGAAGAACCCAATGTGCCATGATTGCTGTGGGCAGCCCACATCTTCTGGGGGTGGCCTGCAGGGGTAAGGCGCATCCCATGAAGTGCCTTGCAAAGCTGTCACACATATCATAAGATTGTAGTTATCTATGCAGGGTAACCATCCACCTTCAGTAACGCTCTGGTATCAGACAGGGGTATTTGTGTCTCCTGTGTTCAGGTGGGCAACCAAGTACAAATCTTCTGGGGTTATGCTGCACGACTGAGGGAGATAAAATGTTTTGTCAATTGATGCTACACAGATGGCGTGAAGAGTGGTGACCATTGCTTGATTTCCTCTGCTCAGGTAAATTCAACTAAAGTTCGCTGAAGGGCAACACTACTGTGCCTGACTAATTTGGAGGCAATTTGTTCAGGTGCTGAGTGTTGCTGCAGGTTAGCCCTGAAAATAACATGCCTTAAGCCTTTTTCAACCTTAAACAAAACCGTATTGTAATTACGATTCTCAGCAATGGAGTGCTGCTTGCTGAAAGCTATTCATCCTTCTAGTGGAAATCCTTCGTAGTCAGAGCTGGGGAAATTCGGTACTCTGGACAACCCCCATCCCACTCTCAGCCCCTTTTATTGAAAGGATGTACTAGGAAAACAATAGCTCTCTCCAAAATTAGGCATACAAAGACCTGATAGACCCTGCTAGAATTTTCAGTTTAAAAGCACATTGTGACATTGTCCTCCCTGTTCTCCACAAGTGGCCACAGAGCATCTGTGACCACTTGTTCAAGTCACCAGTGCGCGTTACCTTAGTTTGGCATTGCAGTCCCTTACATGCAGCTGAAGACCAGATCACCTAAATGGATCTGCCTGAGGAACAAATGACTCTCAAACAACAGTTTAATGGCATTTACCTGGCTGGTACATCGTTGCTATGTCTGTCCAGATAGCATGGTGGTAGAGTAAGTAGCTCTTAGAATTTGCCGTACTAAAGTTGTACCTAAGTATAGTTGATCTGAGAGCTAGAGCATCCATTTTGTCTGATGACATTTTTAGGAGGTGTGCTATTGAACGAACCCGTGTGGAAAACAATAGAGACGTATGGTGGTGATGACAGAGGACAGTGGGGTATGTCTGAGCACGACAAGCTCCTGCAAATCCTGTTATTTCCAACTTCCGGGATTCTCAGCGTGTGCTGAGCCCGCAGAAGAGCACAGTGCCAGGCGACCATATCCCAAAAATTGTGCTCCTGTATCTGAAAACGTCGGCTGAATATGGTAAGGATTGAAATAGGAAATAGCTGTCTGTACAGATGCGATTATTGTACAGCAGTTATTCTGTAATACTTATTGTGTGGCAGTTTATAGCAAAACTAACTCCTACTTTGGATTTGAATCTTGAAATGAAACTTTCAATGCAAAAATCTTTTGAAGGAATGAAAGTCGGTCAAGTGATTCAAAAATACAACCTCTTTTGTTTCTTTATAATTATTTCAAGGTGTGGCATTTATGCAAATATTATTTTTAGCTATGAACAGGTATTGACAGAGTAGTGCTGATACTTAAAATGGGAATCCTCAGGCTGTTCACAAATCCCTGTAGTTTAGGAAGAAAGTTAGAGCAATAATATTTCGGTAGCCCATCTTAACAACTGCGAGAATGGGAAGATAAGTTAATGAAGTTATTCTAACATAAGCTAGTGAAATAAAACGATGAAATTCAGAAACTGTGGAAGGACTTCAGGCAGTAACTTGCCTGCTCCCTTACTACCGTCTTTTTTTTTTCAGTGCTCTGAATGAAGTAAACGAATTAATTTTACACCCATCTATTCTTGTAGTACCTCTGGCACTATACATTTGCATATGTACATGTAAGTGTTTACTCTGACTAGCAAGTTTTGCAGGTCCTCTTGTTTGTGTGACCCTTCCGTACAAGACTTGTACAAAATTCGTTTTTTTTCCATGCTCTTCTCCAGAAACCCCCTGGAGATGTTTAAATAGTGTTAAGATGAAAGCAGCTCGAGATGACCCAGTAGGAAATAATTGTTACAAAAGGAAAATGGGTTCCTCTTCAAGTACATAAAATCTTCTATTGGCAGTAGAGGTGTAAGTGAATTATTGCTGGTGGCAATAGAGCTGGGTGTGTGATCCAGGATAAATACGTTTACAGAGGTTAGTGTTGTCTGTTTTGAACAGTCTAAACCAAGCCAAAAAGAGTCTGGTGGAGGAAAGCATTCTCTGTGAAATTTTAAGCTCTTTTTACTCAACATGAGTGGAACAATTCAGATTTTTTTAGTTGGATAAAACTTCCTTGCACATTGCCAAATATAAGTACTTGATTTCTGTTGTATTTTGCAGTCATTTAGATGAGTTTTCAGTAACCAGTAATCTTTGATCTTCAGTATAATTTGAGGTCATCTTCTGACATAATACACGTCCATTTTTATGCATGGTTTAAGAAGTAATTCATGCTCAGCTAAACATTGTTAGAAATAGGAGGGTTTCGCAGATACCTGGTTTTAATACTTGTTTATTGAATTGATTCAGTAAGTGCAAAATGCTTTAAAATTTATCTTTCTCCCTACTGTTTGTATGTCTTCTCTTGATTTTTCTGTGGAGTGCCAAATCCAGACAGATTTCTCCAACTCTGTAACACCTACATATAGTAACATTTACACCCAATGAGTGTAGTATGTTTGTACAGTGTTCTCCACTGCATTAATAACACACAGAAGTTACTGTGATTAAAGCTTTTAAGTGCTTGAGACCACAAGGCAAATTGCTTCTCCAAAACTACTTTTTTTTTCAGTTGTTCTGTTAATCTGTCACTGTAGAACTGAAGAAAGTTGCTCAAGATATTCAGACTCTGCATTGTCATTCTTAGGTCTTTGCATATTTTTTAGCAAAACTTTAACCCTCAGTTTTCTTGGGAAAATGTCTGGTATAGAGATAATTGCAGCGTCCTGTCATACTAATTTTTTTTTTCCTTGACTATGTGCTCCTGTTTTTATCAGAGTCATAAAATGGTTTGGCTTGGAAGGGACCTTCAAAGATCATCTAGTCCACCCCCCGCCATAGGCAGGGACACCTTCCACTAGAGCAGGTTGCTCAAAGCCCCATCCAGCCGGGCCTTGAACACTGCCAGGGAGGGGGCAGCCACAGCTTCTCTGCACGACCTGGTTCAGTGCCTCACCACCCTCAGACTAAAGAATTTCCTCCTCATATCCAATCTAAATCTACCCTCTTTCACTTTAAAGCCATTACCCCTTGTCCTATCACTCCATGCCCTTGT
>Ga0181612_157152_pt1 | contig 12716 bp, 5 predicted proteins | sample HoacroProtozoa21_FD_119630 | JGI IMG/M metagenome (GOLD analysis project Ga0181612, IMG submission 119630) | Hoatzin crop microbial communities from Cojedes, Venezuel. Combined Assembly of Gp0051906, Gp0051904, Gp0051908 | reverse complement strand
GCACAGATAATCCTTTTCTCAGTACAGCAAACAGGACCATGTTGCCCTCCTTCTTGGGCTGTCACATAGAGGGGTTTGCATCCTCATCTTTCTGCAGGCTCAAGCTGTTTGCCTTTCTGGAGCATGACAACAGAATGAGCTTTGGTGGTCACTGAGGACAGGTAAAAGCATCATATTCGTCCAAGTGGTGAGCCCTGTCTCAAGCCCTGTGTTTCTCCTGATGCTGGAACACATCCTCCTTTCAAAGAATCCTAGTCATTTTCCTTTCTTATTGTCTAGGTTTGCAACTGTTTGTGAGACCTCATAGCTTCAGGAGGTGGCACCACTGCAAGAAATTTCCAGCAGCATGGCCAGCGTCTCACCGCCATCCCTCAAGGTCCCATCTCTGATCCTGTGCCTGTGGTGGCATTTCCCCCTTTCTCCTCCTTCAGGTCAGCGTTAGTCTGTAGGCCCTTTTCACTCATCAGTCAGGCTTTCCTCTAAGCCACATGGCTTCAGGCAAATGCCTAAATTTTCAGGAGTCAATAACAGTTGGAAAGCCAATGCTATCCTCCCTAGGAGGACTTACAGACTCACTAGTTTGTGTCCTTCTTGTGTCATGACCCACTCAAATGCCCTTTTGATTCATATTTTGGAGTAGGCGAGACATGAGGGTGAACAGCCGTCTCATTTTACTGCACTGTGAGTGGCCTGGTCCGTGTTGATCGTACATAGATGGTCTTTTTCATTGTGTAGCAGGTAAGGATCTCTGTTATTGAGCATCGTAATTTGCAGAAATTCTTGGAAACGTAACATCAAACTGCATTCAAGTAGAAAGTGCAGCCTTCCGGGCTAATATTGGTAGCAGAGTGCAAGATACATTCCCTCAAGAAATTACAGCTGCAAATGTAGCACCAAACGTTTAACAAGCAAAGCATTTGTATTTCGTTTTATGCAGCAGTAAGCCTTCAGATAGTTCATATACTTGTATTGAACTTAAACCTCATTGTTCTTTGACCTAAATTCAGCTAAAGTATGATTTTTCCTTAATAGCTAAAATGTTTTTATTATATAAATACATATGTCTATACATGTAACATACAAATAAATGTTTAGTGTATTCAAATGTGCAGCACAAATCTTGTATAAATCTCATGCTTCCCTGTTGATGCAACTAAGTGGAGCAAAGCTTATTTACATTAAATTAAATTGTATAAAATTCATCATTCAGTTTCAAAACTAAAAGTCTAAAGGCTACTGCATTCACCTCTTCAGACAGCCAATTAACTTGTATTAGCTTTGATTCTATGACAGGATCTGTGATTCTATGACAGGACAAGGAGTAATGGTTTTAAACTAAAGAAGGGTAGATTTAGACTGGATATAAGGAAGAAGTTTTTCATAATGAGGATGGTGAAACAGTCGAATGGCGTGCTCAGAGGCAGTGAAGGCTCCGTCCCTGGAAGCATTCAAGGCCAGGCTGGACGGGGCTCTGAGCAACCTGATCCTGTTGAAGAAGTCCCTGCTCACTGCAGGGTGGTTGAGCTTGGTGACCTCTAAAGGTCACTTCCAACCCAAAGCATTCTAAGGTTCTATGACTCTAGTTTTATATTTGCATTAATAAAAATTCTAACATATGGATCCAGATACTGGGGTGTGTGGCTGAACTATGAATGTCTTTCCTTAGACCAGGACAGGCTAAGGACAGGGTCACCTCTGCAGTCAAGTAACACAGGCTCAGAACTGCTCCACATCAGTCCGTCAAGCAATGGATGTGATGTCTTGACACGGTCTAACACCTGGACTGCTGCAGTAGAATATATGGTCACCCTATGCCTGTTCATCAGCTATACCACTAGTTTTCAAAGTCATGCAATGCAAAATTCCCCGGATTCCCAGGAAACTGCCTTTGTTATTGGCCTTCTGCTGCTTTCAGGGCACAGAAAGGAGAGGAGGCTCCGTTTCTTTATTTATACAGCATCCTATTTCCTTTTCATTTTTTTGAGAACTATGACAATAGATAAGACTGAACCATGCCATGCCACACTTGAAGTTCTGAATTTCTCAGTATAAAAGTGCTTTTGTAACTGCACAACACAGAATCGAGGAATTAAATATCATGTACTGATAATGCCGTTGCATAGTCCCCCCCCACACTGCTGAAAGGTTGCCCGCAAAATAGCTCTGTCCTGATTTTCTTATATATATTAACTGCGTAGCCAGTTGCTGCTCAGAACTTATCTGCTGGCTGATTAGTGTTTATGAACATCTTCTCATGTTCCGAAGGTGCATAAGAGTAGGAAGTGTGGTTTACAAGGTCTTTCAAATACAATGAGTGTTGCAAATCACTGAAAGCCAGTAATATAATTTTCTTACCTCTGCTCTGTAATGGCAGGAAGAAAGCTGTTGTTTCTTTTGAACTCAGGTATTTATAGTCTGTGACATTAAGCATGCATTTCCATGTATGTGTTCCTCCTTGGGCTGATGAGCAGTGGGTTCACTTAACTTATCCATAGAAAGCTCTAAAGTTGTGTGGTACTTCGTCAGACACCAAGAATGAAAACCAGGCTCTCCTGATTTCTCAATCAGCTGTTGACCCTAACTTACTGTGCATTCTTGTGCATAGCCTTCACATATAAAGTTTTAAGAATTTCAATGAACTCTTGGCACTTCTGATTTTACATTGAATTACCTGTGGCCTGGCTTATGGAGATGATGAGCATTCACAAACTGAGGTAAAGTTAAAAAAAAAAAGCTTCAGGAACAAATGTTTAAAAACAGGGTTTTGGTCTCTGTGAGTCATTTAACCAGCATCTGAAGCACCAGAGATCTGTAAACACTATTGAAGAGTCTTGTGTGTAAGATAGTAACAGCAGTGTATCATCTTTTACAGCAGCAAAGGAAGTAAGCAGTAAGAAAGAAACCCAGACAATGCAAGACATTGTAAACAAGCACAGATTTATCAAAACTGCTGCTTTGCCTTATCTGTTTAAATAAACTTCTGATGAAATAAGCATGCCTCCTGCCAGTTTACCTGCTAAAGCTGGCTTTGAGAAAAAGGACCACAGTCATTTTGGAAGGAAAGTAATGTTTGCCTACCCAAGACTGGTGAGTCCATGCCTTTCTGATGTATAGGAGTTGTGCACTGGAAGAAGAAAACTAAGGAACGAGTCATGTTGGTGATAAATTGTTCACTTGTGAAGTGGAACAGAATCTGGAATAGTTTCCCCAGATCTGCTCTTTCCTGTAGTGTCTCTGCTTGGGTTGGCAGAAACCTTTGTTCTGCTCCTTAAAGTCTGCTATGTAGCCAAGCTTGGCTGTATATTCTGTCTCTTATGACTATTTTGCTGCTTGTAGCAGTGTGAAAAATTAAAGAACTTATTCATCTGTGTACATCCTACTAACTATTTTCACATGGCTAGTCCAGTTAATTGATCCAACAAGAGTGTACTGTCATGCCTGAAGCAGTCCAGGCTTTAATGGATGCCTTGCACCTCAGCTTTTCCTCTGTTGGCTTTGGATTAATTTGTGTATTTGTCACAGGAAATATTAAGAGGTCCTTTTCTTCCCCAGAGCTATGCTAATACACAAAACTGCTGGAAACATTTAGCTCACTGAAATTTGAAGAGCGCCCAAAACTACTGGAATGCATTTAAAAAAAAAAAAGTGTAAAAGTGTAAGAGCCATTTTGTGAATGTTTTCTGTAGGTATTTTTTATCTATTTTGAGCTGATAGTACTCAGGTTATTCCCAGAGGGTCAGAACTACTGAAGAGCTCAGCAGCCACAATGGCAGTTAGACTTCCAAAGCAGTTAATTTCCCATTTTAGACATCAAAATAATGACACGCTCATTCATAAACTTGTACAGCATGCTAGAGTCTAGATATTTTGCAAATGCAGCTGTATGTGTTTTGTGTAAATGCTAAGCTGAAGTTGAACTTTTTTTTTTTGAAGGTTAAAAATGAAGAAGTGAAAATAAAATAACTGAGGACCTGTCTTCAGTCTTTGGAAAATCTTGTCCTCAGTGGGAACCATGAGCTTTTCTAACAGTAGAACATGAGCAAAATCCTCATTCTTAGGGTATTCTTGTTTCCTACAAACTCAAATGCACCTTTCATCTTAAATCATTTCTATGTCATATCCATTATTAGTGCTTGATTCTCCAGTCTGCTGAATTCACCCTTTAGAGATGGGTGTCTCTCAGAAATGTCGAAAAAGCTAAATAAAATGTAGACAACTGAAGCCGGAGTTTAAGGCAAATAGTTTTCTGGATAAAAATAGCTGGGTTGTATCCTACTTGTGGACGCAATAAAGACAGAAGAGGAAAAATGTACTGTCACAGGTAGCTGTGTTTTTATTCTTTTTTGAAACCAGACACTGTATGTTTTTCAAGAGAGTGTACAGTAGCTAGACACCAGATACACAACTCTGCCTAAATACTTAAACACCTCTGTTTCTGTGTCACAGTAGCCCTGGCACAAGCACATCTTCGCTTTTGTTGCTTCAAAACTGGGTAATATTTTTCAATGTCAGCATCACAGGAAATTCAAAAGCTAGAACTAGTTCAAACTGAGTCATGGAGCTTCATATACAGAAGAGGCAGTATTAGCATTATTAGCAGGACCATATATTCTGGCCCCATTTTCTCAAGTCTTCAGTGATCTGCCAGATTACTGATCATTGGACCCAGGGACTTGAAAGTCCTCTGTCCTCTTTTGTCATACACAATAGTGCTCAACGTCTGGCTGAAAATATGTACCCTATTCTTAGCTTGACGCAAGATTTTCTTTAGTATTATTTTAATAACAATATCATGGAATATCTCCAAAACCTAAATCCACCATCCTAAATCCAGCAGGCCCTCTGCTGAACAGAAGTTCCACTGGGGGAAAAAAAAATCTTAAAAAATTATTTCCAGATGCAACTGCCTATTTCCTACAATTTTCATTTCACTGTGAGTACACATCTCCAAACTATTTCACCAGCAACAGGACAAGAAGAATGAGCATGGCGGAATCTTGCTGTTGTTAGCTTAACACAAAAATTTCCTTGGAGGATGAACAGCTACATTACCTAACAACGTTAGGTAGAATGGTCCAGTTATTTCAGGGTATCAGAACAATTTAATCCTTGAGACACATCACTGTCAGGCCCCTGAGAGCACTCACAAGCCTTAATGGATGTCATTAGCGTCCCATGGGACCTCCCACCAACTTTGCCCATGACCCAGGAGCCCCATTTCAGCACCCCTTGGGACTGCATGTTGGGGCAGACATGTCTGGCACTACGATTGCCCTGGGTCCTGGCTCTCCATCCCTGAGGGAGCAGACAGCTCCCACTGCTTCTGGACAATAACCTGCCTGGTTCATGCCATTTGAGTTGCCCACTTCAGAATTAATGTGGAATTTCACTCACTGCTTTCTTTAGAAGGAATGTGAAATTATGACATAGAAACTGAGTAGATTAGCATCAGTCTGTTTTAATAGAACACCAATATGTCAATTTATCAGATATTAATTTGATGCACCACAGTCTGGAACTTCTGAATATATTACGCATGTATGTATAAGCACTCACCTGGATATCTGTGTGATTGCTTGTGCATGCAAATAGCCTTAACAAGGAACCGAAAGCAAGCAGTATTTCGGCTCACTCATAATATCAACCTAAAGGTGAATGGCATATGTTGGCTTACACAATACAGCTTAAACTGATCCAGTGGTTTGTTACCAACAGCTGCAAGAGTTTCCACTCCTTCACCCCCTGTTTACTGCTCATTAATGAGACCATATTGAGCATGAACACAGGTACCTTCACCTCACTGGAAAATAATGTGTAAACTAAATAAATATTAAGAGTTGTATTGCATTTCTAAAATTCTGACATTGAAACTATTTTGCCGTTCAAAAATGGCACACATGATGGCTACACCTTTACATAAAAAGTAAATGGATTCCATCTTGATTTACAGCCATTTCTACTTCAGAATGCTGAGAACATATGTAGGTAGAGCATTAGATTAGAACAACAACTGCATTGGTAAAATTGTGATGATTATGATGAGGATGACAATAATTCTTCATGATTTACATTAGAGTTTTTACATAACTAGTAGTACAATATGGTTACAGGATTACATTTATTATATTCCCTTGTTTTGGTAAGGTTGACTTAATACACTTTCTTGACTAAAATTTCACAAGTGACATTGCCCTAAGGAAAGACAAGGTTAGAGGTGTTTGTCCTATGTAAGAAAAAGAAGTGTATATCAGAATTAGCTTTCGGATTAGCAAATTACAGGAACAGGAGATACAGTTTCTTTGTATATTGACTAACTGCTAAGTATGGGAATATTTCTAACAGTTGTTTGGAAAGGGAAATGTCTAGGCAGTGTACTTAAGGGGAGATAAAACCAGCATGTTACATTCTGGAGAACGACTGTAAACTCTTATTACATGGAGAAGCAGAGAAGAAGCAAAGCAATGTAAATTTACATTCTTCTATTATTCAGAAAGTGAGTTGTGTTAAAGATTGAATTTTTCTGGATTTTGCAAATAAAGGGAGAAACTTGAAAAAAATCCTCCAAGAATACTAAAAGAACAGCGTCTTCTTGCTCTTAAGATGAAGGACAAGACTTTCCACTGAGGAACACTGCTGTAGCTGTACTGGAGTCAATGATAGTACATTAATTTATAATAGCTGGATATTCATGATGCTTTGCAAACAAATGAAAATGGAGACATTCCACTCATATGAGGCGGTTGCTGTGTTTTTCCTTACAGACCTACATTCTCATTCAAGAGAGCCACTGAGAACATGTTTGAACAAGAGGTCGGACAAATTTATGGAAGGGTATGAATATCTTGTTATTACTTATGCAATGCCACATGTATTCTTATAGACTTTCTGTCAGTGAAGAATAAATTATGAAAACAGAAAACAACGTCCCTTGGCTCGAAGAGCTTTCTCCTTCTGAGCACCACAGGATTACATACTGGACATGCAGTTGATGCAGATTTGGAAGCTCTCTTATGAATAGATTATGAAAAGATTATGAAAAAAAATATTTTCATCTGATTTCAAATCATCCAAAACCTGGAGTTGACCTCACTTCCTTTTTCTGTAGTGAATTTTCCAAAGAAGACTGAAAAGCTTTGAAAGTGTGAGAGCCATGTTTGACACAACATTCACAGAGATGACACACATGTTGACTAGGTCAGACAGAAAAGTATTATTCACAATTCTTCCCCTACCTGCTTAGCCCTCCCAAGCAAGTCCATTCTGACAGGCTTGATTCAAGATGACCCAGTTTCCAAAGTGGCAGAAAACTTTGTCCAGTCATGTCTTGTCATCAGGTGTTTTTGTCCTTTTCAAAATCTTGGCTGGCTTCTCCCCAGTGTTTCTCAATCTTTCTCAGAGAAAGGCTCTTTTCTGCACTGGATGTGGCCACGTGTGTTGTGCTCCATAAACTTCTCTACTAGGGTGGAGACATGGCAAAAAGCACACTCTGGTCAGAGGATGTACTTGGCCTTCTCCACCTAAAAGAGTTTTAACCAGACAAATAACCTGGTAGATGAGGCATTTGTTATCTGGCTGTCACAAGTGCATGCACTGGAAATCTCCCTTCCTGACTTTCATAGTATTTGTTGCTATAGTGTCAGGGCAAAATCTGGTATTTTCCTGGTAGAATACGACCAGAGTAAAAAGAAAGCTAAGCTATATAAAGAGAAAATATATTGTTCTGGGGCAGGGATCGTTTTAGTCATATCCCAGTTCCAGGCTTAGTGATATTAAATCTTGTTTTTCATAAGGAGTGTCTGTATGTGCTGCATGCAAAGTTTCAACTCCTGCTATTTTTTTTCGGTGAGGTATATGGCAGGACAAGTCATACACTAGTACACAAAAGTACTAGATCCAGAAAACTGAAATAAGTGGTTGTAAGCAAGAAGATTTTGTAAATTCAAAGTTACAGAACTTGTAACTTGACCTTAAACTAATTTTTCACATGCATGTATCCTAAAACAGCTGAACGGCTGTATCTTAAAATGTACAAACCAGATACATCCCTTTATGACCAATTAATATAAAAAATAGCTATCACCATTTCCTTAGCAATATATTATAAAAATTCTTCACTATGATTTGCTCTCTATCCTAGCAGAAGTTGGACTCATGGTTTCTGAGAAAGGTAGGCAAGCTTCTACAAAAAGTCTGAAGTTCCAAGCAAAAGTTAAACCTGTTTTCTCCTTAGTCAGGCAGATTAAATGTCTGATCTCTACTACAGTGGTTGAATGATTGAAGCCTTACAGAATTTTGAATAAGGTCTTTTGTTTACTAATGGCGTAATCCTTCAAAAACACAATGTTGGTCATGTTTTACCATTTAGGTTATTCATCTCAATATGATTTACAAGCATTATGTTTCTATATTTTCAGATCCATAGATGTGCCAGTATATATTCCCCTGAAGAGAGATTATTCATGTCTCAGTAACCTCCACATCAGTATCATAATGCCAAGAACTGCAGTTGTATACTATATTTGAGTTTTACGGCAACATCATGCAGAACACTGATAAAATCCCAGCATTTTATGATCAATTAATTTCAGTTTCTACTTATATTTTACTAATACAAGTAGAGGGCTTATAATAAGCATCTAAAACCAAGACTCTTGTTAGCACCTTCTAGACTTCCCTGTTCTGTCAAAAGCAAAACCTGAAAAAACTAATATGGATATTTATTACTGTACACATTATTAATCACTGAAGACTTTATCTAAAGCTATAAGCCAGGCAGAAGTTAGGGACTCTGTATATGAGTGTGAGCATCTGTGTCTGAGCAGACTTTAACCTTTAAAAATCTAGTTTGTTTTTTTTTTTTTGAGTTTAACATTAAAAGGTGTGAGACCTTCAGAAAATCAGTTGATATCTTAGGCTCTGAAGAGCCATGAAAACAGTGTCTGGTGCATTGTCTGCTAATTTTCCATTTCTTTTTCTGCCTTCTTCAATTTTTTTGAGGGAAGGGAATAATTATTTTCTGCAAGTAAGGGCACTGTAGGAGAAAAATATAACCTGGTATTTTGTCTCAGATAATAGTGTGAATTCTTACTTGACATTACCTGTGTGACTTCTCTGTAGACATTACCTGCATGATGTTTCTTCATTACATGTAGTAGAGAGTTGCTGAATGTGATGAGGGACCAAAGATGTAGTAGAGCCATTCAGCGCAAACTTTGGAAGAAGTTCCTGGACAAGTAGTAGGAGTGTGTATTACCTCTTACCACAATCTGTAGCAATGAGCTACTCACAAGTATTTGACAGGTTTGCAAGCAGGCCCAGGTTAGAAGACATTAGGATTTCAACATTGCCTTCTGTTCACTGAGAAACAGGCTATTGCATAAAGAAAACTCTTGAAAGAAGTATCACTATTCTGGTACAAAAGCAGATTTTATCATATCTCTACTGAATTGAATGGCAAAACCAGGGTGACTGTTCAAAGTAGCAAGACTGCACTTTCTAAAGAACTTGAAGAAAAGCTACAGTTAAGCTTCTTTTTACATCATTTCACCACTGTCATGCCAAAGGGTTAAAACTGGGATTTCCCAGTATTTCCTTTTTGCATTTTAGAGATTCTGTTCTGTGGCAGACACTCAAAAGATGCCTATGCTACATTACACAGCGCGTGGTGAGGCTTCAGATTAAACTTCTAATCAGCCAATAAACCTCTGTGGCAGAGAACAGTACTTAGGCCTCAGAAGCAGTGCAGTCATGCTAGCCCAGACAGAGATAAAGCCATCAACTTTTTAACAGAGCTGATTAGCTTTCAAGGAGTACTGTCTCAGTGCTGCTCTGATCTTGGTCCATGTAGAAACACCTAGAGCACCTTTGCAAAACAGCATGTACAGACTTGAATTTTAGAACTGATTGAAAAGGGGCCCAAGACAAAAGTGGGAATAGGTGCTGAGCTACCCACATTCTCGAAAAAAAGGCAGAGGAGAACTTATACTGCTATGTTTAAAATGCTGATCTTTGGGTAAAAGAAAAAAAAAAAAGGAGAATTTAACAAGACACCAGAATTTGGAAAGAGAGGAAAGCAGAATGTAAACTATGTAGAGTCCTAGCTTCAGCAGCCACTGTGTGACGCGGCAGCTTTGCCTTAACTTACATGGTTTTACTCGCCAGTGAGACTCGTTAGGCGTGAATTTACGGTGCTCTACACTGAGCTCCAGGAGCTCCTCCTTGTTGCACTCCAAGAGGCTGTTGACTCCAGCTTCACACTGCACCATACTTTCTTCTTAGCCACATTCTTCCTGCAAATTAAGGTTGTCTTTGGTGCTTAGTGTGGTGCAAGACTGTAAATTCAGAGTGCAAACTGCCACACACTGGCTTCTTCATGTTGGCAAGCCCTTAGATTTCTGGAAGAATGACTGGCTATCACATCAAGTATTTTGAAACTTCTCTAAGCAGGGTTTGAAAACATGTAAACAAAACTCAAAATATTATTTGGAAGATGAGAGAACAGAAGTTTATTTTTAACTTTTCCAACACATGATGATTTCAAGTAGTTTAGAAGGGCATTTTCTTATTAATATTTTAGCTGTCATTGTCTGAGATTGCAGGAATACAAGTATATTGCTGTCTTGTGAATCTATTTGACCACAACAAAAAAATCCTCTGCTTGAATGGCACTTGTTTAATTCCTGGTTTTTTCCATCATTGAACTCAGTAACCATTGTGTATGCCTTCTCTTTTTAGACTGGGGGTCTGTGCACTGGGGCTTGTACTAGCCTCTCTCAGTAAGTGCAAATAGAACAAGAATCTGCAACAAGGCCGTTCTGCTCACTGTAAATCTTTTGCTACAGTATTTATGTTAAAAGTCCCATTCTATTTCATACAATCCTAAGAAGATTGCATAGTGGTTGCCCCGTCCTTGGTAGAATAAGGTGGGATCACGTCAAGCACCATACTTCAGTACTTTACCAGTACTTCTGCTTTGTTGAGTAGTTGAGAGAACAAGAGGTTTGTTTCTTCCTAGCTGCATGTAGTTTAATGAAGAATAAGTATTAGTTCAGGATATCATCTGTTCTTCAACAGCCCATCTACAGGTTGTTCTGGAAACACTAGAGCTGAACAGGACTGCACTGGCAAGTGTACCCACCAGATGCTTGCAGTCCTCTACCCACACAGAGATACACTGACAGTGACACGAGAGCCTTTTGCTGTGGGAACAGTGGGTTGACTGTGAGCTTGGATGTGTCTCAGATACAGCATGAAACATTGCTTTTCAGTATTTTAATCACAGCAATAAAGAAATAGTACAGTTAAAAAAGTAGGGACTAGACAATCTACTCTTTGGCCAGGTTAGAGTTCTAGTATTACAGAAACAGATTCTTTGTTAACATTTAGAGAACACATATGTAAAGTTATGACATTTGTGTAGAAGTAGGCATCGAGTTTGAATGCAAGGAAACGTGGGGCTTGCTGCAGTGATCATAAAGAGTTAAAAACAAACTAAGCTGCCAGTACAATACTCCCAAATCACTAACTTGAAACTTGCAAAAAAAGGCTAACGTAAGTTGTTATATTTTGTTTGGAAGGATGCAGCACTTCTAGGAGATGTTAATAGCTGTTTTTTCCTCTGGAAAAAAAATTCTCTCTTCTCCAAGTGTTCCAATTCTGAAATCTTTCGGATTAATTGTGTTCTTTTGTAGTCAAATGATACCTTTAATATGAGAAAACTCACACTTTGAAATTTCAATGTTAAAAGTTTTTTTCACCAAATATGAGGGGGTTTTTAATCAAGTTTTAAAAAGTGTATTAAAGTTCACTGATGCTGGCTTTGAATGCCACTAGATCTAATTTCAACCATTTTCTTTGCTTTTTCCATATTTAATCAAAATAAAACATCTTCTGGTTGAGTTTTTTCTATTTTAACTGAAATTATTCTGCACAGTCAAGGGATAACCATGCAATTTAAATTACTGTATACTCATTTTGATACATACTTGTATTCACAGAGTTGCTTCTGCTTCTTGCTCGTTTGCCCAGAGACCAGTTATTTATAACCATGAGTATGAATTAGCATACTACCTTATTGTTTGCTTTCACTTCAAAACAATCAGGCAGCGATATACTTTTCACACTCACATCTACACACAATCACACTCACAGTTACAGCATGAATGGGGGCACTGGGCACAACCAGGCCTTGGATATGTGTATGAACACCTGACCAAGAAATATGCAAATCATGGGTCCTCTGCCTACATCACAGGAGGTCAGCGGAGTACAGGGTTGCTTCTGGAAGACAAGCACAAGGAAATTCTGTGGTGTAAACAATGTGGTAAATACCACTGGAATTGTGATCAAGAAAGCAAGGAATACTACTTGACAGAACAACCTATAACAGGCTTTTCACAGAAATCTCCGTTCTTTATGCCTGACAGGCAGACTAAATGAAGTAATATCAGTCTGCATTGGCTGAAAGGAGACTGCACAATGTGAGAAGGAAAGGTTGTGGGGCCAAATCCTACATCTGAAAGTGTTTTGAAAAATGAGACAGTAGGTATGTGTTCTGGTTTTGGCTGCAGCCGGCAACAAAAGCGCCACGCGGCCGCCCCTCCCCCTGCCGGGGTGCGGAGGAGAATGGGAAGAAACAGGCAGAAACTGGTGGATCAGGATAAGGGCAGTTTAACAGAACAGCAAACAGAGGGAACAGGAACAACAATGATACAGAT
>Ga0181612_123587_pt1 | contig 12716 bp, 7 predicted proteins | sample HoacroProtozoa21_FD_119630 | JGI IMG/M metagenome (GOLD analysis project Ga0181612, IMG submission 119630) | Hoatzin crop microbial communities from Cojedes, Venezuel. Combined Assembly of Gp0051906, Gp0051904, Gp0051908 | reverse complement strand
GTGAATCAGAATATAACACCCTGATATTGTCAGTGAAAAAACAAGATGGCATGGAATGTAGGTTAGTTTACCCAGTAGTAGCTAACCCATATACCTTGCTGACATCCCTGAAGGAAAAACATAAATGGTTCACGGTACTTGATCTCAAGGATGCTTTCTTCTGGATACTTCTAGACAAAGACAGTCAGGTGATATTTGCCTTTGAATGGGAAAGCCCCACTACCAGGTGCAAGACCTGGATGGTGTTACCCCAAGGATTCAGAAATATCCCTACACCATTTAGCAGTTGGCAAAGGAGCTAGAATTATGGAAAATGGGAAACCCTGAGGGAACAATATTGCAATATATTTTGTTGGCTGCAGGTACTCAGGGAGAGTGTCTACAGATGACTGTAAGCCTGTTGAATTTTGTAGGACAAGGAGGATACCAAGTATCAAAGAGCAAAGCCCAGGTGGGGAAGAAGACTGTGATTTATTTGGGTTTTGAGATCTCACAAGGACAGCGGAGACTAGGAACTGACAGAAAAGAAGGGATCTGCCAAACTCCAGAACCAAGAACTGTACGAGACCAAAGGTTTTTTTCGGGTATGGTTGCATGGTGCCGACTGTGGATTCTCAACTATGGACTATTGGTAAAACCCCTTTTGTGAAACTTTGAAGGGGTCAAAAGAGAACCACCTACTATGGACTCCTGAATGCCAAGTAGCCTTTAAGAACTTAAAAAAAGGCTGTGATGTCAACACCCGCATTGAGACTGACATGAATTACAACATCTTGCCCTGGGCGTGCTGACTCAAATACTGGGAACCCGGAGAAGAGCTATGGGGTATTTCTCAAAACAATTTGACAATATGGTAGCAGCTTTATGCAAGATGGAAAAAGGATGTCTGGATATGCAGTGGCTATAACTACACAGGTAATAGAGTCTGGGGCCCTACCCATTAACATATTGGCCCAGAAGGTGGAACTGGTGGCATTGAGACAAGCCTTGAAGCTAGCTGAAAGGGAAAAGGTAAATATATGGACTATCTGGAAAGAAAGACACCTGTTGTTAACTCTAGGGTCACCTGTCAAATGCAAGGAAGAAATTCTAATGCACTGCAAAACACATCAATTTGGACAAACTGCAGTAAATGTAGGTAACCTGTTGGCCAATAAAACTGCTAAAGCAGTGGCTGAACAAAGTATCCTTGTATTGGCATCAGTGAAACAGGTGAAGCTCCCAATTCTGAAGCCTAATTATAGGGAGACAGGTCAAGAGTTGGCATCATTGTTAAAAGCAGCCACAAATGATGAGGGTTGGTTAATAACCCACACAAAACAAATCACTGTTACACTGTTATATGTGTAAGGATGACTTGGATAGTAAAGTCTGTAATAGCAAAACGCCGTATTTGTTTAAAAAAAAAAAAAAATCCCATAAATAGGAAAAGGCCGCCCCCAGGGACCACTAGGCAAGGAAATTCCCCTGGAGATTATTGGAAAATCGATTTCTCCAAATTACAAAAACAAAACGGTTACAAATAACTTCTTATATTAGTTTATACCTTCTCAGGTTGGTTGGAGGCTTTCCGCTGTTGCACCAACAAATCTAGGGAAGTAACTAAGCTGTTACTCAAAGAAATAATACCAAGGTTTCGGGTACCGACAGGAATATCCTCTGATCGAGGCCTGCATTTTGTGGCAGATGTGGTCCAACAGTTAAGTAAAATCCTGGGTATCGAGTGGGATTTACATACCCCATGGAGTCCTCAACTGAGTGGAAAAGTACAGAAAATTAATCAAGCCCTGGAAAGACAAATTAGTAAAATATGTCAAGAAACCTCTTTGAAGTGGTCACAGGCCCTTCCATTAGCTCTTTTGAAAATCAGAATACAACCAAGGTCTAGGAGTATATGGAAAACCGTATGCAGCACCACTGATTCCAGGGGAGACACATGTAAAAGGGAAGATGGTTTTAAAGTTATATCTGATTTGTCTAGGAAGGGTCCTTGCAGCTCAGAACCTTTGGGACGTCTATGAATAAAACTAAGGAGAAGTAATTGTTAGCACATTCAGATGTGGTGGTACGTTATCCTAATCCTTTGTAAACTGATGAAGAAATCGGGGAGATCCATGGACAGAAAATACACATCTCACTTTGGGATGGTCATGGCTAACGTCCTGGATCCCTGATATCTCCCTGTGAGTAAAAAAAATATCTTTATTATAGCTATGATAAAGAAATGCGCATTAGGAGGAGCGATCCCCCGTGCATCCAGCGCTGTAATAAAGAATGCCTGCTTTTTAATGCTGTGTTGGCAGTAAGAAGTTTTACTCCCGATTTCAGTGACACTATCATTTACACCACTCAAAGCCCTCAGACTGTTGAAAGTCAATGGCTGTCAGTGAAGGCATCTGGTTTACAGTTGTTTTGAATTTGGTTGTGCTTGGTAAATTGTTCCCAAGAAAAGATGTAGTGAATATCTGTGGACATGACAGCAAAGAGAATTTGTGATAAATCTATGGCTTTTCTTTCTGAATTAGGTTGTGCCTTTTAGTCACACTCGATTGAGGTGGTCTTGGTGAATAGAAATGTCTCAAGAGGGAAACTGTTTCTTCCATTTTACGGAACTTTTGTGAATTTCCTGATATTTTGCAAACTATTTGAATGATTCAACGGTTCATGTTCTTCAGGGAGAAAAGGTAAAGTGTGGGATTACTGAGACTTTTTTAGCTTGAAATTATTCATTGGCACCAGAATCTTTCCTGTTCTAATGTTAACTAGAAACATAAAACACCAGATCTGTCAGCAGTGTGAATATCCAGGATCCCTGCTGAGTGGCTGTTTGCTGAAGTACTTCTCCTGCTTTGCTTCTCTTGGAATGAAGTTAGGTATAGTGAAAATTTCACTGAAACCAGCATGTTGGGCCAAAAAAATAAAAAAAAAAATAAGGAAGGAAAAAAAGAAAACCCTGAGGTTCACACTGAATTATTGAACATGTGATGCAGGAAACAAATACATCCAACCTACTTTTTTTTTTAATAAATTGTAATAACTAAAAGCCTACAAGGTAAAGTATAAGAATGAACATCACAAATAAACATACATTATTTCTTCATCCCCCCCCCCCTTTTTTTTTCTTCCCTTTCCTCATCCTTTTCTTCTTTTGTTTCCCCATCTCCCCCATTCATTCAGCTAGCTGTTCTTTCTGTGTCTGGGGAGTCTTAAGCCCAATCCTGTCATTTCTATGATGGAGAGTACAAGCCATGTAATTAACTGAAAAGAACGCATTTTATATGATGTTGTTATTAAACTATAATAATATTAAATAAATGTGACACATACTCAGAGTTATGATGCCACAAAATGCCTAATCTAGGCTTTGTTACAGTAATGCAGTTCAGTGTACAAACTCTGTAACTTCTGTAAGTTCTGAAGCATTCTGTTTTAACTGGTTTAATAAGAAGTGATTTTCCCTCTGCTTCCCACCATTACAAGTCATTGAATAAAAGTATTTAGGGAAGAAAAAAGGCCTTCAGGGAAAAACAACCATCTTTTCTTTTGTTTTTGTAACCCCTGAATATCAAAAAGTACTAAATCTGGTGACAAATGTTGTGGGAGCTGATATCAAAACTAAACTGAAGTTCAGCTTGATTACATTACTAGAGATCTTTCTAAAGGAGTCACAAAAAAGAATATCATGGAATACTAGTTTATCTCTACAGACTGTTATGCAATTCAATGTTCACACTTTAGAATTTCATTGTATAAGTCTGGTTTCTGCTTTATCCCACACCAAATTTTCTTAGTGAAAAAATACCTAAACTCAGGTCACCCTTATTCCTGACATAAGGCAATAGACGTTCATGGCTGCAGGTTTTCCTATCACTCAGAAGACAAACACTGAACCCAAGAATGCCAGTTTACACCTTCATAACTGTATTTGGAAAGCAAATCAGGAACCACAGGAGATGGTATTTTGTACTTGAACATGTAGTTGTGGGGTGACATACAGTATAGGAAATAAAATGCTCTGTAATCAGAAGAAAATTTCACACCAACTAAGGTTATATGTAGGTAATTATTTCAGGGATTTCTCAAACCTACTGTGAGACAGAAGTGGAAAAGTCAAAAAGTCTAAACTGTTGGTGAAAATCAGTTGATTTAGTCAATAGGAGTAGAATGGTGAACTCATATTGAGCAGTGTTTTTAAGATAGTTTCTTAAGTAGATTTCTGATTTAATAAGTCGTCTTAACCGTGATACTTTTCATGTATCATTTAGTGTTTTTCATGTACCAAGAAGACCTATAATCTTTCCCCCACTTTTCAGTCTCAAAAAAACCCAAGAAAAAATCCCCTGAAGTGATTTGTTAAGGTGATTTATTTTCAGTGTTACTGTATTGACCTTTGGCTATTCAAAGTATTTATGTAAAAGATGACTTTTTTGACTGTTCTTTGGCCTCATAATTCTAGCAATTCTTAGATCTAAAACTGTTGGCAGTGTCTAGAATAAGTAAAAAACTTTTGTTAGGGGCAAGTGAAAAAGAGGGTGAATTCTAATCTCTTTATTAATACATCTAAATAACTTTATTGTATTAAAATCTTCCATTCAGCAATTCCTTTTGTACAAATAAGTATTTTAATCTCTGGCTGATTGAAGGGTTGTGATTTGCAAATTATGTCATAGATATGAAGGAATGTGCCTGAGGCTTTTAAATATGGTTTTAGTGAGGGGGAAAGCTTCACGTTCATCTATTGATATTTTTGTCAAACAGTTCCAACATACCATAATATAGACATAGCAAAAATTATATATACTCTGTTCATGTTTGTTCTTAATGTATTCAGTACTGTCCTGAATTTTAAATTATCATTTAAACTTATTCCTTTTGACAGATTCCCTTTTGCATTTAGAAATTTCATCTCCAGGTGATCTGCCGTTTTAGAATTTACTTTTATCAATCTCCCTGAGTCCTTTAACTGCCAAAAATCAGTGTAACTTAAATGCAAGTTTGCCAGTAAGTGAAGCAAACAACAGAAACCACATACTCTTAGTAAGTCTTCTGCTTAAGACTTAGAATTGTCTTGTGTACATTCGTTGTCCTTTGTCATTGAGAGATTCCCCACAAAGCACAATTATTATACTATATTGGCCTGATAGGTGAACGACTATGAATTGAAGACATGTCAAATATTTAGTTAAACTACTTGAGGGGCAACCTGCCTGGTCCATTTTCTGTTTAGGCAGATGTTAAATGCATGCACATCCATGTACAGTATAAAAAACACATAGAATGGATTGTATTATACCTGTTGTGTGTGTACAAGCATATAAAGCTAGATATCTATTAGTTATGTGCATGTTTGTGTGTATCATATATGTACATTGACTGTAAAATATAACAACTGCGTCTGTGTTGAAGTAAGTCATCAGGTTCTTTAATGTTCTTTAAGTAACATCTTCATTAACACAGTGAAATTAATATTTCTGTCAAAAGTTAGCTTGGCATTTCTGCGTTGTTGAAGACTTAAGCCCACAAAATACTGTATTATATGAGATTCAAATGATGGGTAAACTTTGTGCAATCTGTAGTTTTTTTCATGCACGTAGACATTCAGCATGTCAGGATGGTAAAAAGAAGAGTAACAAATGATACATAGACTTTAGATAGTTGGAAAGCCTTAAAAGAAAATAACTTAAGAAAAAAAAGTTTGAGACTGATTTTTAGCTCTTGTGATTTATATCAGATCATAGACTGATGCTGGTTAGAGGGTATCTCAGGAGGTCCCTAGTACAGCCTCCTGCTCAAAGCAAGGTCAACTGTGAGATCAGGTGAACTAATCAAGGGTTTTATCCAGTTTGGGTGTTGAAGAATGGAGACTGCACAGCCTGTCTGGAAAACTTGGTCCACTGCTTGACTGTACTCACGTAGAAAATTTTTTTTTTCTTCTGTCCGGTCTCTGCCTCTTTTATTTCAGCTTAGCACTGCTACCTCTTGTCTTTTTGAAGTGTGTCACCATGAAGATCCAGTTGTCTGTGGTCTTGATGAACTCCTCATAGATAGTGTCAGACTGCTGTTTGATCCTCCCTGAAGCTGTCATTTCTCCAGGCTGAAAAAAGCTCCTTTCCCTCAGCCTTTCTTCACAGCTGCAGTGCTTCAATCACTGACTGTATTGGTGGCTGTCTGCTAAACTCGCTCTACCTTGTTGATGTATTTCTTTCCATGCAAAACTGGGACTGGTATTCAAGATGTACGCTTGTGAGTAGAGAGAGGTTATACCTTGCCTTCATCTCCTGGCTGTGCTGCTACTTTGTGGTTAGGACACACTGCTGGTGCATGTTCAGCTTCTGTTTGCCTGAAGTGCAACATCCTAACTTGCATATAGGAATACTGTGAATGACAGTGATGAAATACTTTGTATGAGGTGAATGACTTCCACAGCCCTCCTCTCATCCACAAATCTTATCACTTGATCATGGAAAGCAATTGTGACGGTCAGCCATGATTCACCACTGCTAAATGCTTGCTGACCTTTACCAATCTTGCAATACATGAGGCAGTTTTCCCAGCACCTTTGGATGCAGCCCATCGGATGCCACAGACGTGTGTGGTACATAATCCTTGACTTGATCTTCAACTCTGCTTATGTTTTCTCTCCTCCTTGAACCCTTTCACTAAACACAGAGGCCTTGTTGGTGAAGACTGTGTAAGAGATTACATAGGTATGTCAGCCTTATCTGTGTCCACTGTCTGTAACTCACCTGCAACATTCAGCTGCAGGCCCGTGTTTTCATTGTTCAGCCTTTTACTAGTAGTTCATCAGTATAAGCTCTTCTTGCTACCTATGTGACCCTTGAAATTGTCAACTCCAGTTCAGTTATGGCTTTCCTAATACCATCCCTATATATCTGGGCAACATTTCTGAACTTCTCCTTTGTCCCTGCCCATACCTCCTGTATGCTGCACTGTTTCCGTTGAACTTGACAGCCAAGCCAGTCTCCTCAGGCATCTGCTTTTCATCCTGATTATTACATGGGGACTGTATTTGCATCTGGGAGATGGTTTGCTTAAAGACTCACCAGTCCCTCGGCTCTTTTACTCTTTATTGCTGCCTCCCATGGTATTCCATGTAAAAGTTTTCAGAAGAAGCCAAAGACTGCTTTCCTGAATTCTAGAGCCTGTACTCGGTTGCTCACCTTCCTCACTCCGTTTAGGATCTTGAACCCCAATTCATGGTTACTGCAGCCAAGACTTGTGCTGATTACTGCATCCCCAACAAGCTGTTTGCAGAGAGCAGCAGATCCATTTGTACAACACCCCTGATTGGCTCATCCAGTACCTACATCAAGGAGTTATTTCTGGCATAACCCAGAAACCTCCTTGACTACTTGCATCCTGCCACACTGCCCTGCTAGCCAGATGTTAGGGAGTTTGAAGTTCCCCATACAAACTAAGGTCTGTGATCTCACATTTTCTGCAGTTGTTTAAAGGCTCTTCTGACTTTCTCACCCTGACTGGGTGAATGCAACACATTTCCACCACACTGTCGCCCTCCCTGGCCACTCCCTAGATCCTAACCTGCAAGCTCTCAGCCAGTGTCTCCATCTGTCCCTTAGAGGAACCTTGTAAATTTGATCTGCCTCTTTCTGCGAATGGTAAACTCTCTCTTCCTTTCTCCTTCCTGTCTTTCCTGAAAAGCTTATATGTGTCCACCACACTACTCCAGTCATGCCGACCATAACTCAGTTATTCCAACGTTACATTTCTCTGACTACATTCCAAGCTCCAGCTCCTCCTACTTATTTTCCAGGCTGTATGCACTTATGTATAGGCCCATGAGCTGGATAGCCTTCTACCCTGTTTTACTTTTTTCAAAGTCTCTCACACCTATCACCCTGCACTCTTTGCTTTCCAACACAGTCCATCACTTTCTCACTTGACTTTGGCTTCTAACTTTCTTCCTTTATCACTCCTAGTCTAGAGCTCTCATTCTTCTTGCCAGATCTGTCAGACTGTTGTTAGAGATGCTATTGCCCGATTTTATGAGGTGGTTCCCATTTTTGCCTAGTAGCCTCAGTCTTGAAGGAGAGTCCATTCATTGCAAAAACCAAATCTCATTTGTCACCACCAGTTGTATGGATCCACAGGATCAAGACACCACCCTAGGCCCTTGATCCTCACCCCTGGAGCCATGTAGTCACATGCCTAGTGTATCCCCTGGAGGTTTTGTTGATGCTTATATGGATGAGTCACAAGGGTTAATAGTCTGAGGACAAGTCTTATCAGTCTCTCTGCAGCATCTTGAATCCAAGACTTCCCTCTACAGTAGGTCAGTAGGTCTGCCATCACCCACAGGAAGGGAGTATCATGCAGCAAGCACCTGTCACTTCTGCTTGGTGCTGCTGCATTATTCAGGCTCATCTGCTTTGGATGTAGAATTATATTCTACCCTCCTATCTCTGCACTCTGGTACCAGGCACTGAACTTGTTCTGCAGTTGCTGATCTTTGGATGGAGAAAGAGTATCTTCTTGCCAGAAGTTACATTCTTCCAGTCTTCCACATTTTGGGAATCTCTGTTTGCCATTGCAGAAAGCACAGGATCTTGCTCCTCCTTCCTTCTGCACATTTGGTGATTCAGATTCTTGTGTCTACGAGGTCTTGGAGAAGTGTCTTCATTTTCTCTGATATTACACAGTCAGTTTTGCCTCCTACAAATCCATGACTTCATCCCACAGTTCCTCAACCAGCACATACCTCCTGTAAGAAAGGATATCACTTCCTTCTGCTCTAGCCTCAGTGTGGGGTCCCAGGAATTCCTTCCTGCCTGAGAACTGAGGACCTGAACCCACTGAACCCTCCTTCTGGATCTCTGAGTCATGGCCTCTGATATGGCAGGAGTAATTGTTCCAGTTGAACTTTTGCTTTCTGGCTCAATATATTTTATTTTGTTTTTAAAGAAACCTAATGGGTTTGTTTTGAGAAACAGCTTCTGTTCAGAATTATGCTTGCTGAGGAAACAAAAGATTGCTCTGTGAAATTGTATTCCTTCAAATTAAGCTTTGTGAGACACAGAGGTGTTTTCAGGGATGGATGGAGTTGTCCAGCTTGCTGCTATAACCAGGATGCTGTTGATGGTAGTTTGGCTTGATTCAGTAGAGCAACTTCTTTATAAACTGACTCTCATTGAGCACTAGCTCCTGCTGCTGCTTTCCCTCCTTGCTTACTTCAGTAGGTTACTGCTTGTGCTTGATTGCCTTGGCATCTTGTCTTGGTTACCCTCCTCCAATCTGTTCAGATTTTGACTCCAAACACCACATATAAGTTCTACATGATGTCCGAACACTGTGGTGATCTATTAAATGAAAGGTGCGGCACTTCAATGCACAGGCTCAAGTGACACTTGAATAAACAGTTTGAATTCTGGAAGTACTAATTCAAATATGGGAAATATCAAAACAGGTATATTCTTCCCTAGCAGCTGAAATACAGCTGCTGTAACTGATATACATTATCTCCCAGAAATAAATAATAATCTATTTAGAAAATACAAAAAATATTATGGTGTAGAAATTACTACTTTTCACAAGACTATGTGCTTTTTTTAAATGTTTGGACTGCATTTAGACCATGAAGTGCAGCCTGTTTCTCTGAGCTCAACCATAAGTGAGAAGCTGAGAAAGAAAACTCAGAAGTCACTCAGGAAGGTAGAGGCAATAGCAAAATAGTTTTTGATAAAATACTTTAGTGAATTGCATAAAGATGATGACTGTAAGCATCCCTAGACATAAGTAATTTTTTTTTCAAAAATTGCAGCTGTGCATATTTCTGCATTTGAGGCATTTATTTCCACTAAGATCTTTTTGATATTTTATTTTGTGTGTATATTTCTCTGATAAAATAATTTGATGCCTCAAAGTATAGAGACAAATAGACTAAAGAAAGGTTTGGACTGATTTAATTACAAATTCCTAATATATTGGGACCTGACATGTTTTAGGATAGCGTATGTGCAGAGTAGAATTCTTGCGATATTGGCTTTGAAGAGAAGAAGGTACATGATCTTGTTTTGTTTTGTTTGGCTTTCCTTTTGAAGTAGATAAAGGAAAACTTGTAAAGAAGAACAATGTAAGAAGTCTATATGAAAAAAGAGTCTGAAGAATTACTGTCTTAGTGTAGTGTTAAATCTTGTTTCTTGCTGTGTGGCAACATGTTTTATTCATTAAATTGAACACGAGTTGAAAAAAATGAATTGAAATACTCTTAGAGGTTAAAGGTATTAAAACATAATCTGAACTAAAACAAACAAATAACCTGACCAGACAAAGAAAAAACACAACCAAAATGAACAAGCAAGCAAAAATGAATTTGCTTTTGTTTTTCCAAGTTTTTATAGTACTGTTTGTTAGAATTTTTCTTTCTTGTTTGTTGCTGTTAATGTTTCTAATGTATTTCATTAAACAATCATTATTTGACTAATGAAGATAGTTAAATGGGTTTGGAGTTAGTAATGACTTTTTCCAGCCACTTATTTTCTAATTCTGAAGTCTATCAAAATGATGAAAGAGCTAGAGGAAATAGCACACTGGTGTTTTTTGATGCGTTTTCTTTGCACGGTATGTAGTTTCTGTTATCCTACTACACAGTGAATGTCATCGTTATTTGGTTGCCCCACGAGGGGAGAAATAAGCAAAGAGTGCTTATACATTCTGATTTGCGTGGCAGCTTTGGACTATTGAAATTTGTGATATTTAGACAGAGTAGAATTTACCTAAATATGTCCTGCATTGTGAAGGAGTCCGTTTGGGAAAGGAGGCCTGTGTAGGGAGGCTCTGTGACTTTGTTTAAACAAGGTAACTGCAGGAATATGATAGTATGTATTACAAACATGTCAAGTAAATTATGTAAGTCACATACTATGCTAAATTGTTTTTCCTGATTCAAATCTTAAAGGAAAAGGATGAAATGTGAAAGCCATAAATTTGGAGGATGCTTTATGAAGCACTAGGAGAGCCTTTTGTCTACTACAGGGGAGGAAGCTCTTGGCTTGTCATCATTACAAAATGACAGCATTTTTTCTCAAAGTTAATGACCATAATCAGAATGTATCCTCAAAATGTGTCAACTCATTCTTTCTGTCTACATCTGGATACCTAGCATGTTTTTGAGCAAGCCAAGCTATTTTGAGCAGAATAGCAAGACGCTTGTAGTTAGAAATAAGACCAGTAAGATGAATACCACTGTTTCTTTCCATTTTAAGGCAGTTCATACTACATTTATAGTTATCTGATATTTAATACAAGTTTTGAGTGCACTATCTAGATTTATATGTTTGCATTTGCATGAACATCTGTTAAATATTTTTATGGTATAGTTAATATTTATTGTACTTCCAAATAATAAAATATTTAGTATTACAATTTTCAGTAGTCTGCAGGTCTGCAAATTTAGATTTAAGCTGTTGGCATGATCACATTATGCTATTCAAATCCCCTTCCAAATCATTGAAGAGGAGGTATAAGAGTGCATAACTAATGAAAGAGCAACAACCCAGCTCACATTGCTACTGAGTGAGGAGGCTAACACATAGAAACTGGGTAGAAGGTTGCCTGGTCAGTGAAAGACAGGGTGGTTAAATAAAAATCTCTGGGATGTGTTTGACAGTTTTGATGTCCCTGGTGAACTGTAGTCTTGGCATCTCAGGACACATGTCCTTGGCCTCTTACATGACAGTGGTTCTCAATGTTTGAAAGTCCCGTAGAACATCTTGGTTGCTTACTTTCAGTACCTATTAATGTATGAATTTTGACATTTTTATATTTTTATGTATATATATATATTTGTTTCGATTTTGTTTTTCCTTTGCAGTGTAAGCAGAAGTGCCATGAATTTCTTCTGTGTTGTCCAATTGAATAATCTAGAAAAAAAGTTGAGAAATTGAAGGAAATGCCCTTTAAATTTCCTGAGTCTCTGGAAAGGTGCTGCACTTAAAGTTATAATTGAAACCTTGTGAAATTATCTCAGTCTGCTGTCTGAGCAACCTTGATGGAAACAACAAGTGCAAACTGTAACATTGCACACTGGATTATGTATAGTAATACTAGTGTTCTGTGTTATTTTGGGTTATTTGATATTAACTAAAATGTTTTTCCATCAATATAGATTGTATTTTATGTACAATTTATCTTAGCTTATTTTGATAGCTGAGTTGTGATTATTAACTGTTGTAGATTTACTTTAGTTCTTTTTTTCCCCCAATTTTTTTCTGTTCTGCAATGAAAAGAAAGGTACTTGCCCTCATGCTTTACTAATAGACCTGCCAGTGCTTTTGAGCCTGCTACTACTGCATAAGGGAGAGTAAATGAATAGATGTGTATTTCCAGGCTGCTTGAGTAGCTTCTGACCATATCACAGAAGGGTTGAGGTTGGAAAGGACCTCTGGAGATCATCTGGTCCCACCCCCACCCAAAGCCACCTACAGCTAGTTGCCCAGGATCAGGTCAAAATGGCTTTTGTATATGTCCAAGGATGGAGACTCCACAACCTCCCTGGGAAACCTGTGTCAGTGCTTGGTCACCTTCACAGTGAAAAAGCGTTTCCTGATGTTCAGATGGAACCTCTTTTGGTTTAGAGTGTGCCTGTTGTCTCCAGTCCTGTCATTGACCACAACTAAAAAGAGCCTGGCTCTGCCTTCTTTGCACCCTCCCTTCAGGTATTTATACCCATTGATGAG
>Ga0181612_118296_pt1 | contig 12716 bp, 7 predicted proteins | sample HoacroProtozoa21_FD_119630 | JGI IMG/M metagenome (GOLD analysis project Ga0181612, IMG submission 119630) | Hoatzin crop microbial communities from Cojedes, Venezuel. Combined Assembly of Gp0051906, Gp0051904, Gp0051908 | reverse complement strand
AGGTCCCTCTTTAAATAAATCAGAGTGGTAGGGGAAAAAATGAAGAAAAAAAAAGAAGGAATTGTCTTCTTCTGAGAGTTCTGGGCTCGTGTTTTGAAGCCTATTTCTGCAAGCAGGGAGGCTCAGAAATCCCAGTGGTTAAAGCAAGATGGCAGAAGCTGAGATTCTCAGCCAGGTCCAGGGCACTGCAGCAGGGATTTGGGGGAAAGCACCAAAAATCAATGTGTTTATGAGAAGTGAAGTAGCAAATGTAACAATTTCAGCAGCATTGCCTCTGCTGAGGACCCACTTCTCCTAGGCAGGCCCTGTTTCTGACAATGGCTTGATGTGGCTTAGCTTTCCCAATCAGGTGATTTAAATCTTCATGTTGATGAGGTTTAGCCTGTACCATGGGGGGCTGCACTGCTTTTGGTGGGGGCAAAAAGGATGTTTGAGAGACGGTAACTCCTGCCTGGGGATAGGGATACTTTTGACGAAACAGCTGCACTGGACCAGCAAAACTGGCTGAAGGGTCATACATGGGATATCAAATCCGCACTCAAATTAGCACCACAAGAGTTAGGTGATGCAGAAATGCTCATGTTTCAGCCCAGGAGAGTGCAAGGCCCACGTGTCACCAGCGTAAAGACCACATCAGCCTCTTAGTCCTCCACATCAGCGCTCAGCCTGCTGGGGCTGAGCTCTGAGGATGCAAGCCGACCTGTCTGAGGCAAGCACGGTGTGGGCCTGGGCTGGCTGTCAGCCTCCACGGCAGCTGGATGGAGAGCTGGGGATGGCTCTGAGGTGCCTCAGTCCAGGCATGGCCACATCGTGTGCCTCACACTGTGCCCCATGGGGCTGCTTTTGCAAGGGGACAGTCGTGCAGCTTTGCATGGGGAAGGGGTGACCGCGCAATGAAACGTGCTGTGCCCCTGGCATGCAGCGCTTGGCAGGACCGGTGTTTTTCCAGCTGCAGGAAACTGTGCTGGGGAGATCCAGTTTGGATGAACCTCTGACATTTTATAATCCGGTGGAAAGAAAGGAGTGAGGGCTCCAGTGTGAGCTTGTCTCCAAACCTAAGGCAAATACTTTAAACTAGGAGGACACTCAGGCTAAGGGCTTATACAGAAATTCCCATTGCTGTGCACTCTCCCCTGCCAGCACCAAGGTGGCTTAAAGCACCGCTAAACTCCAGGCAAGCAGGAGATGTGTCTGTGGGTGCTTGCCACTGGGTTTCTGGACTGGCCCAGACCAAGCAGATGGTGAGCTGGCAGCACATACAATAAGATACCAATCCATGTGCTGAAGCTTCCCCAAAATTGCTGGGGGTGGCTCTAATTATAACCTGTGTCCTACCGCCTCCCCTTTCTGTGACTAGGAAGGAGCCGAGCTTGCTTGTTACTCTAGCTGCCTGCCCGTTACCAGGTCGAGATTGCTGGTGGGATAAGGGCTTTCCATTTGTTTGTAGTACTGATGTCCTACTTGGCAACTCGTGTCTCATTCCTTCAACCCTACAAAGGGAAGAGCCTCGAGCAAAGCAGGTTTGCAGCTGGCTTAGCAACACGGCTGCTCTGCATTCCTGTAAATTTCCAGGTTCAAGTGCAGTTTTCTTTTCTTTGTTGCCAAGCCAAGTGGACATCTGGGCCCCCCGTCATCCTTCTGTGCAGCCTTTGGGAAGGCTGATGGGACCTGAGAGAAGCAGTGGCCCCAGAGGCAGGCACAGGGCTGCAGCAAGGCAAGTGATTCAGTGATGCAGATGAAGGTGACAAAGAGCTGCACCACTTGCCCACCTCCAGGCTTCCAAAGCAAAAGGGAAGCTTGCTCTTGAGTTCTGAGGTGAAGAGGTAAGTACAAGTAAAGATCCAAGTCCCCAGGGCTAGTCTGATTTATTTGACAGTCCAGCCGGTCGATACTTTCAACCTTGGATGTGACAGCTCTTTTCTTTTTAGCATGTGGCTCATTCTTGGGTTTCCCGTTACTTTATTCCACGTAGGGTTGGTGTTTCTTCATTGTTTTCTCCTGTGCATGATTGACATGAGCAGGAAGGAAATGTGGAAACTATAGAAACTGTTCTCTGTGTTGAGGGAAGGTGCCTCATATTCTTCTGAACCTGACCCCATTGTTTGTTGCTGCACCCACAGACACGTTCTCTGCCACGCACTGGAAGGACCAGGGCATCCTCACCCAGGCTCAGGCAATGGTCAACATGTGAGGGTAAAGGGCTGGCCCCATTCCCACTTGAGTCTGCAGGATTTTCATTCCTGATTCGATGGGAGGAGGAATCAGACCCCTAGTTACACTATATAAATAGAAGGATTTGATTTCAGGCAGATGGGTATCAAGTTGTTCTGATTTTTTCCCTGATTTCATTAGTGAGGCGATTTGTGTTAAAAGGAAAACTTGTTCCGAAGCTGTCGTTATTTACCTGAAATGCATCTGCACTTTGAAGTAGGCTCTGGAAACACAAGCAGAATGAAATTGCCTATAAAGCAGAGGTGGAGTGGCTTTTTCTGTGGTTTGAGACTGTTGGGTTCCCTCTACACTGGAATGCAAAATTAATGCCCTAAATTTAAACACTCACTAGGCTTTTTTTTTTTTTTTGCATTCATGACCTGAGAATGAATTCAGTCGTAAAAAGAAATGCAACTGACATATTTGGCATGCAAAGTAACCATTGTTTTTGCCAGGCGGTTTCACGTGCACGTGTGTATGTTTATCTGTAAAACAGCTCAAGAGCCTTCATGGAAGACTTGTGAGGTGCAAACGCTGGCTTTGGCTGCCCACAAGTTAACAACCATCTGTGGTCCTCAGGCCCCTTATGGACCATCCAGGTCCTGCCCTAAGGATCCACCCAGCTGTATCCAGTTACAAAGACTCAACATCATACAAGAACACTGCAGTCCCAAACCATTAAATTAAATAATTTAACAACCAAATTTTCAGGCTGGTAACTTGTGTGAGCTCAGACGCAGCACACGGCTTTGTGCGTGCACCTTGTTTTCCTGCGCTGCTTTCTTCCCAAATGAATGGTGTGATAAAAGTAGCAGCAGCAGCTTAGTGCAGAGCGCCTAAAAAAAGGTGTTTGTTTCCATCGCAGCGCTTAGCTCATTGTTCCTGCTACTTGTCCTGTTGACTGCCTGCTCAGGAAGGCCAGGTTCCCAGCAGCCAGGAGCTCCTGCCTGCTCCCTACTGCTCAGCCACCGGGTTCCAAAATTCACACTTTTTATCTCCAGTGCCCTCTTCTCCCTCTTTGTCGAAAGACGTGGTTTGTTACATCTCTCACAGGGATCTGGTGGGGACTTTGAAAAAGTGTGAAAGCTGCAGTTCCTCAGACGGCAACAGAGGAGTGCACACTGGTATAACTGGCAGGAGATACAGGGATACTGACTTGCCCGCTCTCATGAATCTGGCTTTCCTAAGCTGTGTGATAAATTACACCAGCCTATATCTTCTGGCCACTGAAGGGTTAACTGAAATTCCCTTGTAAGTTGTACTTGAATGAAAATGCCAGCAAGCTCTGGTATGATAATATTTATATCTGAATCATTTTGGGCAGTCTTGGTATGAATGGGATCTTGCAGGGATGGAGGTTTGCTTTCCACTTCACTATTATTGCCTGGTGCTGCTCTTTCCCAGAGAAGGTGCATGCAGGAGCAAGACCCTCCGGGCCCTGGGTGCTGCCAGCTCTCCAGACAGGGTCCCTGCCTGCTTCTCCTGCGGTCGGGGGGCAGGGGCTCATATCGCAGGGCAAGTTATGAGTCAGTCTCCATGCTCAGCTTCTGTTCTGTGTGGCTTCCTGAAAGCAAGCATTGAATTACAGAGCCCAGTTTTGTTTTTTTTTTAATTTGCCCACCAGATCTGGAACTGAAACCATCAATTCATTTCACTGAAGTCTCGTTCTCAACTCAAATCAGCAATAGCTACCTCAGCTAGCACCAGGTTTCTACCCACTGAATCAGCTGTCCCAGCTCCTATGGGAATGCAGGTACCTGGTTTGTGATGTGGGGGAGGTGTTTTTATTCAGGTGGGAAGCTTCCCTAGACACTCACTATGCACCTTTATGTTCCTTCTTGGAGATACATTAAGCCTGCATGCTGAGGTACAACAGGGGAGGGCTGACAGTGGGAAACCTGGGGAAGGTCCACCTGAACATGAGATTTCCCATGCTGAGCCACACCATCTGATCAGCAAATGATTCCCATAGTCTCCAACTGTGTCAATTTGAGATCTACTCCCCAGATCACAGGCCCGTGTTACTATCCATTTCCAAAACCCCATGTCACATTGGCTGGGTTGAAAGCATTGGAAAAGGATGGGGACCACAGGACGATGGCAACGGGAAGGAGCTCTGCTGCATGTTGGTCTTGCTGTGGCATGTGAAACAGGGACAGTGCTGCCCCAAGCTCCAGATACACAAATTCTCAGTATCTGTTCTCATATCTTTCAGAGCTGAACCTAAGTCCACTGAGATCCATTAAGCTGTCACACTGGCAACCGTGAGATTTGGATTTGGTTTCCCAAGATGAAAGTGTTAGGAACAGGCAGGAAATTATCCACTAGGAAATCTGTTTCTATCACCCCCTTTTGTGGCAAATGGTTTGGAAATGATTATGTGCTGTGTAAAGAAATACGGTCTTCTGAATTTATGCTAGCTAATTCTGGGTGAAACCAAAGCTCTTTTAAACTGTTTGGGCTGTGCAAAGAGTCTTAATGCACACAGAAATTAATTTACAACCCATTTCATTTGCCTTTGTTCTGTGAGAACCATAGAAAGCAGAAAAGCCTGAGTCTACACTGTTTTTCGTACTTGTGTGTTGGTCAAGAGTGTGTTTTTCTTTAACTACTGCAGTTAGAGTGATAGAGTGAGCATTAGAATGATAGGCAGATAGAGAGATTCCCTAGGGTGGATGTAGTGATAGCTTTATTCAAGTATAATTTATCCCTCTTCTCATAAAGGAATAAGCCCCACACGTATAAACACCTCTATAGCATTACAATTCCAAACACAGTAGGGGAGTTTCCTGCTTTCCCACACACAAACACAGGCTTACAATAAATGTTGAAGCCCAAATCAGTAAGCAACTCCTTGTTCCATACTGTGGGATGAGTTCAAAAGAAAGTATCGGGACAGGTGATTCGCCTTTGACAACATTCTCATTTCCAGTGGCCTTGATAAACTTCTCTTACCTTCTATTTGCTGCAATTTCATGTTATTTGCCACATGCCTTGAAAGGTTTCTGACTGACATCTGTGGGCTTGATGTCAACTGCCTCAGAGGGTCATCTTACAAAGAGTCTTCTTATTGCCACCACCAACTCAAGCCCTGGAAGTGCCAAGCAACCCCTTAGACAAAAACAAGTTGTTGGCTGCAGACTGATCTCCGCCACTCTAAAAGCTCACTTACTCACTCACCTGCAAAACTCCTAAAAAGAGCAGTTCTGATGGATCCTCCCTTTCTATTCACAAGGGTGTCCCCTCTGACACTTGTTTCAGTTTGGGGCTGAATTTTTTTTCTCCCTGATTTAAATTGCAAACCCCTTGGGATAAGGAATCTTGACTCTTTTCTCTAAAAGCACTAAATCTAGCTGGGCGCTGTATAAATCACAGTATCGGAGACAGCCATGAATTTTCTTATTTCTTCCTTGCAGGGGAGGACTGAAAGGTAAGCTGTTGTTTTCGACCACTCCATGCTGGAGTTTTTCACTCCATGCTGGAGTGAAAGCCAGGGTTTCAGTATGTCTGTACAGGAGGACAATCCAAGGTCCATCCACAACTTCTCCACACCACCTGTAAGTGGCTGCATGCTTGGCACTAAGCTCAGGTGACTTCCAGTGCCTTTATATGGAGAGGAGTCCAAACTCTCCCTGGTGATGCCAAGACGGGGCAGTGCAGGGTGAGGGCTAACTCATTTGCAGCCCAGTTTGCCAGGAGGTGCGGGAGCTTTCTCAGATGCTTTCAGCCACACCTAACCCCTAGTGATGTGGATAGAAAGCTGATGGCATGGGAGGCACCTCGGGCTCCAGCCACCTCTCTGCCTGGCTTTGCAGGGGTACCCCAAGGTGTTGTGTTCAGAAAGGGTAGTAAAAAGCCAGATGCATCAGCTAGGACCGAGCAAGACTGAGTGCAGAGCAAAGGAAGACCACAATTTGCTCTCTTCCAACAGAAGGAGGGCTTCATTTCATCTTCCCACAGCTCTCATGGTTTCACCGTCCACGTGGCTGTTTCAGGACAGCATCCCCAACCCTTCTGAATCTCAGGAAGGGCAGTTAAAATGATGCTCTTGTTCCCCACTGCAGCATCTCCAGGCTTAGGACAGCCCTGAGCCCATTGCTGCCTCTGTATTCCTGGCACAAGTGCTGATCACCAGGATCAACTTCCCTGTGTTCCCTTAGTGTGAACGTGCATTTGTGGCTGGCTTCAGCCAGGAGATATCCGGCACATGGTTAAAGTTAGGTGCCTGCTCCAGTTTCCAATCAAGAAACAGATATTCGCCATGTGAACCATGGTGCTCTCAGTCAAAACAACTCAAAATAAAAGCACCATCTACTAACAGTGAGAAGGATTTGTTTGGTATAAATTACTTGACAAATAATCCTTCACCTCAGATACATTTCAGAAAATTGTGACCTATTTCTGGATGACTTATCACACCCACGCACGACAAAATTCCTCCAATAAATTAGTGGTGATGAATGATTTCAATGTTGGTATTATTATTATTATTATTACTATAACCTGCTTTGGCCACCTTAAATGTTCTGAGACAAGATGAAAGTACTGAAACTTCTAATGCCCCCCTGCAGAGTCGCCATTGTAGGAGTGAAAAAGAGAAGAATAGAGCAGTTTTTAGTAAAACCCATGGTTTATGTAAAGCATCTGATTCAAAACCTATTTTCTATGTAGTCTTTTCTTGCAGACTGAAATAGTAGGTTGCATTCAAACTAGACTTTGAGCTCAGTGAAAAGGAAACGCTGATGAAAACCATGACTCAAACACCCTTGCATCTTTTAATTCTATTTGTTTTATTGGTGAGATACAACCCAGGCCCTGTTCCACCGCTGTACAAGGAAACTTGGCAGAGGGCAGGAGGCCAGCCTCAGGCTTAGGCAGCCACTGGACCACAGTCAAACCCAAGGGGTGGAATTCGGACCAGACCAAAGTCCATGGTGACTTTGCCACCAGCTTCCGCAGGGCCAGATTTCACCTTCATGGCTAAATCAGGTGCGGCCCTGAAGAAAGGAATATTTCTGTTCTTAAAACAGGCATCTGTTGCAGAGTTCAGGCTCTCCCAAGGGCAGCCCCTCTTTCCTCTTTGCAGCTACCTCAGGTGATGGAGAGCAGCCACGCACCGGTTGCTGGGCAAAATCCATGCCCCGCTTCTCTGCACATGGATGGTGGGGTTCCCCTCTCTTCAAACCACCCACGCAGAATTTATGACATCTTTCCTGGCTGCCCGAAGGGTCTGTGTTTCACTTGCATGATTTTGGGTCTTGATATCTCTGCAGCAATTGCAGCTTCTGAAAAACATTTCAAACATTCCTGACCGGGAGGCTTTTGGTTAACAGGCCATCATCTTTTGGGAGAAATGAAGCTACGAGGCAAACTCTACGTGCGGTGAGCATGCACATGTGTTTGTGCCCACAGAGCTGCGGTGGCACAAGCAGACATCACTGCAGAAATCACCGTCCCGCTCTCATTTCTACGATTTCTAAGTAGCTTCCCATTTTCTACATACAAAAAAAATATTTATAGGTATCGGGGAAGTGGTGACACGAACTCAACCTAAAATGCCTTGCAGCAGAAAAGAGACAAAGTTCCTTGTTGCGGCTGCAGGACAAACCCCATTATTTGGTCTGGCTCTGTTCCTCACGTGAGCGGTGTCACGGTACCGGAGGCGTTCAATTCAAGGGAAGGCTGTCACTGCACTATGCCGTGGAGCAGTGATGGTGAGATATTGCAGCTCAGGAGAAAGCAACCTGGCACTGAGCAGTCACAGCAAAAAGATACCTCTCCAAGGGAGCTGAAGCCAACACCTGAGAAGCTACACAGTAGTCGTAAAAGATGCTCAGCCTGCAATGCCTGATGAAATACGGATCAGTGTAATTTTTTCTTACGCTGCTGAAGTATATCAAAAAACAACACAGAGGCTCGAAGTATTGTATTACCACTGCACCCTTCATTGGCTACAGCTAGCAGCTTATCTTTATTTCCATCCTGATGGCACAAAGCAGTTTGATTTATTTTCTGTGCTATCTTCAGTATCAGAGAATATGCATATCCTAGAATCTGAGGCATGGGATACAGCAGAGGAGCTAAGTGCATGCTTAACCAAAGCCTTCTCTTGATTCACTTTGACTTACGTGAGTGCTCACTAAGTGAAGCTCTTCAGAGCATTTGTGAGCCGGCATCCACCAAGGGTCTTTGCATGTGGCAACAGTGATTTGCTGACGTGGCTCAGATAAGCCACAACTGCACTGATCATTTCCTACTCCCCTTTCTTGAACTCTTTTGTTGTACACTTAACAAATATCGCTCCCAATCAAGAAATGTGTGTGATTAGCAGATTTAGACGGAAGATTGGTTTCATATTATTTGCCTTCTGGTTCTGAAGCTCTGTAGAGGACATGTTTTCAAGCTTTCTCTTCAACCACAAGATTTAGAAACCTGCTTTTCTACCCTTTTTTTTTTTTAAGAAAGCTGAAATTCTCATGTAATCACCTGCCTCCAGCAGCTAGGGCTTAAAATACAGGACCAAATATGGTTTGAAGTGGAAACAATGAATGATCAGCTTTTCTCACATGAGTAGTCCCTTTCAAAGCAAAGTGTCTACACTCATGAGCAAAGTTACGTCTATATATGAGAGCTTGCAGAACCAGAACACGAACAAAATATAAAACTTAACTTCTCCTAGAAATACAAACCTTGTATAAATTTTATGTTTTGTAGTCAGGGGAAATACCCTTTTTCCTAAGCTAAACACATTTCTAATCTTTCTTTCCTTTCCTTTGTAAAAATACCTGCTTAGGTACAGCTGTCTTGTAAGCCCCACTGTTTGAAGTCTTTCCTTAAATGTTTCAGTAAATATTAAGAAAGCTTAAGGCAATAACAGAAGTTTATGACTTTTTAAAGAGCTTGTTCCTTTCCCTCCCACATTATACTTTTTTTCAAAAAAAAGTCACATAACCTACATCTTTATCTGCTCCAGTCTGAAGGTTTCTATTTATAGTTTTTGGTTATGAATGTTTTTTCCTATGAAAAGGTCAGACCTTGCACATATACAATGGTGGAAAGCCCTGCTTATTAAAAAGCAGGCAGATGGATTTGTTAAGAAGTCAGTTCATAATGCAGCTGCTGTGAAAGGAGGCTACTTTAGCAGCAACATCCTCATGCTGCTTTATGAGAAAAACAGGTAAAGGAGTTCTGTTTTGTGGCTAAGTAATTTTTCCTTTCCCAGCCTCCATCCTCGCACACACAGCACGTTTTTTACCTCTATTTACATGCTTTGACCCACACCCACGCAGACACACACACATGCATACGCAGAACCACACACACACACAGAGATTTTTCCCACCCCTGCTGCCCTGGAAAGGCTGGAGGAGTCGACGGTGCCCTGTTTCAGCATCTCCTGCATGGACCAGCCACCTCCGGACCACTACCCGGGGCTCACCTGACACCAGGCACACTCAGCTCCTGTCCAAAGCAGATTGCGAGTGCCCCGTGGTCAGCACTGGAGATCTGGGGTAGCTTGGGAGGTGGGTCCTGGCCCTGGGGCTGGGGTCTGCAGGCCAGGACCCCACCTGGCTGAGACAGTTCCTGCTCAGGGTGACCTGGAAGGGGTGGGTGTTGACTGACAGATGCTCTTCACCAGCACCCAGAGGAGCTTCACTGCCCAGCACAGGGTGTTGCATGGGAGGATGGGATTGCCCAGGGTTTCAGATCTCGACAACAGGATAACAGTGACCTGGAACCTCCCCCATGACAAACAACCAGCAGAGACCTCTCTCATTTGATGATGGTAAAAAGGAGAGGTCTTGGTTGCTTTGTTCTAGCCCTGAGCGAGGAGCTTTGATTAGCTGAAGGAAATCCACTTCATCCCAAAACCTTTTCTCTCCCTCCTTCTTCCTCTCTGAAGCATCCTAAGCACTCCCTACACCTGCAGCACCCTGGGGTGCTGGAAACTGTGCACATAGCCTCACATTTCCTAAAACCTTGTGTTATTAAGGAAGGCCTCTCCCATTCTTCATAAAATCATGTGAGAAAAATCAACTCTTTTAAACTAAACTTTGAAAATAACCACTTATCTCTCATTCCCGGCTAGTTTCTACAAAAATGCTCCCATGCTGTGACCAGTCTCTTCTGCTTTGAAGGAGCAGCCTGTTCAGGATGGGATGGGGCTTCTGCTGCATGCATAAGGTGTCCTCCCCCAGCCTTCAAGAACACATCCCTCGCAGCGTTTAATTTCCAGAGATGCACTGTGGCATGTTCACTCTGAAAGCCTTTGTCTGCACCAGCTCCTGTTCAGCAGCATCGCCAAACAAGTTATCCCCAGGATTTTAAATTCAGAGGTCTGTCTGTGCAGGAAATAATTTGCCCTGTTAGCATTTCCACCACGGCTGCTATCTATCTTGTCACTCCCGTGAGGAAAAAAGAGGATGGATTCACTGAAAACCACCTTCTCTTTCCCCATAGTGGGCTTGGCCCAGCACCTTTGGCCTTATTCATCAGCTTCTGCTGCTGCCGTGAAGTAATGCTGTGGGTTCCTCCTCCACAGTGCCCTCCCACAGGGTGCCAGCCCTGCTCCTGGTCTCTCTAGCTGCATGTGAAGTGATGGCAGTGGTGGGGTGGCCAGGACTCCCCTGACAGGCACAGCCTGCTCCAGGGAGGCAACAGGTCTCATCAGCCCCGGTCAGCACCATTGATTGCCCTGGGGATGGTCACATGGGTGGGCAGCTCCATCTATCTTTTACACCTGCTTCTGGACCCATCTCCATGAATGACTCCGCACCTGAGGTTTGGATGGCCCCCCATGCGCTCATCCCCCATACCTTGATGGGGGAAATGGGCTGCAGCAGAGCTGGGGTCCAGGGCTCCCATCCCAAGTGCAGCAGAGCCCTCATTGCTATATGCAAACAGAGCTAAAAAAGCCTCCTGGTTGAATGCCATCTCACCTAAGATTTTAGCAGAAGAACCAGACAGGCTTACCCAATGTCAGTCAAGTTCTTGATGGAGAGATATGGCAGCTTCCACTCACCTGCAGCACAGCATTAATATCAACAGATTATCACCTGCCAGTCTGCCACCTGCTTGCACCAACAGGGTAAAAACATAAATCTTCTGTAGCAACAAAACTCAAGGGATTTAGAGCTTAAGTAGTGTGTGGATATTTTGCCCCAGGTTAATCTCACTCATTTTGAAATCTGATCCGACATCTGATGGGTTCCCGTAGCAAGCACCAGTACAGCTGCAAGAATGGCATTGGAGATGGGCAGAATACGGGCAAGGAAAGCTGATCTAGTCCAGTAGTCAAAGTGAGTCTGGAATTTGGAAACATGGAATGAAACATGGGACGCCATGATAGACCATGTAGGTGTATTTAGTTATCTGCAGTGAAATCAACAAGAAGGTTTAGTAAGGCAAGAGTGGAAAAACAAGAAGAAACAGTCTTTCCAGCTGACCTGCTGTGCCAGTCTCTTGAGTGTTGTTGTTTCAGAAGATGAGTTTCTGATAGCCATTCAACCCTGTGCAACCTGGCTTTAGCTTACCTCACAAGCCCTGTCCCACTCCCAACTCCGAGGCTACTGCAGAAGCATTACATTACTGCCTTTGCAAAAGAGACCATCAAATTGCACCACAGGGCTTGATGCACATGAAAGGGGATACATTAAATTACAAACCACTGGTCCTCTAAGTTGCAATGTCTGTATGTGCACTAGGCTGCAAGTTACTCTGGCAAGAAAAGGCATGTTACAGATTTGTAACGTACTGTGCACATTAGTCAACATGACCATTAAAACCGATATTGCAGTTGTGGAGGCAGATATTAAAATGCTCATATCTTTCATGGTAATGATATTAATCCAAAAGGAAATCAATTTATGATGAACCTGATGGCAGCCAAGACTGAGATCATCAAGCTCTACCTCTCTGTGACACCACACAGCAGATGGTTGTGCAGCCCAGCTCTGCTGTGCCCAGCAAGCAGGGTCCCAAATCTTCCCCTGCTCTGGGCATCCCCCTGTGCTGACCCTGGGACCTGATGTCCCTCAGCATCACCCACATCACCCTGGCTTGGTGTCCCCAGAGCTCTCTGAGGACGGAGATGCTGTGACCCACTGAGATGCTGGGGAAAAGCGCCCAGGTCCGTTGGAGAGGGGATGGTGCACCGGCGAGGCTGGCGAGGCCGGGAGGTGTGCAGTCTGGCAGTGCCGTACACCTGCCTGCCCAGCTGCCAGGCTGTGAACCAGGGGAAAGTGAAATCGCTCTGCCCACACCGCTGTCGTCGCAGGGGGTCTGGGGAGCGGGAGGGCTTAGTAATACCGAGAACAAAGAAGTCTGCCTTAGTCAGATATTTTTAATGATCTCTCCCCACACAGGGCAGGAAGTGAAACCGAGATCCCAGCCGACCCCCCCCGCGCTCCCCTCAGCAGCCCCCTTGGCACTGAGCCAGCCCGCGTGGTCCCACTGTGCCGGCGCGCGGCAGCGGGCGAGACGTCGGGCTTTCAGCCAGCATGGTT
>Ga0181612_108711_pt1 | contig 12716 bp, 8 predicted proteins | sample HoacroProtozoa21_FD_119630 | JGI IMG/M metagenome (GOLD analysis project Ga0181612, IMG submission 119630) | Hoatzin crop microbial communities from Cojedes, Venezuel. Combined Assembly of Gp0051906, Gp0051904, Gp0051908 | reverse complement strand
AGAAGGATGTTGCATCCTTGCCTGCAGCCTTTTGAGTCCTGTGGGCAGTCCCAGTTCCCTGTTCTTCAGCTGCATCACTGCTTTATCTGTGGCTGATTGGCTCACTCTGTGCTAAAATTATACTAGATTTTTACTATTTTAATCAGTGCATTTCAAGCAATGACTTCAGCCAGATAAGTTTTTACTCAAAGAGGAATATAACAAGTCTTACTGGGGAACAAAAACCTGAGAAATCTGCTGGCTGTTTATGAAGCGTGTAGTTTATGTGATCCATTGCTACACAGAGTTAAGAACGACATTTCTAGTACTTTTGATATAATGTGATTATATAAATTGATATATAATATGTGATGATATAAATTGATTATAATATAATTGAGAATTTTGTCTGCTTTGCATCAATACATTCAAAGAAAGTGTATGACTTATTTGCATGTGTGGATCAAGCTTTTAAATGGGTGATTCAGCTTAATTTAATAAACCTGTAACAGTACACGTTGTCTTTGCTTCCGTGAATGTGAGTAGAAGGTTTTGCATTCAACTCCTACGTATTTTATTTTGCCCATATATGAGAGCTCCTGATTTTCTGCCGTATCTTCCCCTTTTTTTTATCTAACACACTCAAACCGTTGTGTCTTGCTTCACCATGCTATGCTGAATTGTTTTCAATTACCATTATGGAAAATAATTATCAAGCAAGTAGCTCAGTGGGAAGAACAATAGGTGAGGAAGAACAAGCAGAGGAAGAACTTGACCAAGGATGATGCTGACTGCTGGAAGCTCTCCTTTTTGTACCCAAGCAGAGCAGCTGAAGAACAGTTGCTACAAACTTTATATAAACGTGTGCTGCTCACAAAGGAGGCACTGGGTTGGCAGAGGGTGTGCAAACACACACACACGTGCCTGGATGCTTGTGCTCTGTCTTTGCCGTGCCCGTTACAGCTCGCAGGCCGTTCCTCCCAGCCTCCGTGGCACTTCTTTTTCTGGACTAAGAGGGGCAGAGGTGATGGTCCTTCCTGCTGCGCGTCAGAGTTTGAGCCTGGGCTGTGACTCCCCTGCCAGCATTACATCAGGAAACATCTACTTTTAACTTTGATGGTATTTTTCATCGTCCCCAGAGAGGCTGCCAGGGCACTACCCCCAACTTTACCAGCCTTTTCCGACCTGCATGCCTAGTCATCTGTGCTGAGCCCCTGCGCGCCGCCAGCTCCGTTCCTGCTCCAGCTTCTGCGGTGCTGGCGGTTTGCCGTAGCTCCGTGCTGTGAAACGGGGAGCTGGGGATGTGCTGCTGGACTTCGCTGCTGTCAGGCCTGGTACTGCAGCAGTTGTAAGAATTCTGTTAACGTCAAGCAAGCTGAATCAAAAGGTTCTTTAGAAAGTCTTTGCTGCAGTGGGTCGGGCGCTTAGGACCCTCTAAAAGAATTGTTTAAGCCCCACCTGGGTGAGGCTGTTGATGAGAGCACGGCTGTCACCCATCTGCTGCGGCCTGGCCTGGGCTCCTGCCACGCAGCCCCGAAGCCCTCCAGTCCTGCAGCTGCCTGGTTTCAGCGGTGAGGAAAGCGTAGCACAGCATCGGCGGTATCGTGACCAGCTATTGTAGCAGGCACATTGGTTTTGAGTCCTTTTTGGTTTTTGTTTCCAAATCAAGACCAGATTTATTAATCCAGGGCAAAGCATGTTTTTTGGAAAGAGTTTTCAATCCGTGTTTTCCTGATAGAGGCATACCTATAGATCTTTTCAAATACAAAATAAAGGCCTCGGGAACCTCTGCAAGCGATAGCTTCTTTAACTTCTCTGCATGCACAGCTGCTGACCAAGCCCTGCGGAGAGGATGTTGTTGCCTACCTGTACGCAGCCACCGGGCAGTTTTCAGGCCATGCCAACACTTGGCATCGGTGAGCGAGCTTATTCCGAGGCCTCGTGTCGCCTTCCTGAAAAACGGCGTTGCATTTCTGTGCAGGCTCCCGCTCACAGCTGCCTTGGCGACGTCAGACCCCAGAGAGCTGCTGTGCCAGAGCTTACTCACTTCTTCAGAGCTGTCGCCAGCACGGCATCTTTCTTCGCAGAGGCGTGAACGTGCCGGGAAGCAAACCGAAGCCCCAGAGCCTTGTGGGGGCTGGGAAGCTGTGCTCCTGCCCTTCCCATTGACTCCCCCTTTAATACCTGCAGGGGTCTGGGCGGGGTGGAGGGAGGAGACACAGCTAACCCAGCTGCTGGGACTGCATCTGGCCTGCGTTTCGCCGTGGGCAAGCGAGCTGCTTGGCACCCCAGCTCACAGGGGTGGACTGGAAAAAAATGGTATTCAGAGGTAAAATGCAACAAGCTTGCTAAGAATTTTTTTTTTTTTAATATAATTTGCAGCAGCGCTGCTCATAACACATTCTGTGATGGTGTTCTCTAAACTCCTTCTGTGTCTTGGAACGAGAGAAGTTGTTCCTGCATCAGTTTAAGGACAGGAACAAAACAAAGGCATTGAGAAGTCAAGAGCAGTGGTGTCTGTGCTCACAAATACCCCCTCTAATGCCGTGCCTAAAAGAAGGTGCAGTTAGTGGATTAAACACAGAACGTGCCCTTAGCAAATGCATTTTCAGCCTTTTCTGAACAAGCTTGCTCTGCACCAGATGAATTCCCTGAAAGCCATTCATCAGATTACAATATAAGGCTTGTGAATAAGGCAGGTACAGCAGGGCAGCCAATAACCTGCTTTTAGCCAATCCAGAAATCTAAGAGGAGCATCAGCAGTGACAAATCCAAGTGCTACTGTCACACATAGGCTCTTTCGGACAAAAACGCGGCCCACAAGCGGCAGTCTCAATAGGCAGTGCTAGGATTGCCAGAGAAAAGCAGGTAGGGTTTCTGCTCAGAGTCAGGAGGAATGGGAAAAAAAAAAAATTGCTCCCAAAATTCCACTGGCTATCATGAAAACACACTTGGAGTTGGTTTTACCTCAAAGCTGGCTTGTTATAGCAACAACTGGAACCAGAATTCAGCCCAGTGGCTACGCAGCTGCCACACAAGACCTGCTTCCTCTCGCACACGTGGTGCCTTTTCCCAAGCTCAGAGGGCAAAAGATTACCCTCAGCCTGCGGCAAGCGCAGAAGAAGCTGAGGTGCCACTACGTGGGAGAACCATTTTTACTTTACGTTCCATCCTCTTGCATTCAGAGTATGTTTTTTCCAGCTTTCCTCCCTCTTCAGCTCAGTTCCCCAGGCTGAAGTGCCTGTCTTCCTTCCTTCCCTCCCTTTCCCTTCCTCCCTTCCTTCCCTTTCCCTTCCTTCCTTCCTTCCCTTGCCCTTCCTTCGTCCCTCCCTCCCTCCTTCCCCACTGACATCCCGCACACCCAAGGGTTGCTCCCCACCCAGCAGCACCTCCTGCCAGCCCTCTGGCAGCACAGTTTTGACGGCGTGAAGCACAGCACCGGAGTTCCCGTTTCTTCCCTTGTCCTTCCTCTAGATTCTGTGTTTTGGACTGGCGTTGTCAGTGTCTCACTGGCAGTCCCCACGTCCTTGCCTATCGTGTAGCTTACAGGGGCAGGGGGAAGTGCAGCACTACAGTGCTGAGGTCAGATTCTTTAGAAGTTACTCATCTGGATATTCCAAAAAAGTACATCCTTAGAATAAGTCAGTACCTGACTACTTCTACATATTACAACCAGTAGTTCTGCTACTACTTCACCTTGTTCTTTCCCCTTGTTTTAGGACTTTAACAACTGCTCAGAGCAGATGTTTAATTACATGAAATCCAACCAAACTACCGCAGCACTTGATGGTATCTCGGTTAGGAAGTTCATTTACAGAATTATTCTCCACGAATCAGACTGGATTCCATCCTTTGTACTTAGCTAAGCATCCACACTAAAATGCAAAACTACACCTGTGCAGTTCCCCAGGTCAGAAACACAGAAGAAGGGGAGACGCTGAGCACAAGTATTAAGTGGTGAGTTCACTACGTCTATTTAGTTGTGCCGCAAATTTACATACAAACTGCACGCTAATAAGCAAAAAGTGAGTGAAAACACATTTTATTTGCAAATTTGGCAGAACTCAAAGATTCAGGAACTCTATAGGCAAACAAAAGCGTCAGATCTTAAAGTGGTAAAATCTTCCCCTTTGAAGGCATTACTGATGCATGTTTTCATTTAATTCTAAAGACATCATTATATTCACTAAAAGACATAATTACAATCGTTTTAGTAACATTTCCTAGTTGTATAAATTTCCCCGTCCTCTTGGTAACTTGCAATCTTTGAGTAGTACATGTGGTCGACAGATTTGTGTTGAAGATGCAAGTAACTGGGAGGCCATCCGTGTTACTGTAAAGCTTATCTGACAGCAAACATCACGGCTCCTCTGGCTTCAGCCAGCGTTTCCCTCTTAACAGCTAGACCGCCTGAAGAGGACATCTTTGTACAGGGGCTCTTCAGTTCGATTAACTTACAAACCCCATATTAAAATTCAGTAGAAACTCTCAGAGAGTTTCTGTGTTTTCTTTCTGGGACAATAAAAAGCATGTAACGTAACAAAAAAGGGCTTAAGCACCCTTAGCAGGGTTGGACAGCATTGACAAAGAGACCGACCCAGGGAAGCCGTATCCAGGATCGCCCACATCGACCTCAAAACCCGAAGAGGAACTGCACTGGTCAGCGAGTTCTCAGCGAGTTGCCCAACGTGATGTAGGCAATAAAACGCGTATACGAAGCGTCTTAGGACAGCAGTCCTACCACTGGCCTCGAGAGAACGTAACTGCTCTCTTCCAGTCACGTCATATTTCTGGAAAAACGAAAATTAACGTATACAAACAGCACAGAAGATATCAATGCTTCTTAAGATGTCTCTCCTGTTCTACAGCATTTGTTAAGCAAATGTTCACGTTGAGAAAATACGTGGCCATGTTCACTTGCAAGCCTGGCTCGTTGTGACACAGCCTTTCTATACTTACGGCCATTAGTTGCAGCCAAACCACCGAATTTTAGTACCTGCTTATTCACAGGTTGTGAGTTTCATCGTTTCAGCTGAGCTCTATTTTTATTACAGAACACAGAGCAAGTTACTGCAGATCTGCAAAAAGAATCTGATCCAACAATTTTCTGATCCAAACAGTAGCTGCCATCACACAGATGAAACTTCTCCACTTGAGAACTTACGACACGGATTTAAAATAAGCTTGTTGTTTGTTGGTTTCACCATTTTAAACTTGAAACTAGTATCAGCACTAACAAGCAGCACTTTGAAAACTAAGGCAAATCATTCTTACATACACTGACTTGTTTAGAACTGTGATAGAAAAGAGGATCAAGAACAGCCGTCCTGCGCACTGAAAAGAATCTTTGACTACTATAAATGTGAGACTTTGCTTAAAAACTACGGTACTGTTAATTTGCCTCTTAAATGAACTGTTTGCAGAAAGAAATTCTCTCTACTTCTAAGAAAATGCATGGGCAATTATTTGCCCACGGAAGTCGTAACATTTAACTTCCCATCCCACGATTCTGATTTTTCTGCTATAGTTCTCCAAATGACTATGCTTCATTTAAGAGAGGAATAGGAGAAGACAAGACAATTACTCTCAACAAATGTAGTATCTGCTTTGCCAGCCCTCCTCAATACAGAAATTCTTTGGATTAACATTCCAAGGGTTTGTATTAGAAAGAAAGAAGTCACCAAGTATGAGAACACCTGCAATGCACCAAAAGAGTGCTAGAAAAAGCTCCGATTACTCTAAGATAAAATACAATGTTTTTGTTCCTCCTTATAGTCTATTATATACTCTGGGTAAATCTGATATTTTTCAAAGACAACAAAAATGGCGGGATTGAACTCATTGTCCACACAGCTGTCATAAAACCGAAGCCCGTCAGCAGACTTTATCGGGGGGCGAACGTAGGCTGCATTGCCTTTAACGTAATCTCCAACCAACACACGAGCCACGAACATCATGTTTGTTTTCACCGCAGGCTCACAGTATGCGTGGGAATAGGAAGCATCTCTAGCAAAGTAACTTCCTAGAAAGTGATAAAAACCACGGTTATAAGGAACATAAAATCACAGAAACACAGAATGGCTTGGGTTGGAAGGGACCTTGAAGATCATCTGGTTCCAACCCCCCTGCCATCAGCAGGGACGCCTTCCACCAGCCCAGGGTGCTCAGAGCTCCATGACAGCCAACACTGAGCAAGCCCTTGTGTTTTAGGTGTTTGACCCAAATTTCATGTCTCCTCTTACTCACTTTACATAATGCCATAGAAGTTTTTACAAGAGAAAGGATTTCACTACAGAATTCCCATTCAGAATTTGCTATTTTAGGAATAATTTTTGAAAAACCGAAACATATCAAAACACTACAGATATGTGTGTTATGATCAGAAGGATGGATAAGAAAGCATGAGGACCTTCCACAATCATACTGAGGGCACGCACACCCTTCTTGCTCCTTGCCATGAAGACTAGTGGCTATTTCTCTGGCAACTTCAAATTATAACCTGGAGCCTTCAGAAGATCCCACCTACAGCAACAGAGGCTTTTTCTAATCCCGACATTAATTCTCTTAACACCTTGTGAAAAGACCCCGCTCAAAGCAAATCCTTGTCCTCTGCAGAGGGAAGGAAGATCATAATACCAATTCCTACCACTTTTTTTCACCCTCTGTAGTTAAAGACTTCAAAACTTTGATTGCTCGGGGAGTCTACGCAAATGTCTAACACAGAGTCGCTTCCCACGTACCCTTTCCGTAGTTAGTTCCATTGCTTCCACAAATTCTCCAGTCAAAGTTGTGAAGGCAGATGGTTTCCATGGAGGAGATCTTGGTTCCGTGGAACAGGAGCTTTTCAGTTACTTCTTTACCTCCATTTTCCCTTTTCATCTGATCCTTTTGCCTAACAAAAAGAGGCACAGGAGGAGAGCGTGAGCCGTGGAAGAAAAGGGACTTTTTTTTAAAAAAAAAAAAAAGACAAAAAGTATGTGATGTACATGTAAATATCAGCTGGATGAGATTTCCAGTCTGCTTTCTCCTCTCCTCGCTTGGAAGATGAGACGGACTCGCCGTATGATGAACAATTACAAGGTGAGCAATATACTGATACCACTGCCCAGCAATTCTAGATAATTCTGGCTTTCCGATGAATTGAAGTAAGCACTGACACTATTACAGTCCCCACTGTACCAACCTCTTGCTCCTCTGCAGGGTCCCTACCAGTTCTGCTTTAACGTCCCTTCCCACCCCAAGCTCTCTGCAGAGTGGAGGGTGCACCAGCCGCGAGCCTCCGTGCTCCAGCGGTGGGTAAGAGCTAGAGGCAGCGTGTTCTTCATTCCCCCAGCGAACTGAGGCTCCACACACCCTGAGCTCCTGCCCCTCGGCGCAACCAGAGCAGCTGAGCAGAGCCAGAAGGAAAGACAGCACCTTCTGTCACCCCTGAAGACCTTATGGACTTAGGCCCGAGTCAGACCGAGCCACGACCAGTATCAAAAGAGGAATCAGACAGAAGGCTCAGCTAGTACCTCCCGTTACTATTCCACGGTATCCAGGCACCCCACAGGTTTTCAGAACCTGTTGAAGCGGACAAGACAGCAATATTCTTCAGGAAGCGATCAGCGACAAAGGAAACAGAGCCAGGGAGAAGGGAGAGTCCTTCCCATTTGCAAACTGCGTAAAGGAAAAGTTAGAGAGCAACGGACTGAAATTTGTTCACTGAGAACTTGGCAATGCTAAAGTCTGCCTGGTGAGCTCCATTATCTCACTGGAGGAGGATAAAAAGTATGCACTATTATGCGTTTTGAAGTGTCTTAAGTTTTTCTAGATGAAAAGGCTTTTTGAAATTATTAGGCTGATAACTTCCCAGGTTCAGTCAGTTTGCAGGTGAAAGTACTTATCTGAGCAGTATTTTTCTTCTCCACTACCATTCCATACAGTCCTTGAATACTTCTACGAAGGATCTGTGCTTTTGTTTTACACTAGACAACTGTTGTACGCAGCAGCTTAGTCAAATTAACTCGAACACGGTCGTTCATTGCCACTAGCACCAGCTCAGCTCCTCTGGCGTCTAGCTTGGCCTTCAGTCCCTGGAGTTCAGCGTCCTGCTGCAGACGCTGGAAACCAGAGAGGAGCTCCGGCACTCAGTTAAGCACCAGGATTCTTTCCCAGTGAACGCTGACTTCATTCAGCAAAAGGTACTCAAATGCCTGAGAAAGCCTTAAACTGACTGGGAAAAAAAAAAAAAGACCCAAACACGCTTTACCCTCGCCCACTTCTTTTTTAGCAAGTATTTCATAGGCTCTAATGGCTAAACATTTGTAACCGACCGCACGCGTGTGCGGCAGGCAGCTACTGGTCAGTCCCGGAGACAACACCCTGTCCCACATCACTGGGGGTATCCTCATCCCAATTTTGCGTCAGCCATGCCTTTCTGTCCGTACCCCTCCCCCCCATGCACCAAGGAGCCATGCAAAGGCACCGTCCCCCTGGGAGCACGGCCTTCGATGCTTCATTTCACTCCTGAACCTGCTCCTAAGGCAGCAAAACCAGTCACGGTAACGGACAGCTGGCAACGTCCTTCCTTTCCTCGGAAGCCGACAGGGGACACCAGCTCTCGGAGACTCCCTCCCCAGAAGGACGAGGAAACAAATACTGACCACTGAAACACCTTCCAGAGGGATGGATTCTGAATCCTCCGTATCTTAATGACACTGTAGCTTTGCATGGTCTGATGAAACAGCCGCTTTATCATGTTGTACTCGGCGGCCGCACTGCTGATCTCCACCGCCTGTTAAACAAAAACCACAGCAAAAGACGACGTCAGGCTGCACTTGGCTCGTTAACACACAGAAGCCTAATTACAGCAGATATACTTTCAGAAGGGTCCCCAAACTATACTTATGAAGGTTAATTTAATGCTTTAGATTGTGGCTATATGAATAATTAGGACAGGCACTTAATATGTAAATCAGCATTAATATGTAAATCAGCATTGCAAGGATGCATCACCTCTCCTCAGGAAGGATGCTGAAAGCAAAAGGATCAATTAAATGTTTATCATCTCCAAGTAAGGGTTGACACTTGTAACTTTAAATTGCAGCGAAACAAATCTCAAAAAGAAAACGCGACTGATTATTCCAGTTTTCTGTATAAAGCTGATTAAGAACAAAAGATGTTAGATAGCTGTATCATTTGTAACCAGACATTTAAGGGAGTTTCAGCTATTAGAGATGAAACAAACAAAATACATACAACCTCCCAGCATCATAGCTCCTTAACTTTTCAAAATTAAAACTTGGAAAGTTGCACTTACATATAGACTTCAGAAAAAAATCTACTTTTCTAAACATAAGAGAACAATGAAGATTCTAACAGGAATGTTACACTAAATACCTGCTTAAGCAAATACGTCTCCTCCTTTCCTAAAGGAAACAAAGTCTATTTATCCATACTTTTCATGTTTAAAAATCCATCAACAAATGCACATTTTTGCCCAAAGAGAAGTTAACACAAAACATAATTCAAGCTCTTCTTCTTGCCTATGTCATGCATAAATTTTCCATTTTCCCTCCAAAGCAATCTGTGTCTTTAATATTCTAGAATATAAACACTCATCTTCCACAAACTTGACTGAAAATGCATAACGCTGGCAGACCAATGCCACTGGGTAATACTTTCCACTTTACTGCTGCCTAAGCCAAGCGGGGACTCGAGATGACTTAAACACCCAACATCCCACCTATCAAAGCTACGTTTTACGCAGGAAAGCTGCGGTCATCCTAGGAGATAAGATGAAATCAACATCTTAACCTGTCAGGGAGAAGCTCCGCATTTTAGAAGGCTGAGTTTAGAGAGGAGATGAAATAGGACTTTTATTTCACAGCTGCATAGAAATAAAGAAGGAATTTTCTGGACACCACATCCAGCTTGTCCATTAAGTACTTACTGGCAAAGAGGCCTATCATAGGAAAGTCTTCTTCTAAGGATTAAGAATAAAGTCAGCTGCACAAGGAAGAATTATTTCTCTGAATTTATTAAAAAGCTTTTACAAGGTTGAATGAAATTTCCCATGGTTTAATACAAGAGTATTTTCCAAGCTTCTTTACAAGACACAAAACAATTTGGATGGGTGTTTATTATCTGCATGCTCTGTGACACCACAGCTCAAGCTGCTCACCATCATCTACCAGATGAAAATTATGTCACTGTATTTCAGTGTTACATCTTTTATTTATACACCAACAATTCTTATTTAGACTACCAATATGCTTTTGCTATGTTGCATCTTTTACCGAGGAACTGTAACCTTTCTGGGTAAAACAGAGGCTCGGCCATGTGGTACAAGGCCTGATCCTCCAAGAAAGACACTTCAATCAGTTCATCATATGATGGCCTCCAAGCAACGAAGCCAGTTCTCCTTTGCATGAAAACTTCACGGGGTTGTCCTTATTTCCCCAAAGATGCTTCACCTGCTAATAAAGGGTAACACCACAGGTTCATACTTCATAACAACATGACTTCTTTAGCGCTTTTCACCTGCAGACCTAGAAAAGAAAATCCTAGAGAGCATAAGCTTTGCTAGCCCGCTATCAAGGAGTGGAGTTTCTGAGGCAGAGAAAGAGTCACTGCCCTGACAATAATTTCTCTTAGTGTATGACTGCACAAGAACAGTACTCTGCGACATCAGACCTCGAACTCTGCTTAACCTGGGTGTTTGAAGCAGCACAGCTCGTGTTAGTGGCAGTGACCCAGCTAGAAGTAATGTCTATGAAGTACACAGACAGGACTGGGAGCTGATGCCACGTGCAGAGTCTGCCGCAGCACAGCAATCTTCTGCGTGCGTGCCAGGAGCCACACAAAGACTAATCCTCTGACATCAACCCACACATTCGCAGCACACATTTCTCAGTTGTACATTAAAGATACAATTTAAAACCCAGTATAAAGTTCCAAGACAATACAGATTCTGGTTTTTTTTCCCTTTAAAAAGTTTACCAACTGCTAATTCCCCCCTGTATATTAAACAAAGACAGAAGAAATTCACACCAACTTTCAAATTGGTGTTACCAGTTTCCACTGTGCATTTCGTACGCTACTTTCTATAGAACTATGATTCTAATTGACTTACAGATTAAGACACCGCAACACTCAAAAAATAAGCAATGTTACCAAAACAGAGCTGCTCTTTTTAAGCAAAGATGACTTCTCCCTAGCTCATATAGATGTTCCTTTTTAAAACGGATCACTTCCAGTGTAGCAAATTTTGCCAGGATTATTTGTCAATGTCTGAAGAGAGGGGAATTCATCAAGTCGTAATTGTCAGATCTTACGATGGTCACCACATGCATGGAGAATCCCAGCCAGTTCCAATATCACTTACTGCAAAAAAACAAGCTTAGGGTCCCACAGAAATATTTAATCTAGCCCAGGCTTCCTTTTTGTAACACCAACAGGTACTGTGAGCTTTGTCACTTTTTAGGTACAGAATTAACTTTTCCTTTCCTACGAAAGGCATTCAGTTTGCACGTTAGCAGACGGTTTTCCCAGGTGCCAACTCAGCAAGCGAACTGAGCTGGGAAGCAAGATGACCCTTCTACTTCATGCATCCACCCATAAGTACCACCAGCACCACAATGGATCTGCACACCACATCCCCAGGCCTCTCACGCTCACCTCAGTGACTCCAGAAACACCCCAACAAACAGGCTCAACTACAATTCAGACTGAAATTTTCAAAGTAAGGGAAGTAGCCAAGTACACACAACTCGGAGACCTAAAAGGAGCTGAGCTACGTGTCTTCCCGCCATTCTTTCAAAAAATTCAAGCTTATGTTAATCTATTAAGTGCTGGTAAGCCAAAGGAAGAGCTGATTAGCCATATCCTTTATTATTCTGACAGAGCTCAAAATGTGACAGGCCCAAATCTTCAAAAGGGCTGGCTGCCAGATTCCCACACAAATTCATTGCTAGTTCATTCAGCAGACGCTGGACACCTGACACTTTTACAATCTTGAAAAATCAGGGTTATTTGCTAATGGTGAAAGCTATTTGAAGGGAGCTAATGTACAAAGCAGCTGACCTGAATCAATTTTACCCATTGATTTTTCATCAGAACTGTATTTAGAAGAATTTAATATATACACACGGCCAGATACTGGTATTATATTGAGTAAGGCATAATCCAACACAAGAGGTTAGTCAGGGTAAAAAGAAATACTCAGCACAAAGCAGAACAGAAACCAGCTGAAGGAAGCCAAGAGATACGATACTTCTTGTTCTGAAGCCACTGCCAATGTTGCTACGCCAGGGAAAATAAAATACAAAGACTGAGAAGAGCAATGGAGCTCTCTGTCAACCGAAAGCAGTCAGAAAGAATTCTGGAAATACGGTATTACTTCTGTCCTGTCCCTAGCCATCAAGGTACGTGTGCCAGTACAATGTGGTCACCACCACACACGATTTCCTGACACAGTCAACAAGCAAAACCTCTTCTGCTCCACATTATGTGCTGTTCCTTCATTGGGGTCACAACCACTACAAAAAAGGACAAGTCTAACACTGAAACGCCTTTTTTCTAGCATAACATAGTACTTTCACTGTGTTGCTCTTCCAGAAGGACTGCTTCTTAATACCATTAGAACTAGTAATTTAAAAAATATCTGCACATTTTTGGTCTTGGTAGACCAAACAGGAGCATAGACTTTGGGCTGGCAGGGGTTCACTTTGTTTTGTTGAGATCACTGCAAATGT
>Ga0181612_111275_pt1 | contig 12717 bp, 5 predicted proteins | sample HoacroProtozoa21_FD_119630 | JGI IMG/M metagenome (GOLD analysis project Ga0181612, IMG submission 119630) | Hoatzin crop microbial communities from Cojedes, Venezuel. Combined Assembly of Gp0051906, Gp0051904, Gp0051908 | reverse complement strand
CAGTCAGAATCCCTACACTCTCTGTTTAATTGCTGCTAAATTTAATTCGGCACTTTTCTAAATTGCTCTGGTTGCCAAGTAAGTACAGCATTTGGCTCTTCAGTTAGGTATTTCATATGAAATCTGCAAACAGTAACTATTCTTCAGAAAAATTTTATGCATCGGTATTTTCAAGCTAAATCTCGATCCTATGACCTACAAACAGGTCAAATGGAGCAATAAAAAGCCAGGAAAAATTTCACTTTAAATAAGAGATTAAAAATTATCAAATTAGTTTTCTTAAACAACACGTGTTTGTCATCTTCTCTGTGAATGGTTTATCTGTTGGGGAGGGAAAACAGAAATGAAAGCTTAAAAAGGACTGCTGGTTTAGCTTTTGAAAATGTACATATATTAAAAACTGTTGCAACACCAGAAGTTCTTGAAACTGAAAGATCATTAATTATTACTCTCAGACTCAGAGATTATTCAAGTGTTATCTTCTTTTTCAAACTACTTTTTTCCTGCTTTTTCCACACAGTAAAATGAAATTTTTCAAATTATTTATTAGCATTGTAATTGCAGATATATATATTTATACAGATTTTCAATTTAAAAAAGCAGTCTGATTCTTAGTATCAGTATTGGTTATGGATACTTTCTTCTGAGTTTCACAGTTACAAACCCATCTCTATAACAACCCACCATAATTCCATACATCAAAAACTAATATTAGGATAGGTCTTATACATGTATTTTTAGTTACTTCAATGTCATAAATTATTTATCTTTATGCTATCTGTGTTTGCTCTCTGCTTTATCCTCCCTCTTCCATCTGCTCCTCACTCCTTCCTTGCTCATCTTTTTTAACGTGTAATCATAATACAACTAGTTAAAAACTCCTTCCATTCCTCAGTTTCCACCACTGTTCGCATACTGTCCAATGTTCTCCTCTACTTGTATGAACAACCTGCAACTAGGCTTCCTTCTGTCCCACAATTTTTTTAACAGATAAAATCCACTGACAATGTGTGTTCCTGTTGGTAGCTGTAGCCCATGACAACTGTTTGTACTTCTCCTTCTCTACCAGTCCATCAGCTATTTTTAAGGGAAGCAGTGTATTGCTTCCTTCTCATTTCCAGATGGCTCAACAGACAACCTGATTTGTAAATATAGCTGAAAGAAGGGAGAGAATGAGGCAATGTAATGATTTGTCAGCTGTTCCAAGTCTGTCAGAAATGCTTCTTGCTTTTAAGTTTGATATGCACTGCCTTAAAAACAAAAAAAAAGCTGCTGAGCATGGTATGACACTGGATGGAAACAAAAAAAAAATTTGGATTTTTAAAATGTTTTTACTGATTCCAGTTTGCAGAGAATTTTGAAACAAATCCTACATCATTCATTGATTAAAAAAGTAATCAAATTACTCTGAATAAACAAATCATCATATGATAGTAAGTTAATATTTACACCTATCATTGTATTTCTTTCTGGTCATTTGCATTTCTTTTTATATCACTGCAATGACTGCATAATCACAGACTTCTGAACTATTACATAATGACAATAATAAAGACTTCTATAAACTTCCATTCTGAAAGAGTATTAACATTCTTTTCAATAACACAATAAATTAAGGCACAAATCTGAACTGTAGCATTAAATATACATAAGCAAATATTTTAATACACATATTGCTTTCCCAGTCTTACCGCTGAGATTAATATATTTCTTTCAATTGTAAAATTCTTAATAGCAGTAACAATCTTAGTCTCTCCATTTCCATAAAAGAACTTCATATATATTTTGAGATATCATGTCTTGTTTAATTAAGCTGCTTCTCTCTTCCATTACTCTACAGTTCCATTTTTAATCATCAGAAAATGAAATAACTCACAGCCTAGGGTCAATAAGTACACTGTTATGTTCTAAAAATATCTAATATTTAGGTTTTTTGGGATTGGTTCTCCAGTATCTTTTTTATAAACAGAGTATTGTATTATACCTTTAAATTTAGGCTGATGTACAATTGGGTAAGTGCAGGCCAGATCAGACTGGAGGAGTAAATACTCTGCTTAGCAGGCTGTTAATGTGAAAGAGACAAAGTACTACATATTCACGATTTAAGTATGCTATTAGCTTAAAAATAACAATTGTTGGTATGACTTTCAGCACTGAATGTTGATTTTTCTGCCGGGCAGAATTTAAAGAATGGAGACAGGAAAACATGAGAAAGAAAAAAATTTAGACAAAATAGGAGGATGTAAATACAGAGTTCAAACAGCAGGCAAGGTCAGGCCTCTTTGTAATGCCGTGACTCCTTCCAGCGGGGGACAGGAAAGACCAAATCAATCATTAAAAGCGTAATAGCAAAAGGCATAATAATTTGAATGCAAAATGTAAAAGCAGCCCGTGCACAACAAGGTACCAATTTTACCTATTTATTGCTTGCTTGCTTGGGATAATCACGGGGCTGTTATTCAGTTCTAACGCAGATGAGAAAACCCTATAAAGGTTTGCGGAGTGTGGCCTGAGGAAAGGCTCAAAAATTAATGTGGCTGCACATTCACGAGACAAACAATTCTTTCTGATTTATTCCTAATTTATCATTCACTAGAGGAAGTAATTTAACTTAAAGAAATCAATTATTTGAATTAAAGATTAGCATTCATTCCAATCCAGTGTTTTATCAACTGGTGTGCAATAGCTTGACTTGGTGGTACAAAGAAAGAACGCTGATTTCCCTTGATGAGAACTTCCACGACCTGCAATAAAGACAGATTTTTTTCTTTAAATGATAACATTACAAACCGTATGGAATCTAACTTACTATGATGATATATCAGTCTATCATTACTATAGCTATTGAAGAGCCACTATCAGATTCTCCAAGAGCGATGCAGAGAAAAAAACACAGAGGATTCTATGTGAATTCTGACATTTTTGAGCTCAAATGTGCCCCAAAGGATAATTTCTCATACAACTGTTGAGATTGTTAATACAATATTTAAGGTTTTTGTGAAGCCTCTTTAAAGTAAGGACCACCAGATGGTGCTCTACACTGTTTCAAATTTTTTTTTTCTTTTTCCACAAGGAGTGCAGAAGGAAAAGTGTTTTGCTGGTTTTCTGAAGCAGCTGCAAGCAACATGGGAGTACACTTTTAGTTTAGTACATTTCTGAACTGCATTTCTTTGCAACTCTAGACCAATCTGCGCGTGACTAGCTGTATTAGGAACTTACACTCATTTAAAATAATGCTCTCAGTGTTGTCAGGAATACATTGAGATTGCAGGTGATAACTTTGCCTTCAAATTCACTTACTGAACTGACTTGCAACTGCTAGACAGTATAGTATTAATGAAAGTTTAGCTCATAAGTAGCCTGTGGAAAAACCTGTGATGACTGCATTGTGTAAGCAATCTTTCCTTTTTCTACTCACGAACTTAAATGTCTCTTTCTGTGAAAGTATTTTTTTCCTGTCTTTTATTTGACTGTTTCTTAAATATTTGGGAAAGCTAAGTGTAGAATCTCTTATTAATGCATAGTAATCTGCATTCAACACCAGAATATTAAAACAGTGCATGGAAAAAGATGTTTAAGCTAATGAATTACCAGAGTTTTTACCTAAACCTTTCTCTCCCAGCAAATCTGGTAGCATGCTTGTTTGCAGAAACTCAGATGATGAATGCTATTAAATACTACCTCTACCATAATGAAAAGCACAGGCTTGGTAAGAAAGTGGGTTAAAATAACAATAACTTGGGTATCTCCCAAAAGAAAAGGTGAAGAGCTAACTGGCAAAAATGTCATTAAACGGGCTTGCAAGTGACTCAGAAATTACCGTGAATATCTGCCTTTCTCTGGTTGTGTGTAATCTACAATTACAATATGATGCAATTGTACTATGATAAAATGGAGAGTATACATGCTCGTTCAACTTCCTGAAAAAAGCAAGTATCTATTGTATGCCAGAACTGATACTGTCACAGACTAATCAATATAAGCAGGAAATTAAATTGAACTTTACCTGTTCTCTAGTGAACCAGCGGGCGTCCTCTATTTCACTCTTGTCAACTTTAATTTCTGTAGACACTGCAACAGCTAAGCAGCCAATCATTAGGGAGGAGGGCATTGGCCATGGCTGACAAGAGACATACTGAACATGGCCAACTTTGACTCCAGCCTCCTCTTCTACTTCTCTTCGAACAGCATCTTCTATTGTTTCGCCTAACCAAAAAGGGCAAAGAACAAGCAGCTGATGAAAATACTCCAAGCAACGATTACATCCTGTGCCTTGAATGGACTCAAAAGATTTGAAACTGCCCCAGACAATTATCGAAAGAAATCTAGTTCACAGGCCAGGGCACAGATCTGAACTACAAGATACAGACAGACATCTAATAAGGTAAAGCTAGCCACCAAAGCAAAATGGAGCTTTGAAAATAAACTATAATAATTTCTACATCATAATATTTCCTGAATTGATAATTTATCATGCATGCAAACTATAATTACCTCACCTAAAATGTCAAAAATTTGGTGTGAAATACATTGTTCCTTTAATTACTTTTGAAATGCTGATCTGTTCATTTATGAATAGCGTTGTGTTAATTTTTAGATTTTCAGTATGATTGTAACAGCAGGTGTAACAACCCGAAAATCAATATTTAAAATGACAACAGTGAGAAGACAGACACTTAAGAAGACTTGCACATATTTCTGCCTTGTATTGTTCACGTCACCTGACTCATTCTTCATCGTCTTAACACATACAGACAACTCTTCAAATTTGAACTACAATGGAAAGCTTTACTTCCATACTAATGGAAAACTGCTAGATGTGTATATGGAGTGTTGATGGTCACAGGTTTACATACGCCTACATGTACTGTGTTGTAACCACTGATTACAGGTTCATTAAAGCAGACAGTCCATGAGACAGAAGCTTTAGTTCAGCCACATTCAGCTGTTGATAAGATCACTACTCTTAAATTTCAGTTTATATACTTGAATTCAGTATCAGAAAGTAATAAGGCCAGCAAAAGAAAGGAGTGAAGAAATAAATATCTTGACTTTTTTCAAATACCTGAATAAGCTTATTCATGCTGTCACCATATTTTACCTGCACACAGATACTGAATATAGTTATGCACTACAATTTCATTGGTGATTAAGATGTATTTCCAATATAAGAATGCTTTTCAAATTGTTCTGCAGCTAATAACTGTAACTAATTGCAACAATTACTGCTGAACCCAGCTAGCAAAACACCTCCTTTTCTTTTCTCTCGAAACTATATAATTTCTGCTTATCTTCCATATACTCAATCAGGCCTTAAACATGCAAGTATATGCTTAACTTTATGTTAACTTTTAAGTTATGCTTTAACTCCTCTTTTTCCTATGCTAAAATCACTTGCTAAATATCACCAAAGAAAGGTTCTTACATGTGTTTTAAAATGTTTTTTCACTTAAATGTGTGATTTAAGAGTGCACAATGACAAAACTATTGTAAAATCACATTTACTCAAGTTGCTTTTTTATAAATCAATTGCTGGAAAGTACAGAACAGGCATATTTACTATAACAACTTTTCTAACGGGAAGCAAAAACATTTGACACAACATCAAACATATTTCCGTATTATTTTCAATATACAGTACTGATACGTGAGAAAAAACATTTGCTAAGTGAAAAAGAAATTACTCACCAGGTTCTACAAATCCAGCAAGACAGGTAAACATGCCTGGGGGAAACCTCTTCTGCCTACCTAAAAGGCAGTGGTTACCATCTGGATGGATGACTTGCATTATTACAACAGGATCTGTAAGGGACAAGAAAGTAATACATTTTATCATTTGAGGGACTTAAAAGCAACAACGAATTTCAGCCTATTTGCTACCAATGCACGTAAATACAAATAAGATACCTTTAAGTGACTGAAATCAGAATTGTGCAGATACCCAGAGTAAGCTGTTATTTTATTTCACTTTGTTTTATTTTCCCTGCAAGATATCTGTTTATTTTGTTTTGCAACACACATGCTTAGTAGAAGCAGTTTACTAGCCAAGGCTTGAAATGCAGGACATAAATTACCTCCAACAAAAGCACACAATCTGTTAAAAGTGTCAGCAATACTAACCTAGCTATGCAGCCAGCAGATAGCAATAATTTCGGCAGCAAAACCAATTTATTATCACCTCCTCCAAACACTCAGGTCTGAAGAATGTACTTTTGACTGAAACACCAGAGAAGAGCCAGATACTCTAGTTCCAAACTAAATACTGAGTAAACTTTCCACTTCTGACTTTGTTGACTGTTTGCTATCAATCTCTCATCTGATGTTGCACTTTTACCTACTTTCTCACTTCTGGTCATTTTATGTATCTTCTTCTTTCTTGCTTAGTATTTTCTCCTATTAGTATCATACTTTCCATCATGCCTTTCTGCACACTGTTGATCTGTGATCTTTCTCCCTTTTTTATTGTTATTTATCTCTTAAGTATCTCAGTGTTTTGAATTTTTTTTATCTACCTCTGCCTTTACATATTTTTTCTCTTGCTATTGCTCTTCATATTTTTTTCTGTCCAAAACATCAGTATTTTCTCTGTATGAACAGGCTTGATTCAGCAACCACTATAAAAAATAACTTCAAAGATTGTTGTCTTGCTCAAAGGTATCTGCCACATGGCACACTGTAGAATACACAGCGTTGCTGTCTGTAAACTTTCTTCAGAGAAAGGCATCAGTAGTTAATGCTGGTTTATCAGACTTTCCTGTATAATCCCATTCCTTCTCTAATGTTGTTGTGCTAGAGACAGTGAAGAAACAGCCACCAGTATTTTAGCAAGCTTCACTATATTCCATAAGGCAGAAGAATATGGCAGAACTGCTTTGATTACTACAAAGATATCCAGAGCGTAAGAGAAAATAAAAATCAGAAATACAACACACATACAATGTCCAGAACCACAAATGCAGAAAAGAGGACAGGGTAGGGGAAGGAAAGCTGATTAGAGTCACCAAATGATCCAGAGAAAAAAGGTTGTTTTTTCCTTTCTGGTTTCTCCATCAATAACATAGTATACTTCCTTTGCAACACATGAACATAAGGAGCTATAGAAGACTGTCTATACAAGTTTATATTCTGAATAGAAATAGGCCTGGCAGCTTGCAACAGACAATGAATAGTGAAAGCCAGTGAAGATGGCTAATACAGTCAAAATGCCACTACAGCAGAATGAGCACTGTATCAGAAATTTGGTATTTCAGATGTATGTGAAGCTCAGAGGGCTTGAAGAGGGTGAGAAAACAACATATGAGGGGTGGAGTAAAATGTGACACTCCATATTGTTAATACCTCATTTATGTCATTGGAACTTCTAAATGATATCACTCCACTACAGTAAAGATTGGCATTGTCACAGCAATTCTTTGTCACAGACTACTGCAAGAAAGAGAAGCCTCAACTACTTAATCCTAAATAGAGCTGAGACACACATACTCTGGGGAGACACAAGCATGTGAGACCTGGGACAGAAGCAAGCAGCTTAAACAACTAAAAAGAAATTAATTTACATGCATATAATAATACAAACAAGCAGCTTTTGACCAAGTTTGTCCTACAATATTCTCACCAACTCTTGGATATGATGTGTTGTGAACACCTTGGAGACTGGGACAATCTTCTTTTAAGCAAGTTTTCTTGTAACCCCCTTCTTCAATCTTAGTTGCACTCCCACATGTTGGGCAGAATCGGTAGCGGTTGTGCCATGCTAGAACAGATCTAGCCTGGGCTACTACTCCTTTAAAAGAATACATTTAAAATACACAAAATCAAACATTAACTCGAGTAAGCTTTTAATAGTATAGAAAAAGCAAGCAGTAAATTTTAACATAAAAATCAAAGTCAGACTATGGCTTGAACTGTAATCTACTACAAGAGAAGCTGAGCACTATGAGTTATTTAGACCTTTTTCTTCATAGCACAGCACCTGCAATAGAACACAGTACTACGTAACTACAGACAAATTTATAATGTTCAGAAACAAATTCTTCGGGATCAATGTAACTTGTTTGTCAGAAAAGTTACTTTGTCTGGGCAAAGTGCCAAAATCATATATCACAACTTTTCCAGACAACAGTTTTAGGGCTACTACAGGTATTGATATAGTAACACATTGTCCCACTTAAACTTCAAGCCAAGTCAAGCTTGCCCTCTATCCTTCTGCAAAAGCAACACTGTTACAATAGCAGTTGTTAACATGTCTATAACATTCATTCACCTTGAGATCCTGACTTTCCAACACTCACTCATATATTCCAACATACTCTTATTGACGACTTTGTTCCATTTCTTGTAATGAAAACTCAGTAATGACAGATTTTTTTTGGTTTGTTTTAGAACACAAATGTGCATGCATTAATATTTAAATAGTACCGTTTATAAAACCATGATGATCAAAAGATTTTTAAAGTCTAATACTTGCCATTGCAGATGTTAGCACTTTGCAACCACACATGTTCTTAAATACAAAATATATCACAAAACCACTAACAGGCTTCTAAAATTAAAAGCTGATGAAAACACCCAATTCCCTTGCAGTGGTTTGTCCTTGTGTTATAACTCAGTGAACCCCAAGCATGTCTTTCTTATTGCACATTTGGCAACTGCTGCATTTTATTCATCTTACCAGCTTCTTTTTCAGGTAGCTGCAGCAGTGCTGGCATTGGTGGGTGAAGAAAATAACAGTCCTCATGCTTCTGTTTAAATTTCTCAGCAGAAGCAGAATCTACACTAAGAGCAAACCAAGCAACTAACCCATCTTCTTCACCTTCTTGCAGAACTCTTCCATGGCTAGCAGCCAGCAGGTTCATGTGGAACTGAACTTCAACTCCAAGAAAAATCAAGGTGCTTTCTTCAGTTTGGTTCATGCACTGCTCCACATCCTTGTGGTACAGCCTGCAGAGCTTTACTTGTGGCTGCTGGGAGTTCTCTATTCCGCCACCCAAAGCAACCAAAGGACTTAGATTTGAGAAGAGGATGTATACTGTAGTTGGATGGCTTTGTTTTTTGCTTAGCCACTCAGAATCTGTTCTTTTATCACTCCTCCTGTCCAGAAGTGTCAAGCCAAAATAATTCTCATATTCTTTCACTTCATTTGACAGAAAATTAGGCCTCTGTCCACCCTTCACATTAGCCAACAAATTAGCTATGTGCTTGTACCCCCAAAATTTAGCAATGTCCAGCGCTGTCTGCCTTGATTTATTAACAATGGACCTGTCACACCTAGAGAAACAGAAAAGAACAGTGGTTACCATGGCAAATATGTTTAGGAAATGATGCTGTATTATTCTTACTTACAGCATATACATCTGATACTATTAAGGTGCAAGAGCTTTTAGACTTTCTGTCTATACTGGGGAACTCTCTAGGCTAAATACTCAGCATTATGGCAACTAAAAGTAATCATCCTTCATTTTCTTTTGCTAAAGCCAGATCCCACACTTTTGTTGACCCACTCCAGACATCACTTACCAAGGTTCATATGGTACTACAACAGCAATGAATTAATTAAAACCCCACACAATGCATCACATAAAAAAAAACCCAAACAAACCAAAACCACAAAAAACCCGCTCAGGATCATTTACAGACATAACTTTGAAAGCCAGGCCACAGGCCTCTTAATAACCAGTAATAAAAAACCCCAACAGTTTAACTAGCATTACCTTCTGGAAGATACTGCAAGTAGCATCAAAACTTTTCCAACAAAATATTTACCATTAAACAAGAATGAAGAACACAGCCTCTGCTTAGTGAGAAAATTAGCACCCTTACGACTGTGGTGCTGGTCCCTGTAGGGATCTCTTTGTTACCAAAATGTCTGCAAAACGACACAGATGTGGAAACGTTGCCTCAGGACATATATTTAAATATAAAAAAAACCCTGAAATAGATAGAGTTGATTGAGAGGTAATATAATTTTATTTTCTTTCAATTTTAACTCATGTGGATCAGTAGAACAGAAATTTCACTGTAAACTACAAATTATACAATAGATGTGGGGCAAGACTCCTCAGTTTTTAAAACCAGAAGGCCCCAGTACATTCGTGTTGCTGATACACAGGTAACTGCACCACAGGCAAGACTATTTTGACTTGAGATTTAACATTAACCTCAACAGAGTTTGAGTATATTTTAAGAAAGCACTGAAAACCTAATTTACAAGTTTTTGCTGCAAAAGAAACTACTGTTGCTCATTTATCTTTAAAGATTAAGTCTCCTTTAGGCAAAATTGTGCCTAATTTCCTACTTAATTTCCTAACTCTCAGACACTGAATATTGTTCTGGTTTTGTCTTCCACCTTCTATCTGCTGATGCACATACGGACTGTCATCAGGCTGCTACTCAGTGTCCACAACAGTGGCTTTAACTCTTTAGGTCTCTAAGATGCATTTTTCCTGTCTAAAAACATTTCCTGTAGCTATTGTCAAACATGGATGAATAAAAAAACCCCAAACTGACTAGCCGTCCCGGATTAGCCTCTGGAATGTTATGTAGTATCACCTTCATAGACACTCATGTTTACACACTCATCAACTTTATTTGGCCAAATGATCCTTAAGATTAAGCACAACTAATACAAGACCAATGAGGCCACAGTATCACCTCAGGAACTATATTCAACTGCCTAAGCGAACACCCCTTAAAAGGACATTTACAAGTGGATATTCACTTCTTTTTAACAGTAAGCATAACTCAAAAAAATGTTATCCTATTTACCAAACTGATAAATTCCCCCAAATCTCAAAAGACTCTTCAATACACAGATGATTTCAATCCACAAAATCTGGCACTGAGATACTCCTCTACTTGCTGGAATGTACTGTTTACAGTAGAAAACAGCATCTGATCTGATGCTCCATGCTGAGCCCCAGCAGAGGGCACAGCATCTGGGCAGGGCTGAAAAAAACAAAGGGGTGGGATGATCACTGGAGGCTGTGCAATGCTGTGCTTGAGATTACTCACAATCACAGAATGAACTAAACTTGCTTGGTCCTGTGATTAGAAAGGAACTGGGATTGATTAATGTAGAGCTCAATTGGACCGCAACACCTGACTCTCACCCTTGATTTTGAAACGTTTTCCATTTGAAATACGTGGATCCTGTCTTTATTCATGCTTCAGAATGATCTTGTCTGAGGTCTCAAGAACTCTGAACCATTCTTTGCTTTTCTGAGTGTCTTGCAAAACTATAGGTACAACAGTTGACTTGAAGATAGACAACAAATACGATAGTAAGTTTTCGACAAGCAATGAACATGCTTGGTGTGAGGATATAACGTGACAACTTAAGGAGAAAGTGAGTTGTCCAAAAAATAAGAGACAAATGAAATTCATCAGTGAGTAACTTTGGTAAAGGTGTGTCTCACATCCTACTTAACAACGAGTATGTTGGCAAGCATTCTGCATTGTAACGTAGATGCAAGTGGATTACAAACGAAGTTTAAAGAAAAGGTCTAAGTGGAACAATCAAATACACCAAACTTCTACACTATAGAGTGGCTGGCATAGGATACAAACGTCATCCTATTGTGCTGGTCTCTGGGAGGAGTGACAATATATCCTTGAAGATCAAAAGAATAATTTTAGAGATGCTCCTAACTTGTAAAGAGCTTCTTAGCAAATATGGAAAGCATGATGCAATAGCAGAATCCAGTTATAAACAGACACAGGGTCTATTTTCCTGAGTTTTAACCCTGAAAATTGTTCTGCTATCTGTCAGATAAATTAACTTTTCTGAGATCAAGCTGAAATGGGCAGAAAGGGATTCCGGTTAGTGCTCTTCAATGGGATCTACCAACAGCTTACCCTTCTTCAAGTAGAATCTGCACAACCTCCAGGTGTCCATTTCTGGCACCATACATCAGGGCTGTCCAGCCGTTATCTGCAGCTGCATTGATAAGTGATGGAGAGTGACTGAGCAGTGCTTTCAGTCTGGCTGCATCTCCAGCAGCAGCAAAATTATGCAGCTGAGAAATCACGTCCTGATGGAGGTTCTTTTCAAAGTCCGTCATTGTGTCAACTAAGTTAACAAAAGAAAACAAAACCGCTGAGAACGTATCCACCATTACTAAGAGGATTTAAGTAAAAGAATGAAGTTTAATGCTACACAAATAAACAACATTATCACCAAAAGTATGGACACAACAGTCAAATTCTTATCATTGGTATAACATCGCTATTCCCAAGCAAGTCTTAGTCCCACACATCTCCAAACACAGTGAAATTTTATCCTAATAGTCAAGACTAGTTTTAAAGAGGCTTAAGGAGAGAAAGATTTTGCCAGGAAAACGAAGCTTATCTGAACACAAAAAACATGCCCTGCTTTCCCGACCAAACACGCACACAAGCCAGCACAGTCCAAGACTCCACTCAGAAATGGGCCTGAGACACTCTGGAAACAACAAAAGATACTCGTGACAGGGCAAGCGCCTTCGCGGGTTCAGCGACCCCCCCGCGCAGCGGCAGGCTACTTCAGGAACTCCGCCGGCCGCCGCCCGCCCCTCCGCCCCTGGGCCGGGCCGCCGGCACCGCTGCTGGCGCCCGGCACCCCCGAGAAACGCCGAAAGCCCGTATTCCCCCGGCGAGGCACCGCCCGCCCCGCAGCCGCTCCTCAGCGACACACGCGAACGCCCGCCATTTCCCCCCCCGCGCCCGAGCCACAACACCCCT
>Ga0181612_109748_pt1 | contig 12717 bp, 7 predicted proteins | sample HoacroProtozoa21_FD_119630 | JGI IMG/M metagenome (GOLD analysis project Ga0181612, IMG submission 119630) | Hoatzin crop microbial communities from Cojedes, Venezuel. Combined Assembly of Gp0051906, Gp0051904, Gp0051908 | reverse complement strand
GTCATCCAGTCCAACCCCCCTGCCGAAGCAGGGTCACCTACAGCAGGCTGCAGAGGACCTTGTCCAGGTGGGTCTTGAATATCTCCAGAGAAGGAGACTCCACAACCTCCCTGGGCAGCCTGTTCCAGTGCTCTTTCAGTACAGAGCTGTCTAGCACTATAGCCCTTGGCCAATATGTTTACCTTAGGTTTTCTTCTGTTCGTATTTTGTAGCTTTTTTGAATGAACAGCAAGAGCAGACAGTTACCTAGTTTAATCGAGGATTTTAACTTTCCTCTTTCCCATTACTTTTGCTTTTAAGGTGGAAAAAATCTTAATTGGGGATTTTTTCTTGAACAGTAGAAAATTCAGATGTGTGTTGACATTTCCTGATGGTGTGTAGTTATGTATAGGACCTGACTGTCCTTTGGGAGAACGAGATCATGTGGCAACAGATGCTGTATGGATAATATCCATGTGAAGATGTGACATGAGGTGAATGAAAGTCCAAACAGCTGAGCACCAAGAATGTTATGATAAGAACACAGTGCAAGCTTGAAGCCCATTTTGCATATGAAATGAGTATCTACAAACGATTGCTTTGGTTAAGGTACAGAATCACGCGTCAGGGAATACCAATTCTAAACCTAACTTTGACACAGATTTCTTGCGTGACTACATTTAATTAATCTCTCTCCTTATCTGTTACTCTCTCTGTAAAATATGAGAATGTTCAACCCATATCTTAACATTCCCATAACAATAAATTTTTCACAGATACATTGAAGACAGTCGGTATACGGTAGTGAGTATTCTTTTTCTAGTTAATAAAAGTTTTATGTTTTTAATAGTAAGTTTCTTCTCAAGAAGGCACAAGGGACTCTAGCTTCACTTGAGTGAAGAGAAGTTATACTGGATCAGCAGTGATAAAGTGCTAGGTCTCTTACAGTCAGTGTCAGACTCAGGCAGCTCTGCAGCGAGTAGAGATTCCCTTGACTTTTCCTGTCTATAGAAAACATTCACCTCTATCTAACTTTGCCAAAACATAGCCTTTTCGTAGCCTGCTATCTCAGGTAATGCTCAGGTTGCTTGTATCTGAAGCCGGATAGGATGGGGGCCACTTCAAGTGACAAATACATGCTCTTTATTTCTCTGAAGGAAAATTGCCTAGTACTTTTCTAATTAGGTGTATAATTAATTACATTTTCCTTTTTAATTATTCTGTGGCTGATCAGGACAGAAATCCTCTTTATAAGTGCAGGAGTAATTGGTGTACTGTTCCAATTTTCTAGCAACATTACTACACTGGGAGTGGAATAGTATAACATTAATCTGATCACTGCAATAGAAATAATAATGACCTAATCTGCAGAATAATAAAATTTTGCTCCTTCACAGGCAGAGGAAATTCAGGTAAATTTTAAGATTTCAGTCAAAAGTTTGCTCATAAATTCAAAACAAAATAGTAAAGTTGTCAGGTGAGGTTAACAGCTTTGTTGACAAAAATGCATTTTCATTTCTTGTGAGCCCTTCATTATATATTGTTAAAGTGCTTCTGGTCCAAAGATTTGCTGATAAGAGCACTGATTCCAATCTGTGCAACACATCTGGCAAAACATGGCATAGAGCTTGGGAAACAGATTAATGGGGACAGAAATACAGATAGGTACAGAGACAGATATATCAGTCAATCCCCATGAAAACCATTTCTTCCAAGGACAAAAGCCTCAGAGTTGTCTGTGACACCGACCTCTTTTCTCCATTATGGTAGTACAGAGCACTATATTCTGGGCGGAGTGTCTACCCGTTTCATTCTCTCAAGTGTAGTCATAAGCGTGCATCCAGCTCATTCAATACAATGTGGTATATAATATTTCAGTTTTATGGAAACAGACTTGAAGTAATCAAGCATAAAGTGGGTTAGACAGAATGATGTATAATGCTGCACCATATAGAGTGGGAACTTGAAAAAGCATCCATAAGGGACATTAGCTCGAGCTCTTCTCAAGCAGTTTAGCACCATAATTTGGCACTCTCACTCCGGGTTTGATTCAGTCAATATCACATAGAGTGAGGGTAATGCAAGCAAGACAGCTTTCATTCAGAGGACTACAGAAAAAAAGAAAGGTTTATGTGCAGGTTTCAAGGAGGATTTGGGGTTTTGTAATAATTTTGCAAAGATGACAATGTGAAGCTGGTAGTCACTTGGAAATTCTTTGTGGAAGAAAGATGTCCATTTGGTACTGAAATTTTCTTGAAAATATCCCATTTTTTCTAGCTATTTCTGATAAAAAACATTCAAAGAAACAGGGTGAGAACATCATGTCTTTCAACCTTGTACTAAGGTCTGATTTTATTCATAACGGGAGGATATATTTCTCCTTTTTAGAAAAGATCTATCATGTGTCGACTGATGCAAGCTGTTTTGCTGGCTTTTGTATTCAGTGAAATAGTACTCCTACGGTTAATGCACACGCAGATGTTGAGACCTCAGTTGGAGTAGCTCTTAGACAACCACAGGCCATATCAGGCCTGATTTTCTTATTAGGACTATTATATCATGGGGAACTGTGAGTACTCAGCTCCTCACAAAATCAAAGTGGTTGTTTTCTCCACAGTGTTGTGGCTAATAGTAATATTTAAACTCTGGCAGATTATACAGTCATAAAATGAGGCTATTTTTGGCAGCTGGGATGTTTTGATGTTCATGGGAATGAGGTGTTTTGTTGATAGTGTTTCTCAACCCGCTACAGAAACTGCCGGTGATGGGTAGGTCAGCCAATTGGAGACACTTGCCAGAGCTGTGGGTTTCATGAAGCTAAATTTAATTTGAAAGCACATTTTCCCGTCCTAGTAAAATGTGTTTGTTCTTCAGAATGATTTCATTCTAACTGATAGGCTTGGACTTCAAAAAAAAATATCAGCATATTAGTAATATCCCTGCAGACAACTTGTCAAATGACCACCCACACAAAGTAATAGGAGTCAGAAGTCATGACTCAAATTCATCACGAACCACAGAACATATTGCAGGTTGCCATTTCTGCTGCCTGTGCATTTTAATAGTTTCTTTGAATCAGACTTCTGCGCTTTGGAAAGATCCACCTCGTGAACACAATAGGACAGTACAGCATAGTCAAGTAGCTGCTGAAAATCTTCAGTACTGCTAGCCAAATAAGTTAAGCAGAAAAAAATTAGGAGTAGTGCTGAGGTGTGTCATTCTGTCTAGTAACTAGGGACTAGAGAAACCCCTCAAAATGCAGAAAAAGCTAGCTATCAATGGATCTTCAATTTCTTTTCTCCATGTACAGAAAATGTATTTAATTTTAAGATACGAAAGAAGACATATTTGTAATGGTGAACAACACCTTCACTTTGAGAACTTCGCAGATATTAACTTCAATCCACAAGCATAAATCAGAAAGAGGTTCCATTCTCTCTGCTGCTGCTGCAAGGAAATGCATACTTGCCCGTTGGTCACGTGTTGCTATGAGGAGAACTTGATTCTCCTAGATAGACTGTATGGTCTGTTTTGCAACTTTTCTAGGGAAAGAGATTTTTGGTTTTGTGGAGGGAGATGAATGATTTGATATAAAAATGGTTTGCTCTGTTTTCTTACTTAAAAAGTACTTTTTATCCTTGTGTAGAACAGGGGCAAAATAATACATAATTTTAAGCTAATCAATTCACTGCTTCGTATTTTCATAAAACTACCTAATGAGAACCCTAGTGTATCTTTTTAAATTTCAGAAGTAGTGGTGTACTTTCCCCCAGTGAATCCCATATAGACACCACCCAGCAATCAGGGTAAACACATGTGTAACAGATTTCTTATTTTTTTTGGATGGGGAAAAGACATTGGAAATCAGCTGATATGTAATATCAATGCTAAAAGATTTTGTGATGGTATAGGATTCTGTGTGATGAATGTGCTTTAATGGGTAAACATTGTCTAGAAGTGGGGTGTAATATTGGAAAGTGTCAGCGGCTGCCGCTCCACCTATTGCACAAGGAAAACATCAGCTCCACCTGTTCAAAGTATTCCCTATACATTAACGGATGCGGGGATGGGGGTTTGGTGCCAGGTCAGTTAAGAGGCAAAACTGGTGGGCCCCACAAGAAGAGAGAGAGTCAAGTGATACTTGCCATAAAATTACACCAGACTGCCTGTATTTGAGTCTATATTGCTGTGGTTTAACTCAGTGCCTTTTCCCTGCAGCCAAGGAGATAATGAAAAAAGGCTTTAGGTTGCTGCACCCATGCATCTTAGTTTAGTAGAGCAAGACATCCTAATCAGTAGCCAGCTCTGCCTATTCTTAAGAGACCATCTAAAATCCATTTAACAAATGGATCATTTGAGCTGTCATCCTCAATTCTGAGAAAGGAGAACCATTCCAGGAAACCTCTATTCCAGCATGGAGGTGAAAAATGAGCTGCCTGTAAATGCCATTCAGAAAAGGAGAGATCACAGTTGGCTAGACCAGGTAGGTTGCTAATGTCTGGAAAGGGGAAGAATTGAACCAGAACTGTTTGAAAATGGATTTGATACCAACTAACTTGCGCTATACATGACTCCCAGATATGAACAGCCCTTATATGAACTGGGAAAAACTCCAATTTCTATTTGTCAGACCAGGAACTGCATAGCAGGACGTGAAAACAAAGATTCAGTAAAACTTCAGACACTGCTTTTCCATAAGACCCAGTGCCCTTAAAAGAAAGAGTGACTGTACTGATCAACTTGGTTGGCCCTGTGACAGACCAGCAGCGTGCAGCTCTTGCATGCACAGGTGTCATGTGAAAAGTTTGTCCTTCCTCTGGTGGCTTTCCTTGCTATTCCTACTGTGCAAAGCAGGCTTTGAAGGAAGTGGAACAAACCTGTTGGCAAGAAAGCTTGCATTTAAATTGAAGCATAGTAAGAACCACATGGTAGAGTATGGAACAATGGCTAATCAATCATTAATCACTCTTATTTTATGGAGCAGACCATTATTGTTAATATAACAACAGCATACGGTTACTCTGATGGAAGACGTAGACTGGAAAGCAAGAAGCCATTTGCAAGGTGCCAGCCATTACAGCCTATTAGGGTTGTTTGCTTAATTGTAAATTTGCTTCAGGTTTAATGGTAGAGACCTTATTTTTGCTGGTTGCTGCTGCTACTGTCAACAACTGCATAAAAGTCAACTTCTTGTTGTCTAAAAGTTCAGGGAGAAATATTGTGCTAGCTATTCAGAGCTGGACACATTTAAGAGCAATTTCTTCAGTAACTACTCCAAGTGTTCTGTAAACATCTCCAAAAGTCAGTGAAAGTTTCAGCCTGAATGAAGCTACATGGCTATCTGTAGTCATAACAAATTATCTGGGACTATGGTTGGTGATAAGCATGTGACCTCACTCTTTTTTAGAGTGGTTTCCCCAGTAAATCTCACTTGAATTAGGAAAATTGAAGATATCAGAAATCTGGACATGCTGGAATGCTAGGGATCCTACTTTTAAAGATTTATGTGTGTGCAATTATACAGAAAGAATGGAATGGTGAGTATCCTGAACCATCTTATCTTTACTTTCCTTGCTGTTTATACCCATTTACTAAAATGTTCCTTTACTTCATAATTACCATTCAGACATGCAATGTACATAATTAAATTCAAATAACTCAATAAAAAAGAATCTCTACCCTATGGATTTGTTGATTTTCTCCGAAAACTTTCCGGTTTGTCTTACAAGACAAATGCCCAGAATAAGATGCATTAAAAGGAAATCACTAGTCATGCACAGAATCCACACATTTTGTTTGGATGCAGACCTTTGTGTTTATAAATCAAATCTGTGTTTGCCTTTTTCACCTCTGCAAGAACCTCTATGTAAATTCATGCCTAACTTTCCTCAGTCTTGGCAATTGCTTCTCCAACCTATTGCTCACATTTAATATCCCCCTGAAGAATTAGCATAGATTTCAATTCTACAAGGAATCATCATAGCTTGACCTACTTGAAGAAGCTGTAGAGTTTAAACTGGTGATGTATCCAGTCTACAACTTCTGAGCTAAAGAATTTTTTAGAAAATCATCTAGCCTTTTTTTAAAGACTGCAGATGATATAGAAATTGTTGCCTCACTAGGAAAGCTATTTCACTGCTTAGCTACTCTGTGTTAAAAAAAAATGCATTCCTCAATATTTGTCTGAATTTGTCTTACAATAGCCTCCAGCCATTGCATGAGGTGAAATTTCTGCGGGTAAGATTAAAGATGCTCATACTTTAAGAAATTTATTCCACACTTACCTACAGAATGTAACAAAATCATCTTCATTTTTCTCCCGAATAAACACCAGATGTGGGCATCATCATCAAATAATGATGTCTCAAATGTCATGCAGAGAAAGGCAGTAGGAAATCACAGTATCTACACTTGCACCTTCCAATGCTTATGTTCTGCTTACACATGAGAGATTCACCATGACATTCCCAAAAATTGCATTTTCCAGAAGGCAGTTTCAACAGATTATGCTTCAGCTGGTTATGTCAGTAACTTTTTCTTAGTCACTGCTTTTTAAAAATCACCTTCCAGATTGTGTAGCTTATTGTTTTTGTTTTTATCTGCACAGACTTTGCATAGATGTGTATCAGTATGGATATTTATAAGAAGTAATATTCCATTATTCAGTATTGCAGTGGGTTGACCTTGGCTGGCTGCCAGGTGCCCATCCAGCCACCTTCTCCCTACCCATCCTCAGCAGGACAAGGGGACAAAGTAAAATGAAAAAGTTCGTGAGATGAACGAGGGAGATCTCACTGATTACCATCACAGGCAAAACAGACTCAACTTGAGGAAGATTAATTTAGTTTATTGCCCATTGAAACTAGAGTAGGATAGTGAGAAATAAAAACAAAACTAAACACACTTTCCCACTACCACCCCTTCTTTCCAGGCTCAACTTTTCTCCTGACTCCTCCCCTCCACGCAGTGCAGATGGATGGGGAATGGGGTTACAGTCAGTTCATAACACTTCAGGTCTCCTCATGCTCTTCCGCTGCTCCGTTGTGGGGTCCCTCCCATGGGATATAGTCCTTTATGAACTTCTTCAACATGGGTCCTTCCCATGGGGTGCAGTTCTTCCAGAACTGCTCTGGTGCGTGTCTCCAACAGTCTGCAGCTCCTGCCAGGATCCTGCTCCCACATGGGCTCTCCACAGGCTGCAGCTTCCTTCAGGTCACATCCACCTGATGCAGCATTGGGTCCTCCATGGGCAGAAGAATGGATGTCTGCTTGCATGTGGTCTTTTACAGGCTGCAAGGGGATGCTCCACCACCAGGTCTTCTCCATGGGCTGCAGGAGAATCTCTGCTTGGGCTCCTGGAGCACCTCCTCCCCCTCCTTCTTCATTGAGCTTGGTGTCTGCATGGCTGTTTCACATTTTTCCTCACCCCTCTCTCCCAGCTGTCACGTAGTGTCTTTTATCCGTTCATAAATGTGTTTTTCCAGAGATGCCACCATCTTGGCTGTGGGACTCAGCTGTGCTGGGCTGTGGGTCGGCTGGAGCCAGCTGGAACCGGCTGTGTCCGGCCCAGGGCAGCCCGGGCCACCTCATTGAGGCCCCTTCAGACCCCACTGCCAGCACGTGGGCACCTGTGCCCCGTGCATCCACCCCTCACCTCTGTGAAACACATATTTAAGAATTATCATTAAAATATATGTTCATCACACAATCTGCACACACTTCACTTACATCAATAAAAAGCACCCCCCCGGGCCAAAGTCATCACTGCACTGGCAAAGGCAGACAATATACATACAGTCCACCTCTTGTCATTTCATTACATAAAACAACAACAAAAAATTCCCCACAAATATTCCACTTTCTGGCAATGTCCAGACCAAGGGTTGCCCATTACCTCTCCCAATTACTGTCCGTATCTGGAACTCTTCCAGAGCCCACAGGTAGCACCAGAAAGGACTGCGGTGGGTTAACCTGATCTCTTCTCACAGCAGCTACCCTCGCAGCCTGCTCGCTGCCAAAACCCTGCCATATAAATCCCATGTAAGTGCCCTTTCTTTTATTGTGTCATCTACGAATTTAATGAAGAACAATTTCATGTTTTCCTTCATTCCACTGATAAGCGTACTAAAAATCAGTAACCACATACATATTAACCAGGTTCTTCTGTATCCTTTCTTCTCATTTTTTATTTTTAACTGTCCTCTCAGCTTAATGGCAAATGTATGTTGCATCCATATCTACTAATTTTTCCTAGGTAACTAATAAATGTGTCTAAAACTTCCAAATCACACGCCAGCTTTGTGACAAGCAGCAGTAAATCATCTTTCTAGAACCTCAGTACCTTTTTTCATAAACCTTTCACAGTGTTCCCTCAGACAGTTTTCATCCAGCATAATAATGTTTGATACAGGTGATTTATCTTACTGTGGATAAGAAAACACAGTACCAAAAGTTATGATAAGGTATAGGGCCGTATTTTAATTGGCAGACTTCTTAAGAATTTGAAACTGTGCACAAAAACCCTCTCCAGCCCAGCAGACAGAAGAGCAAAGAATTTTTTTTTTTTTTTTTTTCCCCCTTCTGTGCTTAGAAAAAGTTCATTTCTACAAAGGTTTTTCAGAAACTGTGTCTGGGGCAGTGGAGGCTGCATAGTGTCCATAGCAAACACTGAATCCTGGTCTGAATAGGTCAAAACTCAGTAGCATTGGCACTGTTAAAAAAACAAGCATGTGGCAGAAAGAAATCAGGAAAAAGTTGAATGTTCCTGACACCTAGTCTGATATCTTGTAGAATATATTCTGTAGGACTTTGTCCAGAAATCCACAGCAATGCAGCCTTTGGCTGCACTACCAGATCCTATCATCAGATCCACTATCATCCTTCATTTCCCTCATTGCAAGATTGCTCTTCTGTTCGCCTGTTACTATGTCAATGCTTTTATTGCTGTGACAAGCCTATGACCCTACATGTCAGCCCTATGATTCGTGAAGGATTTGCAGTCCCAGTGTAGGGTCTACTTGAAGTTTGTAATTTTCAACAAATTGAGAGGGTACCATTTTTCTCCATTATGAGTCTTTGTGCCAGCTGAATTGCAGAGAATTGGAAAGAAGTTGTCTCTTAATATGAAAATGTTAGCCAAATCACCAGGCAATGTTCATTTCCGTAATTCTATTGCTCAGTTCCATTTTAGAATATGGTACTGTACATTTAAGGATGCAATCATAAAGACCAACGTCCTTTCCATTTTGTTTCCATTGTATGGAGAGTAGCTGTCATCTGTTCCATGTTGGATTAGGTAATCTTTCCTATTTAAGGATATCTACTCAAGTAACTACTTGTTCTGTATATATCAGAGATTTCAAAGGAAACACGTGTTCACTGTTATTGTCATCAGAGAGAGTTTTAAAAGGGTCTTTAAAACTTTTGGGGTTGCTTCTATAATCATAACCAAAGTTAATACTCTTTGAAATAATATACTCTATTTAAAAAGAGAACGGTATATTATTATTCCAATAGTGGGAAATACAATACTCATTAATAAGATTTTAGGTCTTGAAAGTCTGTTTCTCACACACATACTTACTGTAAATGTGGATCAGAATAACTTCATACTGTAGTCTTAAAGGTATTTTGAGAACATGAAGGTGGCGTGGTATTCTAATTTTGGAAGTGTTGCTTTTCCTTAGTTCTGATCCATATATTATAACCTGAAAATGACACTGAAACAAGAAGAAAAGCTAAGAAAAACTATTTATTGTAGAGATACTTAATATAGGCAGTAGCTTTGAGGCAATACTATGAATAAAAAAGTCATTGGTAAATTGAATTCTTTAGAAACAGAATAAGTAAAAATATCTGAAACACTCTGGCAACCTCTTTTCACCAGGCTCACAATGCAATTTCTTACTTTACACTGATTTCAAACTGAAGTTAATAGTTTAAGTAAAAAGAAAGGGCATTTAAGCCCCGATGCATACCTCTAAGTCTTTGATGATGAGTTAAAGCTCTAGTCTTCCTTCACAGGAACCTTTAGAAAGACACACAATCTCCAGAGTGCTCTGTGAATTATTGAGTATAGAAAAAGGACAGGGTCCTACCTCAGGTAGCCTATAAAGTGCTTAAAATAAAGATCCTGCTCGTGTGGTCAGTTAAGGAACTGCCTAAATTAAATAGCAGCTTTCATGGGAAAGTTGCTAAAACTTTGATTTTTGTCACTTGTCCTTCCACTTAATGAGCAGAATAAAAATTTTCTCCTTTGGTATAAAAAGACACGCAAAGGAAACATCAGCTCCTACAGGAACAAACTCCTCAACCCAGGTGTAGCCACTTGACAGTTAAGAAGGCTCTGTGCAGGTGGCTGCCCTGAAAAGGTGAATATTAAAGATATAGGGCCTGAGATTACAAGATATTAGGGAAGATGATACCTTCTTATCCTACATCAGGTTGGACAGAGAATTATCTTTGTCTGTTTCAGGGTATGTATTGACCGATGTAATGCCAGTAACAATAAAAAAAGAAATCTGTGGTTTGAGCGTGACTTTCTTCAGCTTCTGTGTTGGGAGATTGTAAGAAAAAAAAATCTTAACGGTACTGCAAATAAAAAAAAATGACAGCTTTGCTATTTGCCTATGAAAAAGAAAGTTTTCCTGTTTGGATTTGTATATTTATAATGAAGGTCAGAACTCTTCCACTGGGGCAGGTTTTAGAAATGAATAAACTCAAGTGTCTTGCAGCTTTTCATGCCATATTATTTTTGCACTCTGAATCAAATTCTAATTTTATTTACTTGAGCTTTTATGTTTCAGTCAACAGTATTAATTTTTATACTTTAGTTCTTTTCAAATTTTAAGTCTTCACATTCTTCTTCGTAATAATATTTCCAATCATTTACTTTTAATTATGTTTCCAGTTTTAACTACACATCATTTCACTGAAGTCAACTGTCTTCTACATTTCAGATTCCTTTGAAGGGCCTTTAGTTCTGAAGTAAACCTGCCTCTTTTTATTTCCTCCTTCCCTTGTAAATTCTGCTCAATTTATTCTAACCAGTCTGTTTCTGATTTAAGTTTCATTTATTTACATTTCATTATTTTCACCTTTTAAACTTTTTTCACCCTGTGATTTTTTATTTTCCAATTCTTTTCAACTGCTTGGAAGTACTCCCCCACACCTCTTAAAAAAAACTTGGTTTTTATTGTATTAACTTTTTTCCCCCAAGCTGGAAGAAGCCTTCCTTCCATTTTTAATTTTCTTATTTTTGACCATACTTTGTTGCATTTTCAGCTTCTTTGCCTAGTGCTTTTGAAAACAATCGAAACCTGATGTTCTTTGAAACGTGGCTTGTGATTTTCCTATTATGTTTAGCACCTAAGATAACTAGTTTTTCTGTAACTAATACTTTGAAATAGTTTAGGATTTTATTCACATCTCATTTTAAAAATGAAAAAAGAGAGGGTGGGAACATATCAGTCTCAGTCTGGCATGTTTCTTTTCACCATTTTGACTGTGTTAGAAATGAAAAAGGAAATGAGGATCTGTTATGCTCTCTATTAAGATTGGCCCCAACATGGAAAGAGAAAAAAGGCCTTGTTATGAAGGGAGAGGGCTGATAAAAATCACGATGGAATATTGAAAATAACATTAAAGGCAAAATTTTGGCTCTAGCACTTTTTTTTCAAGCCATTAAAAATCAGACAAAGAAGTAACCTGGTTCTCTGTTTCATTTCACTCATTTTGGAAAAGTCCTCTTGACTGAGACAAAAATCTTATCTCACATTTCTGTTTTCTACATCTATGTTCTGTTTCAAGGCTGCATTTTTTTAACCATTTCTGAAGTCTAATAAGCTTTTCATCTACATATACTACAATACTATATTTCCTTTTAGATTTCAGTTTCACACAATTTGAAAAGAGAATGGCTTTTAAAACTGAACCTGGCAATGCAATGGTGAATACACATTATACAGCATGGGACAGGGGACAGTGTTCAAAGGAAACATTGCCATTTATTTTACAGGACATTAAACTGATCCCCGCTTTTGTTAGTTTATAATTACACAGTGACATCTGGCGCATTCAATGACTTCCAGAGGAAATTCCTGTTGTCCTCTATATTCTGTTTATTTCAGCTTGTTTTGCAGTGTCAGAATATCTCTCCCTCTAGTGAAAAACAGGTGAATCGTTCAAGTGTTTTGATCGCTAATCCTTATTGGCATGATCAGGTTGGTGCACAGGTGTTTCCAAAGCGACAGCATAAATTAAAGTTGTGTTGGCTGGGTGTAGAAACATGGTTTATCCAGCCCTCATGCCATGAGGCAGAATGGGTGAATAGATCTTGTTAACAACTCATTATGTCGATTCATATCTTTTGCAGCCTCCTGTAGTACAGTATGTTGCTTTATACAACAGGACTCCCAATTTGAGTCCACATTAATTGCTTTCTCTATTCACACCACAAAGCAGAGATGAAATCTGCCTCACATTGTCACAATTTGATCAGAAAAACCTGTTTAGACTGCACAGTGAATGTTTCTCAAGGTCAAAACTGAATATTTTTTTTAATATTTATAATTCTATAAACTGAGAAATTCTTAGTTTTTAAATGTTTATTGCCGAGTTTCAGCATCCATGCAGGGACAGGAATGACTCTCACACATTGATACAGTGCACAGCCGATTCCCATTTATTGGTCTGCTTGCGTGGTTATATACATTTTCCATATCTGCACACGCGATCACG
>Ga0181612_182094_pt1 | contig 12718 bp, 5 predicted proteins | sample HoacroProtozoa21_FD_119630 | JGI IMG/M metagenome (GOLD analysis project Ga0181612, IMG submission 119630) | Hoatzin crop microbial communities from Cojedes, Venezuel. Combined Assembly of Gp0051906, Gp0051904, Gp0051908 | reverse complement strand
TTTGGAGTTAAGTAGTTGACAAATATACAGCATTTCTGCAAGTTTCGTTCGGGTATGATTTAAGTATAAACTAAATGAAAGTTATTAGTTATCTCAATCTGTGTCCTACAGAGATTTCTTTGGATAATACTGTCACTAACTCATCCGGTTTCAAACTGAGTCGCTAATTATGTGATTTCAAAGAGCTAAATTCTGTTTCCCACCTCTAAGGGTAAGTAGAGGTGAGAAGAAGGCTAGTTTACTAACACATATAAGAAAAAAATTCCCATTATACGTGCTGGGTCTGTTCTGCTCCACCCTGCCCTTTACTCTTTTGTACCTTTTTCCATCCTACATGGTTGTGATGCAGTGGCAATCAGCCCATTCTCTCACCAGTGCATGAGCCAAGCTGCAGTATTTTCTCAAAAAGAACAAAGAGCAGGTATCATACATCTTCTATTTACCTGAGCAGCTGCATTAGACCCAGTCACTATGAAGTCCTTAATTATGTCAATTTTTATAAATTAGCCCTAAAATAATACATACTTTTTCCCAAATGCTGTATCATTAGCATGTCCTATTTTGGCTGTCTTTATGAAATAGTAGAAAGCTTTCTTTAAAGTAAGACAGTCTTTCCACCCACCCCCAAAAGCTGAAACAATCTTGATACAGTGTACATTTTTGTCTGTTTTATATGGATTGAAAAGTATTAAAATGCATAAAAATGGGTTTCCCTGATTAGGTTCTTAATCTGTAGTTTCTCACAAAGTTGTTATTGCATGTGCAATCCCACTGAACAAAGATTAATGATGAAAACATAGCCATGGTTTAGTGTGGGAGGTGGAAAGTGGCTGAATTTGAGGTCATATGAGAACACGTGCAAATTTCAGCTGAAAAGACTTTTCTCTAAAGAAAAAGGTCAGGTTAGCTCTGCTAGAACCGTACAAACCATCAATCTGATGCTTGGTGCAGTGAGTTGGTATATGTGGAAGATACATTACTTTTTGTGAAAAGATGCATTAGTGTTCATAAGTATTATTGCTTAAAGTACATTCCCTGCTCTGCCCAGCTGATGATAATCTGAAAGTGCTTACCAAAGTATAAAATGGAATCTATATATATTTATGTCTTTTTGAGAGGGCAATCCTTAGGCATGAGAAAGTACTTGCATCTTTGTTATTTTGCAAAGCCTTGTGGACTATGCTGACCTTGTAAGACAGAAGGTGTTCCATTTCTCCTCCGACATAGGAATAGAAAGAAAAGAGATTCACTATCTAATTTCATTGCTTTTCCTACAGCACTGAAGTGAGAACCAGCTTTCTCCTGGTTTCATTCTGCCTGGCAGCCTCAGTCTCCCTTTAGTGGGAGAGACCTAGAACCTACTTGGATTCCTTCCAGATTTGCAGGTTATCATCTTTTTCTCGTATTTCTAGGGTTTATAGCTATTGCAATATTAGCAATTCTTAGGATCTGGACTGGAGTCTCATTATTCTGGGCACAGTGAAAACAAGCACGAGAACTGGCTCCTGCCCCAAGAAGTCTTAAAATGCAATCTGCTCTTCAGTGAGCTTTTCAGTTCTGTAGGCTGTGTCTGTGTTAGCAAATAGTGTGGAGCAGTGGATGTGAATCTGCAGAAACAAATAGGTGGCGTTGCAGGCTCAGCGTACTCACTATATGTTTTGAAGGGGAGGGGGCTACATCTGACTAGTTAAGATCTCATTCTGTGAATTAATTGCCCCTTATGTTCAAAGTGCACTTCCAATTTAGCTTCATCTAAAACTAGTGTAGGTAATGCACACCAAAAATGGTTCACAATGTGAACCAAAGCAGGTAAGTAGGGACAATCAGGAGATTTACTTTGAAAGTGCATTCTTAAGCAAAATTAACACACCCATGGCTTTTTGTGCAAAAGATGCTGTTATAATAGTGCAAACACATTTATCTGTATCCAAGAAGTTCATATCCTGAGTGCCTAATGAGTCCACATATCTGAATGGAATCCGGTTGAATCAATGGCTTAATACATTCCAGGAAATCCTTGGTTTCTATTATTTTCTGTGCCAAAAACGCAGGCCCTAATGACTTATGAAATAATAAAGGTTCTTTGTGTGTGGCAATGATTATCTAGAGCAAAACTCGGGAAACACTGTTAGAACAGAGGGCTAAAACACGTCCACGTAAATACCCAAATCAGTGTTTACGTTTGTGCTGCTCCCTTTTTGCCCCACATCCCCAAACAATTTTAACAAAATATTTGAGAGTGTCCCCCAAACCCTCTGTTACCCAACAGATAGATTAGTGGTTAAAGGCTCAACTTTAACTGATATTTCTTCAATCTTTAACCTAAAAGCAGTTGTTTGTAAGCTATAAGACCTAAAGTTGAGGTGAAATAGCAGTATACAGTAAAACAAAGATATCAAAACAGCCAGCTTAAGTTAAACTTAATGATGCTGTGCATAAACTTTTCAAGTAACTAGAATAAACATGCACAAGAAAATATTTCCAATGCCCTTCATTTTGCCTTTCAATAATTATTGGATGCTTCAGAAGAGCAAGAACAGTATCTTCGTGTAAGATTACTTTTTACTAATGGCAAAATTCCCAAACAAGTCAGCGCACAGTGGGTTGTTTTGGGGAGACGGAGGAAGATACTGAGGTAGGTTTCTTTGTTAAAAAGCAATGCCTTGCCTGTACTATTGTAGTTGTTGTATGATTTAGGATAACTGATTTGCCTCCTGGTCCCGTGTACCCAAGTATATTGACGAAATGTGAAAAGCTACCAAAAAGCCTGCAACAAATCATCGTACTGATTGTTTTGCCAATGGCGCAACAGGAGATGTATCTAAGAATGAGAGCAGCAGACAGACCCTCCAATGTTTTGCCCTCTATGAGGCAAAAGGTAAGAATTAAAAGTTGGAAAAAGAGTCAGTGCCAGGGACACTGGAAATTATCAACAGTTTGCATTTCATGTGGCTGCAGATACAAGGCCAATAAGAAGTGAGAAATAATGATCACGTTTACCAAAATCTAGGGTGTTTCTGTGAGCTCTGTATTTACTGTTGCTACACTTCATGGAACTATTTCAAGACTGTTGGTTTGCAAAATAAGATACTTTCATTTTACCGTCACTCGTGTAAACTTGACATTCTACTGATGTTGCATTGAGGTTAAAATTATATTCTGCGAAAATAGAGTGATATAAGAAAACTCCAATTGATTATATTAACTTCAAATGGTAAAATATGGTTTCAGCCATTACAAATACAATTTCTTATGAAGCTTACTGTACTTTAGAAACAAAGTTAAAAGTAAAAATATATGACTTAAGGTACAACATGGCTACATTTTTTTTTAAAGTACTTCTAGTTAATACTTCAGTATCAGGGTCAACGTTGCTCCTATCTCTACCCACCTGCCACTTGCAGAACAGAGCTCATCATCAGTTCCCACGGGAAGCTTAGTCACCTCTTAAATAAATTGCAATAGTATGTTTTTGAATTGTGTGATAAAACTTAACACCTACTATTGCAGTTAATGTAGGGTACAGTAATTTGTAAAGAAAAAAGAATTTTGGGGAACTTGTAACTCAAATGGCTGAGCAGATTTTGCTTATAATGTCAGTGAAATAGTATAGGTCTCATGAGCTATGGGTCTGCTAGCTGAGCTTGATTTCTATGAAATCTTAAACTCTCATGCTTTAAATAGGGTGTAAATATAATCAAGTGTGAAGCCATTAAAGCTGCAAAGTTCTACAGTCAGATTAATTTCTTGGCTGAAAGCACTAGTGCGCTGTTGAAATTTGAGATGCAAGTCTACAGTGGCACGAAATACAACAAACTATATCTGGTGGAAACTGCAATTTTTTTTCTTAGAATATGTCAGCTACTGAAACCAGAAGCATTTTTCAGGAAGAAGTACACCCATTTGATTTAGTAAAGATTTCATAGTCACACTTTGGAAGTTCTGATGAAGAATGGGAAAAGAATTAAGAGGGTGGTAGTGAAATCCAAGTTCCCCTCTGTGTAAGTTATCTTTTTCATTAAAATCCAAACCAAACAACCAAACAACCAAAAGCCAAATATAAAAACCTAAAGTTTTGGATTTAGTCTAGAATAAAAATCTTTTTGAGATCTCATTGGCATTATTTCCTGTGTAGGCTACTGAGAACTGGGCATAGTCCAGTAAACTGGTGGCAATGGCTCAGAAATGGACATAACCACACAATCATAAAGGCTGGGAACCGACAGAACAAGCCTGTAATGGAAACTGATATGGAATCTGGAGTATGTCGCTTTTGCCATGTATTCCAAGTTTTTCGGTAGCTACTACCTGCAATTAAAAACATTAATGATGATTACGATATTAGAAGGATAAAAATCTACAACATCTCCTGCAGATATAGAGCAAAGCTCCTTTCATGTACCCAAGGAAATAGTACTGTACCATGTGTAAAATATTCTGACAGAAATTATTTTTTTAAATTTGATTTAATTGATTTTCATTTTATGTATATAATGGGTTTTTTTAAGGAAGAAACAGTTCTTCAGAGCTTTTAAAATGGATGAAGGGGAAAGATGAATGCACAATTCATGTACCATTTGCAGCCCACCATTCCATACAAGAGGGAAGGTTCAGAGGACAAAAAAACAACAACAAAAAAGAAAAACCCACACCTGTACGGTTTAAAAGAAGATACTGGGATGTTAAATGAGGAACAAATAGAACTTCTTCTCCACACTTTGAACTCTGAAATGTTACTTAAGTACAAAGGAAAACCATGCTGGAGCACTTGAGAGACTTGACCAAGGCAGTGGAAGCATCATAGTTAAGAGTGACAATATCTGAATACGACTGCAGCATGGCACACTGTTTCTTTCAAAGCTGTAACAAACTGCTATGCTAACAATGTTTTGTTGTGCAACTCCAGCTTAAATTGTTACCTAGTACAGAACTATGTGTTGGTCATGACATTTTGTTTCTTTCTAATCTTGTCTACTGTAAAACTACAGGAAATGTCTCAAAGGAATTAAAGGAGAAGAAACGTATTTTTCAGGTTCTCTGCGGGACACTGGAGTAGGCTGCCAGGCAGAAGTTTCAAAAGAAGCCTTGCTATGTGAGATGCTATGGGAGTGTGGAGCAGCTGAGGAACAGGGAATTACCATTATACAAACCTTCTGTTTCCTGGTTGAACAAGACAGATTTCTTGTAGAAACTGAAGGAGCTGGTGTGAATCCCTGATTGGTGCGGCAAAGAAGTGTCACAGCACAGTGGAAAAGGCATCCAGTGGCAGAGGTCTGACAGGATGAACCTGGCAGGGGCAGCTGCCCTGGGTGGCTGTTTGTGGGGTGCAGCAAATGAAATGTAGGTGAGTGAAATTGCTTTACCAAAAAAAAAAAGACTGGCACACAGAAAGTGGAATGAGCAGACTTGTAGGGACAACGGAAGGAGGCAAATGGTGCCGGGCCAACAGGTGTCTTGTCTTTTCTCCATCTGATGCCATCCAAGGCAGTTTGCATCAACTCCTCTGAGTGGGACGCAGTCACCGGGTAGGTACCAAACTGTGCCAAGTGCCGTATCCCACTCCTCTGAAATGCGGACTTCATGGGGAAGAGCAAACAGAGATCCTGCCAGGGTGCTTGGTGGATTCAGTTCAGCCTCAAATACTTGTTTCTTCCATCTTAAGAAGGAAGAAAAAAAGGCAAAATGAGTGGGGAGAGACCCCTCGTTTTGGAAAAGGAATTCTTGCTCAATCCAGGAGTGGGCAAAGTTGATACAAATCTTGGTTTGATTAGCACCTGTATGAGTCATTTACAGTCATTTATCTGCTTTTTCACTAGTGTTTTTGTCGGCTTTGTCCTAAACTTGTTATTTTGCTCTGCAGAAGTGAGGCAGTGATCAGCTGCTTTTCTGTTATTCTCTGAGGGAAGAGTTCTGCAGGTGCTGAACTGCACTCAGAACAGTGGAGAACGATCACCATGGTTTACAAAGAAGCTTCAGGTCAATACCCTGATGAGGAAGAGAAAGAACAGGTTCTGATCAGAGAAGGATAACTGCTTCTGCATGAAAGTTAAACAGATGCCCTTGAGGGGTGACCACACAGGGATCACAGGTTCAATCAGCTCCAGAGATGTGGTAATCACTACATGGGTCATTTACCTAAGTAGTCTAGAGGTAGCAATAACTATTCGTTACTGCAGAGCCATCAAAATGATGATTCTCTTTTTTACTTCTTTTCACGGCCTTCCTTCCCTTCCATGAGCATATAGAGAGCAAAACGGGAAAGCCATTATATTAAATAGCTCTTAAATAAGGTGGAACAATGAGCTTGGTTATGAGTAGTGTTTAGAAATGGTACTGAAGAAGAAAAAAATCCACAGAGGACAGTCTACAGCTATTAACACAAATTATTTCCACTCATGGGTTGGGAAAGTTCTTAGTACAAAATAGCCTAACTTCCTCCATTTCAGTGAGTAATGTCACAAGAAACTGATAGTCTTTCCTTTGAGCATAGGAATAAAAGAAGAAGAAATATGGGCATTCAAATCGGTGTCATCCAAGGGAGCAGACTCATGCCAAAGGAGTCTGAAAGTTCAAACTGCCTGAGACACAGCCTGGGACAACAGTCAAAGCAAATTATTCCAAGCTGCCTGATTAAAGAGGATAGGTTAAAGAGGCCAGACAGTTGATACCAATTAAAAGAGAGAGATGTTCCTGTGTTGATAAGACTAATCTGTTCACTTAGACATTCAGCTGGGATGCAGAAGACTTGTGTTCACTTTCAGGTTTTATAAAGACAACCCATGCTCCCTGGTTATTCAACCTCTTCTGTGGTTCCTATATGAGAAATTGGTGTAATAGTTCTCTTGCTCATGGTCATGTGCTGGTAACCAACAGAAAAGATCATTGCTAAGGAGCTCTAAGTCCGTGCTCCATCTGCTAAAACATAGTTCAGAGAAACAAAAATGGATGTTTTCTTTTTGTAAGCTTTGCTTATGAAATATGTTCTCATTCAAACCCATTAATCAAAACATAGTTTGATGCATGGTTATTTGCTTGATCTAATGTTTACTGAAGTCAGCAGAAATCTTTCAGTGGATGTTTAATGTCTTCCCCTCCCTGTCTTGCTATGATGCTTTATGGTCAGTGGACCAGCTAAGGAAAAATGCTCGAGAGTAAAAGCCCTTGGGATGAATATTGAGGCAACAAAGATCCAGAAAAATTAATCTGAAGAGTTTACATAGTTTGTAGTTTAAAAGTAATCATAGCCATACAGTTAACAGGGAGTGTAAGTACTGTTACAGTCATGATGGTTCAAAGATATAAGGGAAATAACTTGTTTAACTTCAATTCTAAATCAACTTTAAATGCATTTATTCTTACTTTTCTTACACTTATCCCCATAGTCGGAACTGCAGAACAGAGTGCGCAAGAAACTGAACACTAACCCAAGAAATCCTCATATTTTATCAGGTAAAGCAATTGAATTCTGAAGTTGCAAGTGCCGTTGTTTGAAATTCTGGAATTCTTTGAGACATAATCTGCACTAGGTAACATTGTCTTGAATTTGTCTTATTTTCCCCGAAAGACTGATAATAATAACATAGAGTACAGTATGTAGGTAAGGAACAGAAGCAGGAGGAGCATGTTGTACAAGAAAGGCCGTGTCCAGCCACAACCTACCTAGCTCTGCTCCAGGACAAGTAATGGTTGTCTCCGCAGCTTTCTCACTGAGAAGAGCTCAATGCCATAGCCTCTGAGTGGTAAGATTCCACAGAGTGGTGAGTCAGGTGGTGTCTAGGGATGCCAGTGTCTGCTCTGTACAAACTTCATGTGCAAGGATGTGGGCAATGCTGAAGGAAGCCAGGGAGGCAGTTCCTGAAATTACAGGATTTTGTTTTGATGGAAATGAGGCCAGTTTCAGTTTTTGCCTCTCCTGTAAAAAAAAAAATAGAATTAGCGTAGTCTCCTTTCTCTCCCACTCTAGTTCTGTGATTTACATATCCTGACTTCTTTTACTGTAAATAAGAGCTACATGATGAACTTCTTTAGTCATCATTTTGGTGCATTTAGCTCTTTTCACATCAAGTGCTTATTTAGTCAGTACATGGAACACAATTTGTAATTACTGGGACAAACTCAGTACTCCCACAGAGTGTTTTAAGGAGATTTGTTATAATCTGCTTGTTTTGTCTTTCTGTTAATATTTTCTGGAGTGATTTTTATTCCTCTAAGACAAATTAGATGAACCTGGATTGAAAAGTAGGATTTGCTTTGTTTCTAAAGATGAGAATTCCTAAAAGGTTGTCAAATTCTACAGCTTCAGGATGTTTATGAATGAAATAAGGAGCAGGACGCAAGAGGTGTCTTCAGGTAAGACACTTTCCATAGTATGTGTAGTAAGTGAAAATGTGTCTTGAAAATTCTGCCCTCGATGGGTATTCATTCTGCTATCCATTATGCATTGTCTTTAGGACTATATTTTCTATACTGTATTATTGCACAATGATAAATGGTTCAACAAAATTAAAAATTAGTATAATGAAAAATGGTAGTAAGATTACATACGTTTGCTATGACTTATCTGGTTTGTACAGATAAAGGAGTTCTATGAAATATAATATTATCAGTTTAATCTGTGTTACTTTGGACATTACCATACTTCTAGTTCATTAACAGTAATGTTTTTGCTCTGTAGGTTTTGTATCAGTCATGTTGCTTAGCAACCTTAACTCCAAGATAATCATGTCTTGTTCCTGTGATTAAAGAATGTTTTTTCCTGTATTCTGTTTATGATATATCTAGCTTACTTAATTTCTTGTTTGCAAACTCTGTTCCTCATTTTTCATTCCAAATATAGCAGGGTATGTATACATTCGTTGAACAACTTTGTATTTAAAATTCACCAGATAGTCACCTACTTACATTGTGCTATTTGCGTTCAGTTATTATGAAAAAAAATTACCCTGTACAGTAATGCAAAGAACATAAAATGGAGAATCAGTCTGTAGAACTACTACTGATAATGCTGAATAAATCCTTAAAACCTTTTCAGCAGAAGTGGATTGCGAATAACCATGGATAATGCTTTAGTTCTACGATTTAATTCTCATCTCAAATAAATAAATAGAAAGCTATGGGACTTGCCCATATGTGATGCTATATTTTGGAACTGGTCCAAAAAAGCAAAATACTATACTTAGCAAATGTCTCTTGATACTGGTAGATGGATCAATTACTTTAATAGTATTTATAGAAGTCCATTGGACCTCAACACTGACAGTATTCTGAGCTAATATCTGAAGGATGGTACACATTAAAATGGATATTGGGTGACATTATCTATTTAATATATTAGAAATGATTCTGTTCATTCCTGCAGAGCTTATCACCATGGTTACCGTGACAGAAATCAAACAAACAGGAAAAATGTAAAATTAATCCATCCTGAATAAGAGTCCAATGGAATCTATAGAGTCTCATTTAAGCACTGGGAGCCACATGGAAGAGTGACAGCTCTTCAGCTAATAGTAAAACCCTTGTCTGCTGGAAGGAGGGGTTCTGTCCCCAGATTTGGTGTCTGTCTCGTAAATTACTTTCCGGATTGCACCATGTAGGAAGTGGTGGTTTTGGAGTGGAGGACTCGACAGGAGGTACTGATAGAAATGATCTGCTTCCAACAGACTGGAATTAAATCAGTAACACTTCATGGTGTAGAGTTTCGTAAGTGAAGTACTAATATTGGTATGGATGCAATAGAAATGGAAATATGTGTATGTAACAGCACCAGAAGTTACAGCAAAGTAAGTGTTACAAGACTGGGACTTGTCTTGAACTCTCAGGACACTGCTCACAGTACACTGTACCCTGAAGTAACATTGAGGAATATGCTGTTAAAATCCAAGTGAGAAAGCTTGCACTCTGCTAAGAGCACAGCACAGATGCTTCCTCAGTGCAAGACCCTCTGTCCTAAACCCAGAAGGATGGCAACAAGTTGCAGCATATCACATGCCAATCCTTTCCTTTTTCACCAACAGGAAAACACACATTGGAAACAAAAAAAGAAAAAAAAAAAAAAAAGGAAAGACAACACATAGCGAGCTTAGCTAAGGCTTATGGAGCTACTGGAGTCAAAAGCACATCTCCGGCTGCCAAAATGGGTAAATGGCTTGTGTTTGTGCTTCAGTATTACTTCCATTTTAATTTAACTGTCTCCTTCCAAGAGATGTGAAAAACTCCTGTAGTATGGCGTTTATCCACCATTTTGAAGGGCTTCTAATAAATCAAGTTCTAATATATCTAATATACAGTTCCTAACTGTTTATTTTTATATCAACAATTATCATTACTTAGAAACATAGAAATTCTGATCTAACCGAGCATTTGGAGTAGTTTTTTAGTTACTGAACTTGACTGACTTTCATTGCAACGTTGGGTATGTGAGAATGAAAAGAAAGCAGGAGGAGAAGGTATCTGTAACATGCAATTATGTTAATGTCTACAGTGAAATTATTGTTACAGTAGTTTCTTTAGACCGATGATATAAAATCTTAGCATTTGTGCAGTGAATTCCTGCTGGATCAGTCTGGTGTTTCTTGAATATTTTTTTCTAGAATGCTTTAAAAAACAGATGTGTTACTTCAGTAGAAGTTGGAAATTGTCCTGTGTAGGATATTGTCCTTCTTCATGAAGCATTTGTTTCAAATGTCTACCTTCCAGATGTATAACAAATTTGAGGCTGTGTTTGGTGCTTAGTTTGAACTGGAAATCCTGACTGCTCATCCTATTGTTGCCATAGTTGCCATGGGATCTGAAGCAAATTAAAAAAGTATTCTTGATAAGGAAATTCATGCAACCAAAATGCAAAACCTTGATAAGAGCAATACCAAGGCATAACAGGAATACAGTAATGTCAATTAAAATACCCTCTTGAGTGACAGGGAATTCTGCTGAGTTTAATTCACATTTATTTTACTCTGTGTCTTACAGCGAAAAGCATGCTCATACAAGTAAATCTTCAGCATTTGGAGATCCCCTTTCACTCGAAATCAGGCATCAATTAAAACACTTTAGCTTGTGCTGGACTAGCTATTAGTCTGTACAAAACAGTACAGTGAGAAATGTCCAAGAAGCTATTAACAGACATACAAGGTTGAGGATCTCATCCCTTGATAATTATGAATGAAATTAATAGAATCTGGAACACCTGATTTCTTTTCAGAAGGAGATCCCCACTGGGGTGTTCACAGTGGTAATGTTGTCTGGCTCTGGAGTTGGAGGTACACTAAATTTTAGCGAGTCATAATGGCACAAGAGTCTTACATGAATCATCACAGCAACTGGGAATAACACAGTATTTTTAAGGGAATCCTTACAACCCCTGTAGTTAGTGCATATGCAGTCACAAAGGAGTTTTACTCAGCCCAAAATTCTTCTAAATGATGTCTGGTATGCAAGAAACCTGAGCAAATCAGAAAGACTGCATTGTGATAAGTTACAATATTTTCTATTTTTTTTAATTATAGCTAATGGTTTTCCACTGGAAAACATTTCCCACGGGAAAACCTTTTAACCTCGGTAGCATTTAAAGACAAACTGACAACTTCAACAGGTAAATATGGTGTTCAGCGGTAGTGTAGAACATCTCAAATAAAATAGTCAAAACAACTCTCACATTATATACTCACTCAAAATTCAGGTTTAAAACCTTCATGGGGAATCATATTTAATATTTAGTTAAACATTGCCAATTGTCTTTGGAACCACAGAATAAAACAGAACTCTAGTACTTGTCACAAAAAATGATATGGAACAGCCTATGTCAATATGAATGAAGCTCTGAACAGAAGTAACCCTTTAAAAGAATAAAAAGGCACTACATTAAAGGTTCGGTGGCTTTCATTAAAATTAGTTACTCGCAACACTGATCAGGAAATGTGATTCTCTTAAAACAATCTCAGAGAGTGAGCATACTGTCATTTTGATAATCACATGTGACCCCAATTTATGTCAAGATGTATGTAAAAGTAAACTGCATCTTACTGCTCTTCAATATTTATAAGCTTTCCAGCTGAGCAGTGCTAATTAAAGCTTTATACACTTGCAAAGAAAATTTAAAATAGTACTTTTACCTTGGCTTTTATAAAATCCCTTTTTTCACCAAGATGTCATACAGCAGCACAGCTGCAGTGGCATTTTGTGCAGAAGGCCATCATAACTGAAGAATAAATCAGGAGCTACTATTTCCATTGCATTCAAATTTCCTGTGACTTGTTTTGTTGGTACTGGTAGAGTATGATTCAGAATTCTGGGGTTCAGATTTAATTATTTGATTTGAATGTTTCCCAAGGCCTTTAAGAGTAATTATAGAGAGTGCAGAACACTGATCTGAACACCAATAGCTGTTGTTTCACTCTCTGAGAGCTAACTACATTTTTTGGCAACAGAGATCTTTCAAGTTCTGTTTCTCCTCCCACAGTCTCAGAGCAGTAGTTTCAACTTAATGTGACTATTACTTGGTAACATTAATATTAACAACAGGTTAGGGTTAATAACATTAAAGGAATAAAATCTGATGAACTGGAAGCTAACTTTTAGAGATAAAGTGTCTAGTTCAGGCTTACATAAAGCCTCCGGTGAGAGAGTGGGCTCCAAAAGTCCTTGCATTTATTAAAGTCAGAGTTGGATTTACACTGAAAGCTGCAGAAACCTAAAGGTAGCCACCAGAAGAAGGGCCAATGTT
>Ga0181612_114962_pt1 | contig 12718 bp, 8 predicted proteins | sample HoacroProtozoa21_FD_119630 | JGI IMG/M metagenome (GOLD analysis project Ga0181612, IMG submission 119630) | Hoatzin crop microbial communities from Cojedes, Venezuel. Combined Assembly of Gp0051906, Gp0051904, Gp0051908 | reverse complement strand
GGAGTCTCCTTCTCTGGAGATATTCCAGCCCCGCCTGGACGCGGTGCTGTGCCCCCTGCTCTGGGTGACCCTGCTTGGGCAGGGGGTTGGGCTGGGTGACCCACAGAGGTCCCTGCCAACCCCTGCCATGCTGGGATTCTGTGATTTGGTTTGATTTTGGTTTTTGTGGGTTGGAAGGTTTGTTTTGGTTGTGTTTTTTTTCTTGTTTCTTCCTGATAACAACATCATCTAAATCAACATTTAGCACTTTTGAGGGTGTTTAGTTACATGGAGAAAATGTTATGAATTATGCTAGTAGGTTGTGCTGCCTTGCCAAGCTTTCATGTAAGGAGGTGCCTGGAAATGTGCACAGTGGGAAGGAAGCAGCGCGGCTGCCACAGACAGCTGGGAGGGAGATCCACACATCATCATCCAGATGTTGTATTTGGCCAAGGAGAGGGGGAGAGAGAAAGAAAAACTAATTACTTGTCCAACCGAGGAGGTGGATGTCCTAATATTACCCATCACTTTATGGCCTGAAATTCCCTGCTGGCAACCAGTAATGTGAGACATTTCAGCACTGGAGCGATATTTCGTGCTGCCCTTTTCAGCCTCCCCAATGGAGGTCATTCCTGGAGGCCCGGGTCAGTATGAGACAGTTCCTCAAAAGAGTGTAGACACACTGATGTGAAGAAAGGACGAGCAGTCTCCAGAGATCATCAACTACTCCACTCTCCCAAGAAATTTCTCATTCATAGGATTTCTATCAAATAGAGACAGCATGTGGCATTGGTTAAAGATGCTTTATTCCAGATAATGAGATGGAAATCTCACACTGATGTTTATTTGTGTAGCTCTCCTTACCGAGCAGGGTGTGTGCTCTGCAGGAGAAATGAAAAGGCACAGCTCTCTCGCCAGACAGCTTCACACCAGCCAAGGGTGCAGCAAGGAGCAGAACAACCCAATGGTCTTTTTGGTATTTTTCAGAGAGAAACACGGTACTCAAGGCATGGAGAGCTGATTTGAAACTTTACGTGGCTACAATTTGATGTGCTGGGCCAGTGAGTTTTCCAATTTTAGGCTTAAATTAAGTGATTGGAAGAATAAAAGGCATCCTTCTGAACAGACCGGTTTGACCAATTTTGGGGCTGTGGCCTGTGAGCTGATGGTGCTGCCTTGATCCCACGTCTTTCTGACTCAGCTCCTCCACAAGACCAAGGGTGCCCGCAAGGCCACGCTCAGAGGATGGAAGTTATGTACGGTAAATGGTCTGAAAGTTATTGTTGCTGTCCAAAGTCAAGTGACAATAACGATAAGTTCACACAAGCAGGGTTTTATTACTGTGTCTTTTTAGTGTCATTTCAATTGAAACAACTATCAAAATGATCACGGGTTTAATTTTTTTAGTGTTAATGTCTTTTTTATAAGCCAGTGAAAAACTGCAAGCAAATGAGAAAAAATAGAGCTTTAATAAAAATTTGGGCTATTTTTTTTCATCTTTAGCCATTCAGAATAATTTTTGTTCTTTTAATCATCCCAATGTAAAGACTTGCAGTCATAGAATGCCAACAAGAGTCGTTACGTAATATAAAACTAATATCTGATCTAGTGTGTATATGTGTGAGAACCTGTGGAGTCTGTGGACATCATCCTGCCAGAAGTATGTTGTGGTGCAGTTTGGTAGCTTGATCATATGCATAACTATTGCTTCTTCCTTGAGGTATGAGCAAAAATCAAATCTGGCTGGGTTTTGGCTTAGATTTTGGTAAACACATAGGAAGCATTCGGTAAGCGCTGTCAATGAAACTCACTCTGAGCTGGGATTGAGATAGTTAGGGAGGTGTTCGCTGTGTAGTTCTGAAGACAGAAATTGCTTGGAGAAAGCATCCATCAAAATTCTGCAGGGTTCTACATGAAGTAGTTTCAAAACTATGGATTCTTGATATAAGCCAGGACTGATCATCTGGAAAGCACAAACTCCGGTAATTTTAGTGAATTTTTAGTTATTTAGGTGTTTCTAATACAACCTCGATATTATATTACGGTCTTCTCTGTATTTGCAGTCATAATTTATCAAATCACTGGTAGGTGATCTAATATTTTTCAGACATAAACCTTTCATCTTTCTTGAAATGGAAATATATTTCTGACAATAACGAGGTGGCTGGATAAAATCACGTTAATGTGTATGTGGCCATTCCCTTTCGCTCTGTTTCCTGCGTTTCTCGATGCGAAATCGAACTCTCACGTCGGTTGTTGTCAGCGGGGAAGCGCTGAGGTCTGTGCCAGCGCAGACACGTCTCCCGCGATTTCGTGTTTGCGTGTGCCGGGGCCCTGTGCTGCTCGGGCGCTGTGACGGCGATGAAGTAAAGCCAGGCTGCAGCAGGTCCCTCAGAACGGACCCTTGGTACGCACCGTGCTGTACTCACTGACAGCGTCCCCGTCCACTGCCGCGGGCGCCGGTCTGCTTAACCATGCTCCAACACTTCTCTGTGCCCACTGCCACAGAGGACACAACTGCTACTCAGGAGTCCTCTGTCAGGAGACACGGTCTTACTCACCCCCTTCTTAACCAAACTGCAGTCTGTGAGCAGTTCAAACAGCTTTTGGAAGGGGAAATAGTTTTTTTTCCCCTAGATGAGTGCAGGGGGGCTTGAGGCTGCAGAGCAATCTGCAAAACCATTGCATAGACCTGACTGTGGCTGCCCAGCACGCGTCTGAGCCTGCCCGGAGCCGGCCGGGCTGGTTTCTCGCAGGTTATTGCTGTTTCTTCCAACTTTTACAGCTACCTAAGCCAGACTTGGGTCAGCAGAGGCAGAGCCCATTTGTGCCCCAGCACAGGAAGGAAGAGACAGCGCGGTGTCACCGGGTGGGTCCTCAGTCCTGAGTCACCCAGGGTGGGTGTTCAACACGCAAGACCAAACATGTTGGGACGTAAAAGGTCCTTAGGGAAGATTAAAAGAGAGGGGGAAAAATGCACACGAGAGACTGAGGGCACAAAGCGGCATTGAGGGGTTGGTGTAGGGATGTGGGGGAAATGGGTGCTCGTGTCTCCACAGCTACAACCAGAAAACCCGGGTAAGGAGGGATCTAATCTGGAACTAGATCAGGCTATAGAACTGGGAAAAAGCCAAAATGTTAGAGGCATGTTTTCGTCCGAAGAACAGGGAGGGAAGGGAAAAGCCAAAAGCTAGAAAAAAGTTAATCAAATAGCCTAAGTTAATAACAGTGGTTTGAGGCTGAGATATTTATCAGAATAACCTATAAATCCCCTGAATGTCATATGAATTGTTTGCTTAATTCTCAATTTTCCACATTTCCATGTGCAATTCTTACTGTGCACACTATAACACAGGAAAAATCTCTTTCATTTTCAATAAGTATTTTTGCACATTTACCTAATATTTTTATCAGCTGCACGTTCAACTAATTTAATACACTGTGGAAAGATGTTCTTCCTTAAGCCACGACAGCTCATGGGAGGGGGCTGTGACTTTGCAGAAGATTGTATAGATTTTTGTGTATTGTTATTGTGTTATAGGATTGCATACCTGTTCAGTCCTAACAGTTTGCCTGGTTTTCATCCGTTTTCTACACAGATTTTATTTTCTTTCCTGGTGTTACTGAAGTCAATGAGTTCACTGAAGCATGACTGGACAGATTGTTTGGATTTTCTGGTCTCACAAAAACTGAACAAAAAGAATCGTTTAGTCTAAGGGTGTCTTCTGACTACTTACCAGTCTTATAGATGCTCAGTAATTAAAACGCAGCCACAGCAACCACAGGCTGTTTACAAACCTAATCTGAAGGTGTCACATTTCCTGTAGTGCAGAGGTAGGCTGGGTATTCAGCGCTTACCGCAGTACCGCACTGTACAGCCTGTGTCACTCCATTCTTCACACACACTTTCTCTCAACACATTAAAAATACAGTACAAGACGTAATTTAAAAATGTTAGTCTAAGGCTAGAGCAACATGGAGCTTCCCTGCCCGTGTTTTTGTACGAGGTGGCACATCAGCCGCGGCGTTGCCCTGAAGACGCAGAGCAGTGCCGCTGCTGGCCTCTGTCTTTTCACACCCAAGAGTGGTCCACGGTTTGCTTTGTGCTTCCCAGGCAGACCTGAAGCGCAGGGCACTGCAGAATCCTCTCCTGGAGCTAGCTGTGACGAGCTAACATCCCTGGAAAGTTTTAGAGTAAGGTTAAAAAAGATGCTTTAGCTTCCTTCCAAGGAAAGGGAAGTGTAAGGAAGGAGGAAAATATGACAGAAGAGAGGAGCTAATAAGAAGGAAACTGCAGAAAGATCGTGGTGAGTACAAGCTCGCCCTGCTGCACCACCTTCCCTCTGCAACTGCCCCCGGGTCACCCTGCTCGGCGACACAGTCTCACCAGAGAGGGCAGAGTCTCATCAGCAAGGGCAAACATCCAGAAGCGAACAACCTACAGAACACTGCCCTAACAAATACCTGTTTCAGAGGCTCCCTTTCGAGAGGTGATAACGACTATCCTCGTGCCACCGCAAGCTGATGAGGTGCCACAGCCCAGCCGGTCACGGTGATGCCCGGAGCTGAGCCACGCGGAGGTACCTTGGGACGGGGAAGTGGTTTAGCAAAGGAAAGTAAGAGCAAGGAGAAGGTGTATCTCCTCTCGGACCAGTGGAATGAGCATTAAAGAGGGAGCAGAATGAATTAAATTAAGGGATGCTGTTGTGCTAAAACCAGAGCAGTGTAACGTGACTATGAATATATTTAGAAAGTGCAAATTAAAAGGTGTTAGCATCGGAGCAACAAGGGTCAGGGAGAACTCTGAAAATGAAGAATGTGAGAAAAATTGACTTCTCTTTGGATGAAGCTTGATTGTTTGTAATTGTGGTCGGACCTGTTAGCTGGGAGAGCGTGAGCTGGAATGAGAAGCACTCGTCCACTTTTTCAGGACTTACAGTCACGGTTTCTGAGATTATTTTTCTGTTTCTTCTTTTTCCTCTTCTAATCATGCTAACAATTTTTAAATGCAAAGACAGGTTTGGAGATTATGCCTTTAAAAATGAAAGCTAATTTTTAGAACATCATATTTCTGGCATGTCTTCTTAATGAAGTGCTTGTAATCAAACACCTGGTGTGCGCTGGTGCTCAGCTGGTGACGGTGCTGGCAGGTGCCCAGTGTCACATCTGTAACACCACATTCGATTTTCATCCTGCGCTGGGATTTTCAGGTAGCATTCACTCCCCAATGAACGCTTCTGTTGAACACAGATTGGGCTTAAAAATGCAGCAGTTCGTTAGTGTTTGGCTGCACCAGGTCTGACTGGAGGTAGAGAGTGCTGCTCGCTCTTCAGTCCCAGCCCTGTGAATCAGGACAAGCAAGGTCTGGATGCGTGAATACGTCTTGCTGTTTCTTCCAGATGATCAATGGTAGAAATTATAAAACCATGCCAAACCAGCCCAACACCCCAGAATATCCGTGAGGCATTTCCCCGTGCATCGCTGCTGCTCTGACCCCACTTGCAGACGAGCAGTCTGAGCGCTGCTCAGGGCAGCACGGCAGCCCTGCTGAGCCAGGCCTGGGGGGCACCAGGCTGCAGGATACACTACTTATCTGGAAAAATGAGGAAAAAAAGAAACACGAAGTCAGGATGACATAACAGACAGTTATACTTCACCTGGCGGGAAGCAAGAAAATGGTCTCTGTTTTGAGGTCTGCCTAGCCAGAGATTTCCATATACTTTTAGCAAGAAAATGAAACCTAATGGCTTAATAGCTTTAGTGCGAAGTTGACTGTCAAATTCAGTGCTTTGGACAAGTAGAAGGTCAGTCTTCTGAGACGGATGGCAAATTTTACATGCGGGCAATTTCCTGCTCAACTTCTATTATCCTTCGATGAGTTACTTTGGCCCTCTTCATATCTTTCTACTGCTCTTTCTGTTTCCTGAAGTAGCAATTAATGCATAAGGTAGAAAGGCCAGCAATATGCTGAGGATGCCCAAGACTGATCGTTGCAAAGCTTTCTTCTAGGATGACCGGAGAGAGCAGAGGAAGTCTGTTGGTGTGGGAACACGCAAGCTGTTTCTTTCTTGCTGAAAAGGCAAAGTATCCAGCAGAGGTAGTTAAATAATGCACGCAAGTCAATCATGTTCTTCCAGTTACCAGTCAGGAAATGTGGAGGAACAGACATACGGTGACAGTCCCCAAGGCAGTTAGATTTGTATGCCTCTCCCTTACCACCCACCTCCGCTGTGCCCGCCACAGACGTGCTCCCCTGTACTTTGCTACCGGAATCCTTCTACTCGTAATCCGAGCGAGGAGCAGATTGCCATGAAGACAGATAACCCTGGTGTGAGACAGTTACTCGTACCAGTGCGTAGGCTGGCGGCGCAGGACCCAGCTCACAGAACTCCTTCAGTTTTCCTCCTGTCTTCCCTGTGTCTTACCGATCCGATCGGCTCCTGGGAGACTTCCCAGCTGCCCTGAATTGGAAAGAGTTGTTCTCAGAGTCTGTCTCTTCAGTTCCTAAAACAATTTTTTGTTGTTGTGTTATCATTCGCTCTTCTCTTGTGAAAATTTAAGGTATTTTTTTCTTTTGGAAGAAATTTCCCTTTCTGACAGAGTCTTTCTGCCATTCGTGTCTTCGCAGTACTCTTGTCTGTCAGGAATACCGACTTTGGGGTTCCTGTTCTTGTGTGGCACTCCCAGATTCTCTTTTGGGGAAAATCTGCAGTAATCTTTAGCCTCTAGTACAGCATCTTTTAACAATGTCTCTGCTGCTGAATAGAACTTCTAGTATTTTATTTGATTCTTCTTCTAATTTGCTTGAGTCAGGTTAAAGCTGTTTGTGGGGTGCTGCTGGCGAAGCGGAGGGCTGCCGGGCTGCAGCGCCTGGGAAGGCGTTGGGAGGCGAGAACGCCTTTCGGTCAAAGGTAACTAGAATGTAGCGGGTGACGAGTCAGGCTTTTCAACCTACTGCAAATCACCCCGCTTTGGAGTGTTCTATAGGCAGAAATCCAGACAGCGGAGACCTCAGTCACCCCTATGAAATCCATAGCATTCGGCGACAAGATTGCGACTGTTCTGGCAGGGCATTTAGTGACAGTGTTTGACTCCTTGCTTCACCGAAATGAACGACAAAAGAAACCAAACAGAAGATTCCAGCTGCTTTGTAGCAAAACAAGGTGGCAATGATTTTCTGTAAAGTAAAGACACGTTCTCTTAGCTGCAGAGGTTAAATTTCAAATACGGACAGCAGAATCCTGGCTTGACACAGAATCTGGGTGAAATCGCGGGTTTCCTGACGGGAGAACAGCCAGTGTTTCTTTTTAGCTTATGGGTATCTAGAACATTTTTGTCTCTTATCGATTAACTTCAAGTTAAATAAAATAAAGTTAATACTATTGATTTAAAAAGAGTAAGAGGAACAGCTCCAGAGTTTCAGGAGCTTTACATGATTTTCTTCTAAAGCACTCCAGCCCTCTAGCTACCATATTATTTTCCTTTCTAGCCCAGTTTTCTAACACTAAGACTAATGTGAACACCCACTTTGAAACCACTAATCTTTGGGTTTATTATCTAAACCAGCATAGACAAATGTCTCTATAAAATACTTTGCACACATTCTTACATACATTTTTCACTGCCTTTTTGGAGGAAAAAGTCAGTGATGTTAGAATCATAGAATCACAGCATGCTTTGGGTTGGAAGGGACCTTTAGAGCTCACCTAGCCCAACCCCCTGCGGTAAGCAGGGGGAACCACGATGCTTTCCACGGTGTTCCAATGTTCTCCTGGCTTCCACCTGAAACACCAGCCACTGAGGTGTTTTCTTCTGATTCTTCAAACAGCAAGCGCAAGAGGGTTTCTCGTGTGGTGTATTCACTGACCAGCTACTTCAGGGTCCTCCTCAGCTCCAGTAAGTCCAACTGCCACGACTGTTGCTGACGCTGATGTGCTTTCAAGGAGCTGGTAAGAGTTTTATTTGCTTGTGTTCTTTAAAGATGCAGCCTGTTTTATGTGAAGCACCAATTATTTTGCTCTGGGTATTGTCGAGTTCTGTCTGATGGACAAGGAGGTCCATGTCTGTGGAGACAGAAGGATGAGGAAGGGGGTCCCCCACCACTGCAACAAGCAGTATCACGCTGCTCCTATAGATTGCTTATTTATGATTTTTTTTTAAAAAAAGATATGGTTTTGGCCTCCACTTTTGCAAAGAAATGTTTTACTTCCCAGGTAGAGCAGTCAGTGCTGTTCCTTGAGTAAACCAGGGTATTTGCTTGGTACCAAGTTAATTAACAGGTAATGCCGGCGCCCGCGTGCAGGTTCCCTGTGCTAAGGCACCACGGAGCACCCAGAAGTGATCACGCTGTGCCGACGGCTGCTGCCTTGGCAGCAAGTTGGATTTCACCCAAAGAGACTTCAACCCTCCCGCCTTCAGGGCCAGCCCTTCTGGGCCAGCTGTTGCAGATACTGGGCAGCACAACCCACTCCAAATCCCGCGTGGAAAGAACTGACCGCAGTTTCCCTTCGGATGCAGATTACAGGCTCGACCGTGGCACTTTTCGCTCCCTGATCTGCACCGCGACACGTTCCCACGAGCCGCCGGGCCAGACTCTGGTAACAGTCAACCAGCTTCCTCCTTATCCATAATTATTTTCCGTCACTCTCGCCTCTAACCTTTTCTTAAATGACAAGGTTTCTTTACCCAGTGTATTAATTCCCAGCTTCCAGAAAGCCTCTGCTGCGTGACTTGTACACGTCGCGTCACTCCTGACGATCTGCTGCCATGCCGCTGGAGAAAATCGCTGCCTTCTAATCTGACAGTCCATAAACGGAGCAGTTATGTGTCAAATAGCATCTTTTGACAGACTCGCCAGATGAAAGACTTCTTCTTTTTGTGTGACATTTCACTACATCTTTTTCTTCAATATTTCTGACTTTTTTCCCATTACTGTGATGAAGTTCTAAGGCAAAAAGAAATGAATAGTTTGTTCTTCTCATGAAAAGAGTGAAAAGGAAATGCAATTAAAATTAGAGGAAGAAATAGCTAATACTGTAGTAGTCAAGGGGTAGGTGTAGGACTGAGGATCAGTGCATATGTAGATACGATAACAAATATCATGAATGCTGACAGTTTAAGAGCGAATTTGCAGTGGGGTTATCTAGAAAAACAGCGTTCTGCAAACACAATATTGACTGCTTTTTCAGAAGGGGGATCCATTTCTGTGTTGCTGGGTGGTAGTTACGTGGCTCAGTTTCTGGTGTTTTCAGTCAGAAAACCATCTCTGAGCTGTAGTCTGGCACACAGAAATGCAGACCCTTAGACAATTTGATATAACACGTCTGTGTATAAATACATTCAGCATGTGTAACAAGACTTGTGGAAAGCTCCAGTTCTCTTGCCATCATTCACATTCTTGCAGCCGTGTAGCAGGTTTTGTGAAGTTTGCGTTCTGCTTTCAAGGTCGCTTTGCTTTTGTACCAGGGCCCCTGCAGGGCAGAGCCCTGCTCCTGTCTGCTCTGACCATGCTTGTGACGCCAGCACCTTTCCAGAGTTTAAATTGATCTCCTTGGAGACAGGGGAATTTCTTCTCAGTGTCCTGTGTTGTGTTTGAAAGGTTTGCTTGGTGGATGTGACTTAAAAAAGCTGTCTGTTGGGACTTTTGTTTTGAGTTTGCGATGGTGACAGCTATTTTATTTCATTTTGGGTTTGCTTAGCAGCAGCAGGTCACACGGAGTGGGCAGTGTCAGTAACCCAGTCCGGCATGTAAGGATTGCTCCTCTAAAGTTTCCTTTTGTCTGTAGACCATTTGCGGGTTTGGGGGCCAAGAACTGCTGAAAACTGGAGAAAAAAACAGAGTCAGCCCTGACAAGGTAATATTAAAAAAAAAAAAAAGAAATTAATCCCAATGCAGAGACAAGTGAACTAATGAATGTGGTTTCTTGTGCCACAGGACATCTACACAAATGCACTGCACTAACTGTACAGCAGCAATTATTTCCTACCTGTGTATTTGAATTTGGATGCTCCTGGCAGCACCCCACCATCACCAGCTCCCAGCCCCCCTCCGCCGCCAGCCCCAGCCGCTCGCACCTACATTTCTGAAAAGCTTTGGCAGAAGAGGCTCAGCTTTCTCCCAGGCTGGCAAGGATTTCCCTGAATGCCTAGGATTTGTCCCACAAGAAGACGCAGCTCAGCACTCGTTTTTCATAGAACAGACAGTTCTACACAGGCTGTATCAAATTGTTTTGCTAGAGTTGTGCCTGCTGAATATCTGCTGCTGGTATGCAGGTGGTGGAGGAGGGGGATTCTCTTGCATCTCAAACAACTCAGGTGAAGGTGACAGTGGAAGAAAAACCAGGAGAATAGAACAAGCCGGAGGAGGGATTGTGCACTTCTCAGACACCTCCCCTCTCTGTCTTGCACATTTTCTCCCCTAATTCTGCCAATGTCTTCCCATTTTCTCCAACCCTAATTAGGGTTGGACTAGATGACCCACAGAGGTCCCTTCCAACCCCTACCATTCTGTGATTCTGTGATTCTGTGTTTCTATGATTCTGTGATTCTAATGCTCATGCAGTCGTGAGGCAGAAGCGAAGAACGGGCACAAGTGCTGGCAGTCTGCAGTTCTGTGTTGGAAATTATCAAGTTTGTGCTGAGAATTTTCCAGGTATGAAACATCTGTCTCACCTTCCTCAAGCCGAGTGAAGTTTCTGTGGACTCTCAAATCAATCCGACCCTGTTTTGGTTAAACTGACAAATGTAAAATTACCCATTCTGTGGAGTTTTCTGCTGTGGTCAGCTGGGGGAAGAGAAAGATGCTCGTGTGCTTCAGCACCTTCCTAAGCACCTGTTTAGTTAAACCCTGCACATTGCATCTGACTTGCTGCAAAAGAGTTGTGATGCAATTAGTTACCTGGATTAGTATAAAGCCTCCACCGTCAGATATTTTGCAAACACAAAGACAGCACTGTCATTCCCACAGGGCTGCAGTTTAAAAAGGATTTGTATCTCCAATTTCACACTCAACATTTTTTAAAAAGCTTTTACACTAGTGAAAACTTAGAGAAGAAATGCTGCCTATCCTCTGTATAAACTTGCTGGTTTTAAAGATGGCCACGGTTAGTCAGGTGATCCTGCAACCCTAGATATCCTTTGCTGATCGTATCATCATTTTTAGGCACTTGAACTTGTCACTGTTCAGCAGTCATGGAATTCATTGCAAGACAGAGTTTAGTGGGTTTGGTCTCTTCTGTATTTGGACACGGCTGTCTGATACTTTGCCTTACACGGCCGGTTTTTCTTTTGCATTTAGGGAAAGCAAAATAAGCTGAAAAACAGAAGTAGAAGACATAATACAAAATTGCAAAGCCATTTTAGCATGGGGTTTGAGACATTCTGCATTCCCTCCAGTCTTCTTCTATGTTATGATTATTTTTAATATCCAGTTAGGGAATATATCCCTAAAATATTTATTTCTGATGGAAAAATAATATCTTTTAATACTGTAGATAAATTCATTTTCTTTTAATTCCTATTTTTATAGAAATACTCTTTAGATGTTTTTTCATTTGCAATATAATGCTATATGACCTGGGTAAGGGTGCTTTTTTGTTGTTAATTTTAACTATATGTTTACATTTTCTAACAGGAATGTAAAAATGAATTAGGTTATGTAATTAGACATATTTCTGTAGCAAAATATTGAAAACATACTACCAGAATACTGACCATATTTCAGAATTTTTATATTACAAACCTGCTTGCCCATACGCCTATGTGGATACACACATATAAATACATATACATATATATACTAGATTTAACTTCTTTTCCCTTGAAGCTGAAAACCATCCAGTGTCAAACCTAAAGCCAGCTGCCTTGTAAGAGTGTGCAGGTTGCTGTGTAAGATTTTCATGCTTCTTACATTAATTCCTTCCAATTTTTCACAAACTAGGACAAAATCCGTATAGCACATGGACTTCCCTAGCCCAGCCACGCGCGGCTGTCACCCAGACTCCTGAGTGTCTCTGCAAGGGAACGACTGACTCCAAGCTTTCAGCTACCCTGTCCTAGGCAAGCGCCACAGGAATGTTGGCAATAAGACTTCTCACACTGTCATTTCCTGTTTGGTTGTTAACATTTGTTTTCTAAGCATACCACTTTCCAGGAAACATGGTAGAACTAACTTCATTAATCACTTTCGCTGTATTGATTACAAATGCTTACTGTGTTCCCAAAATCTTGATTAACAAGAAAGTAAAACTAAGACAGCAGTTTCTGTATAATATGCTCTCTTATTGACGCTAATTACTTACTGATTTTTCTACTTATGAACAGCTGTGTCTGTAGCCATTGAAGCCACCTCACGTTCCTGGCTGTCATGTCTCATCGTTCCTCTCATGAGTTCATCAGCTGTTATTGAAATGTTCTTTTTTCTGCACTCGTAGCTTTTTGTTGCATTGTGTCTTAGAAGATATGGCTGCAAAGAAAGTTAAAGATTTATACCCAGCCCCGCCAGGGTCCATCATCATATCCAACATTTTCGTAATGATCATAAGCTGTAGCAGTAGATCTCTGCTCTTCCTTACTAACATCACCTCGATTCAGTTTTTGTGTTTGTCTCTTCCTGACGTTGAGCCCTGATTTGGCCGTACGTCCTTTGCCTGATGCTGCTGGGGCCGGTCCCCATCAAAGCAGCAGCCATGCGGGAGAAGCCCCCCTCCTCAGGCATCCCTCTCCTGCTGCTCACACACTG
>Ga0181612_101084_pt1 | contig 12718 bp, 7 predicted proteins | sample HoacroProtozoa21_FD_119630 | JGI IMG/M metagenome (GOLD analysis project Ga0181612, IMG submission 119630) | Hoatzin crop microbial communities from Cojedes, Venezuel. Combined Assembly of Gp0051906, Gp0051904, Gp0051908 | reverse complement strand
TTTTTTTTTGTTTTTTCTTTAAATACGAGGAACTCCGGTCACCTGTATACTAGGCTCTGGATGCATGAAAAGGATATCCCATGAAAACCCTGGAGAGAGGAAAAAATTAACCACCTAAAGCAACTGATGAAGTGCAGAAAAATCTTGGTTAAGGCAGAAAATACTACCTGTGTGCCAACTCAGACCAGGTCTTCCTCTCTGAGCTGTGTTGGGTTTGGAGTACTCGCCTGTGCTCCGGGGCAGGGATGGGATGGGCAGTGGTTCCCCGGGGCTGATGCAAAGGACATGGTGACCTCTGGTCTTCTCTGGGGTTGACTGTGGACTTTTAATCCTGCTCTGCTGGCTGGTGCAAGGGTATTTTCCAGGAGGGATTTCTCAAGGAATGCAAAGTCCTGTCTTTTCTCATGAAAGACTGAGAATAAACTAGGTGGAGACAGAGGTCTCCTAGGGAAGAACGGTGATAGACATATCTTTTGCATTATTTCTCAGGTAAAATAAAAAAGCAACAACCGCTAAAAATTTCCAAACTTAACAGCTTTCTCCATTCAATTCCTTCAACTCCTTAAAAAATAACCAAACCCGAACAGTCATACTTAAAGCCTTCATAGCTGCATAACCCCTTTGCTGGCCAAGCTGAAGCCTACGCAGATTTTAAATGTGTTTGCATCTGGATAGTGGAAAACACCCCTACTTTTTAACAACCGACTGGTCGTCTTGATGCTACAGAACAGGCAATGAGTGTATTATTGTTTTGTCCATGTAGGTCGGCCTGTGGCCGAGCAGAGGGCTATGGCTAGAGACCCTCAATTCACCATACCAGCTTCTGCAGGAGCACGAGGCTGCCCTCAGAGACTGCACCAGCGAGCCTCTTCTGTTGCCTTGGAAAGTGGTAGCTAGCTGTTTGTTTAACACTGATGAAGCTTTTCATTATCTTACCACTAATACACTGCAGAAAACGGAATCATTAGAGTACAGCAACATTCAAATGTAAACATTTGAATAATTTACACTTCCAGCCAGTGTTAAATAAAAGGTTTCAATCTCCAAAGGAAATCTGACAATAAATATTCATTTCTAGTTTTCAATAAGTAAACTTTATGACTTCTTAAAAGCCATTTTTTCCCTGGTGTAATGGCAATTTTGACACTTGGGCATGTTTGGGATTGACCCTCTGGTCAACAGAACCATCAAAAGTCATTATAAATATTAAAAGCTAGAAATAATTACAAACGTTACTATTAGTAGCAATTTTGGGGATCTTGATGTACTGCAGCCTACAAAAGCTGTGTCTTTTCCATGAAGTTTTCCTGAGAGATGTGAAAAAAGAAGTAGAGGAAAGGAATTGCCTTGCCGGCTGTGGCCTGAGACTGGAAGGGTGCCAGCATTGAAATAATTTTGTGATAGCAGAGGCAGCAGTGAAGTTTCAGGAGCGTCATTTATAGGCACATCTTTGGAAAAGAAGGTGAGATTTGCAGGGGGATTCAGTACCTGCAAACCGTAGGAGCACCCGGTGTTCCCATGATAGATGTCTCTCCTGGTTTCCCCTACAAACTTTTATTTTCAGAGGTTTATGGGTCTGTAGTAAAAATCCACTCAGAGTTTACACTTGGTTTACACCAGGTCTCTGTCTACCAAAGTTTATTTTAACAACATTTTTATGTGGCTCTTCTTCAGGCGGCTTCAGTTGAATAAAACTTGGTGCGTGCTGGTTTCCAGTGCTGCCGGCATGGTTTTACCACCAGAATGATTTTTGTGGTCAGTGAGATCAGGAGGGGTCATCGTTAGAAGCATCGGCTTCCAGCACAATTAATGTCTTTTTTCAATGTGATTTTAGCACATCGTTGTTGGACAGCAAGGGTTTCATAAAATGCGGAGATGCGATTGCACAGTAAAAGTGTCTATGAGATACTTCATCAGACACCTGCAACGCCTGGCCTTGCTCACCTGGTCCAGCGCTCTGTGTCCTACTGTGGCCACCGCTGACATATGAAGTAATGGATTTTTGGAATTATGTTCTCTTTAAATCTTATTCCAGGTACAGTGTTGGAACGGGGCTTCCAGACAGAAGACTGATGTGTAATGCCCCTTCCAGAGTCTGCAATTAGTGATTCTGCTCCTTTGTGATGCATAAATGTCCGCACTTGAATATCGCTGCGACGTCGGTCCTAGTGATATTCATCTGTCTGAGTTTCAGGTTGGGCAACACAAAACTTCTTTTCATCTGCTTTGAATTTGTGAGTGTTTGATTGATTGTGTGCTTTGAGTCAGAAGCTCTTGATCTGGCTCATCTGTGCTGATCAGTATTTTTTATACTGCATCACATCTTCTCTATTGTGCTTCCTTCTAAGGTATAAGTGTTATCTACCAATCTCCTTATATTTCATTAATAAATAGATTTGCAGCCCTCCTCTGATTGTTCCTGTCGTCATTCTCAGGGCTCCTGGGATTTGGGCAATGCTGTTTTCCTAACACAAGGTAACCAACACTGCCGTCAGCAGTCCAGAACAATCTCCATCATTAATTTCTATTCTTTAGGATAGTTCCCGCAGAAACTTGTGTCTAATGTGACTGTGTGGTCCTGATTAACATCAGTAATCCCTGTGACAGTGTTGTTCAACAATATCACTGAACTACACTATGGGGGAAGGGCAGAGAGAAGAGAAACAAAAAAAGTAAAATAATTTTTGGATTCTTCGTGAGTAAAGACCATCAAACTTTCCACAAAGGATTTAAAACAAAAATAATGATACTTTCCAAATCTGCTATGTTTTTGTGGTGCCTAGGTTGGAAGGAATGTTTGTTCTTCGCATTAGTGGATTTTTACACGTTAATGAGCAAGGAAGGGAGAGGGAGGGGGACCACAGGGGATGGTCAGCTGGAGAAAACCACCTAAGCAGCTCCCTGCTCTTCTCAGCAGCCCCGCGCCTGCTCTCCCGCCTGGGAGTGCAGCGTTAAGGGTGAGAGTTTCATTACTCCCTTTGCACGTTTGTGCTATAAAAATTTCTAGAGCAGACTGAAACCCGACACGTTGGAGAGGTCAGACCCGGCTGATTCATGGGGGAAGAGGACAGGGCTGGGGAAACTCTCCTTCATGCCAAGGGCCCTTCACACTGCCCAAGCGCGGTCCCTTGTTGGGATACCGCATCTCACCATCACTGCTGCTAATTACGAGGTCTTCTGGCAGGAGTCTCAGTTAAGGTGGCGTCCAAACAGTGACGGTTTGTGCTGAGCCCCACTGACCGAGATGGGCAGAGGGATGGGTGAGGAGGAGGCAATGTGCAGGACTTGTTCCCACGCTGCACGTCAGTGTGCCCCAACGCTAGGCGTTGGAATGCTGCAGATTGACTCAGAATAAAAAAGAAAATCCAGAGTAATTAGAGAAACTTCAGTTTTCAGAAACCACTTCCTACACATATATAAGTGTGCATACATAAAATGTTTTATATACATACATATCTGCAGTCCTGGGAGTGAAAAAGCTGTTATTAGGCTGTTGGAGCCGCAGTTTGGTGATGCAGCCGTAGGCGTGCCGCAGCCGACCCTGTGCACGTTGGCCTCTGAGGGCTGCACGGCCATACTGCACGACAGCACGCTCCGTCTTTGCCTCACCACAAATATATGGCAAAGTACCGAAATGAGGGGAGTCTTGAACATCCCTTCACGCAGTCTTTGCTGCTTTGCTGTGCTCTGGTCCAGAGGAGAGCCCCCCAGCACCGTCACCCGTTGTTTGTGGCAGTCACAGAACGCAGAGAGGCATAAAATGTTGCCTCTCAGCACCGATCAGCACTGGATTTATTGCAGAAAATATTTCCCTAAGCCAAGGTACTGGCCAGCACCATGTCTTCTTTTCCTTCTTTTCTGGTCTGTTCTTGCCCTTCTGCCTCCTGGCATGTGGAACTAGAATATACGTTAGGAAGGAAAGATGTGTGAATTGTTTTCCTTTTAGAGCAACTTGCCTTTATTGAGATGCATTTGTTTTCGTGGACTTCCAAGAAGCACCTTGCCCTTTTCTTGCTCTGGTTTCCATTTCTGTCTCTTCTTCATCCCTAACTTTATTTTCTCTTTATTTCCCTTCTCAGTTTTCTTTTCCTTTACATCTGCTTCCTTTCTCTACTTGTGCTCATCCTTCTTCTCATCACTCACTTGATTTAAAGTAAGGAGAGCACATGTGAAGAGAATTGCCATGTACAAAAGTTAAAGATATATATGGGATCCTTCATAATGCGGTTCACTCAGGCTGGTGATAGTGAAAAGGTATGTTTTCCCTGAGCTTGCCAGCAGTGTAAACCATTCAATTGATAACATAATACGTTTTTATGGTCTCTGTATAGCGATTTTCCATTTAAGTGTAAGTTAAATTGATGAATTCACATAGAGGCATAGAGGAAAGTTTTTCCTTTTTCTTTTGTAGTATAAATTCTACATGAACACTCCTGCCCTCCATTGTGAGTGGGTTTTCCTCCCAGCCATATATGAAATGTGCCCTTAGGTTCTGTTACAAATAGGTTTACACTGATGTGTATGGCTGCTATAAGCATTATGGTCTTGATCCTGCAGTCATTGAAATCAATGGCCGTGCTTCCCTCCCCTGCAACAGTGTGAGATCAGAGCCTGCAGGTCGCTCTGAGAATACAAAAGACCTCATGGCTTTGTTTTTGGACACTTTTCCATCTATTTTGTGTACATCAGTTGTTAGCCGGATCTACTCTATCTGATATTCTTGTCTTGTGGCACACAGCGTTCACGTTTTGGTGCTTTCACAGGCAATTACTTAGGAATTTTTCTTTGTAGGTTATCCAATTACAGAGTTTCTAGTCTTGTTCCTGTTGGCTTGGGAGATCCGTTACTTGAGCTGAGATCTTTTTCCTCCATGAAAACTAAGCAACACTCTTGCCAGGTGGGTTATAGAAGCGGAGTCTTCCGCAGAAATAGGAGTTGCTGGGAGGAATGGCATTTGTTGTTCAGTGGGTAACAAATTTTCTCAGTAACTTTGCTGTCTGGAGTGCCTGCCTTTCCCATGAAATGTAAAACGTGACCATTTGTGCTCTCTAACAGGATCCAGCAACAGTTTCAAAGTGTCTGGTCACATTTCAACGTGGCTAAGCTATAATTCACCCCTCTGAAATACATTAATCAAATATATTTTCTGCAGTCTGTTCCCTAACAAGGACTCACATACTTATTTTCTGTGCCAGCGCTGCTATATTTCACATGAATTCTAATATTTCAGTAGTCAGTAAGGAATCCTCATTCGTATGGGTCTGAGCTCAGCTTGGCTGAAAGGTGCTATTAGAAGTCAGGGGCTGCATGTTTATACAATATTAGCTAAAATATTGGATTATAATCTTTGCCATGCTTCATGAAGTGCCAGCCTTGGCATGTCCATAACTACAAGTTTCAGAACATAAAATGCCAACTGCCCCACCCATGTGAGCCCCGTTTCGGACCCCAGTTCACAGAAACATCTAAGCACGTGCTTAACTCCATTCCGTGCAAGTGCATGGTGAATCCATTATTACTCAGAATAGCCTTCAGCAGTTCTTATAATGCACTTAAAGTTTAGGGCATAGTGAAGTAATGCCCCGAACGTGAATGTTTTCTGAGCGGTGAGTTGGAGCACCACATCTGGCAACACCTGCAGCATCTCGGCTGGAGCAGAAGGAGGGGGACAGCGCCAGCTGTGCCCAATGGAGCATGCGGGTGGGTTCCAAAGGATGCTGCTTAACCGCCTTGACCCTCTACCCCTCCAACATTACTGATTAGGGAATGGCAAGTTCATTTTCTGATAACAGGGGCTAACACGTTCTTAAAAATAAAAAGAAAACTGATGAACATTTGTCTTGAGCCATGTGAAACTTTGGGCCCAGCCCCACTTTAATGTCGCCTATGCCACAGAGGGGTCTCGCGCTTACCTTCCTCAAACCTTTTGTGCTGCCTCTGTACCAGAGCCGTGCTGGGATGTGGGTCACTCCTTTGTTTTTAGAGTGAGAACTGAGCCTTGCAGCATCTTTGGCATACCAATAAAGCCAGCAACAATAAAAAGGAACAGTGTTCATTATACTGCTGTGTGGGGAGTTTCTTTAAGAGTTGGGCCCTAAATGGTTTTTAATCCCAGGATGCACTGATTGTGATAATGTGGAGAGGCAAACCAAGCATCAGTTATAAAATCATTGCAAATATGAACTGAATAAAAAACGGTCAAAAGGATCTTGTTACAATTTCTGCTTATTCCACAAGGGTTTAAGGAAAGTAAAATAGGCAATGATTGTGTTTGGGACTTGTTTATGAAAGATTACTTTTTGTATAGGTAAGTCAAAAGGTTAAGGAAGTAAACAGAATTTAAATACAGTCAGTTTTAGTAATTTTTTCTGTTGTTTGCTTTAACTGCTTCCTAACATCATAAAAAAGCCTGCAGCACTCAGGTTAAAAGAAAAAAAAACACAACAAAACCTCAAGCCAACAACAAAAACCTGCACCAAGCCAGCCTGAAGAAGTAAAAGCTGTAAAATGTAAGATATGGCACACCTATAAAATATAATTTTGCTTTTCAGCCTGCAAAAGTGCTGTAGATCTAAAATTACAATAAATCTCCAAATGTCCGGCATTGATTACTTCAAGCTTGTGGCTTTAATGGACAACAGAGCAGCACATTATGATGCCATGATTAAGGAATTGTGGAAAAGAGTGAGAGTGATTTTGGACTTTATTTTGGCACCTTGCAGAGCTCAACGTTACCACAATTATTGGTTTTCTGAAATATGTCCCTATGCATTATTCTGATCAGATTACTTGCATTGCACAATCCTCCAGTGAATAACAGGACAATAGCACAAAATAAATCTCTCCCTGAAATTTAATCTCCATGACTGTAGACTGGCAAGAAGAACATCCACATCCCTCTGATAAGAAGTTGTATATTTTCCTGAATGGTGGTATATTTTTGTTTTATAATTGTCCTTAATGTAAATTCTCAAGCAAGAAAGCGTGATGTCAAAGATCTCCAAGGAAAGAAGGGCTGAAATATGGGTAAAGTGTTCCCTTAAGCTCAGCAGGAAGAAACCCTAATTTTCTTAGTAAACTAGAGGGGCGGGTGAATTTGGTGGCTTACAGAAATCATTAACCTTTCCCCTATTATTGGTTCTCAGTGTAATTTGTTTGATGATCTTCTTTCTCAGAAGAAGTGAGGTCCAGCTTGTCAGCTAATAAAACATCCTTTCGTACTTTTGCAGTGTTTAGAACGTTGTGGCTATGATACAGCTGACACTAAAGCAAAATCACCTGCTCTGTTTGGGGTACGCTTCTAAGCCAGGGATTGGAAAGAAACCCGTATTTATGGACTGAAGGGTGAGCATGTGTTTATTATTGCTCATCCACTGAGCTCCACGGACAAGCTAGGGCATAATTGTTATATTAAGAAAGCAGAAAATAAACTGAGTTTTAAGCACTTGGCTTTCACTTGCACGGGTTCAGAAATAAACCTTTATAAAAGCGCAGGTGGTTACTGATCCTTGAGACACCCATGAAACAGCCTTCAGCTTGCACAAAGATCAGTACATTCAGAGAGGTACACGAAGGGTCGCGTGACTGCAACCAAGCTGCCGGTGGCCGGTCTTGGACGGGTGTTTGCAGCTGCAAAACGTAGGTGTGAATTCTGCCAGGGCAAATTTCCTGCGAGCTCGCTGGGTACCCTGAAAGCTGAGGTTTGCTGTGCAGGTCTGTGAGCGGGGTTGATAGTGTTGCTCAGCGGCTGCTGGATCTGCCCGCGCTACGTGCCGAGCTCCCTGTCAGGCTGGCATACCGTCTCCTCTTGGCTGTGAATCTCTCCCCCAGGCAGCTCAGCTCACTCCCAGCTCCCCACGCAGGCTGGTGCAGCACGCAAACATCATTAGCAGGCGATGGCAGAGCCTCGGTGGCACGCCGGGCCACCGCGTTAGCCTTTCACCTCTGCAGAACCGGGTACAAGCCGAGGCTCAATTCACAAGTGAAAATTGGATTTGGGAACTTCATTTTAGTGTCCGCGCCTTTCTATCACGACAACGGCTACGCGGGTGGGCACGACTGCCAATTCTGCTCAGAAACGCTCCAAGGCTGGGGTGGAGCGCTGGACATTGCCAGCTGAGATGAAGATGTATTGGCAGAGGCATGGGTGGAAGTTCACCCACCAACTGCTGACATGATGCTGGCTCCGTTCCTGCTACTCTATCCATCCCAGTACTTTCAGTCACTAAATAAACCTAACTGGAAGAAAAGTTGGCTCTTCTGCACCGTGTGCCTATTCCACACAGAAATTATGGAGATGATTATTGAATTTGTGTGGTTCAGGACTGAAGAGTAAAATATGCGTTATGTTTAAACCGAGATCATTAGGACCTATGAGTTGGCACTGCTCCAAGGAAGCACTATCCAAGGGTACCGTGCTGGTTTACATCTGGTGAAGTCCTGGCCTTTGCATTGCGTGTGTGGACGTACAGAGTAGCCCCCCTCTTTCAGGCCGTTTGGGAAGAGGTGGGCTGTGCTGTGTCGTGCCCCAGGAGCTCTGTGAACGGTGACGCGGGGCACTGCGCGTGCTGCTGCTGAGAGCGTCCTGCCACGTCTGCGGAGGGCAGCTGTGGGGTGACTTTGCTCTGATTTAGCGGTCCCCAAACCAGAGAGCTAAAAACTGTCTGTCCTCAGCTCTGCTCCTGACCTAGTGTGGGTTCAGCGATTAACCTGATCTGCAAGTTGTTTCTCAGCTGTGACTGGAGAGAGACACTGTCTCTGGCACACAGGGTTTCCTTTCTATGCCTTTCCCTTTCCTCCCAGCTGGTTTTTTTTCCTATCTATTTCTGCTCTATTTAGTTTCCAACAATTGTATTTTCATCAGTTTTCAGATTTCACTAGTCAAAAGTACTATAAAGTATCAGTTTGAAATAGTTTTGCTTACACTATCTTAAAAATTCCAATTAAAATTCCACATTGTTGAACCCTGCATAGTTTATCATTAATTATCATGGTTTCTACTCAGAACTGATCGACACTTCTTTTCCCCTTCATTTCTCTCTCCTCTGTCTCCCCTCTCTCTGTTCCTACTGCAGTGATTTAGGCTCTCTCCAGGCTTTTCCACAGCAGCTGGAGGAGGGCTGTGCCTGTCCCTGGGCACATCTGCGTGGTGCCGGCTCTCCGGATTCCCTTGCACCCACGGGGTACCACATAGCGCTGCCTTGCACAAAATGGCTCGCCTTTGTCATTCTTCATTCTAGTGTGAATTACGTGGTTTTGGGACTGGAAAATCTCAAGCATCTGAACTGTTTTCTCCATGTCATTTTTTGGATATAGTATGGTGAAGAGCCAATGAGGAACAAGAGGGGCGATGGTGCTCAATTTTACCTCTTCCAGGAGTGCTAATGGTGCCAGCCAGAGCAACCATCTCCTTATTCTCTGACTCTTCTGGCCTAGAAAGCTACCAGCTGATGGCATTTTTTCATATGCAGTGCAAGCAGCCTGGCACTTAAGTAGGTCAAATCCTGCTCCTTTTACAGTTAATGGTGGTTTTGCTCTGGGTTTTAGTGAAGCCAGGATATGATGGTTTCACACAGACTAGGTGAGGATGCTGAGGCACTTGGTGGGGCTATTCAAGTTTCAGCAATACCTGGATTGGTCCAGGATCCGCGCTTACTTTGTCTGTCCCAAGAGTGCGCAGGTTTACATGCTACCTACATGTGGAAAACCATCCGGGCATCTCGCTGTTCTTGCAGAGTGGAAAATCTGCCTCGTTTATTCTGCAGAATAACATTTATCCTGAAGAATAACATTTATCTGTAGCCGGCGCAGGTTGGCTATCAAAGACTTGGAGAGAATGGTTTGGATCAATTGAGTGTGTTTAAAAAAAAAACTGAGCAGTGGAGTTCTGTGTCAGGAAACTGCAACTTTTTTTGTTAAGTTAGCAAAGGGGTTGAAAAGTGAAATGATGATGAGTCCAAGTTGATGGTAATTCTTCCATTCACCTCAACAGGATAGAATTTCAGATGCTAAATTTCTAGAAAAAGTTAAACATAGTAAACAAAGTAAATATATCAGCATATTGCAATACACATGATCTGATTACTGCTTGTCTGGTTGTCTTGTTTGTACAACTGAAAAATCTTTGATAGATATAGTTTATAACATAGTTTATAATTATAATATAGTTTATAATATAGTTTATAATTGCATTTTGGGTTATCTTAGAGACGAGCCTTCAGAGAGGGAAGGTAATATTTATTCCTTCAAATTATTTTAGTACTTTATAATGATAGCTTACTGGTCATTAAAGAATAAGTAGAAACTTAGAACTAGAGGACAAAACATCTATCAAAAAATACATGTGTTGAATTTCAGTACTTTGCAGTGCTTAGCATTAATATTACTTAATAACTGCTGGACTTCTGTGACTAGTTCACTGGCTAATATTCAAATCACAGAGAAATCTATGCTCAGTTTTGTCATAATTTCTAGTTAAATATGTTTTATAGCATTTATATTGTTCAAGGTTCTTTATTAATCTAATTTTCTAAAATACCCAAAGTGGTCTGAAACTTAGAAATTCCCAGCAAAGATTTTAGTAGAAATATTTTATAAGTTTCCAAAATTAAGTAGACAATGCTGATGTTTTAAAAATATCAGCTCAGGGAAATGAAATAGTTTTTTAAGATCTTAATTTCCAAAGTCTTACAAAGCTTGTATACTTTACTTAAGAACTAGATAATTCAACGGCAAAAGTCACCTGGCCTTTATATATGGGTGCAGGCAGTGGAACAGTCTTGAAAATGCTTGAACATGTCAAGAGTCAACATACAACAGTGTAATGCAGGCAACGTGGTTGGCATGTCTGAAATCAGGAGGAGAAGACCTGCAGGAGAGCTTCCTGATGGGCGTCCTCCTCCCCTTTGTCTCAGCAGCTCCCTCTTTTGTCCAGCTGTACACTCAGACTTTCGTGCAAGATGTTTGTTGTGAGTTCTCAAGTTTTGTATTGTGTCTATAAAAAAGTTATGGGCAATATAGCAGCAATGCAGAAGCAGAAGTCTTTTTTTCTGTTATACAACATATTGTAGTATGAGTATGGGGCATTTCTGTCCAGGCATGGTTGTAGAGATGGAAAGAAAAAGAAATTGGAGCAGATAGTGTAATATTAGGGATGGTTTGATATACAGAGAGACCAGATTTAATAAATACTGATTGGCCTTATATGCCAGAAGATCGTTTAAATTCAAGGGTAGTGGTTGGTTGGTTGCTTGCTTGCTTGTGATGGTGACTTTAATTTTATGTTTTAATGCAAAGTAGCAGTTCAAAGTTATGCATTTTTGACTCAGGAGAAGGAGCTTCTTCCCAGTGTGACTCCTCTGGCATTTGAATCTTCGTCCTCTTGACTTGCTCCTTCACTCTTCTGGGCTTTCTGTGTGCCTATAAATCCACCAAGGCCAATCTGTGAAAGGTATGATAAGGCTGCGTGGGGATGCACAGCCTCGTTACTGCTTCCGACATTTACTAGGGACATCTCATGCAGCCAGTCAGAAAGGGAACACTGGCCATGAGCAGCATGAAAGAGCTCGTGCAGCGAGCCAGGAGGGTTGTTGTGGCTCTGGAGGCACAAAGGAGCTGCCTGTGGATGACATTCGGTAGTCTACATCTCCTCCAAAGGCAGGGAAGGGGTTTAGCGGGAAGGCTGGAGCTGTGACTGCCTTGGCCACAGCCCAGGTGAAGCCCTTGAGATGGTTGAGTTCAGTGACTGGGGATCAAACCTGCAAACACGGAGCTGCTCTTGTGCCAAAACACACCTCGTCTCAAGCCGGTATAGCTCAGAGCCGAGGTCACAGTGAATCCCGACTGTCCCTGGCTGTGTGCGATGGGGCTGATGTGAGAAAACTGCCAGGGAACTTTGGTGCTGGTGATCGTACTTCGTGCTGCAAGGTCAGGTAGGTAGCTGGCTTCGTTGTCCTGTTTTGTTTCAGAAAAGTTTCAAAAGTGCATTGTGAAAATCTGAAATAAAGCAACTACCAAGTACTACGCAGACACTAATTCTTCCATAATTTGCTCATATTTTAATCTCTGTTTAATTAGAGGAGAAAAAGAGGAAAACCTGAGGTGGTTTATCAGTAGTCAGGCATCAAACCAATGACAAACCTGGCTCAAATTTTGGTTGTCCATTGAGTGCTCCGTTACCTCGGCTGTCCTGATTTCTCCGGCTTTATACAGCTCGTTCATCACTCCTCCGCCCTGTCTTTGCCAAGGCAGGACACGAATCTCTGGTGCAACGCCCTGAGAGGTTGTTATTTAACAAAATCCACCATGCAAAATGAGATCTTTCTCTGTTTCCTGAAATGTTTACATTTGGCAGCTCCTTCGTTCCTTGTCCCTGATTTTTAGTTAGTCACCGAGGAGCAATGAGCTCATCGGAAGTAAACAGGGCTTGTTTCCGCGCAGCGCTGCCGGTGCTGCCTGCCCAGGATCCCTTTGTGCTACCAAAGGTGGCAAAACATTCCTGATGGGTTTTTTTTTTCTGTAAACACGTCCGAAAGGGGAAAAAAAAAAGAACAATGCAGAACGGGCGGCGAGTGGTGCGTCCACCCAGACAGTTTAACCCTTGGGTCAGCGTGTTTGTATTTCACTTATTGGATTGTTAATAGATTTTCTTCATTTGTGCGAGACATTGTGAATGATGTGCTGAGGCCTTTCTATTACTTCGCCGCCGGTGCCCGTGGTC
>Ga0181612_148940_pt1 | contig 12719 bp, 6 predicted proteins | sample HoacroProtozoa21_FD_119630 | JGI IMG/M metagenome (GOLD analysis project Ga0181612, IMG submission 119630) | Hoatzin crop microbial communities from Cojedes, Venezuel. Combined Assembly of Gp0051906, Gp0051904, Gp0051908 | reverse complement strand
TGAGGAAGAACTTCTTCCCTCTGAGGGTGACGGAGCCCTGGAACAGGCTGCCCAGGGAGGTTGTGGAGTCTCCTTCTCTGGAGATATTCAAGACCCGCCCTGACAAGGTCCTGCGCAGCCTGCTGTAGGTGACCCTGCTTCGGCAGAGAGGTTCTACTAGATGACCCACAGAGGTCCCTTCCATCCCCTACTATTCTGTGATTCTGTGATTCTGTAGGTGAAAAACTGACAGGACTGTTGGACTTGAAGTGCAGATGTCACTGATTCAAAGTCTAAATGGCTGTCAGATGTGAATAACATTCCTCAGGATTGGTGTTCAGAGGGAGTTCAACTGACTGTAGGAGAGGCCTGATAGCAAACTTCAGAATTTCCACGGTTGAATCTGAACTCCTGTGCCAGGGACAGAAATTGTCCCATGCCATAAGACATGCTAGGGACTGACTGGAGAGGTGGTAGCCTCGTAACTCCTTATATCCTGAGGCAGATACTAATAAGAGGTTCTTGTTAAGAGAAATGACAGGAAGGAAAAAGAGGCAGCTAATCTTTTCTAATGTAAAATAGAGCAGAAAAGCAGAGGATCAATATTAGGGATATTTTTTTTGAGAAATGGGCAGGATGGTTTCAGTCACATTCACTGATGTATATAAGAGTATTGGATGCTAGTGATTTCTGAAATCCTTAGCTCTCAGCTCCTGTGGTTGATGTCAGGAGTGCCTTAATACTACAGTCAGAATTTTGTGTTCCTTAGCAGGGTTGTTACCCACATGAGGAAAGGGATAGTCCCTTCATGAGTTTTCACAATAATGTCTAGAAAAGGATTGTTTCTAGGGTTTAAATTTCTGGCAAGAACCTAAGGCTGTTAGAAATCTAACTGTGCTATCAGTGTGAAACATATTTTACTTCAGATTATAAATAAAACACAAAGAAATTTTAGCCCGTTGTAAGAAAACATTAGAAGACTCCATGCAAGAGAAATCCTGGTCTGTTCTGTCTGCTGTTGTATTAACCATTGCAGTAAGAATCTTGCCTCTATCACTAAGGCAGTAAAGTTTTAAAAATATTTTAATAGTTTTTTCTGTTTGGTGCTTGGAGAAATTACTCATTGAAATGCTTAAAAAGAACATGCGGGGAGTCCATCAAACTGAATGTAATACATAGTGGTCTGAATCACTGGAATAAGAAAAAAAAAATGTTTGGTAGAGTTTTTCTGAGAGGTGGTAACACAGCTCTAAAGGGTTTTTCACTCTGACTTGCTGTAGAGCTACTCAGCAAAGAAATGCTTATCAGAATTCTATGCATAGGATTATAATGTGAAAGGCATTATAAGGCTTTAAGGGTCCACTGGGAACTGTATGGAACTCAGCATCACACAATTAAGTGCACCCTAATATCATAATTGGACATGGAAGATTATTTTCATGCAGAATGTTTTCGAAAAATTTTCCTTTTTTAATTAAGTTTTTTATCTTATTTTCATTTAACAATTGAAAATTAACAGATTCCTCCCCTTCTTGTGGCATTTTCTCATCTTTTACTATTTACCACAAACCCCCCCCCCAAAACAGAAAACAAAACTAAACCAACTGGCCCCCTTGTAAAACGTGACTTTGAATGCTTCCAGGAATATGACATTTACCCCATCTCTGGGAAAACTATTTCTTTTAAGGGCCTTATTTTGAAAATCCAACTGCATTAAATTATTTCCGTGAGCATAGTTATACTAGCAGGTCAATAAAAAAGCATGCTACTGAGACTTAACACCTCAGGTAGTCAGATAACAATCATCAAATGGTTCTCGATTTGATTAAAGTCACATTAACATTTGAAAAAAGCCATAATTCTTGTTTTGTGATCGTAACATCTAATAGTGCTACCCTTACTCTTGGAGAGAAGCAGCAATGATATTAAGATGCTATGCAGGAAGTCTGTGACAGAACTACAGATTCTGTGTGTCAGATCAGTACTTCAAACATTCTTAAATAAGCACCATAAATACTGTTCAGTTGTGCTGGTATTGAATGTTCACAGGTCTCTCAACTTTAGTTGGACTTTTCTGATTTTAAATACTCACAAAGACTATTAAAGCACAAATCACTTTATTTCCTTTTAATGTAATTACATTGTGTTTCATGTTTAAATTATACAATAGTATTGTTACCTTAGTTGTCCTTAACAGATGGTATAAAATTGAATAAGTAAAATTATAAAAAAGACAGGAAAATACTTTTATAAGGAGATTATCTTTCTCAGAAATGCCTAAAGCAGCCCAAGTCAAAGAAAAAAGAATAGTAGAGAAGCAATGATTAAAGATGATTGCTCAATATCCATATTATCACAGAAATTCTACTTTACTTTTGAAACTAAAGGGAAGATAGGAAAAATAGGAAAATCCTTTATTATGTTGACCAAAAAATGTGGGAAGCCAGTATAGAATATTAATTTCTGCAGTGTTTTAAGAATTCCCCCATCTACCTTCTTTTTCTTCTTTTTTGGATGACTTTGTCACCTCAGACTTAGGACTGCTCTAGTCCTTTAATACCTTTCTTTAAATATTCAACACTATTTAGGAGAGAGATGTCTTTCCCTTTAAAAAATCCATACTTGTTGAAAAGCCAATATTTATTTGGAAAGAAAAAACAAAACAACCCAAGGAAGAAACTCTACAAGTGCTGAAGGAAAGTTTATCCTTAGTTTGGACCATGTGTTCTTGTACCCAGGCTGTAAGTAGCAATAAATGTCAATGTCTGTTAAGGTGTTATTCTTTTTTTTAGGTATGAAAATACACATCCTCCCAAAAGATTGAATTGCATAGCCACAAATTATTTTTAAGATGCAGACACACCACTGTTGCATTAACTATATATATGAAACTTTCCTAACATACAGGGAATATTCTCAGAATTAAGTATGCAGTAGGAAAGGAACCATGCAAAAAAAAAAATAGCTGGGTGTCAGTAGGCAACAACAACTGCTACAATAAAATAGAAGATTAATTTCATCTTGTGCTTTGACAGGGGTATTTCATTAGTATTTACACAATTCTACAAAAAATATTCAACATAATTGTGAGCATAGATATAATTTAAAATGACCAGTGAAAGTGGAGGACGAAGTAGGTAGAAATATTTTATAAAAATTAAATAAAATTTTATGAGAATAATTTAAAATATACTATAACAGATAATAGAATAAAGAGTTTAGAAGAATAAAATAAGCAAAATCAAAGATGGCTAACTGGAATTTAATTTTTAGAATAGTTATATGGCAATGAAATAATGTGGAAGCATCTCAGGGCTGCAGTCTTAATTGATAGTGAAAAATCAATTAGTCTCTGGAGAAATTAAACTTAAAATTCAGCTCCAAATTTGCAGTATTGTACAGAACTCAAAACTGATAAAGGGTTGTATGAAAACTTCAGCTGTATTCCTGGATTTAAATGTAAGATATAAGCTTTTTTGCGGTTACTTTTAAAACTTGTGTTCAGGCTCTGATTGACATGATACAGAGAAGACGTAAGGTGAATAATTAAATAAATCAAAGATTTTTAAAAAAAGCTGTATGAGAATTATTTTAAAAAATAACTTTCATTGCTTCTGATCAAAATACAGTAAGACCCCTTCTTTCTTAACTGTCTATTTAAAAGAAGTGGCAGAACAATCCACCAATATCCAATTAGGTGAAAATTTTTAGTGCAAAATGCAGTCGAAAAAAATCAGGAGGCAGTAATTAGAGTTCAGAAAAGATAGACTGAGTTTACCATCACAGGAAGTAAGAGATTACTCTGTGTTTAAGAGAAAAACCTGACAAGTAAAAGGAGTAGTATTTTCAGTGTAAAGAAAGGTAGACTTTCCATGATTGGCTATGAACCACTGAACAGAAGATTAATCTATGTCCCTCTATCTGGAAGACTGATGGTGGTCTGCTGCTCATTAATACCAGGTCCTTTTTTATCCACAGACTTGTCTTTGTGATGTGCATTTTGTGACTCTACAACTTTCCAAGGTTACTGTATTTATGATGAATAAGAATTTGCCAATTCTGCTTCTGTTACTTGTAGTAATGGTCATTCTACCCTAAAACTACAAATTAATAGATATCTGTCTCTACCGAGGATACTCCTATCTCGTAGAAATAGACTGGGAGCAGGGCGTTCTTCCAAAGGCAACCTTAATTTGCAATGGAGTCACCCAGCTGGCAAACACGAATGTGAAAATAATGTTTATCAGAGAAATAATTTCTAAACTGTTGCAAAAGTTAAACAGAAAAACTGAAACAAAAAACACCCAACAAAAATCAAGCCTTGCTTCTTTTTGTTTTTGTATTCAACCTGTTGTAACAATTTGCTCTGTATTTTTGTCATTGGCCAACTACATTATATGTTGTAGCTAAATATGGTTTTGACAGCTGTGAGATCATGAACCACTGAAGTCTCAAAAAATTTTTCATTATCCTCATCTGTTTTCCCAAGTAGAAAGATTATAAGATCATCTGAATGTAATGTCTTCATAGCCGTATTTGTCAAAGTGCGTGGTTGTCTTTCTCTGTTTCCGGTGGTTAGCTTTACATAACCCATGGAAGATTGAGGGCTTTGAAGACTGGAAGGAAGCTATTTTCAAGACTTGCCAAACTCCAGCTTTCTGCTCTATAGCTACTAAGTTAGATTTGTTTTCTCCAGAACTCTTTTATCTTTTGTTTCACTTCCAGTGATGCTACTCCAGAACTCATCACACAGTTTTCCAACTGTAGTGTAAAATACTGTAAATTAATTCAGCATTCAAGCTTTTTTTTTTTTCTTTTTAACCAAATGATGATAATAGTATTTAGGATTCCAATAGTGCCAGTGACTTTTGTAAATCTCAGTATGTGTGGACTTTGAGTCAATGACAAAATTATTTTCTCGCTAGGGGTCGTATTTACAAGATTTAGATCCAGAGATTGCTTTAAGTTTATATAATGTAGTTTAAAAAAAACAAACTCTTGAAGTGCTAATGTCATATAGGACATATTAAGAAATAATGTTCTGTAAATGTTCCACTTACCAAAATAATATACTTTTATGTAAGTTTTAAGAACAAATTGCAAATACTATCTGGCTTCTGAACCAATTTTTTTTTTTTTGGAAGGGGACAGGAGTTTGATTATCTGTGTTCAACCAATTTAACATATTTTCTAATTGTTCAGTATCGCGCAGAAATGCTAGTTGCTTGCATCAATATTACTAAAGTTAAGACAGTAATGTTTTTTACCAGTGATGCCCTAAAGTAAAATAAGAACCTTTCTACCCATTTCATACTGGTAGTATCATGAAGGTTTTGATACCTAGTTCACTTTCGCTTGATGCTTTAGGCCCTTTTTTTGGAAATCTCAGTGAAAATTGAAAAAACACACAAAAGTTTGGAATAAACATATACTTGTTAGAGTTTACATAATTTATACTGGCTTGATGAAAAATGACTACAAGGAAATAATAGAAAGGTAAAATCACTGCTCTTGGCACTTCTTTTTATAATCTTCCTTTTTTTCGGATATTTGTGCATTTTTTTAAGAAACTTAAAACATTTCACAACCTGTGATTTTTTCACCCTGTCATGCTTAGAATATCTTTATGTATAAACCGTGTTTGTTGTTGTTATCAGTGATGCATGTCAGCATTTGATAACAATTTTCCTTTTATCTCTAGCAGATACCAAAAGCAATCCCTACTTCAGCTTTTGCAAATGTGCATTTTAAAGCAAAAACAAATAATGGCTTCCACAATGAAAAGCTACAAAAATAAAGTCAAATCCATAACATCAGATGCACTGATTATGGGATGAAGTCATACAAAGTTACCATACAGGTGTTAACTAAGGCTAAATGCATGGCTTTGGGACATATTTTAATTCTGGTTGGCTAATAATTATCCTGGCTGTGTCATTTATCATAGAAAAAAATTAGTTTCCACCAGTCTGACATTATTTACAGTTTTGAACAAAATTCATCTATTCTTACATGAACACTTTTTGTTTAAAGAGGTATCTTTCACGTGATTTGTAGATTTGGCCAGAAACCGAAAAATCAGTTGTTCATGCAGATCTATTTTTCGGCATTGGTGAGAGGTAGATGTGTTAACATGGGGAAACACTGGAATCCTGCATAGTCTTTTCCAGATTTGTTTTTCAGTTACCAGTAGCTTGGTATTGAATAAAAATTCATCTGTGATTGAACACAACTTTCCCTTGGTGTCACAGTTTTCAGTATAGTAGTATTTAGGATGGATGGACTGTATTTTCTTTGCAGCATTCCCTGCTGCTAGATAAATTTGCTACTTTGTTGCTCATGTATGGGATTACTCTCCTGTCAGTTTACATCATTATTAACATCTGTGTGAAGAACATATCTGTGTAACTAGGATCCTTCCCCAAAATATCAGACTCAAATGTGGCATTCATTCTTAACTCAAAGTGTCCCGGATTTCAGAGTTTCTAATGAACTGAAAATAGGTGAAATTGGGGCTTTTTTGTCATAGCACAGATTAGCTAGAGAAACAGATAAAAAAATAAATAAAAATAAAACCACTGTATATTTCAAATTATAGTGATTCTTACACAATTAAGACAAAATGGTTTTTGTCTGCTGTCCAGAACAATCTAAAAATATTTAGGGTTTCCTAAGTGTAGTTTACAGATGATTCTGGACTGAAGTTCAGCAAATAGAGGTGCTTTGTCTGTGGAAATGCTATCTTGCCTAAGCTCATGCTTTCAGAGCAAAGGAGGTTGTTGATATTTTTAAGAAAAATCTGTAGCAAGCTACAGTCCTTGAGGGAATCATAGTTTCAACTGAAGCAGCTGTGTAGCCTGAAAAACTATTTGATTTAACAAAGGACAGAAAAATATGCTAATACTAAGGCATAAGGCTTGACAAGGGGTGCTGAAACCCTGCAGCAGTTTATAAACCAAAACTGAAAAAAAATCGATGACTTAGCCCTAAGTGTTCAAATCAGTGTATATGGGTCTTAGTCACATGAATCCTAACATTCAATAGGATTTCCATATATCCCCAAACTATGCTTTGAAAATGCACTTCTTATCCAGAGCTGCCTGATGGGGGAAAAAAAAATTCCTCTTGATTTCACTGTTCAGTGAATAGGCCTCTTATGAAGAACATATCTTTGCCAGGCAACATCCTTAAAAAATCCATTATAGTAGAGCCACATAGATATTTTAGTAGGGAAAGAAAGATTAGACAGTTTAAAAGCAAAATTGACAGGTGTTTTTCCTTTACATATGAGGAAGGTGGTTGTTAATGAAAAGGTGTTTCCTAGTTCAATGAAAAAGTCGTAATAAGTATTTAAGAGTAAGAAGTACTGTATACAAGGTCGCTAAATAATACAGATTAATTACTAGGTTATAAGAAACTTTTCTGATTTCCACTAGACAAAAAAAAGGCAACTAATGGTACCCATTTATGAGGGTACAGAATTCCTTTGTGAAAGACAGAAATTCTGTTCTCTCTTCTGACAACTTATATCCTGCCAGTGCTCTTTATTATTGCAGTCATTCTAGGAAAAAAAAAAAAAGCACAACTTTTTTTTTTTAATTTGAGTTTTTGCAAAAAAATGAAACCACCTGACATGGAAATATTCTGTTCTTGTAGATGTTTAATGGGTTATTCTTCTCACAGTATGCCAGTTCTTTCACAGTTCATGGGAGGATTCCTTGGGAGAGTTAACTGGAAAGTAGTGGGAAGGATGTCTCTATAAACATTGTTCAGAAAGCTCACATGGCAGAAGTCTTGCAATGCTTCTGTGCTTGTCCTATATGCATCATGATTGCATTCAACCCCAATTCTGTGCCTTTGTAACTTGTAAGTCAGTGTTCAAAAAAGATCAGCCACCCCATGATCAAGCACCTGAACATGTAATTTAGCTTGTCTGGCTGATAATAATTTTTATTGCTCAATTATTGCCCTGCTAAATGACACCAGGTTTGTTTGACAAATGGAGTGTAACGTCATCATTATATAGTTTATAGATTTCTCCTCCCAGCATTTATAACCCTTACAGATTTACCCCTTCCGACTAAAACAGCTACAAGCTCAACTATAATAATATAAAGAAATCTTGGAGACAATCCCAGTGAGTTAACATTGAATGAATTCTCAGATAAGGTTAAGAATTAACCAATACAGATGTATGGGGTTCTAGCTGGAAAAGTGACATTCACAGTCACTAAGAAAAGAAAAATGACTGACAGTCTTAAAATACAGCACAGGGACATGTTCTCTTTTATCAGCTGTAAATGTTTACCCATGAATTCGTGTCCTGGTCTCTTTTTATAATCTAATTAGGTAAGAGGAGTCTTGCCTTAAATTCATGTTTCAAAAACTGTTTCAGAACACTGTCATCTACATGGCAACCAATCATGCCACAGCTGAAAACATGAGACCCCATCTTAAAACCAGTTCTGGGACTGTGTCTTAACTACAGGTAAACAACAGCTATCTCTCTCCAATCATCATATATATTGCAGAATTGCACTTATATATGGCAAATGGGGGTCCTTCTTCTCAACTCTTCAGTACTGTTCTGTAACTTGGAGGATTGGGATTCAAATTGCAGCTTCCCAGTTCCTGCAGGACTTCTAGGTTCTGTTGTGGAGTGTAGCACAAAAATGTAAGCAGCTGCAGTATCCTTTGTTATGTCTCACCCCTGCTTCATCTGTGTCCTGGGTTTGGCCAGGACAGGGTTTATTTTCACCAGAAAGCAGGAGGGGACACAGCCGGGCAGGCTCACCCAACCTGGTCAAACAGAACAGGGTATTTGATAACGTGTCATGCTGGGTTCCGGGTGGGGGGGAAGCTGGGCAGGGGGATGGGAGCCACGGCTCAGGAGCACATGGGGCACTGGGCAGTGAGAGTTGCTCTGTGCGTTTCGCTGTTTGTTTTGTGTATTCTCCTTATAGGTATTGTTATTGTTGTTACTGTTCGTTTTTGCTTTTGTTTGCTGTTCTGTTAAACTGCCCTTATCCTGACCCACAAGGATATTTTTGCCTTTTTCTTTCCATTCTCCTCCCCACCCCAGCGGGAGGAGGGGCCATAGAGTGACCGCATGGCCCTTTGCTGCCGGTCATAGCCAAACTGCAACAATCTGCTTCATCAAAGGCCATGAAACTGTCTCACCTCCAAATGAAATTAGGCCTCTAAATCTGTGCAGTTATTATTTATAATGGAAGATGCTGTAAAGACAATAAGCTTGCTTTTCTGGGATGGAAAGACTTTGCCACAAAGGTTTAGAAGTGCACACTCAAGATTCTGCTATGCTTTTAGTTTGTATTAATCAGAGATACAGATTTACAGGAGAAGATAAAGATCGGTTTCCATTAACACTTAGTACCAGTTGCCTCTCTTAGGCAAAACAGTCATTATTAGCTTTATGTACTTGTTGTTCTGCTGTATGTAATATTTTGCTTCATTTGTACATTTTAAATCTACCTGTCTCTATAATTCCCTTGGCAAACTCTCAGCTTTCCACCCATACAAGGAACAGTATTTTATTCTTATCTTTTAAGTGATTGTATTCTTTATACATTCCAAATATCCCATAGATTTACTTCTCCAAGGAAATTAGTCAAGTGTATATTAGAAGTAAAAACAACATTGAGTGCCCTCTTAAAGATCCTGCAAAGCATTTTGTCTTCCATTTACAGTTATATTTTTGAGTGGGTAATTTCAAGATACTAGAATACCTTGTGTGGCACTGAACAGAGTATTTTGTGGTGATCATTTCCCTATGCGCATTCTTAATCATTTGCAATTCTTTAAACATAATAATACAGCTAAAATGAGATTTGCATTTTGAAGGATGAAGGGGAACATATATACCTACAAAATCTTAATAGCATTTTTTAGGCTATCTGCATCTGAGTGCAGACCTAGTGGGATGAACATGCATGGAATAATCATAAATGGGCATAGTGAGAGCATGTAAGTGGAACCAGGAATACAAAGATGGGAGTTAGCCCTCCTGTAAGCCTTTCTGAACGTTCTAGATTAGACTGTGAAGATAGTGTTGTGTGGACACCCAGACAAGAATCTGATATGCTAAAATACTAATTGTCTATGAGAGTGACTTTGGATCTGAGTAGGACATGGAAGAAGAGCACATCATATTACTAATTCTGCTGTTTGCTCAGAGCTGTAGAACGAATTTACTGCCTAAGTATCTGCGGAGCTGCATGTTGTCTTGTTGTTGTTGCTTCACACTACTAAAAATGATACATGGGAAGAACTGGAAGTCACAAGGGTGAACGTTGTCCCAGACTTTTGTGGACACTATTAATTTGGGATGTCATGATTTTTGATGGTTTTAACCTGAGCTGAGACCTGAGCTTCCAAAAATCTTTCTGTACCAAATCCACTAAGTGTTAGATGAGGAAAAGTTAGCCACTGAACATCCACTTTATGTTTGTCATTATGCTTAATGAAAAGAAGGAAGGAATATAACTTTCTCAGAACTCATTTTCTTATACGACTACATAGATTCAAGAGTCATTTGATACCTGTTTCCTTCAAGATATGGGGGAATGCTCGCTTCCAGCTAGTTAAGTGCAATCCATTTATTCTGCTTGAATGCCAGTCACCAAGGGATTTTTGCTACAACTGCACATAGCATTTTTCACCTTCTATTATCGTGTTATTTAATGCAAGTTCTCTACACAAGGAAATGATTCGGAACATGATGTCCAGTTTATCACATCAGTATCATTCCTATCCATGTCACCAGGGATAATAAAAATCTAGACTTTCTGACAACTCTGTGCTATCTCAGGGAAATGGGGAATGAGGAGTGGAAGCCTAGTAACACAGCATTTAAGAACTGTAGTATCATTATGATTATCTGAAATGGTTATGGCAATTGTAAATGTGCTTTTTGATGCAATGAAGGTGGAAAGGCATGAGTCTTTAGCTAGAGCTATGAAAGCCCAGTAGAATACTGTGTCAGGAGTGGTGATTATTTCTACAGAATTCAAAGAAATATCTTGTGTAAATGGCAAATAATTGCTTGGTGAAGTTTTAGAGGTTTGCTGAAATGAGGATGAAGTTACATGAGGTCAAGTTTAGGTGGCAGCTGGCTGAAGTACTATCCCATTCTGAAAGCAGACACATTCTCTTTCTGGCTGTGCCAGTTTACAGGTAAGATACTGCTACTTCTAATATTACTGACAACACATGAATCCTTCAGAAACCACCAGCTGGAATCCAGGGCTCGTCTTTAGCTGGCAGCCTGACAAGTAGGTCAGAACTGTGTTTTTACAATACTATCCTGTCAACCCCATTTGTCTGCAGAGTGGCAAAGCTGCACTAGGGCAAATGGAATCTGTCCTAGCAGCCAATGTTCAGTGGTTTAATCTGTTTCCCTGCAAGATGTGAGTTACATGATGAAGTTCCTAAATTCTTCAAAAAAGAACTGTAGACCTGGAATTACACTTCTGGTTCTTTTTCTCTCGCATTTTTAGTGGTGTGGAGTTCTGACACCATAAGTAGAAGTGTCCCATATCTCTCTTTTCCCTGAATTGCTTATGAACTGAAAGTAAAGGGCTTCTTCTATGGTATGGGAAATATGACTTCAAAAATGTTGAGAACTGTAATGGGAAACAGGCTCTTTGAACAAAATGAGTTGTATCTATACTGACATTTTTAAAGAAATTGCTTCTTCTGGTGTGTTTTAGGACCATTTTAAGTAAGGTGATTGGATGGAGAATCTGAAGAGAAATGTCTGGAGTGAAAAAAAAACATGTGGAGTTTTCAGGTTGCCCCGTTGTCCAGATCCTGGTGTTTCTGGGCATGATAAGCACCATGGGAAAATTCTGAGCAAGCCACATGAACAGACCACAGAAGCAATTACTTTTCAGTTGCCCTGGGAATAGGTAGTTTTGGATACTGATTTTCCAGTCTATATGCAACTTCGGCTTTTAGACAATCTGGATTTTTAGCTACAATGACTCTAAATCAACTCTTTCTTCCTTTTTCTCTCTTACTGTCCTTCTTCATCTTTTTCTTCCTTTCTGTTTTGCTCCCTTTCTCTGTCTCCATCTATGTCTTTTCCTTAATAAGCCAAGCTGCCTATTCTTTCAGCTGAAGTTGGGATTGTGGTATTTCTGAAATATTATTTGGAGGGATTGTTGCCATTCATACTGCAGCAAGCTAATAAACACAGTACTAACTCTAATATTAGTTTACCGTAGGGTTTGATCTGCTAGTAGCTCCTAAATTCCTTTCCAAATTCTAGTTATTATTGCTACCATTGTTGTGTTGATTAATAGACATAACAATAGACTCGTATGCCCAACCAGAGTGGCAGTGAAACATTATAGGAATGTTGCTATAGGGCATTCTTTTCAGCCCTCAAAGGATGTTATTTAGAATCAGGGCTTGTCATACATTACATTAGGCCATATGCTCTGACTGCTCAGTGGATACTGTTCAGCACTGGTACATAGCCTCCAGTGTCAGATGTAAAACAAAACTCCAGTTTGAAATCTATACCTGTCATGTTCGCATGGTTTTGGGTCCCTGAGCACTTCAGGTAATTCCAGAGACACCTGTTTGCTAGAAATGCTTAAAAACTGTTTCAGACTTGGAAAATACTGTATATGCTTATGATTTATGGATGTGTCTGACTCTTGTCTGTATTAGGAGTTTTTAAGTATTTGAAGTAAATACACTGTAAACTTGGAACT
>Ga0181612_117809_pt1 | contig 12719 bp, 10 predicted proteins | sample HoacroProtozoa21_FD_119630 | JGI IMG/M metagenome (GOLD analysis project Ga0181612, IMG submission 119630) | Hoatzin crop microbial communities from Cojedes, Venezuel. Combined Assembly of Gp0051906, Gp0051904, Gp0051908 | reverse complement strand
GGGAACGATTCTTCAAGGTTCAGAGTGGGTCATCAGCAGGAAACAGGGGCTGCTTTGCTGTGCCCCGTCCTGCCACAGTTCAGCCGATCCCCTGCCCGCGACCAGTGCTGTCTCACAGGACTGAGGGAGGCAGAGATGGGCCCCTCTGGGACGCAGCGATCCCTGTTGGGCTCAGCATCAGCCTTTCTAGCAGATTCAGGGCTGACTCCAAAACTGTGTTTCCTCTTTCTGGTGCCGTATGATTGCAAGCTCTTCTTTCATTCTCTGCCTGCTCTTCCTCCTAGGTGAAGCCCATTCATTATTTTTAACTGCGTGCATAACTTTATCTCAAAACCCTACCGTTCCTGCTGCACAGACCGATTACATGACTGCATGCACGCTGTCTCCTGGTAGCTTGCCTGAGCACAAACCATCTTGCTGCTCCCTTGCTATGTTTCCATACACAGTAGCCAGATGCTCTGAGGAGGAATTGCTGGACGCATGGTTCTGCAGCTGGTATCTCCTTCCTCAGGCTGCAGAGAGGCCACCACAGTGGCAGCAGCCTGCCCTGCTGACATCCATATCAAACATCATGCTTCCTGCAGCAGTGTGCGACCTTGGCCATCTCTCACCTGCACTTTTCCTGTTCGATCTCGGGAATCCCTTGGCAACCCCAGCCCACAAGTAGCCTGGAGCAGGCACCACACCTCAGTCTCATCTTCAAGCTGTTGCTCCCAGTATTGGCTTCATCTTTACCACATTTGAAGCCTAAATTCTCATACACCAAAGCCAAATCTGTCTCCAAGTTGTTCGAGCTCCTAGTCAGCTATTTTCTTGAAAGCTATAGGGTTCAGGCAACGGGAATGCTGCTGCAAATAAATGGTGCTCAAAGGGTTTGGGATCCTCTACCTGACCTGGAGTGTAAAAACCTGCATAATCGATGCCTTTTAGCAGAAAACTTGTGATGCTCTACCAGATAAATAGATATAGTTACCTCCTTATGTGCAGCATTGCCTCTGCTTATCCTTCATGTTAGCACTGCCTTAAGATGACAGAGATGGGAGCAGCTAATGAGAGGCTTTTGTTGAGTAATCTGTGGCAATCAGCAAGTTCTTAGCTTCCCCTGCTGCTCATTTTCCCTAGATTGGAAATGAAATGGGTGGCAAAAGAACTGGAAGATGTTTTTAAGTGTGGTTCTGGCCTGCACAAATGACTCTGTAATGTGGATATTGTTGCGTATTGTTTCTTAATAGGCCCCTCAATTAGTTCTGCTGAGTACAGCACAGTGGGAGAACTGGTTTTATCTCCCTGCCTCCAGCCTTGATTTTAGCTCAGCCAAAGAGAGCTGCCCACTGCTGTTTCCCAGCACAAGGCTTGAGAAAGCATTGGTAAAGAGAAAGCACAAAGGTTAGCACAGCTTCAGGAAGAGAGGATGGAGGAGCAGATAGAATTCTCAACGGTCTCAGCTGACAAATACAGCCACGTCTTCTCTGGCTGGCACTACAGCCTTCCAGGCTGCAAGAAACATGCTGGGCTCCTTCCAGATGAGATGCCACCATCAGTAACAACAGACGTGCAGGACTTTGTGATGCTTGGTTTAAATCCCAGCCTCAGAGACGCCTGTACAATCCCCTTGCTTTCGCTGTGACTTGTAGGATGCCTGGGCAGGAGTAACAGAGCGGCACGTTCATGGGTGGATGTAGAAGCAGCCAGTTTCTGCCAGGCAGTGAAGTTCTGTTTGATGAATGCAGAAGAATCTCTAGACTGCAGGCGCAGCTCTGAAACTTGCACATTCACACTCTAAGAAACCACTGTAACTGGGATTGCCCTTGCCCGCCCAGCTTGAAATGGCGCAGTCCAGAACACCCTTCACTCTCCTGTCCAGAAAGGTGTTTCTACAAATCTGTGTGTTACGGTGTGGATTCCAGATGGACTTGTTGCATTTTCGGATCCTGGAGGCCTGGTTGTCTTTCCTCAGCCCATCTCCTCCACATGACCCATATGGTTCAAGAAGGCAAGCACCCTGGTTCATGCACCTTAGCATGTGCCTCTTTGCTTTGCGTTCTCTGAAGGTATACCCACAAAGTAATAATAAAGCCATCTCACTATTCATTCATTACTGTCTTTCTGCCTGCAAAAAAAAAAAGTAGGAGGATAAATGGACATCTATGACAGAGAATCACCTTTAATGAGATTAGTATTAAAGAATACACTAATGGCTTCATGCAGTGAAGTGGAAAGTGTTGCAGGTGTTGGAAAAATATATGACCAGTCAAGACTGGAAGGAACCCAGCTAAACTTAGGTCAGTCTGACAAGTGAATTTTTGAACTGGTAGTGCAAAGTTTTGCATTCAAAGGAATTATGCATGCTGAGTCCAAATAGGAGGTCGGTGCAAAAGTGTAGTCAAAAGCAACCAAAAATGGGCTTACTTTTAGTGCTACTGAGGGCAGAAGTACAGTAGGCTTGTGTAAAAGGCTGGCTTGCGTTCACTTTGGATGGATCAGTCACCTTGCCTCAGAGGAGGATGCCGTGAAGACAAAAGAAGTGCAAACAAGAGTGGAAAAGATGGAGAGACAGAAAGCATCCTGCCTGAGGACAAGGTACATGGTTGCCATGACATAGCATATAGACACAGAACCTGAGGGACAGCAGAGAACCATCAGAGCATGTGGAGGTTCCCGCTTCATTTTTTTGTTGTCATCATTCAAGTGATAAGACACATTCCATGAGTTTAGAAAATAACACATCAAAGGTGGAAGAGAACCTGGAAGCTGTAAATGCAGAAACCGCATGGATTCTGAGCACATTACACGTTTATGTGGATAAGAAATCTCCTGTGACAAAGCTTCAGAGGATAAATTTAAGACTTCGAGGCATTACCCAACACTACTTTTCAAGGGCAATGTAGGCACTTGAACTGTTTGTCTGATTTTCCTCTGGAAGTTTTATGTTCTCTGCAGAGCATCCAGTACCACCTGTGTGTGGGACAGGCACAGACTGCGCTTTCTGCTATGGGCAGGTTCAAGGAGCTGAGCTTCTGAGGAGCTCTCCGTAGATCATAAGCTGACGAGCACTTAGGAGAGCTGATGTAACAATTCTTCTCTAGTTTGGGTGTGAGGGACTGTGACACCAGGAGATTTGGGAGTTTAAGCCAAGAGTGCTCAGAGAAGCACTGGGTGTACAGGTGTATGCGCACAGCTGTGCACAAGGTGACTCTGGATGGAATTTGTCTGCCATTGCTTGTGGCACTCAGTGGCCTTGCTCCCCATCCCCTGGGGAGGCAGGACACCTTTCTGCTGGGCCTGTTGGTACATGTTGATGTGTGTTGGTAGAAGCTGGATTATCCCTGGAATATTTTGCTGCTGGCATGTTGCTGTTCTCATGGCTTGGCAAGTCAGGAGGAACATCTCTTGTCTTCACAAGCCTGTGACTTTAGCCCTTAGTAGTCCTTCACCTGCTAAGTTTCCTTAGGAAACTCCTACTTGCAAACATCCCTGGGGTCTCTGACTGAGCCCAGAATCAGTGTTGGAGCCCACAATTCAGACTAGTCAGAGTCAGCAGTGGATTTTTGAGGTCCTTCACCCAGAATCAGGTAGGAGCAAACAGAGGGTGTGTTTTCCTTCTCAGCTTTGCATTCACCTCAGGAGGCAGTGGCTTGTCCAGTCTCCATCACCCCACCCATCACCCCTGAAGGTTTTTCTACCAGGCAGATGTGGATTCCTCTCTTTGGTCCCATTCTCTGAGGCTGAGCACTGGAGCCTGACTGAGGCCCAAGAGAATATCTGTGCTGGGTACAGCTCCAGCCCTGACCCTCTTCAGGACTCTTGAGAGTTTCGGTCCATCGCCAGAGCACAGCAGAGCATCAAGGTAAACATAATATCATACCAGTAAGTGTGAATCCAATTCCAAATCAGCAGTTAAGGCAGGCATCTGTCTTGCCACGCAAGAGGTGGCTCCACAGAGTACAGGAAGTCCTGCCAAAAGCTTTTTCTGGCTGTTCAGTCAAAACTTCCCTTTGCCTAATTTTCCATTGCTCCTGGGCACAGTATGTGCCTTCTTGGAGCACCCCAAATAACCCTCACTGCTACCATTGAGTTATTGTTTCATTTCAATGATATTGGAAGCTCCTTCAGCCCCAGCCAGGGAGAAAGGCTTTCCCTCCTTGCCAGCGGACTATGTAATACAACAGTTTTCTGCCAGTACTGCTCCACGGGGGCCAGGAGAGAAGCAGGAGGGACATAATGTGCTTTCCACAAGGGAAGCCCATCCTATCAAGGTCTGCTGGGGCTTGCCCTACCGCTGGCGTGGTTGCCTCTCCGAAGTTGTGCAGAACTTGATAAAGTCAGACAGCTGGATGAAAGAGCATAAATACCCTAAACTTAAACATGCTATTGAGAAGCCGAAGGCAGGACATAAATAACTGCACTCTCGCTTTCATGTTTATCATACAATTGCAACAGGACCATATTTGGAATAAATATTCCAATATTTGAATGCAACATGTGATTGGAGTTTATCTGTTGTTATGTTTTGAAAAATATTCGGAAAACTCATTATTTCGGATATCCCCCTCTTCTCACTTTTCCCAAGACGAGGTGGAGCTAGGCGGTTTGGACACAGCTTGAGCTGTCTTTCATGTTTTCAAAAGCCCTAAGTCTTTCCCTGGAACTGAGCTCAGCACAGTTCGTTCCTGAACCATCCTGGAGGCAGGATCCCTGCAGGGCTGCCACAAGCCTGCCCCGGCCAGCGGCTGGTCCTGCCCCGCACACCAGCCGGGGACATCCCCGGAGGGACGGCCACTCTGCTGAGCCGCGGCTCCTCCTCTCCAGAGGCCCTCGCTAGGTAGGTGACTTCGGCTGGTCACACTGCGGGAGGGGACAGTGTGGTTTTCCTGTTACAATGACAAGGGACCAAAGCAAGGCCGTGGCAGGATAGGATCATAGCTCTGTCCGAAATGGGAGGGAGGCAGAGCACTCTGACTCGCTGTCTCCTCCATGGACGGGTTCACACCTTTGCATGCTTGTGGTTCCTAGACAGACTCTCACTGTTACAGGGTCAATTCCAGGGCCGCCACCTCTTGAGGACAACAGGAAACACTGGTGTCATCTCTCAGGGCTACCAGAAGTGCTGTTCCCCATCCATGTTGCAGCGGCACACTGGTATTCAGGTGACGGATGAGACCTTTGAGAGGCTCGTACTCCCCTGAGTGTCTGCAAGGTGTAAGCTGCCAACACTGTCCGTTTTTCCAGGGACTCTAGTCTGTAAAGGGGGTCAGGACCTCACTGCCCCTCTGGGATTTCCATGATGGCAGCAGCTGACTCCTGCAGCCCAGGCTGCAGCCACCTCCAGTTCAGCTGGTGCTGTGCTCCTCCAGGGCTGATGTGAGGAACAGCAGTGCCACTGCTGAGATATATAGCAGGGTAAAATGATCGGTATAGTTCACACCAGCACCCTTCAGCCTGTTTTGGATCCTTCAGATGTCCTCACGGTCCCAGTCCTCACCTGAAAAGCATCCTGTATGTTTGGGTAGAGCTCCCTTGTAACTGCCTGCTGGTACACACGGGGTCCTGCTACCCCCAAGGGACTGCTGTGCTGGAACCATGACCCAGAAAGAGCTTTGAACTGAAAGAGGCTGCCCTTCCTCCCAGAGTCCTGGAACCTGAACAAAGGCATGGTTTTTTCAAGCCTCTGGAGCACACCGGCAGACCCTCACTAAGGGGAAACACCTTCACTTAGCCTGAGTTACAGGACAGGCAGGAATTTCCATGTCCCTTAAGCTGTCCTCTGTCAAATGTTCCATTAGTCAGAACCACAGGAGAGCAACCGTGGTGCAAAGCAACCCAGGGTGGTGGTGTCAGGCTGCTGCTGACCTGCAGAAGCCCAGGCAAGCGTCAGCATCTCCAGCAGGATGAGAGCTCAATGTCAGAGCCCTGTGGTGTTCATGCTAAGGTTTTGTGTGTTCGGGATGGGCTCACTGGGGATGGCAATGCTTTGTTTCTGTTGTAGCACAGATCTTGGCCACTGATACTTTTCAAACCATGAGCAGCCCGTTGAGGGCACACTGGCCAGAGCTCAGTGGCATTGGGGGCTGCAGGGACCCAAAACACGATGATCCTCACTCGCAGAGGATCCCGGTGCAGAAATTGTTTTTCCTCTTTGAATTTTAATAGTTTTAAGTGCAAGAGGTCCCCAGCACTGCCAGCCATGACCAGGTGAAGCATAAAAACTTGTCCAAAAGCTTTGAGAAGCATGTAACAAAAACAGAGGATCAGGTCAACTACAAGGATATCTTTACCCCCAGATCAGTGTTGTTAACTAAGGCTGTGATTATACACATTTGTAAGAAATTAAAATTGGTTAACGTCTGCAGGATACACAGGCTGGTCTGCACCAACACTATGAACAAATATCTAGGTGGAGGACTGGTGTTGCCGTCACAGGGTTTGCTTAGAGACAGGTAGTCTCTGGTTAATACAGCTTACATGCATTGTGGTGGGCATCACTGACAGCCAGCCAACGTGCTAATGCAAAGCTTGACCCATGCTGTTAGCCAGCGAAACATTTCAGGGTTCTGCAGACTCACGTGAGCCAGTTACGAAGTCCTGCGTGACAACCCTGCTCCTGAGGTGCTTTTACTCAGTTCTGATGGCTGAGTTTTGTTCCAGCCTTTACAAACGCAGCTGGTTAATGCAGTGGTACCTTCTTAGGACAATGTGGATTTGATCAGAGGTTGTATCCAAGGTTATCTTTGCTGGGGAAATGCAGTGTTACAAAGTAGCTTTTCCCATGACGTTCCCTTTATTTTCCCTTTCACTCTTACTCTTACTAGATCAGATTTTGGCAGAGAACATTTTGCTTAATTCCATTTGCTTTTAAAAACATGAGTTCTGCAATTAATTTTCATCTTTCTATTGTCTCAGAAATGTTGGTCAACAGGGAGAATAATTAGCCTCCTGGACTAGATTTCTAGCGTACATCGGGGTACTGCACCACACCATGCTGCCAGCTGACTCCCAGGCATGGGTTGCATTAGAGAGAAATGAAATCTAAGGGCACGGCGTGTGGAAATTCATGATGTGTCCCTCACACATTTATGCAATCTCTAGTACACATGTGTACTTACCACTGCCAATGCACTCACGCAAACATTCACACTCTTTGCTGGACGCTGTCACTTGCAAGAAGACACACACGCACGTGCTCATGAACTCACACCGGGGCTCCCAGCACTGCTGGCACGGCGTGCTGCTGCCCTCAGCACCTGCACACCAGCACGGGCCTGCTGTCACACGCCATCGCAGGATTTCTTCCTTAACGTTTTCAGCTTCATGCAGGTGGGCCACAGGGTGCTCTGCACTCTTGTGACTGGTGGAAATGCCATCCCTCCAGCGCTTGAGGCATAAATCTTCATTGACCCCGATGCTTGCGAAGCTGTCTACGCTGCAAGGAGCACAAGCTGTGGCTGAACGAACAGTTCACAACCTTTTATCACGTCCCCCCTCTCTACTGACTCTGTGGCTACACCGCCATTCGCTTTGTGACTGGGAACACTAGGGTACAGAAATCTGTCACTCCCTTCGTCCAAGTGCTGTTGTCCCTTTGCCAGATGCCCACCTCCTTCCATGCAGAAGACACTGCTGGTGTGACACCCTCCCACTCTTGCAAGAGGGTACTCTTGGGTCTGGGCGCTGTCCGCACTCGGTCTCTTTGTTGCTCTGCGTGCAGACTGGGGGGCATTTGGAGCATTCTTCCTCCCTGGGTTCACATCAACATTCAAATGCTCCATTTATACAAGTGCTTAACATTTAGCTGCCCTTTTTTGAAACTCCTCTTTCACCTTTCAAGAGAAGCAATATGAAGAGGGGAGCAGCCAGGCTGGATAGAAAGGATTGTCCCTCTGGTCTGTTTCTTCGTGATCTCCGCTGTCCTAGGAAAAGGTGTTCTGGTACATCTTCTTCCTTCGTGAGGTCCTGCACTGAGTGTGACTCAGCCCCTGCAAGTTCAAGCTGCTCCTAAACACAGTGCTCCTTCACTCAGAGCAACTAACTCGGAACAGCGGGTTGAATTTGTTGACACATCTCAGAGAGATCTCACTGATTAATGTGCTGAATCTCAAACACAGGCTAAGAGCATGAAATCCCTAACAGGGGTTTAGATCAGAGATAACATAATAATACACAGAACTCTTGGAAACATTTTCAAACCATGTAATGTCTATATTCTTAGTGTTCCTGACTGTGCTAATGGAACCAGCTAGTTGACAAGATCTCCTCTGTATTCAATTCCCTGATTGCTTTTAAACCCCTTTTCATGTAGATAGTGTTCTTCCAGCACCATTTAAATCTTCCAAGCCTATAGCAACTGGGATCACCAGCTTGGCAAGTCACTGTCTCTTTTCTGTGCTCTGTGATCAGGGACGAAAGGCTCAAAAGGCTGCCTTGAAGGAGATGCCCTTGCAAGGGCAGGGAGGGTTCAGTTTTACTGGTGGAAGGGAAGACAACACAGGCCAAGAGGAGGATGCGAGCTTTGTTTCTCAGCGTTTGTGTCTCTGTTCCGCTTCTCAGCAGTGTGGGGATGGGAATGATGAAACGTTGTTTGAGTGTTCGAGGCAGGTTGGGGAATGCTTATCGCTTTGCCTCATCCTGCAGGGAAAGGCATACAAGAGAGCAGACCATGCAGTGATTCATTAAAAAGCTCTGCTTCCCCCTGTCAGAGCCTTACATGGTGCATAGCTTACGCCTGTTGCCTTAATCCTTTGAAGATGCTGTGTCTTTTTTTCCTGTTCATCTGGCTTTAGCTGCACGCGCCCTCAGCGCGCTGAGCTGCTGAAGGTTCCCGAGCTCCCCAAAGTGGCAAAGGCAAAGTCTTCACTTCTGCTACTTATCTGGTCTGTGTTTTGTGCTTTATTCGTAAAGGGAACAACAAAAGCGGAGATGGTGCCCCTGCCTTTTCCCTCCGAACGCCACATGTGCCAATGCCATTGTGTTTACTCCCTTACGGAGTCACGGGAGGCAGCTCTGGGATTTCATGCTGAAGCAGTCAGGAATACTTTCTCTGGGTTGTGAGGCAGTGAGGGAGAAGGTTCCTGAACCCCCCGCCGAGTTCTGGCACTGGTGCAAATAAATCAGCTGGAAAAGGGCCCTTCCCAGCAAGGGCTGCGCATGTACTCACAACGGCATGTGCTTTCAGGAGGGGAGCGGTCCCCATCCAAACCCCACACACAGCTGGCTCCAGAGCCCACTTCACCTTCACCTGACTCTGGAGATATTCAAGACCCGCCTGGACAAGATCCTGTGCAGCCTACTGTAGGTGACCCTGCTTCGGCAGGGGGGGTGAACTAGATGACCCACAGAGGTCCCTTCCAACCCCTACTATTCTGTGATTCTGTGATTCTGTGATTCTGTGAAAATACGAAGCTGAAAATTATAAGTGACATTTTAGAAAATATTGTATATTTCCAGTTGAATTAGAGACTCATCTCACTTTATGAAACACAGCAGAGGCTTTGTCTCGAATATATTATCCCAGTGTTGAAAGATGTTAAGTTCAAACTGAGGGAAGAAGAAAAGACTCATTTGGCCAACCAAGGAAATACAAAACCTGTCACATGACAGAAAATTAAATACAAACTTTTTAACTTGGCAATAAGGATTGACTAAACTGTTGTGGTTTTGTATTTTTGGATTTTACTTCTATAGAAAGCTAAAAAAGGTAAATATTAAGAGAAATTCCAGAGTACTTTTCTCATAAAGAACTCTGACGTTAAGACATAAATTGATTTGATTATGAAAGGCTGGTAAACCTATGACACACTTTCTAGTGAATGCAGTTTATGGATTTAACAGGTTAGACCATTCTTTCCATACATCTTTACTTTGTTAACACAACAGATCTCTAAATGACTCATTTTTCCGCCCTTCTTCTTATAAGCAGTTTATATGAAAGCACCTCATTAAGACTGCTCTAAACTGTCCTATTTTCTTCTTAGCATTTATACTCTGGTAATAGTTGAGGTTGTTCTCAAATACGTAATTCTGTCTACTTAGTTGTTTAGGACTGTCTTTCCCCGTTAACTTCTCAGTCTTAAAATCCAAAAGCAGTGACTGGAAAGTGTTCAAAAAAACTGTTCTTTCCATTTATCCTGCAAAGATAGTGTACCCAGAAGTTATAGCTGAAAGGCAAAGTCCTGTTCCGCAAAAAGACAAATCAGGGTGAAAACAAGTATCAGCAGTGAAGTAAATGCTATTTAACTTATAGAAGTTTCTATAAAACCCTGAGGGTATTTTAATTCCCAGTGAAATGTAGGACTCTTGTGTTCACTTGTATGTTCTTTGTTATTTTTGTATCTCTCCAAATCACTAGTTGTTTTACTCCTGAAAGCAGTTACAGTGCTTTTGCTCTTGTAATCACAGTTCATGCTGCTTGACAAGTTTATGTCTCCTATTTTTTCCATTTACAGAAAAAAATCACTTTCTGTTTGGACTCAAACCTCAATTAGATGATGATAGGCACTCAAAAATAATAAAAGATGTACATTTTGTTTTTCAAGGTTTTTTTTAAATCTTCTTTGTCGGTAATTGCAAGTTACACAATTTAGAATACCAAGGAGGTAGGAATCAACTTTTTTTGCATCACATTTTTAATATGCTAAATTATGCTGTTCGTTGTCAATCTACTCAGTGACTATTTCATGTTAACAGGTCACTTGTGAACACTTGAAAAGTTACAGTGGCTCTTTCCTAAAATTTGATGGGACCCCTAAGCAAAAAGTTTTCCATCTACAGTACTGCATAATTTAATGAAAAAAAGGCTGCTTTGTTATAGGAGGATTCTCTCACAACTTTCTTAAAGAATTCACTGTTGCTGACTACATGGTGTCCCAGCTTCAAGATAAAGGATGGGGACCATCTATGCATTCAAGGGTTGTCTTAAGCAGTGCACTTTTTTCTCCAGGGCCTCTCTCCCCTGCTTTCTGCTGCCCTTTTCTTCTCTGTTGATGCTTTAGAGTGCTATGAGTAATTAGGTCCCCTTAGGTTTTTGAATGAAAGCATCTATTGGCATCTATACTGAACTGAACTCAATACCACTCGACTGTGATATTGGCCTTATATCCATTAGATTGCATCTCTTAGAACAATTAATCCCGGAGATGCCAAATTAATGACTGAAAAATCCTACAACATTAAATCATTCCCAACATGTTCAACTCAAAATCCTGATGAACTACTTCCCTCCAAAACAAAACCTGGGCCACTTGCAATAGCATTTATTTGATAAATAAATGCTATTGCAAGCATAGATAAAATAGCTAAACCTACGCTCAATTTAGTTCTTCCAGAGTCATCTCAGGATACTTTATGTTTCTGAACAGGCTTAGATACCCTAATGTCATACCCATGTCATGCAACATGTATGCTTGGCTTCATCCTGTGAAATATTGTGCTGGTGTACTGCAAAATACATATAGCTCTTTCCTAGAGAGGCAGCCATCAGCTTATGAACAGTTTAGCCCTGAGCAATGGGGACATGAACCATATATCTTTGTGAACCAGCAACATTGGAGATTCAGCCTAGATGACTACGTGCTAGCTGTCTTGAACTTCCTTTTATTGTATATAATTCTATGTCAAACAACCTCACAGAGCAATTCACACCATCTCCAAGCCTTTGCAAAGGCCAAATATCTTCTGGTTTGAAATGTCTTCTAAGGCTTCTGGACTGACTCATGTATGTTCAAAACTGTCCAGGGGAAATGCTGACATAGTAGTTTCAACACCACAAAGTAGGGTACATCCTATATCTCATAAAAAAGGAAGAAGTAGATGGGAATAAAAGAAAATACTGTATTACATGATAAATCTCATGGATATTTCTTTTCTTCCGCACAGCTCTGAAGAAATGTCTAGATTTTTATTGATACTTCAGATTTGTTTTAGAGGTTTGCAACTTTTCTGTGGATGATGAGGAAAATGGAAACCTCCAGCAAAAAACAAATGACTGTAGGAGTAATTAATCTTGCCTAATTCTGTCTTTCGTCTATTCTAATTCTTCTACATTCCTTCTGTAATCAGAAGAAAGAAATAAGTACTTGCAGAGAAATACTCAGTTCAATCTAAAAATAATGTTTTAGACAGGATGAATTAACTGAAAGACGCAATAAATTTTCATTAAATATAGAGTTTTGATGACTATCTGAGACTACGTAACTGATTTCTGAAATAAAATGTCTGAAATTATGTTAAATATATCCCATTAGAGTTTAGTTCTCATCTATATCCCTCAGTAATTAAGGGAGACAGATTTACATTCCAATGTTGATTGATTCTATCCAAGATAGCCATCTAAGACAAGGAAAATTAATTGCCCACTGGAGATTTATGTCTTCTGAGTATATATGTACTTATACAACTTGCTTATATTAGGAACATAACTTGTTTGCATGCTGAAGGAGAGGAGAATCATTTCTACCTAATCTGCCTTGCTTTTGGAAGCTGAATGCAGGTAAGCAGAACCACCCTACAGGCTTCAACAAATAAAAAATCAAAACTTTTTACAGCACAAACCATACACAGAATGAGAAAGCGACTTTCTGTATTATCATTGCCAAATTTTTCATATTTTATTGTTCAGATACTTTTCTTCCATAGGAAAAATGTTTATTTAATTATTGCCCTTAATTCAGATATTTTATTTCTGGTTACGTGAGCAAAAATATGTACATAAATATTCCAAGGAAATG
>Ga0181612_101941_pt1 | contig 12719 bp, 11 predicted proteins | sample HoacroProtozoa21_FD_119630 | JGI IMG/M metagenome (GOLD analysis project Ga0181612, IMG submission 119630) | Hoatzin crop microbial communities from Cojedes, Venezuel. Combined Assembly of Gp0051906, Gp0051904, Gp0051908 | reverse complement strand
TTCTCTTCCTTTTTTATTTCCCCAAGCAGAACTGGTTGGAAATCTTTCAAAATGTAAGTGAAACCCAAAGATTTTTCTGAGATGCAAACGCTATCCATTTCCTGACCAGTTCCACCATAGATGCCTTTATTTTGAAGTGTATTAGTGTTTCCTTTCCTCCCATTTTTATGAATTATTTCCTTTTTTTCACCTTTCTGTGGTCTTGTTTTTCTATTTTATCATCCCTATTTGCAGTAACTCTCTGTGAGATGCCAACCCCATAGTAGTACACCTTCCCCCACATCATTGCTTCTGTAATCCCCGGGCCTTTCATTCTATTTTTACAGTTTTTTGAAAGGATTGTGGTCTGGACTAAGTCGCATGGGCAGAGCTTTTGAATCCATATTATATCCCCTTTATGTAAAAGCAAAGACTAGAGACTCGAGAGCGGGGCAAATCAGGGATCTCGTCTTGGCATGTGGTTGCTCTGCTCCGTGGAACTGTAGCTTTCCTTTTATTGATAGTCCTTCAGTACAAACTAACAAATAGGAGTAGATCTAGTAACAGGAGAATGGGCATCTTGATTTAAATCCCATCTGTTAGAAGCCTTGTTCATTAATAACCTAGTCAGTGGGAATCCCATCTGAGTTCCCACCTATTCTGTCCTGTGTTTGTTTCCTTGGAGCAAGAATTCATTGCTATTTTTTAATGGAAAATAAGTAGAATGCGATCTTTATTGAACCACATTGCTCTGACTATTAACTACCTAGTAAAATCAAGTAACTTTAATTTTATGCTAATTTATGATAATTTGTAACATCTTTAAATGTAAATTTAACCTAAAAATGAAGAATCTGTCACTTAAAATGCATCACATGCTTCATCATAATGACTGATCTTAAGGAGTTGGTTATAAATTCACCTTACAACTAGTTTGGTATGGATGATTTCTTCTTTTAAGCATTTGGCATCCTCTAATGACAACCCCTGCAGTGGCAAACCATCACAGTAAATGCAGCTGGCTTGCTGCACAATCATGAATGACATTGCATTTAGTTATTAATAATTGAAGGAGCTTTGTGTATTCCTTCTGGATTCTGTGTGTAATTTATGGATCATAAAGCTACTCGAAAATCTAGGGGAAAATAATTTTGTTGAGCAAACAAGTTTGGCAAGAGGCTTTCTTTGCTAATAACTGGGCTTTCTATTATATACATTTCTTTGAAACTACTGTAAATAAGAACATTTGCAATGACTGATCTATTTGCTGCCTTCTAGCATTGTCCTGTCACTGGTTCTCAGAAGCCTGTTTCTTTTTTTGAGCAAGCTCTACAGACGAGCATTTAGATGAATAGGAGCTGCTACCACTCTTATATTTTCCACCTTTCAGCCTTACCTTTCAGAAATGGATAATACTCTGCTCTCTGTAAAGAAACCAGACGTGAGGCCCATTCCCTGAAACTTCAAGCATTTTCGCATTTTTTAAGTAGAAGAGCAGTAATACCCCGGACATGCCACTGTGCCATTCCTCTTAAGAAACGTCTGTCTTCAGAGTATGCGTTTAAGAAAAGGTTTTAATCCAACACTGCCATAAGCACTGTAGTGATAGCATGAAGATGGCGAGGCTAGATTTTAAAGCTGTTTATCATGTGGTGGTTTACACAGTCTTGCTTGCGTTGGTTTTGTTTTAACTGATAGAGGGGTTCAAGGCTGGTGAGCTGGCGGGTGGCAATGATGATGCCTTTACTCGATGAGCATCTTCCTCTACCTTTTCTCAGCAGGAATTAAGCATTGCACAGGGTCAGTCCCTTCTTTAACCAACTTGCAAGCACTGTGTTCTGTATTGCAAAGTCAGTGGCAATGCTCTAATATTTTCCAAAGCAGAAGAGCACACTGTTAGTTTTTAAATACATTGTGCTGCAGTAGGTCCCACAGCACGAAGTGCCATACAACCAAAGGGAACAACGGCAGCTTCTAGAGCAAAACCAGATTTTTTTTTTCCTCCTGTTTGTTTTTAAACACATTGTAATACTTTGTTGGCAGCTAGTGGCTTAAGGTTGTATTGCTTTTAAGAGTATTGATAAAATGATCACAGTCAGATATGTGACTGCACTACTACCTGGGTGCGACACTTAATTGCTCCCTCTGTCAGGAAGCATCCAAGCTGGAGAAGAGTCTTTGAGAGGAGGCTAAAACTACTCCAGAATACTAGTGTCTCTTCCCCATGTTTTTGGTGGTATCATTTTATATGAAAAGGGGGAGAGGGTATTTATGCAACTCATCAGAGTTTATTTAATATTCAGTTGGTAAAATAATGGGGATTTTTTTTTTTTTTAAGTGTAAACTATTAGTTGAAACGTGAATCAGGACTGTTCAGACATCCCATATTTGTGACCATCCCCTTGCTCCTGTCTCTCATGCTGTTACTTGTCTTTTGGCTTGTTTTATGTGTGGAGTCCACTCCACAAGCGCTTTGAGCCAGGCTTTGAAACCAGCCTGTGTGGACGTTACTTTGATAGTCATCATAGATAGTCTGTCAGCTGGCTTTCTCATCTTTTGCACTGGGGCAGGATCTCTCCTCTGTGGCTCCTAAGACGGCTTCGATTTGTTTTTACAGGAACGGAATAACAAACTGCCGGATGCGGACAGAAAGCGAGCAGTCCTGTGGCTCTCCAGTCGTTAGCGGTGACCCCAAGGAGGATCACAACTACAGCAGTGCCAAATCTTCCAACCATCGGAGCACATCACCTGCTAGTGACTCTGTTTCCTCTTCCTCTGCTGACGACCAGTACGAATTTGCAACTAAAGGTAGCCAAGACAGCAGTGAAGGAAGTGAAGTCAGCTTCCAGAGCCACGAGAGCCATAGTGAAACAGAAGAGGAGGACAAAAAGCAGAATCGGAAGGAGACCAAGGATTCTTTAGCTGACAGTGGGTATGCATCCCAGCACAAGAAAAGGCAACATTTAATGAAGGCGAAAAAAGTACCGAGTGACACACTGCCTCTTAAAAAGAGACGTACGGAAAAGCCCCCGGAGAGTGATGACGAGGAGATGAAAGAAGCTGCAGGATCGCTCCTGCATTTAGCAGGAATTCGATCCTGTTTGAACAACATCACCAATCGGACGGCAAAGGGGCAAAAAGAGCAAAAGGAAACCACAAAAAATTAGAACAAATCAATGATTTGTTTGAACTTACAAAGTTTTGTTTCAGCACGTCAGGTGAATTCTAATGATTTGTGGCAATATCAGCAATTTTTTCCTCTTTTCTTTTTCTTTCTGTTTGTTTTGGGTTTGTTTCTTTCTTTTTCTGTTTTTTTTTGGGGGGGGACCCTTAAGATTTTTATTTTAAAAGGAGATTGAAGCCATAGAACTCATACTGACACTCAGTTAATTTACAAAAGCTTTTCATTGCCTGAAGACAAAAAGTTAACAAAAAAAAAAAGAGCCAAAATCGCCATTGCTTTCTCCAGCTTGTCAAAAATGCATGGTTGAGTACGCAGTGACATCAACGTTAATGTGGTGAGAGTAAAATTGGACACTTGGAAATCCCTCTTATACTAGAAGAGCTGTGCGTAATTTAGTAATCATTCAGGCCTGGCCCTTAAGAATTTTTTTAATGGCCTAACAATTGGGTTAGAAGCGAATGTGAATAAAGAGATCTGGGGGAAAGAGGAGACACGCGCTTCTCAGCACCAAACCGAGAACCACTCGTGGCACTTGGACACGCTGTGCCCTAGAAGTCTTTGGACAGCCACTGCTGGCAACTGGCAAACCGTGATGCGCTTGGAGTGCTTCACGCGCTGTATGTGGCTTATGAGGTGAAGACTGATAGCTCGAAGTTTGGGGAAATTTGAACTATGTATGCAATGGGTTTCAGTGAAATAGCGAGAAGAAATGGGAGGGGGTGCACTGTTAGTAGCATCGTTAATCGTTGAATTCTGTCTTCTGTATTAAACTAAAAGAATGTTCAAAAAGCCATAAGCCCGAAGATTGGCACTGCGTGCAAAAAATAATAGTAATAGGGAAAAACAAGCTATGTCTTCTAAACTGCCTGAGTGAAAAGCAATCAAGTCTAAGAAATTACAGTAGATAGTAAGGAAGGAAATACATCAGAATCTTTTTCTGTGGATCAAATCCTTGATCTAACTGGGGAAACAAAGCTACAAAACCTGCCATTAGTAGTATTCTGTATTTACAAGTAAAAGGAAAGCATATTGGTGAACAGTAAAATTCAGAAGTTCAACAAAAGAGCTCCTCCACGGCCCTGAGAAATGAGTGTGCAGTGGCCATCAGTCAGGATTCATCTGTGCAAAAATAACAACCGATTTCCAGATTCAACCAGCGTAGCCAGCAGAAGAAATTTGATCCACATTGCATGGATTCCTTTTGGGAGGGGGGGGATAGAAAAAGCAAACCATTTTTTTTATTCAAAGATGACAAAGTTCTTGTAAGGTAAATAATGTATTTAGCATGAAGCATGAATTATTTTCATATAAATATAGAAAATAGAGAAAAAGGCTATGCCTCTAATTTTTAAGCCCTTAGGCTTAGAGTTTGTTTTTTTGGATTTTATTTTTTTGTTTGTTCTGTTTTTGTTTTGGTTCTTTTTTGTTGTTGTTGGGGTTTTTTTGAAGCAGGTGTTTAAGGTTTAACCTTCTTCAGGGACAAACACTGACTGTTGGGAACTTACTCTGCAATATTAAAAAATAAAATCTTCATGCTCTGGTAGGGCTTGGATGGTTGAATTATACTGCCTTGTCTGCACATTCAGCCCCCCTCTCCCTACTTCTGTTTAAAAAAAAGAAAAAAAAAAAAAGTTAAAGTGTGTCCTTTCTTCGTCTGTACATGTGTAACATGACGCAATAATCTGAGGGCAAATTTAGTAGTGAGTGTGTATGACAGAATCAAGAGAATAATGGGAGGTTAATTGAGGAAAACTCTCTGATTTGATTCAGGAATAAGTAGACAAGAAAATAGCTTTGCTAATTTGCCATGAGAAAATGAAGTTAGTAAAGAGCCTTACTGAGGTGTCCAGAGAAAAAACGGTGTTACAGAGAGTGTATTTCAGGTATAGTGCTACTCTCCTGGTAATGACAACTATTGGATTGGAGATCCCTACAGCAGAGGGAAGCTGTGAGGGAAGTAAGACAGTCTCTCTCACCTGGATTCATTAATTTGGCATGAAAAATTCTGCACTTAGAGTATCCTAGAGGCAAGAAGAAAATCCCAGGAACCAGTGAGTTAAGAGAACGAAACGGTCGGTTTCTTAAAAAGAACGTAGGTTTATATTGATCCCTCACAACTGCTTCAGGCAGCAGTTTCACCAAGATGGTTCCAGTTTAGGAAGAGTGAGTTACAGAAGGGTTTGGCTTCCCACTCAGTGGAGTGAAACTGAAAATTGCATTTGGAGATACCCATGGTGTGTGTCCATTTAGGAAGTGGAAGAACAGGAGGGCAGGCTGGTCTGGACCTGTTCCAGTGCTCCACGAGCATTTTGCCATGTACAGAACACACCGGGGACAGCCCAGCCAAGCGGTGCCTCTCCTCCCATCTCACCCAGCGTGTCCTGGGATCCAGGAGCTGCCTGACGGCTGCCGGAGCCCAGCACAGCTGCGAGCTGTGCGGGTAGGGACAGAGAGAGCCACGGATGGGCAAGGAGCAGCCCTGCACGCCCCTCTGTTTGCTGGGGCTGATGCGTGCAGGGCCGATTCCCAGCGTTGGTGGAGTCGGGAGTAGATGGATGCTAACTTTTGTTGGCTGCCTGCAGCCCTTAAGGTCAAGTTAAGGAACACAGGAACGACGGTCCCTTGGCCAGGCAGCACAGAGATGAATGAGCCATAGCTTTTCCCTTGTCTGATTGGACTGGGATAATCGGCTGCTTCCCAGATCCACGCTCCCTACAGCCAGAGTCCACAGGCAGTGAGCCACACAACCCCTGCACAAGAAAACTTGGTCCTTCATCTTTCTACGGACTGTATGAAGAGTCATCTGAAATATAAAATACTACACTATCAGTTTGCAACCACCTTTGCTCATTAATGCATAGTTGTACCAGCTTGAGAGTGGTTTAATATTCATCAAAAAGCAACACTGAAAAGTCAAATTTAGTGGCAGAAAATACACTCAAACCATGGCTCAGCCATCTCTGTCCTCCAGAGAAAGCGATGTAGTGGTGCGCCGGTGGCCAGATTACATCCACAGTCACGACACTAATTCAGAGCGACTTCACTGATTGCAGTGTGTCAGTGCAAATTATAGCAGTATCTGCTGAACAACAAGTACCATTCATGAACGTGGACTCTTGGTGGTTAAATATATAATTACCCCTAGTATTAATCACCTTAGAAAACAGTAATTTTGCATAAGTATCTAATTAGGCAGGTTATCTTTTTATATATAATCTGTATAATCTATCTTCAACAACTCCTTCATCTACTTGCTGGTAAACCTGAAATGTTGGCAAGCATCTATTTTCATGTAAAATTTATTGCTCCTAGTCTGATCTGCTGAGGAGGTATTGCCCAGTAGGAGTTTACAAAGTGATGTTCAGGAACCAGCAGCTTGGCTGAGGGCTAATGCTGTCAACAGATTATTTCTGGAGTTTAAAACCAACTTGTCCTTTCTGACCCTTACTCTGACTATTGATGAGAAGTACATAATTTGGATTTGTGTAAAATGTTTAGGAGTCACCTTCTGAAACATTTTTGTGCCTGGCTGACAATGGCAGCTTTGTCAGAACTGGTTCTACTCCGTCAGAAAAGTTCTCTTTTTTTAGAAGAATTGAGACCGATTTGTTTTCCAAAAAAATTACAATGTCAGCTTTTCAGTGCAGTTGTCTTTACTTTGACTGAATCATGCCAAAACGGAGTGGTAATTGCACTGTACTAAGAACTCTCTCACTTGCCAGACATCAGGCAGTTTGGTTTTGCTTGTTTGCTTTCCGTACTAAGCCATTTTGGGGTGAGAAGTCGTCAAATCTCTTAACTTTCCATTTTCCTCGCTCTATCAGTATTGCCAAATTAGCGTTTCTCCAAGAGAGGTGGGGGCTGGGGGAGTCCCAGCAGGTCAGCAAGCATTCGGTGGCGAGGTCTGCGTAGGCGTGGATGGTGAGGGTCGCTCGGACTCCGTGGCGGGTTCCTTTGGAATATGCCTTTTGCAGCAAGAAGCTGCGACGCAGACAAGAGCTAACGCCACAAGCAGATTTCGCCCGCGTCTGCAGGCAGGTGAAATCCGCCATCGCGCTGGCGTTCTGCAAGCGCTTGGCCATCCCGCTGCATTTTGATACAGATGTTGCCTGCATTTAAAAATTCAAGCGCAGGTCTCAAACAGCTTTAATGGATGACCCCATAGCTGTTCCTGAAAGCAGTCTGGTTCTGAGCTTCTCCTGGCAAAACCAGCAGTAGTTCTGCCACGGTCGCAGGGTTTTACAACTGAGGAGCCTGGTGTGAGAGCGAGGAGGCGTGCCGTCTAGGACTGGACAGCTGTCCTGGGGCTGTGTGCTCTTCTCACTGGCAGTGCAGCCGAGGTACCCATGTTCTGGCTCCTCTGACCTTAGCGGGAGAAGGGAATCCCGAAGGAGGTGCATCAGCTCCTGGTGTTTGACTGAATTACTGTCTACCTTGGGAAAAGATACAGAGAAACTCTGGGGGCTGCATTCTTCTCTGGAGTGAGGTAGAGTTACATCGACATACTTCAGCAGAGAGTGAAATCCTGAACAGCACACCAAACGGCACCGGGGTTAAAATGACCAAAACAGCACTTTGTCCCATTTTCTCGGTCGCTGTCATTGATTTTCCCTGAGATTCTGGCTCCCGAGTCATCGAAAGATGTAGATAGGCGCAGTCTGGGGTTTTCTAGAACCGGCAGGTGTCTGATCTCCTCTGCAGTCAGCGGAGCTATAGACACCCCAGCGCTCCTGGGAATCTTTACCGTTTCACTGTTAGTATTATTACCATTTTTCCTTGAATCTGGCCCTAGGCATTTTTGAAAACATTACTCTCCCTTGCTCCAGGATCAGAATAAAACTGTCGAGAGAACGCATTTCCAATTTCAGATGCAATGCAATTGACTTCACTTCATGGAGAATGCAAACCCTGCTCCTTCGGGTGTGTCACTACTGCCTGAATGTAGCTCATTGGCATATTTTGTAGGAAATCTTTTGAAACGTTTTCTTGACTTTGCCACCAAAAGAGCATTTGAACCATACATCCTCCTGATTGTAACAGAATATCAGTGTTGACCGTCTGACTAGTTCAGTTTTAGTAGTGTTCTTCACAGCCCTCCAGTAATATATCAAACACTGTTATGCACATAATGCAGCACTGTGATCTAATTTAAATAATACTTTTTTATTATTTATACTACTCTATGTAATATACATCAACACTTTGCTATATAACCTAAGTGATAACCCTCTTCTTAGTTACCTGCCAAACTTTGAATTTCTGTTTGGTTTCTATTGCAGTTAGGACAGTTACCAAGTTGTAATGATGTCTCTTTTCCTTTGAAATGGGATGTGTAAGTCAAACTATATTTTGTGTGTTTCTGTTTTGAGCTGGAGTTTATAAGGATTTACACACAACATTTGGTGTTCTGTATAAATCTGCATACATTTGTGAATTCATCTGTTAATCCCCTTTTATTTAGAAAGTATTAATTGATGGTGGTTTATTAGGGTTTTTCATTCTTGCATTTTTATTTTTAGTACTGGTTATTCTTGAATTAAGCAGAGACTTGTCAGCTGGGTTGCTTTATCTTTGATCATGTACATGACCTTGTAATTCTTCCATGGTTCAGCAAACAAGTACTAGCTTCACTGACCAAAAAAAAAAAAATAAGTCTCAACCTAATGTGTCTATGGTGCTGTATTTTGCTGGTGTACATTTAAAACCAGAAATGATTTAAAGGTCACTTTTGACTTGTTCTAATAAGTAGCCTTTCCTGGTTTGGGGAGTTTGGGTTCTGTTTTGTTTTAGCATTGAAATAAGGTATATTTATCTGAAGCTATATAATGGTTTTTCTACTGTACCACATTTCCTTTTGCAAAGAGGGGGAAATCAACCAGATGTAACATCCTCTCACAGTCCACGGAAGGGGGTTTTGCTTCACTTTTTTTTTTTCAGTGGATTTCGTTGGGCTTTGCATCAGGCCAGCAGTTAGGAGAGCTCATCATCTGAGGGTTTAAGGGATAAATGACATCTTATCCTGGCCCTCAATGCTCAGAGGGATTTTACTGGATGCTAAAATTACGTGCTGGATTCTGGGATGGCTGAGGGTCTAGAAATGGGCATCTTTTTCATTTGTTTCTGGCCTGAAATCCCAAGACTTTCTTTTTTCGTTCAGACAACACTGAACTCGAGTTCATCTTTAAGTTACTAGAGCATTGTACATTTCCGGAGTATGCGTGTGGGACAGCAACTGAAAGTCACACCTGTATCTGATAACCAGTTCCATGCCTGCATCATTCACACTCACTACTTAAAACTGCCATGGTGTAAAATGTTGGGGGGAATGATTTGTGTGTGTATGAAAAGCATTATGGACTTGTACATTTTTTTTATACTCTGTAATTTCTGAAATACTTTGTTTTACAGAAAAAAGTGATAAAGCAATCAAAAGACCAAGAGATTTAGTATCAATGCTTAAGGGTCACAGGACCTTAACTGGCCAATAAGTTAATTTAGTACAGTGATAAGCCAATTTTTTTCCTGTACTTGGCGTCTGAAACTGCCAATTTCATCAATATTAAAATACAAACTGTGATGGGGAATGAACAGTGATGTTAAGTTGTATTTGTGTTTACCTAAATGAGCAGTCCGAAGACAAGTGCAATCAGCTGATCTTTAGGAAATATGAAAATGTTGATTTAGAGGCATACTTGCATTTTACATTTTCTTGATGTGTAATCATATTGCCAAAGACAAACTATTTCATCAATTATTATTGTATATAACACTTTCCCAAAACCTACCATAAAGTTTCTGTGATGTATTGTCTTCCAGTTGCAATAAAAATTACTGAGTTGCATCAATTGAACAATTGTAGTTGTGTGAATACTGGCTTTGAATTATGCCCAGATATTAAGAAGGAACAACAGTGATGTTTTTTTACAAATTTATTCCTTCATTATTAAATAGTTCTAGTCCCCGTGGGATGTTACCTGTATCTTCGCTGCAGTAGGTATCAGCTTGTGTTAATTTGCTGTCGCGTGCAAATGGCTGGTCTCACTGTATTGGTGTTAAGTCAGGGCCTGATCTTCCTTTCTCATCAGTTTTGCAGCCTGGAAACAAAGCTGATTTCACTGGGAATTGTATCTTCTTTTTTTAATTAGCAACAATTAGAAGAGATTCAGTGATAAAACATGTCTGACGGTATATATATGACATCCTGAAAAACGTTGCTTTCTAATCTTTGCATCCCCCCTGCCCAGGCTTTATTCTGGTTTCTGCAGCACCAGGACGCTCAGTGCTTTTGCCACGTTTCCCCTTTACCTTGTGGCATGAAGGGACTGTTGGCGGGAGGAAATCCCATAGAGCCGAGACCTTCGAAGGCAGCTGCCTCAGCTGGCGCAGTCGGTAAGCACCGAGGAGGTATCCTGCTCTGCAGACGCTTGGAGCCTCCCCGGTCACCTTGAGCTGCTGCAGGAATCAGCCATGCTCGTCGCTCAGCAGTGCCGAAACCCGGCATGTTCAGTGCCTCTCTGTATGGATCCAGCGATTCAAAGTTGAGAGCTGAAGGAAACAGTGCAAAAGTCATCTCTTCAGAGAGTGAATATTAGCATAAAAAAATAGTAGTTGCCTCCTAGCTTTCTCCAATCAAGCTGAATAGTCAAATCTTACAACTAAAATCGTACCCCGAACACTGTGGTTTGGAAGTGTTCTAACAGCCATTATATACCTATAGGTTAAACTTTGAGAAAGATTGAGAAGAAAAAAAGCCCCTCTGTTCTCCTGTCAAACTGAAATCTTCCCCACAGCTGGTTTGAGACGCTGCTGGAGCAGGGGAGGATGGTTGGTTTCTCAGCTGTGTGATGGGAATGTGTGGCCACTGAAGCTGGAACTCCAGCTGACCCGGAGCTGTAAGCGTGTCCCCCTCACTCGTCTCGACGCCATCCTGAGCAGCTGGTGTTGGAGACTGCCACAGTAGGCACCTGAGGGACAAGACGGATGTAAACAGGTCCGGTGGGGAGTGGGGCAGAGGAAACAAAATGCCTGAGATACACACAAAAGAGCATAAAAATGCCCAGCCCCAAGACCTGACCAGGCAACTGACACTTCCATGTGTTGCCTGAAAAAGTGCCAGTTTGTAACCTACCCTCAGTGCCCGCTGCTGCTGCGACAGAACAAAGAGGAGAGAAACAAACTTGGCCAAGGAGACAAGATGAGAGGAGATGGGTGAGAAGACAAAAACCACTTCGCTGTGCTCTGGACCATCTTCCTCTCATGGATCCCCCTCCCACCCACCGCCCGCTAAGCCAGCGTCACGCAGCACGCTCTGCGGGTGGGTCTGTAGCCACGTGTGGAGGCGCAGGGAGACCCACAGACTCCACAGAAAATGTTTTGGCCTTTGTACGCAGCCAGCATGCTTGCCAGGAGACTGGTCTTGGGCTCGTTTCAGCACAGGGCATTACATGAGGGCCTTAAAAACGTTTCAGACAGGCACAGTGTTTGAGACACGGTGAATCCCAGTTGTGCTACAGGCTTTTTGTGTAACCTTGCGATTTGCCTGTCAAGGGCAAAACGGTCTCAAGTTGTGAGTTTCCTTCATTGCCAATTAACACAGACTTCTGGTCGCTCATTTGGGTGTTGAGAAAGGACACAGCCAACCAGCCTCTTACGTACACACCTGTCCTGCCTCCTCTCCAGCCTCAACGCCCATATTTCCACCACGGGTTACGCTCAGTCTGTCAAAGTGCCTCTGGCAAGCTGTTGGGCAGCACGAGCAGTTGAAGTGATTTACGTACTGGCTCGCTCTGCCACTCTTTGGCTCTTGCTGCTTGTCCTGCTGCTTTGGGCATGCGTGGTCCCTCTGCTGCTCTTTCTTCAGGGGTGTCCCTGCTTCAGTGTGGTGGCCCACAGGCTGCAGTCCCTTGGGGGTGTCCCATTCCAGTGTGGGCAATCCATGGGCTGCAGTCCCTCGGGGGTGTCCCCATTCCAGCATGGGCAATCCATGGGCTACAGTCCATCAGGGATGTCCCCATTCCAGCATGGTGGCCCACAGGCTGCAGTCTCTCGGGGGTGTACCCGCTCCAGCGTGGGTGACCTGTAGGCTGCAGTCCCTCGGGGGCACACAGACCCCTTTGGACCTTAAGCGGGTCTCCAACAGCCCTCCGTATTTTTTACGACATGCACCTGAGGAGGAGCACTCCCTCCTTCTCTGACTGCCTGCAGCAGTGGCACCCAGCGGGTTCCTCCCTGTTGTTGGCCTCAGCTGGCTGGAACCAGCTGTGGCCAGCTCAACGCGGCTCCTGGCCAGCCCCCACTTGGAGGGTGCTGCCCAGCTCTGGTCCCTCCCGGCCGCTGCAGCCCCTGGGACATGGTGGCCCATGCTCATGAACCATGTTCGGCCCACGCAGGGCCTGCCCCGGCCCCGGAAACCTGGGGGCAGGCACCACGGCCACGCTCCAGGATGGAGCCCGTGGGGGCCCCCCGGGCGCGCGCCCCCGCCGCGGGGTGGCTGCCGCCGTGCCGCCGTACTCCCAGCCCGCTGCGTGCCCCCCCTCGACAGCGCCCGGCCGGGTGT
>Ga0181612_179085_pt1 | contig 12720 bp, 6 predicted proteins | sample HoacroProtozoa21_FD_119630 | JGI IMG/M metagenome (GOLD analysis project Ga0181612, IMG submission 119630) | Hoatzin crop microbial communities from Cojedes, Venezuel. Combined Assembly of Gp0051906, Gp0051904, Gp0051908 | reverse complement strand
CTGCTCTGGGAAATCTGTCACTAATACACCTTTTTATGTATTTACTAATTTACCTGTTTCCTAAACTAAATTAGAACACTTTTACATTTTTCCATTTTTAAACTACCATCTTGTAAACACCCACTTTTTCTTTGTCCTATTTCTGGAAGTAGAACTAAGTTTCTTCTGAAGACTTAAGGAAACTGAGGACAAATGACACATAATGTTTTGGCAACAAGTTCTTCACCTGTAGCAAGAAGCAATAAATCCTGCTGCTCTTGTGGTAAAAGTAGCTTGGATGATGCTGGCATAAATGGTCATGCGTTCTCGTTTTTTACCTCACTGCTAGAGTTGGTATTGGTCAATAGGTCAGGAGTCCTGAGGTATGACCTCCAGTTACACCCTTGCTGTCAGTAGCAAGAAAATTTAGAAAGTCTCTAATATATGGAGTGATATTTGTATAGATACATAGGATGGATGTGAATCTGTGGTGACACAAGCTTCAGTCACTTTATGTGTATTTTGAAGTATGTATGGTTTGAAGAGGGTTTATGTAGCTCACTTTAGGCCTGTATTTCATTGATGGCTCTTTGTGTTCTCTACTCCTCATCCCCTTTCTGGGGAAAAATATAGTGTGCAAACATGTGTATGGGAAGGTTATTGGGAGCAAGTGCTTGTGTACTCCCACCATGCCTGTAGCACCAGAAGCCCTCCAGCCTCAGTAATAAAGTGGCAAATGGGAGACATTATACATCTCTCAGCAGGGCTTTCTAGCTTGGTTGCTTCACTGTGCTTAGGTGGCTGTACAGCTTCCTCAGAGCTGGCTTTGAACCCACTGTCCTAAGCGCAAGGTAAGATCATGCAGGTCCCTACCAGCATAATACACTGTTAATGTAGCCCGTTCTATCAAAAACAGGGGTCTTAATGTAATGTGGGGGTTTTCCTTTGTAAAGAACTGTTATGATAAATCTCCAAAAATTGACAGGTTTCAAGAGACTCTACAAGTGCTTTTTTCAGGACGCTACACCTAAACACCCCAAAGCCAGGTTCATCACTGGTGTAACCCAGTGTGACTGGGAGAATTATGCTAGAGATTAATTTGGCTCCTGTGAATTCAACAGCAATTCGAGAAACAACGCTTTGGAGAGACAGCCCTGTTTCTTCAGGGTTTTTAAAATTCCTGTCTCTTATTTACATTGTGGAAATGATGAGGAAATTGCTCCTGTGCTATTATGCAAAACCTTATTTGTCAATCTCTTCAAAAAATCAGGAAACATTTCAGAAAGTCAGGAAGGAAGTTCATACCAGCTTTAGCTAATCTGCAGAAAATCCGGCCTACATGACTCCCCTGTCACTGCTGCTCCTTTCATCTATTCTTTATAAGGAATCTATTGAACTATAATTAATATGAAAAATTCAGGTTTTCATTTGATTTAAAGCTGACTGACATTATGCTGCTACTAAAAGTGGAACAAAGTCCAAGTGTGATGAAAACAACGCTGAATGCCTGGATTCAAGAGGGAATCTTGGAGCCCAGAGAAAGCATAATCTTACAAATCTGTAATGCAGTGTAACAGATAAGCAGGGGAATGCCAGCAACTCATTTATATAGATGTCTGTGATAAGGATAAGAGAGTGACACATGAAATATCTATATTATCCTCAGCCTGGAAAGTTTTCTGAGAGCTAATCTTACTTTTTCTAATCGGGTTGCAGCTAGTCAGAGGCCAGAATATGAATTAATCCTGTCTGCCTTCAGAACAGAGGAGAGAAATCCCATGGAACAGAATGAAATACTTCTGTCTTTGAGGATGAGCAGTGTGGGGAAATTTTAGAGTCTGAGGACTAAGTAAATAAAATTTTGGTGCCTGTGTTTCTAAGTGCTGCAGAGTCTATGTTTAGATGTAATGAGTTACAAAGTAAATCCCCAGATTTGGAGTTACATACATAGGCTTGCCATGCAATGAATTTGATGAGATAAACAACTTAGAAAAACAATGCTTACAATCGAACAGACAGGAAAACATTGAACATTAGAATGACCTCTTTAGAAATTAGATTTCTTAATCAGGGCTACAAAGAAGAGTCTCCACAGAGACCATGTTTGAAAGCCAGAACTGATAAAAGCTCTTCTTTCTTTTGCCCCAGATGGGTAAGCACCTCAGATTTCATTCCCTCTTCAAGCCATAAGGATTTGAACCGCCATCTCAAAAGTGACCTAGGCTTTTTCCAATAATGTTCAACAATGAAAAAATACACCCAAATCTCTTGTTGATGGCATCTTACAAGGACATCTCCAAGTGAACTTTAATCTGTCAGCTATGGCTCTCAGGAGGCACAGCTTTTCCAGCATACACACCCCACGTCTTGCAGGATTGTACATCTCACAAGAAGTCCTTGCTGCCATGGAGACACAACAAGAATGGTATTAATTTGGGTATATCTACACAGGATAGACACCCACCTCCAGATTGCAATGTAGACAGAAACAAGTACATCAAAAGACAGAATTTTTTTCTTGGATACCTGTTGGTTTCTCCCTGTATTAAGTTCCATCTACCTACTTCTACAAGGACAGCTGCTGTTATAGTAGGCTGAAGCCAGAGAGAAGTGTGTGGAAAAATAAGTGTAAAAGCAATAAATGAAAACTAGTGCTTGAAGTGAGTAACTGAAATCTACATCTAAGCTTTCCAAGAAGTAATCTGACTTTCAGTTCTGTTGTATACTTTGAACTTCACAGCTGTGTATAATTTTGTTGGGAAGAAAGTAGTATTAATTGTTCTTGTGATATCAGTGGTGGTCCCTGTAGTATTGTGATACTTCCTCTTTGAGCTACATGACCTATTTCCCTGAAATAAAGGAGGAAAAAAAAGAAAAAAAGGTTTATTTCCTCGATCTTCTTTACTTGCTAAATTCTACAGTCCTGTTAGGAACCATTAAAAAAGCATCTTCAGCCTACTTTCACTAAAAAGAGCTAAGTCTTGATCTGAATCTCTGGATGCACCATTAAAGATTTCTAGGCAAATCTCATTACTTCATTGGGGTCTGAGCATGTTTTAAAGGAAGTATTTCCTGGCATGTGCAAAGCACTTTCTTAGAGCTTTGTAATTTCAAACAAGGCTGAAACCTTCTCCCACAGCCCCCAGATTTCAGTAGCAGAGGGAAAGGTTAATAATGCTCACGTAGATCTAATGCTTGGCTTCAATCCAGTTTCATGCTAACGCCAAGAGGCTTTCCGACTCGGTGATTTATTCCGTGATTGCCCATTTGGAGCAAGATGTTAAGAGGCATCGGTCTCTCTGTTCCAAGCAAATTCAACAGTAAAGCTTCCTTATATTTGAACTTCTGCTGAATTTGGCTGAGAATTCTGAAAAAATCGCATGCTGAATTAAAAATGTAAAAATATATACAGTATAATTCCAGCACTTTGATACAGGATGACATGAAGAATAATGAAAGCCTTGGTCTGTCAATGATCAGTTCCAGGAAATATTTTCTGCACATAGAGTTCTTAAATTGGAAAATTTGTTTGGAGAATGTTACTGTCTCAGTGTTTACCACACTTGATTCATCCCTGTAATATTTGAGCAAGAACATACCTGTTTTAGATAGTGTCGTGTCCATATTTTGAAATAATTCTCAATTTTTTTTCAGTACTTTCACTTATGCCTCCAACTCTGCCAACAGAGCAAGGAACCATCCTAACAGAGAAGGTCTTTCGCTCCAAGGCCTGACATAAATGCCATATATTTGCATAGTGGCCAACATAGTTGAAAAGAGATTTAGAAGTTTTGACAGCTTTTTTTTTCCACAACAAAAAGGGAAATTTGAAGGTGAAACTACGGACAAGAAAGTAAATTTGTTATACTTAACATATGCATTCCCAAAATTGAGCAAAGTTTTTGTGTGGTTGCTTACAGGTGGACATTTAGAAAAAAAAAAAGGACTATTATTGCAGTTGAATGAGACATTCAGTCACAAAATATTTGTCTTGAAGTGTCCCACAAAAACTCTCTGCATAAAGAAAAATCAAAACAAACACAACCCCTCCCCGAAGTCTTAGCTAATTTCTCCCATATAGACCTTTTTGTTGTGAATGGGGAAAATCTATTCCAGTTGGAACCATTTTGAAAAACCGTTATGCAGACACTTTTCTCTCTGAAAGTCACAGAGTTAATTTTTTGTTTTCTACAACAGTCTGAATGAAGTTTTATAAAATATTTTACAATCAATGGAACTACTTTGAATTGGATTAGGCTAAAGAGAAGCACTGTTCTACTTGAAATTGAAAACTCATTTCTGGATTTTTACTACCGTCTGTTCCAGACACCACAATATATCAAAGTCACCATTCTGACTGTCTGTTGGCAAGTTGAGAATGGGAAAAGGCACCCCAAAAGAGCAGAGAACCAAGGTCACCTGCTGGAGGTGAAAGCCATGCACGATGACTCCTGCGCGTACCTCAGTGCAGTGATGCAAACTCTCCTTCCACATCCAAGAACACATAGACTTGGTCATGGCTGGCCTCAGCCTCTGGAATCTTCTTTCTCCATACCTCCTGCTTCAGTCCTTCTCCCTATCCCCTCTGAAGCGTGTTGGCCTTGGTCAACCTGCAATGGAACTCCTTCCTACCTTCTCGGTGTAAACTGTCACGAGGCACCACTCATGTATACTCAAGCAGGCACAAACAGGCAAAGATCTCATGCAGGTGCTGGTTTTAGATGAGGTTGGTGAAATTAGGATTTCATGCATGGTGCTTACATAAGGGGAGATGCAGGAGATTTCTCTCCAGCTTCTTCCTGCTGGAGCAAAAGGCTAGCCATTTTTAAGATAAACTCTTGCAAAGGTGACGGCAGGATGTACAACTGGTACCAGCTGAAATTCTGGGAGAGGTCAGATGATTGTGATGGTGCAGGTGTTATAATAGAAGGCCACAGTAGCACAGATGATACTTCGCAGCCCCGTAAGGTAAGGACTGATAGATTCAGCATGCTCCACAGATAAGTCCTAAATGGCATATAGGTTGTCTATGGAGGATATAAAGTTTGGGTGAGTTGGAGTTAATGTCTTCTAGGTGTCATTTGAGAGCCTCTTAGAAGAACACAGAGGATGATCCAATGACATCCTGTAGATAACACAAACAGACAGAACCAGGTCTTCAGTGCACGGCTGTGGTCCTCCTGCAAAACAATGCAAAGCAAGATAAACTACCTCGTCAGTCTTCCCTTATCAAGTTACAAAATTGCCTTCTTCTTTGCTTGCTTAAAAATGTGAGGGTCTGTGCTGTGGAGAGAAGGGTTCAAGGAACTGCAGATCTCCTTAGAGAAGCACAGAACCTACAGCACAGGGAGGATGGTGGCTAGGTCGCGGGAGAAGGATGTCTTCACATCGTACGACTACTATAGATGGGAAATAAAAGCTAATTGAGGATTTTAAAAATATTTGAGACAATTCTCCGTTGCGTTGCAGCTAGGTATCATCTTACTTCTACGCTGTGTGTTGCTAGCCACACAATGCTCAATATAGCGCTGCTAGTTTTATCAAGAATGTGAAAAGCAGTGTACAATTTCTTGGTCTTAGATTACTGTCCATATCAGTATTACACTGAATGGCTCTTGCCAAAGGTGATGCCCTACATATTAAGCGACATCTCAGCATAAATTCAGAAGATGGAGTGGAAGGTAAAACACTGCCTGCCAGGTCATCAGGAGAGCAAGGATAATAACCAGAAGTTCAATTCCCTGTCTCGTGCCTCACTTACAAGACTAGATTTCCATTGTTAAGCTTGTAACTGAATGTCATACCCAGCAAGTACACCACAAGGCTAGTTGTTGTCTTGCCAAGTCCTTTAGGATTGTTTCTTTTATCTGACAACTATGCATACATATTTTGCAAGTGTTGATGGATGCCCATGTCTGCTGTGTTTTGTAGATTTATTTAATTCACCTCTTGTTATTACTGAAAGCATGATAGGGCTGCAGCAACAATAAAACATCTGTAGTCTTTGACAGAGCAACTTAGAAAAAGAATAAAGTTTTCGAGGCATGAAACATTGCCTCGAAACATTGCCTTTCAATTAATTGGAATTAATTGAAACGGGTGGTTGCAGCTAACTGGTACTGCTTAAACTTTAGCATTTCATGGATCAGTAGGAAATTTTACCTGACCACGGTTTAGACGTGCTTCAAAAAGGCCAATCAGGGGCTTTAGTTGTAAGTCTTTGCTAGAATTTGGGAACCTGTTCATAGCTCTTTACTGATGTTTGAGCTGGCAATATGGGAAGTAATCAGACCACACAAAACCTTGCATTCTGTAACTGTGTTCAGTGCCAAAGACTGTAGCAAATTTCTCTCTGCAGTTGGTATGAATTTAGACTCCCTTCATCCATCATGATGCCTAAACTGTTACATACTTCCTTTCATGCTAAAGGCACACAGCATCTTGCTACAGGATGTGATTTCCATCTCTTTTCTTTAATTATGAGCTTTATGATGCAGGTCATAGGATGCTTGTTGCTATTACTCGGCGATATTGGATATTGCAAACTATGTGTGAAAGTAATATAAGAACAAATACATTTAAGTTAAAAAGAGATGCAAAGTTGTAACTATCAGAGGAGCCTGGTTTAGTATATAAACAACAAGAGATAGCGTAAGAAACTTAATCGGTTTGAAGATGGAGTTTAATAGATTTATGAATGAGATTATTTGACAGGGTCACCTAAAGCCATAAGGGACTGTTCTCAATGACGCAGTTTGCTGTTCTTTTTCTATTACTGCAAGGACAGCCTAGAAAGCAGTGCACAGAATAAGGCTCCAATTCATTTACTTCCAAGCATCACTCAATCTCTAGGTGCTAGAACAATCAGAAGGGACACATTAAATGAGTTACAAGATATGAGGTTATCAATTATGAAATATAAAGTAGATTTAAAAAATAGCACCAGGCAAGCTATTTAAAAATGATTAGTGTTGTTGTTACTGTCTCAGTTTTGTGTGTCCAGCTTTATTCACTAAGTGAAAATATTTGTTATCACAAAATCCCTTCTGGCCTGGACACTTAAGATCAAGCAATCAAAAATGAATGTTCATATTTGTAGTCTTCCCCTGAGCTGCAGGTGTCCTTACAATTACTCAAGAGACACATCCAGTCCTGGAAAAAAACCTAGCCGCAGCAAACTCTTAATGGCAACAAGAAGAGGAAAAAAGCTAATAATCCAGCCTTATAAACAAAGTTTCAAGCCAAATCCTCCTCTCCAGATGCCTTTGGACATATATGAGCTCTGCAGCTGCCTCAGCTATCCCAGGCCTGGGGTGTGTGCCAGAGCTCAGGCGCCAAGGGAGATGTCCTGCCAACCTTTCTCAGGCTGAAGGAGCCTGAGGAGACTCTTAATTTTAGGTGGGGAAGAGTGGCACTTGGGACTGGGCTTTAAAGGTCAGGTTAACAACGAAGGTTAAGTCCGGTGTCTTTCTGACAATCTGAGAAGCAAAAGCCTGTGTGAGAAGACAGACCTTCAGCATACCCTGGAAAGCCAGTTTCTTAGCTGATATAAGTCTGCTGAGCTGCATGGATGTCAATGGGGTTATTTCTGTCAGCTGAGCATTGGTCCCACAAGAGCAGCAAACTGCTTTGCTGGGAAGAAAGAAGTTCCTCATATGAATTGTGCTACAAACCTCCTACAATTGTCTCCTTCCTATTGAAAACTAGAGGCAGCTAGCTCAGGCAAAGTAAATCCCCAGCAAGTACAATGCACACACAGAGGCAGAGAAACGAGAATTAGGATCCAAGCCATAGCGAGACTCACACAGCTATGCAAAACTCAAGTTGAATGGGACCAGAAAGGAGCTGGAAGCAGCTGTGAGCAGAGGTAGAAAAGACTCCCTGAAAGATATATGAATGTGTCAGCAGACAGTATCATTAGGTAACAGATGTGATTTGCAAGCCACTCTGCCGCTATGCTAATCAGGCCCACACAAGTGGGACAAATAGATGAGTGGTGCAGGTCTTCGGAGTCAACCCAAAATAGAGCCCCTCATCGAGTGAAGGTGGCTGCTGCTGCAGGCGGGTGCTGAAACAAGGAGACTTTGTGTGGTTTGCCAACAGCCTTTAGAAGAGAGTTTATCCTGGAATCACAGCACTCATTTGCAGGAGGGCAAAGTTCAACTTCAATCTGCAGCATTTTCTGAATTTTAAATACACAGACATGTATCTTACATTGTTTCAGAGCAGATAATGATATGGGAATTATTTGTAAAAGAACAGGATGGACAATGCAAAATCTGGCTGAAAACATAATCTACACTTAGGGTTTTGACTTTCTTAGTGGTCATGCGGGTAAATAAACCTTTATAAATAACTGAACCAACAGCTGTCTTCCCAATTATTAACTGGTGTCTGTACAGCTGATGGCATTGCATTAGATCTTTTTTTCAAATAAAATGCAAATTTCAGATGAGAATGATCCTTTGGCTATATTTAGGGTGTTGTTTCATGGTGTGTAAGGTTGCTTTAATGCTTTTGAGGAGCTGGCTGAATTTAAAAACACTCTTCAAGGAGGGCTGATAGATAATGCAATGGTTTACTTCCACAATTTCCTGATCCAGCTGAACTCTGTTGCTACTAGAACAAGAAAAGGCAAATTAATCTAAGGAAATAAGACTATACCTGATTTGGCTCTGTATTTTTGTTTTTTTTAAGCTATTTCAGGAACAGGCTCCAAGCTTGTAAGGAAGTTCTCAACATGTCATTTTAGAAAATATGTGAGCTGTGTAATTGAATAATGTGGAATGCATTCATCATGCCTGTGTACCTGGAGACACCTAGAAAAAGCATCTGCTCCCTACGTGCTGAAAGGAAATACGTTGGGAAAAAAAAAAAAAAAAGATTGGAACCGAAACTTAATATTGTCTTTTGTGGTGCCAAATATGCATTGTGCGCTACTGGCCCCTGGAGCTATGAAAATGTAAGCTACCACCAGAATTCTGCTCAACAGCTCCAGCTGGTTCTATTCTGCCATGAATACTCCCGTTAAAGAATTTCACAGTGACAGTCACCTATTTAATACTTCATATGCCTATGTCAAAGAAGAGCTGTGAGATTTAATTAATTTTTGTGAAGCTCTTTGAGATCTTTAGATAAGAGGTACTATACTATAAAAGAGCGAAGTATTACTACATTTCTGAAGAGACTTATCGCAGAAAAGGTTAAGGTCAATTAACATTTTCTTGCCATTTGTGCTTATATTTTCAGATCACAAAAAGAAACTGGTGTCAATTTAGTTAATTTCACTTGTATCCATTTTCAAATGTGTTATTTATAATTGATTTAAGTTGAAGTCTTACAGATCATCAAAATGGCAATAAATTATACCCTGCTTATAGGCTTCTAACACCCTATGGTTTTAGGCGGCTTTGTTTTAATTGAAATGTGTTTCAATTAGATGTTATAATTAAAAAAGTTTCAGGATCAAATTGTCCATCTTTTTAAAATGGCTCAGGCAAGCTTAATTGAAGCAGCAAAAAGGCATTTTCACAAAAACTGTTGCTTTACTAAGTATCTAAAAAAGGGACATTTAATTGACTAATCCTAAAGAAATATATTCTGAAAATCATATTTAAGCACTTTGTTAAGTACACTGATGCACTCATATGTACTACTGTAACCCAAAGAATTCAGAGTAACATGTTTCACAGAATGTCAAGACTCAAATACTATAAAATTTCAGAAGTATTTGGGTAATTCTTAGAGAAAAAGTCCCAAGGTTGAAGATGCGAGACACCAAGATCAAACTAGCCACACTACAACTCACTTCTCTTACATGTGGAATATTACCCTACTCTAATGAAAACCATTTGATCTTACAATCATGTTTTAATTAAGATTTTGCTTTTCATTCTTGCCATTAAAGCTGCTCCAAAAAAAAAAAAAGAAATAACTTCGTCAAGAACATTTTCACAAATAAACACAGTTAATCAACACACTGCTTCTAGAGGGGTCGTGTTATTTGAGTATTCAGTGAGCCAGATGTCTTGCAAAAATGCTTATGAATCCTGAATGTATCAGGCACAAATGTTGCAATGGATATATATTTGCTGTTCTCTAATTTATTGTTTACTATACATTCACCCCCTTTGCAAAAATGTTTTAGGAAATTTTCATATGAGTTAGGTGACTAGCCATACATATGGATTTTCTTTAAATCACTCTCTCTCTCCCTATGTTGAATTGTAATCTCAGACAATTAATTTTGTTACTGGTTTCATGAGAGCAGGTGCTAATATTTTCTTATCTTGGAAAAATGATTGAAGTTGGTATTTACTTATGTACCACATGCATCATAAAGATGACAAAAATTTATTTAGCCCTGCAAAATGCTGGGATCCCCATATCTTCATTAGACTTACTGGAGATAACTTATCTCCGTGAGTGGACCTTCAAGTGAAACCCCCTGGATTTTACATTGATATTCAAACTGCTCTGGAATAAATGATACTAAAAATAATATTAATATTATACATGTAATAATTCCTTAATGTTGTTCTTTTGCCCAGACAACCATGCTGATGGAGGCAGATAAAATGTTCAGCTCATGCACTCTGACCCTCTGTACATCAGAAGCCATTTAATTTTGCCAGAATTGAACCATACTGCAGTTGTTTGACTACTGCAAAGATATCTAAGCTTGGCATGCTGACATCAAGAGACAGAGGAACCAAGACTTCCATTGGTAATTTGTTCCAGTGATTAACTCCTTTCACTGTTTACAGCAGGTACCTACTTTCCAGTTTGAATTTGGCTTAATTCCACATCATTCTGTTACGGCTTTCTCTGCTACATTCAAGGACCATTTAAAACCTCAGATTTTCTGCTGCTGGAGGTGCTTATCTTACCTCTCAACCTTCCTTCAAACACGGCTGTGCATGTGGAGTTGCTCTAAGGGAAGATCGTGGAGTTAATCAAGATAGGACAGCCATGCACAAATGAACCTGGGAAGCTGTCCTAAGAAAAAAGCTATCTCACTCCTGGAAGAAATTACCTTCAATTGGAAACAAACTAATATTCTCTTGGTGAGAGCGGATTTCCTATGGTTCAAGGAGTAGTGTCCTGCGGTCACAATCACATTCTCAGGGCAAACAGACTTTTAGAGGATGAACATATGTGTGGACTTAAGCAAAAGAAACACTCTAAACATTTTGAATATGAAAAAGAAAGCATTTTTTTCCAAGCATTTAAATAATTTTTGTAGCTTTGCCTGTACCCTGTCCAATTGTTATAAACTTTCTTCTTTTTTAAAAAAAGTAATAAAGCCAACAAGACCAAGCAAGGTTATTTGACTTATTAATGCCACTTAAACAAATAGTATCAATTTTTTGCTTCTCCTCAAAGAATTGCAGTTGTCCTGGCCCAATAACTTACTAGAACTTTGTATTTGGTACCTGTTACACTGCAATGCCATATAATTTTAGGGTTAGGGGTTTACCAGGATGCAACCCTCAATTCTGTAATGTTCCTGACTTTGATGTGTGTAACTAACTACACAGATGCAAATATCTCTAGAAGTTTTTCTTTGAACTGACCCTGCCTGTCAGATTTTTCTGCAGGATTTCCTTGTCACTATCGTTATCTATCATTCTGCCAGTAATTACCCATTTTTTGGCAGACGTACCATGTTTACTTCTACATCACTATGGAAACACTGAATTTTCTCAGCCCTAATATAGATTCCTGCAGAATCCTACTAGAAATACTCTCACAGAATGAAATGTTTCCTGTAAGTATTTTTTCTGATATCCAGTTTAATCTTTAATCTTTGTTTTTTAAATGATTTTCTGTGAAGCTATTCTTTTATTACAGTGTTATGTGGTACTTTTCAAAAGAATAAGCATATGGGTATTTATATGTCCATTTGAATACCCATTATGGTCTTTGTCAGAGTTTAAGCACCTGAGCGCAAAAGAGCTACTCATCCTGTTATTTAAGATAGTGGAATCACAAGCCAGCACCTTCCTTTCTATACCCTGGGAAATTCTTTTCTTTTCTGAAATACATTGTAAGTTTAAGACCTCATTTCTCTTTCTCTCAGTCATGATGGAGAACCAATCTTCTCAAACTGAGGTACTACTTTGGAGACTTTACAGTTGATGCACCAAACCTACCTCAGCTAAGGTACTTCTTTGGAGATGCTTCAGTTACACATCAAATGAACTTTGTGCTCCAAATAGATGCCCAGGGCTGATTCAGCAGCTCTCTTATGCCAAAAGAAGTCATCCTGACTTTTCATTCCACCACCCCTAGCTGGCTCCCGACCACGTGCTCCAGCTGTTTTCCATATGCAGGTTCTGACATTTGTGTGAACTCTTGATGAGTCAATTCCTTTAAAGCAGATGAAAATTAGCCCAGCAAAACAGTGAATAACTTAAAGAAGAGTTTTAAAATTGAACTAGCTCACCAGAGGGTCAGATAAACCCCACAGGCAACAGAAGGCTATGGGCTGAAATAGAAGAAGGTGGGAAAAACTACAAGAAGGACGTTGAGTTGCTGGAGGGTGTCCACAGAAGGGCTACGAGGCTGGTGAAGGGTCCAGAGAACAAGTCTTATGAGGAGCAGCTGAGGGTTGGGGCTTTTTAGTCTGGAGAAGAGGAGGCTGAGGGGAGGCCTTATTGCCCTCTACAACTGCCTGAAAGGAGGCTGTAGTGAGGCGGGGGTTGGTCTCTTCTCCCAAGTAACCAGCAATAGGACGAG
>Ga0181612_142907_pt1 | contig 12720 bp, 10 predicted proteins | sample HoacroProtozoa21_FD_119630 | JGI IMG/M metagenome (GOLD analysis project Ga0181612, IMG submission 119630) | Hoatzin crop microbial communities from Cojedes, Venezuel. Combined Assembly of Gp0051906, Gp0051904, Gp0051908 | reverse complement strand
GTAACATCAGAGGTAGGCACCACATAAAACTCCATCAAGAGGAAGTGCCAAGCATAACTGGCCTCCACATTTATGAAACATTCAGTTGTACAGGGCATTCTGCATTCATTAGCTTGTTGGGGCAAAAATGTGGCATATCACCTTGATATTCATAAACAACCTGATGTAAATGTTACAGAGCCTCAGCATCCAGTCTTGCATTTGCTGATGTTTCTCCATCATTTCATTTTGTCCACTACTTCTGTTCCACAAATTACAATTCCCACTCTCTAATTAGACTTCCAAGCTTCATAGTTAACTCAGGGCTTCAGGCAGCTCTGTTCCTGCTCAACAAAGTGGACCAATGGGGAAGAACAGATATCCAAAAGGACTGATAAGTACTGGGAGAGGAGCTCATGTACAATATTTATGATTTAAGGTATGGACAAGGGACGCAGATTTCAAGAGCGTGAGTCTAAACTGAATGTACACAACACCAAAAGGTTGCTGGTTTTACCTCCTTGCATTTAAACATTTCTAGAGATAAGCCTTGAAATTACATAGTCCAAGTTGGGTTTTTGTTGTCTAGGTCTCCTGCCCTTTGTTCTTACTCTGTGTGATGAGTTCAGTGGCAAAATAAATGTCATGTGATTTGTGAAATCGAATTTGGTATGTTGCATGCTGTACTTGCGTTGTTTTTATACTTGGTCAAAGTATAAACATCAATGGCAAAAATAGGACAGAGTGAATCAGAGTTTTGGGGACCTCTGTACATAGGATAATAAGTGCCAATTAACTCTTATTTAAGAATTAGGATGCCTTATTCCTAAAGAGGAATAGTGATTCTGCTTTGAATTGACATTCTATTTTTATTCAGATTAATCTGCTGTGATGGATAGTGGCAGGAAATTCATAGTAGCAGGCTATTTGGTTTGCTTAATTTTACCTGTTTTGAGTTTCCAGTCATCAAAGACTGGTTTATTCCTATGCAGTATTCTAAATTCTATGCAGATATCTTCCCCATGCTCTTGTTGGCTTTAACATCATTTGAAGTGGCCATTGAAATGCATGATTTAATATGCATTTTCCCATGATACTGTTACTTATGTAAATATCTAGCCAACAGAATAAGTTGGAAAATCTACAATCAAATATATATTTAAAAATGAGTTTTCAGTGATTGTTTGAGTGTTCAAGGCAAGTATGTGCATTTATTTATACTTATTCGATATGCATACAGTAATACTCAAGTTTACCAGTGTTTGCTGAAAGCAAACATGGAAGGCATGTGGCCACAGCCAAACTGACAGTCTCTGTAAAATGTTAATGAATATAGATTTTTTTCTAAATTCCTGTTCCAGTATGATATCAGCCTTCCAGTCACAAACTCGAACAGCTGGGTAAGTGCCCTCAGAGCCATCCAAGGAATAAACGCAAAAAACATTAAACAGGCCTTCTTGTCCATCTCTCTGAGGATCCTGGGTTGTGTTCTGCAATACACTCTATAGCACAAAGTCCAGAATAGTAAGAAGCTGCTTTCTCCTTAAAGAATATTCCACAAAAGAGCATCATCACAGTATAAAAGTTCCCACAGACAGGAATAATTTCCTGACAGAAAGCCTATGTTTTCTTTTCCTGTCTTCATCCTGTTACTCCCTCTCATCTCTTTAAACCTCTCTGTTTCTCTCTTGGTACTTGTTTGTTCCATAGACTTAAAGACATTTGCCATGTCTTGACCTTTCTCTCAGCCATCCCTCAGCAAACACAGCACTGGTGGTTGCTGGCACGGCTGCGACGGTGTGGTCATTCGTGAAAGAGGGAGGGCTACCAAACATCTGCCGCTCCAGTACTCCTCCAGCCTGGGGACAGATCCTCTTTCAGCTTCATCAGTCCCCTTCTCCCAGAAGTCATCCCCTTGGCTTTCAAAGGTCATCTCTTATCGCTTCTGTGATCGAAGACTGGCACAGTAGTATGCAGTGTCAGGCTGCCAAAAATAAATCAAATTGGCTTCCAGCCAGTGTCATCGGTTGGCTGGTTGCCATGGCATGCTTGGCTGCTACTACCATGAGGCGTGCCGACCGTGCTACTTTTGCGTGGTGATGTTCATCTTCCTTGAATTTTACTACAATGGCTGTATTGTGTTATCTGTGGATATCTTCCCTGGTGCAAATACAAGCAAAAGGCAAGGGCACCTTCATCTGAAGGCAGGACAAAAAAGACAGGAAGAGGGGGAAGGAATAGCTAACCAGATAAAGAGAAGTGCATGATTTTTAATGCTTAATATTTAATGTTTCTGGAGTGAGGGAGAGGCAGGGTGATTCTTTGTACCAGTCCCTAATTCCCCTGATGGCCCTCAGCTCTCCTTATTTAGTTCCACATATTCTACCTGCCTGTTGGTAACAGCTTAGTGAATGGCTTCAAACAACTGTCCTGTATCCAGTATTAGTTGATCTTGTGCCCTGGGCATGCCCAGTTGTACAGCAGGGCAATTTCTAGGCAATCCTCAATGTATCAAAAAGCATATGGAAAAAGTAGGTGGATTCCAACCTGGGTAAACCATGAGATGAGTCACTGGGCTTCATTCAGTGGCAATGGGTGACTGAGGTAAGAAGGACAATGTTTTAGTTCTCTTGTCTCCTTTTGATGGGTGACTTTCATGCCAAGAAGGTGTTCTCTTATCTGAGCATTCTTGCCGTGACTTACGTTTACAGGCTTTCTTGTTACGATCCAGCTTTTGCCTCTTTGGTGTTGGCATTATGCTTAGAGAGGCTCCCTGAGATGCCAGCCTATTCAACAGGATAAAATTCAAAAGTGGTAGGAGGGAATTTATACATTACATATGGATGAGGAAGTGAGACTTATTCTAACCTAGGTTGCATTGGCTTAAATCCAGAGAGTTGCCATCAAAGTCATTGGAAAGAGTCTACATTAGCGCAGCTTTGAAATAAGATCAGCATCCAGCACAGCAGACTATAGAAGAAGATGGGCTACTGGGTGCCTTAGGGGGAGGAGAGGAGGTGAATGTCACACAATGTTGGATTCTTTTTGTACTTTCCCAAGTTTTTGAGTCTTACCTCCAAATTTGGCTAGCTCTCACATCAAAGGCACTCTCAGATTGTCAGGTAAGAATACAACAAAGCCCAGATATGTGAAAGAGTAAATTGTGCCTGAGGAAACAAATGGATCTTCTTTTGTTGGGAAATGAAGAATGCTTTCTCTGGCTTCATGAAATAGCTTTACAATAGAGCAGTTTCACAGCTGAAATGAAAAATCAGACAGATGACAATTGCTTTGCATGTAAGCGGGCCAGCAGTTCCCCCAGGGCCCTGTATCCTGCAAGCAAGGAGCACTGGGAGGCACATCTTCACTTCCTCAGAGGGAGCAAGTCCCTATGGATCCTTTTTTATGGTTTAGAGTTGAATCAGTTCTTTGTTTTCAGTTCAATCATCATATTGATGGAAGGACAATACTTGCTGCATCTGGGGAGCACTGGCTATATAAAGATTTGGAAAGGGAGACTGTCTATTGTCATGTACTCGCTAGAAGGTACAGCCTGCACTACACAAGGGGATCGCAGTTGTATGACTGGAATTTTAGTCTTGGCCCATGGGTAGCTGGGGTGAGGCAGAACACCCTCACTGCCCTTGCTGTTTCGTGGGAGCTTATCTCTGCTGCTACACCTGGCAGCCGAGGAAAGCAATGAAAATACAGCAGTCTTCCCCTGACAGAAAAACTCTAAGCAGGCGTGCCAGCATTTTCTTGTCTGTAGTACTACTCCAGCAACAAAGTAGATATATAAATGCAATTTAGGTTACCTGCAAAGTGCTGAAAGGTGTCAAAGTGTGTGCCTAGTCCTCAGTTGCTCTGAAATTTTTAATCTTTGCGTTGTGTCTACATGGATAGAAGCATTACATATGTATTTCACAGCCTGCTTTGCACTGGTGCAAATAGCCATGTGAGGGGCAGGAGGAGGAAAGTGGAATGCCACAATTTTCCAGAGAACAGGAAGCCTACACACTACCTGCTACAGATGCAGGACTTCGTCCTCTGTTGCAGTGAAATACTGTCTCTGGTCCCATGTGTGCCTCAGGTCTGCTATTTTCTACTGAGATGCAGCTTTGCCTCATATAGGTCGGAACTGCACTAGAGGGCTAGAGGTGAAGCAGGACCTGACGTCTTTTAATGAAATTTTAAGTGTCACTAAGCATATTTACTGATAACAAGGCGTGGGCTGACTCTGGAAAATGCCTCTTGAGGAGAGCAGGTTAAACACTGTTTTGCACCAAGGAGGTACCAGATCTTTTGGAAACTCAGTAAGAAAGGCGTGGACACTCAAGGATGGTTAACTAGTTTATTTTAAGAAGGATGAAAATTGTAGGAAAGGTGACAGCAATCTTTCATCCCTTCTGATTTTGGGAACCACAGCTGTTGCAGTATCGGCCGAGCCCCTCCTCGTTGATCATGACAAGCTGCACAGAATTCCTGTTCACGGGGAAGTTGGCCAGCCTCACTCTTCTTCACATCTTTGTAGTATTCTTCCAACTGAACAAAGCTACCGGTCTTGAACCTGTACAATACGGAACTTTCTAGACGGTATACCAAGGCTTGCTGAGAGCATTATGCTCTTACACATCTCCATGGGAAGGAGCTCTTAAAAGCAGTACATCCAGGTGGTATTGTTTAAGGCAGTGCATACTAATGTCACGATATATTGTGTAGAGGTCGCTCACGATAACACACAGCTCTCCACAGCCAAGGCTGATGGTTAAATTCCACCTAGATTTTGCCTGAAATCAGTGTCTCTTTGTTACAATGTTTTCCACAGTGGTCCACTACAGCCACACTCAGACCATCTTCGGAAAATGCTCTGAAATCCCCACATGGGAGGAAGAATTTCTGCCATGAATGATAACCACATTTTCTTCTGAGAAGAACAGCAGACCAGTGGACAGAATAGACAGATGGACAATGAAATTTAAGTGGCAGCTATTTGCTGTAGCTGCCAGCAGTGCTCTGCACCACCACCAGTGTCATCTCTTTACACTAGGATCAAGTAGGCTGAACTTTTCAGATGAATTTAAGCTTGCAGAGTATCAGCTGGGATTTACAGCTCCAAGGAGCAGCACTTTAAAAGTAGCAGTACTGACTCTGTGGTACAGATGACTGCCATGTGCAGAGGAAAGGGATTGGGAAAGTTCACCAGGTCAGCACGCTCAGATTAGTTAGACATTCCTCGAGTGCTGTGTAATAGCTGCATTACTGCTGGATTATCAGTGGCAGTTCAGTGATCACTTCCAATCTCTTCAGCAGCTCCCTGCACTCTGGCAAGGTGATGTTGAGCTCTCAAGCATCCGTGCAAATAACTGTAGAGGAACATAGGAATTGCCAAGCCAGGTTAGACCTAACATCAATTTACTGCACTACTCTAGCAGTGGCTAGCACCAAATACTGCTGTGGGCAGATTTGGGATTAAGTATCTCTCTACCACTAGGACTTATCCCTGTCCTCTGCTGCCTAGGATTTGGTTTAATACTTAAAATGTGATGTATTATCACTTTTGATACCAATTAAAACTGTAGCTTTATATGGCATATATAAAAATGCACAATATCTCCTTGACTAAGTGTCAACAGCTTCCCCAACTCCTACCAGCTGTACAGTGGCTGGAAAGTTCACCAATGAATCGCCACCATTTCCTTAAATATCTTTTTGTACTTGTGTTATGTCACAGAAAGAGCAAAAGCTTCTAATAGCCCTACTTTATGCCATTGCTTATTGTCTATAGCATCATACAGTATGTGCATATGCACAGAGGGCATAGTACTATAGGCCTTGCCGTTCATCTCTTTCCTGAAGAAAACACAAGCAATGCTTTCAATTGCTTTTTATATGAAATGATTCCCATGCTTTTCAGCATCTTTGCTGCTTTTCCCTGCACTCCCTTTAAATCTGCAAATGTCCTTTATGAGATGGGGTGAGAAACACTGTACACGTTAGCCCAGAAAATGCTGTACTTTTATACACATGTTCCCACAAAGGTAATATTTCTTCTGTTTTGCTCCTCATCCCAGCCTTTATGCATACCAACATCTTTTCTTTTTGAAGACAGCTTCCCAATGAGTGCTGATTGCTGCGATGACATCTAGGTCCGTTGTGGACTTGGGAGTTCTCCTCTTTGTAAAGGAACTGCACAAATATTTTATTAATTCAGCCATATGATCATCTGTGAGACTGGGCAGTGGCTAAGAGAAACAAAGAAAATCTAGGCAGTGACAGGAGGCTTACAAGTCAAGCCACTGGCATCAGCTCTGTGGGATAGTTTCCACCTCGAGTTCTGGACCTCCAATAGACCTGTGAAAGCCCCAGCGTATGCAAGCTCAATTTGAACAGGTGTCTAGCCACAAGACTACATTCATGCTGCAAGTTTGACTCAGAGGAGGGCTTCCTCATTCCCTAGCTTTCTTCTCTGTTGGTGCTGAATATCTTTCAGGCAGAAAATTGAGGAGACACAACTACAATGTATGGGGGAAAACTGAATGATGGAGGGTGCTGTTATTGTGTGCTTAGCTGTTCTCTGAAGGGGAGTCTGGTCTGGTTTTGCAGGTTACTAGAACTGTGACTTTCTTCCTAGTTCTGTATTCCCTGCTAAAGTCTCCCTTTGCATATCCTTTAGCTCTCATGGCCTGTACCATATGAAAAACCTTGGCTTTATCATCACCAGATGTGAATGTGATCTGTGGAAATGTTTCTTTTTTCTTTCTGTATCCTTAGCTACATCACTGTCAGGATGGGACACTGGAACAGAGCTGAAAATCTCAGCTGAGATCCTGGCAGCCAGGAACCCATGTTGGACACCTGCCCTTTGCAGTCCTGCAGAGTAGTCAGGAAAAGAACTATGGAAACCTGGATAGGGCTCAGAGATGTAAAGGAAAATGCTCTTCTCCTAATGACAGGAAAAGTGAGACTCAAGGCTTCATGTAAAGAAGTCTTAGATAAAGGTCATAAGGTCCCAATTATCCAGTGCTCAAAGGACCGCACACTTCCCAGCTATACCCTGAGGCAATAGCTAAAGAGTCCTCTTTTCATTATGAAAGAATGCAGAAGGTGGAAGACACTACTCAACCTCTCCATCTTCCTTCAGCAAGACAGAGTAATTGGGAATGCTAGTAACGATAACCGGACATTACCTGTAACCTACAGAGCTTAATGAAGAAGAAAATCAGCCTGACATTTGGAAGAGCATCCCAATCCCAATGCTAAAGTGGTGCAGTGCTGCAGAACCATAGCTGACAATGCATTGCACATACAAGGAAAGGAATGGTAGCGCAGGAGCAAGAGCTGTGACCAGTCTGCAGGAGCATTCCCCAGTGCTGCTGACTTTGGCAGAACCATCTTGGCAGCTGTGAAAAATGTTTTAAAGACCTTTTCAGGATAACCATTTGAAGAGATGGAAGAGGGAATAAAGTAAAAGTAATTTTAAGTTGGGGTGGTGGAAAGTACTTTCAAAAACCCCTTTGCTGTTCTTAAAGGCTTTGGGCACCCATTGATTTGGAAATGACACAAGCCTTTAAGAGGGACGTGTGAATGCAAGCTCATGTGGACTAAGTCTATGCCTAGTTTTTAGATGAGTATAGGAGTCCATCCTCTTACTAGATGTGGGCTTCCAGCTTAGACACCCTGTGTTACCTGTCCCAAAATTTCTCTTCCAAGCTCCCCTTCTTCCTCCCTCCTTCCTTCCATCTCTTACAGCCTGTTCGGACGCAATATTTACCAGCTGTGGCTGCAGCTACAGGGCTGAAATCTACACCTCACTAACTTATGTAAGGCTAGGATTTCACCCATGATTTCAGCATCAGTGTCATAAGCAATTCAGAGTAATCTTCAGTCATCAGTGCTGAAAGAAGGGATATGCTACCGGATACCAAGCCCTGGGCTGGAGCCTCCCTGCCGCACTTGAGAAAGATGTGCAAGTTGAAGGAGTCTGTGGTCTTAATCTTTGATCTGCTCACAAATAGTCTGTTTGTTTCTTCCCCTGGGAGGGACTCAGTGCAATATTGTAATATTGGTCTTCTGCTTTCCCTTGTGGTCAGAAGGGGCGGAAATCCCCCGCATTCACAGGGTCTGATCAGAGCTGCTGTGAGGTTATCTTCAGTAGGGCTGCTACAATTTATACAAGCAGCAATTTATCTGCATTCATAGTCGGTTATTCAACTGGTACACCAGGGATCCAGACGGTGAAAGCATGGCAAAAGGAAGTAACTTCTTTACTGCCAAACAGCGAGCAGGCATGACTGTCACCTAGATCTCCTAACCCTGTACCACACCTGCTCAGTCCTGCGCCTGTCCCACAGTACAGCTCCTGCTATTTGGCATGGGCGCTTGGGGTGATGCAGGTTTGCAAGTCAGTGGGACCAGTGGGTGTCTGAGAGATCCTTCAGCAGTGCAACAGTTTTGGCACATTCCTTTGAGCTTATCTCTGGGAATGAAGGTACTCTTGTCATAAACCTATCCCAGCACTACCACCAAGCCCCCATTGGGAGACTTAGTGTGGCCAAACACGGTGCCAGGCACAGAGACTGAACTTGACCTCTTGTCCATGACACAACCTCTCCCAAAAACACCTGGGGCCCAGCAGGAAGGCAGGGGGAAAAATACACAGCACTGCTGCTGAGCAGCACCGCTTCTCTAGATGAACAGCAGACTTTGGTCTCAAGAGATACTAACGCAGCATTGTTCACTGCACTCAATAAAGAGACACAAAATGAGAAAGAAAACATTTCTTTGTGCCTCAAGCTAGAAACCTTCTTCATGGCTGAAGCCAAATGACTATGAGAAAGATGGATGGAGTCACTGATTTTTACATCAGGGAACAAGGAGAAAATTCCAGCTATTCCTAACTGATGTAGCATGCAAGTACTTCTCGTCCTCATTTCTAGCAAAACACATACATGTGTTTCTACCAAACAGAGGAGTCAAGCCTAGCTGCAGTTTGAACTGCCTCCATGCAGGGCCGTTGAGTCCTGCCAGGCTGGAATTTTTCTATGAAACTCTTTTTTTTCATTAAAGAACCCTTTAATTTGTCAAAACCAAGCATAATGTACCAGTACCAGGAATGATGGGGTTTTTAGATTAAAGTAGTAAGAGAAACCTTTGCCTGCTTTTAGAGTAGCTAGGACATGAGGGTGAGGTACTCCCTGAAGGGATGAGAAGACTAGGTGGGCCCATGCCTCACTGCAGGAAGCTGAAATCCAGTGAGCTTTGCAAGCAAGCCATCGGGCTGCTGGACGAAGTTCCCCAGGATCCCTCCTGCTGTTCCACTTTGTATAAATTATTTATTATTTGCTGGAGCCAGGATGTGGAATTTGGTCTCCCCCATTCCAGATGAGTGCCCTCACCACCGGTCTACAAAGCCAATGTTTTCCTCTGGCCCAATGCATATTTAATGATTTATGGAAGTGGAACAGCTCCAGGAGGAGAGGAAGAGACATGTGTTCATTCACGTGGATATCTCACGACACCGCTCTGTGACCAGCAGGCGAGACCCGAGCCAAGGACCTTTACAGCAAATAAAATCAGCCAGAGGACAAGGGGAGACAACATGAGCATGAAATGGTGGAGTGCCATTTCCTATGCCTCAGTGCAATTTCAGAGCAGCTCCGGCCTGATGGGTTCATGCCTCAGATAAGGCTCTCTTCTGTGACAGCCATTGTCCAAATGACGGTGTCCAAGCCAAAAGTATAGGCTGCTCCAGCTTGGCCAAAACCTTAGAAACTCTGCAAGTGGGAACTGTGGTAACTCACAACTTCTGTGGACCTGTGCAGAGCTGGGCTTCGTAGCAGACTTTGGCTACGCATGAGGTAATGGAGGAGGGGCTACTGCTTGGCCCCACAGCCAGGGCAGGGCCACCTTGGGCTGGCAGTGCTAGAAAGGGGACAGCCGCAGCAGTGCTGAAATGTCCTTCGATGAGAAAGAGAGAAGCCTTCTCATTGTAGGCTAGCTCAGGAAAGGACTGTCTTAGCATCCCGTAAGGGTACTTTTTTCCACCGTAGTGGACAGTACTGAGGAGCTTTGACTTTGCCATTGGCAACCCGGGCATACCTGCTGCTCCAGGGTGTTAGGTGATGCAGCCTGGCCTCATGCTGCCACGGCATGGCTGGCTGTGCGCAGGGCATGGGGGTGCCTCGCTGCGCCCCTATGAGGTCTCCCCAGCATTTGCAGCTGCCCCGCTGGGTGCCTTCGTGTCAAGGCCGTTACCCCCCCGATTGAACTGGTATTGTGAAAAGCCAATTGAACCAAGATGGCTACTCTGGAACAGCCACACCAGTTTGCTTGGCGCGGTGCTCAGAAAGTTCAGAGGCTGGAAAGTCCCTCCTGAACTGGGAGAAGGTTGGGTTTTAAAAAAAAAAAAAAAAAAAAAATCCTAGATTTGAATTAAAATCAGAATTATGGATGCTAGCTACTGCTGCCTTCACAAGAAACACTGCCTCTGGCAAAAAGAGCACTTGTGAAAGTTTTTCCAGGCAGCTCCCTCCTTCCTTCCCACTGTGCAGCTCAGCTCTCTGCAGATGGCCAGCACCAGGCGCAGGGCTGCCCTGCACCTTCCTCCCCCCCAGGGCTGAGCACTTACTGGGCAAGCATCACCACGCCTTTGGCCACAGAGATTTCTTGGGGTGCCAGAGGTGACAATGCAGTCCGACCTCCCACCTTAAGCCAAGCTGTGGCTTTTCGCCTCCCAACCCTTAGGCTTTCTCACGGGCACCGAAGGGATAAGGCGACAGACCAAGGAGGATCTGGCCCTTGCAGTGTGAGCTGGGGAAAATGTCCAGCTGCCCACCCGGTTTTGCAGGACGGGTGCTGTAACACCTCCTCTTTCCATCCCTGGAGGGCTGTGATTAAGCAGTCCCAGACAGGGGAGTTTGGGCAGAGGGGAGGGTTGCTCTGCACCAGCAATTCTACTCCATGTTGTCTCGAAGTGGGGATTTCCCCATAAGTGCTCGTAGTCCAGCATGCCTCTTCCTATGTCTGGGCTGTCATAAGGTGTGTTGAAATTGAAAGCAAAGGCTCCCAGGAGCTTCAGTGGGTATCTCATTGAGCCTGAGCTGCCTCCTGGAGAGCAGTGGCTGTGTTTCAGTGCCCATTCTGCACGAAACACGTTGGGATCCTACGTGTGTGCACACCAGCTGTGCGTATGGGAAATATTAGTAGTATCTTTGATGCAAGGAGCGGGTGTTGTTGATGTTGCGACTGCTGGGAATGGTTATCAACAAGATGGCTGTGGAAGGCCTGACAACAGGCACTTAATTCATTTTAGCATCCAATTTGCAGAGCCTTGGTGTATGATGATGGACAGAAACAAACTAATGATCTCTAAATGAAATTTCTCCTTCATTTAAACACAAAATGGGAGAATGGCAAAGGGAAGAAAAAGAGACATTTTATATCCTCTCCTTGATTGTAATTCCCTGCCTTCAGCTAGATCAATATCATTTCTGCTGGAGATGGAGGCTGCCTCCGGTTTCCATGGCAATCTGGTTGTTGGAGGCTTGCAGGCTCCATGAATCCCCAATTTATCAGCCTTCTCGGCTTTAATAATGGAGACCAGCAGTCAGGCAGCTTATGAATGGCACATGTCTTTTGGGCTGGGGGAAGGGAGGCGGGAGCGTGGTTTGTAGTAAGGGCTGCAGCAATTTGTTTTCCTGCCACCGACAGCTGACGGGGGAGGAGTACCAGGGGAGGAGCGGTGCATTAATTCTGGATGCACTGAAGGAATTTCTAGACCTTTTTGCTGCATTATAGAAGATTTCCTCCTCTGGCCTCTTTTCCCTGGCCAACTCCAGCCTCACAGCCGGTCCTGTGTGATGAGGTGGGAGCTGTAGCTGGAGAACCCAAAGGCTCCAGCACTCTGCGTGTTTCCTTCCTCTCCTTAACCCTCTTTATTTCAGGATCAGCAGTGCGTGAATGCCAGCAGTCTGCCATGCTTTTGGGCTGATTTTTGTCCCCCTGCTGATCCTACCACAATTGCCAGGCTGATCAGCAGGGCTGTAAGATGGGCAGACCTCTGAGGATCTGATCTGTCTGTCAAACTTCTGTCACTTGCTGTGCTATTCTCAGTGCATCTGCCAGGCCTCTCCAAACCCAAACCTCCATCCCCAAAGTGCCATAAGCTTCACTCCCTGAACTAATTGCTTTGCTAGAAATGTTCTGGCTGTACAGGAATCACTATCAGTCATTTCAGCAAAGCTGCATTTTGCTCACTTGGCCATGATCTACTCAGGGTATTTCTGTTTCTTCTTATATTTTTTCTGATTTCTCCCCTATGATGTCACAGGGCAGCCACCCTAGAGAGGTTAAAGAATAAATCGATACATCTTATCAGGACCTTGTCCTTCTGTCCCCTCACAGGCCCTCTGTTTCTAAACCATCCTCCAGAACTTAACACAGCAAAGGGGAAAAAAAGGGTGACACAAAAGTATACTGTCGCATGAGATGGGGACATCCTGTTTTCCAACATGTGTGCCAAGAGCAGCTGCCAACTGCTATATTCAACAGCTGGAAGCAAGTAAAAACCTCTACATTCAAGCTGTTCGAGTCACAAGGTATTTAAGGAATTAAAAAGAGTAGCCTTTCTGGTCTGCAGGACCTATGTGAAATCAACAGGGGCAGGCGAGGAGAAGAGTAAAGGACAGCTTCAGGGTTATTTCTGCTTAGGTATTCCTCAGGTGAAGTAATGAATGCATTTCT
>Ga0181612_139427_pt1 | contig 12720 bp, 10 predicted proteins | sample HoacroProtozoa21_FD_119630 | JGI IMG/M metagenome (GOLD analysis project Ga0181612, IMG submission 119630) | Hoatzin crop microbial communities from Cojedes, Venezuel. Combined Assembly of Gp0051906, Gp0051904, Gp0051908 | reverse complement strand
GCTGCGGGCAGGAAGGAACTCGGCAGACCACGAGTGATAACATGAAGCCAACATGGTGAGGAAGCTGGTGGGGCTGGGGACCCTTCCCGTGTCCCACCGTGCTGCCAGCCCTGCGGAGGAGCGGGTGTGGGCACGCTGTGGCGATGCTGGCTGCCCCAACCGTTAACGGAAGATGCCTGACCGTCCCTGGAGGCAGGTGTGCTCATGGGGCTGCAGGCCTGGACCATAACCAGCAGCCTTCCCTGGGGTTTCCAAGTAGGATTTGGATTAGGAGAGGTGGTATGGACTCCTGCTCAGTTTTCAGCTGCCCTGAATTTAAACTGGTGCAAGGCTCAGTGTCCCTCCATCTTAAAGCTCTGAATCATCAAGGTCCCCATTTTTCTTTCCAGCAGTATGCTTTAGTTTGTACTGCCTTTCTCGTTTCAGGCTGTCTTGCTGTGTTTCTGCCCTGTCTTGCTTTTCCTTCCTTCAGGTTTGCCTGGCTTAACTTGGTATTCAGAGCTTCCAAAACTCAATCCCAAGATTGGCTTTTGCTAACGAAGCATTGAATGGTGCCAGAACGGTGTGTGCTTGGGTCTCTGTTCATTCTTAATGTAACAACTCTATGGTTGGTAGGCCTATTTGTGTAAACTTAGTTGGTAGCTCATCTCACAAAATAATATGCTGTAACATCTTGTGTGACTCCCTCTGCACTGAACTGTCAGGTGCTGCTGACATACTGATGTATATGTGCATGGTCAGATTTTTGATGGAGAAAATACTGTATTCTTATATATCACTGAATGAACACTTCGATTTCCTTTTTACAGAAATTCTGTCAGGAGCTTGGAGTTGTTTTAGATTTAGATGTATTGGTTATTAGATGTTGTCACCGTAGCCCTGGATAGGTCTATTAGGGACATCCTAGTCCTGTGTAACAATTCCTTGTTATTGAAATTGAGAAATCTTTTTCTGTGGCTGGGTTAGTTTAGCACTGGCCTAAGGTAAGTGCTTTGTTTTGGAGCTGGAAGGAAAGTGGTACATGGCAAAAAGATTGTGTGAACTCTGTATATAGCAAGACAACATTGGATCGATGTTTCAACTGCATGAAACTCTTGTCAATTTTTTGAATTGTCCTAATGCTAATTTTTCGTCTGATAGCATTAGAGAGTATTTCGCACCCTCCCTGGCTTTTTCAGGAAAACTGTTCCCAGGTGCCTGGATGAACAGCCTATGCCATCCTCCTTAGAGCCTGTTAGGCAGATCTGAAGTGTCTTTTTGTTTCCTGTCTAATAAGGACTTTTGGGATAGCAGAGGACGTGATCCGTGGCTGCTTGAGGAGGAAGTTGATGTATGCGAGGTCGTGAATCCCTGATGACCACAGGGGTGGGAACAGTAGGATGTGCTGGTGGGGCCCTCTTCCGAACAGTGTGTGTGCCTTTCCTGGGTTAGTTTCTACTCTGGTTATCTAGTACGCACCTTTGTGGCAGTTTTGCATGTTTCTTACATAGAATAAGAGCAAGTGAGCACACTTCACTGTTGAGATGAGAGGGGGGACAGTTTCTAGGATCCGCTTCCAGTCACCTGGAGTTTTCGTTGTGTCACCTCCTGTGTGCAGCTTCGCAGTCAGTTTAAGCTCGTGTAAGTACGGACTGCAACCAGTTCTCACCCTGTCACTGGTGCCAGCTGGGGTGTTTGTGCAGGTGGGAATCAGAGTTCCTGGACTTAGGAACTGACCAAACTGAAGGCAAGCTGACTTTTTTTTTTTTCTCTATGCTCGGTTTTGTGGATGCTTAAATGATTTTGCTGTGCAAGGGCAATGGTGGGAACGTGGGGCCGGTGCTGGAGGGGAGTCTTATTCTTGTTCAGGATAACCTGCACTGTGACTGTGAAACAGTGCAACAATGTGGTTTTATATATTATATGAAAATACAATTCTAAAATACATACTAATATTTACATATATTTAAAAATTAAATGGGACAGTAGAGTCCATGCTTCTTTCATGCTACTTTTGTGAATAGTATCATGTGCTTCATCATCAGGATGACAGTATTTGGCACATCCTTCTTATAATAGTGTTCTAGAAAGCAAAATCAGATGCTTTGGGATCCCCTCTCATGGCAGATTGTGTAAGTCCACTGGCTTGCAAGTTATTCTGTATTGCATTGCACGTAGTGAGAAGTCAAGGTTAGAATAGCAAGCGCTCAGAGGTCGAAAAACTCCCGGGCTGCAGTAATACCTACACTCTTAATCAGCTAATTAGCCTTCTGAACAGGCATTATGATTTCGTCTTAATCATACAGTTGCATGCTATTCTCATGCTGTCTGAGCTGTCTAGTTTCTTCTCTCCTTCCCTCCCCCACATAAGGAGCTTGTTCATTTTGGGCAAGATTATCAAACTCTGAAAACGTGACCTTGCTGAGCTTGTCTGGGGCGAGGTGGCGAGCCCTGTACAAGCTTGGAACTGTCTGTTCTTTGGCCACCTGCTTACAAGACGTGGTCTCTTTGGTTCAGTGGATGACCGCATGTTTGTAAAAAGGTTTCATTGTTGGTCTTTTTAGATTTCAGTTTTTAGCTGATTGTGTCTAAAGGCTGTGGTGGATCTGGTGAGTTCTGACTGGCACACTGGGGTGTGGGGTGGCACTGTCTTGTGGTTTCCTTTGGAATAAAAAATGTAGGTGGTAAGTTTGAAGTTGAAATCCACAGCCTTGTGCTCTAGAGGAGGTGTGTTTCTTCCATCTGTGGTTGAAATGCAGATATTGAAGCCATAGAAGATCTGATAGAGGCCTTGTTTGGCCCAGGCACTTGCTGCCATCAGATTCCCCCAGTCTGCCCACCAGGAATTAGCTTGTAACGTGTTCAGACATGTGCATCACAGTTGGATATTGATGCTGGGATTTATAGTCTCGGAAGTTAGTATTGACAGAAGACTGCAGCCTGGTTTGTTTACTCTTGGATTTGACAGTGTCACACCATCGGTCTTGGTGCTGGGCAGGGTTTAGATTTGAACTTCGCTTGCGGAGTTTGTAGAGCCGTGGCTCTGTGTTTGCTTGTTTATGTAATGTGACTTGCCTGGGAACAACTGCTTTTATTTCTGACTTCTCAGTGTTTGAGGAGGAATGTAGCAAAAATAAGCCTAGTAAATACAAGGAGTCCCTAATGAGCTGTGAAATGGGTAAGCTAGAGAAAAGGAGCGAAAGAAAAGAAAAAAATAGGACAGAAACCTCTTCAAGAATCATGTGAAGTATTTGTGTTGCTTGCTGTAAACTGCAGGAACCCTTTAGATGTACGGAGGAGCAGTTTCCCTGTTTTATATTCCTGATGTGATGGGAATGCAGAGCAGGACGCTGTCGAGTGCTTAGTCTCAGGTTTGTTGCTGCTGTCATGGGGTGGTGGGGGAGGAAGAGGAAGTGTTTGTGCATGGCTGTTTAGTTTCTGTGCCTGTATGCAGTGCTTGTGCTGTTGTGATGTGGCAGCAGCTGTTATTTTTGGCTTTCCCAGCGTGCTGTTCGGGTAGATGTACTTTCTAATAGATGCAGTTCTCTTAATCGGTGTGTTGGGGTGCCTGTGCTTCCTATGTAGTCCCCATTGGTGCGAACTGCTCTGCAGATGGTACTAAGGTGCAAGTCATTTGCCTTCATATAGTTCTGTAGGCTTGTCTGTGTGCATTTTGGATGGCATTAACTGTGTGCAAAAGACAAGCTGCTTTAAGCTTTGTTTTATTTTGCATAACCCCTGTCAATGTGTGGTCAGTTTCACTCATAACAAATGACTTTCATCCCCTTCTCTGGGAGTAAAGGAATAAGCTTTGCTACTATAGGGTGCCTGTATGCTGTCTGTATAATGAGATCCACAGTAGTTAACATCTGTGCAATTGTTTCTGTTCAAAAATAACATGGGCGTAGCTGCCATAATTATATTAGTAGAAGATCAGTGTCAACCGAATCTGATAAAAGCAGTAAAAAAAGTTACAAGATGTAATGTGCCTATGCTGGGAGGATCTTACTACACGTGGTTGAGAGCTCTGATAGATAAGCTGTTTCTGATTGAGCTTTTGTAGTTAGAAAGGTTATCTCCTCCACCAGCTGTCCTGCTGCTTTGCCAAGCGCTGCCTCCCTTGTATTAGGGCCTATAGCAGCGCCTGCTCAGCTGGCACAGTTCAATATACTGCACTTCAGACTTTCTGCATTAATACCCATCAGTGTCTTGTGAACCAGGCCAGATGAAGACCAGGCATGCATCCTGTTTTGTTCCACACACTGACCGGTAATCTTCAGCTGAGGGACGGAGGGTGCAGATGGGGGCAGTGGTCCCCTCGGCCCCAGTGCCGTGTTTGGTAGAGAGCATCTGTCGGAGTCCAGAGGAGTGAGTCAGAGCATTTGCATCCTGAAAGGAGCTCGCTGTGAATTCTGGTCCCAACCTCAAGGGAAAGCCTCCTCTCAAACCTTCTGAATTATTGAGGAAATAAGAGATCTAAATAAAAGCTAATTTAACAGTTACTAACTCGTTTCCATACAACATCTTCCAGGCTGACTTGCTTCTGGCGTCCTGCTCCCTCTTGATTGTGAGAGGTTGGCTCCATATGCCAGTGACTACTCAACAGAGAGAGCTTGGGTGACATCTCTAAGGTAACTTTTCTCTTTTGCCCAGAATAACGTATGCAGCCACCTTATATATCGTGCAAGAGCTTGCTTGCTTTTTACCTCTCACTTTGTAATTTTACCCTTCAAGTGAGTATATGTAGATATGGTTCGTGGGAGGTATGCTCTCATCTTTGGAGGATACTACAGGAGTGCCCAGGTGAGTGCATTAGAACAGAGTGAAAAGCTCAGTCCTGTTTTATATTTGTTAGCTTTTAATCATATAGGTGTTGGGTTTTTTGTAATAAGAACTAAGCTTCCAAGATCTGGAGGCTAACTCTTATGCTCTAGCAATACTGGCCATTTAGGTGGCTGAACTGCAGCTGAATTATGTTATGATGATTTCAGAACTCTATCATCTGGTTTTGATTTTTTTCTTTCTATTCTGAGGGTAGTTTGCTGAAAGATGATAGGCTGACTTGACAGTCTTCCAGGCTGAAAGGGATTACTTTGTGCTGTTCTAAATTTGGAGGAAAGTCTAGCAGACCCGCTTTCCCCCAGTTCTTTATCAACAAAGATATGACCCAGTAGTAGTACCTGTGGCGTAAGCATTTGTTTGCCAGCAGACTAGAATGACCTCATTTTCTTGAGAGACCTCATGTTTAAGTAGTGGCTGTGCCGCACAGTTCACTTTTCTGGTGGGGAGGCCCCTGATCTGTGTGACTGACTGGTGGTTTTTGCTAGTCTGAAGTGGAGCAGGTAATGACCGGAGATGCTGAGCTCCACAGCTGCCTTCCTCGGATGGGGAGAGGAGAGATGCGGTGCCTTCTCTGCAGGGCATGCTCCTGTGTCTTTGTTACAGCTGACTGAAGTGTGGGTCTAAAGGTGAACTGTTGTATAGCTTGTATATTCTGCTATGACGCTACTTTTTCTTTTTTTCACCCTGTAGTTCTATGCTGAGCTGCATGTTCCCTGGTTTTTAAACTGCTAGAGTGGGTTTACGCAAAATACCGCGTAATCTTTAATTGGGATTAGCATTGTGCACTATTGGTATCAAAATATCGTCAGGCGTTTCAAAAAGTGAGTTTAGAAATCTTAGAGAGGCACGAGAAGATAGGGCCGGCTGTTTGTTCTGTGTCCTTTGACAGTACTGTCTAAGCAGCTTAAACACGTGTGGGGAGGCAGTCGTGATCTCATTACAGCTAACTATAGGCGATAAGCAGCTTCGAGCACCAAAATCAGTGCACCAGTGAATGCGGATGTCAGTTATTTAAAGCAGAAAGGATTTGGGAGAGAACCCTGGGGGGCTACGTAGTCCTGTGTCTTAGTGGCTGAATCAAACCAAAGAGTAACTTGAATGAAAATGTTGGAGCTGCTGCAGAAGATGAGGTATTGTGCTCGTGGTTTGAGTACTGTTGTGGACTGTAAGTAAAACTGGTGAAGTCCTGGAGCTTTGGAAGGCCCTCCCAACACTTGCTGCCTAGTGGAAGGTGTGTTGCACGCTTCCAAACTGTGGTCTGTGTGTAAAGCTACGTGGCAAATCTGAGGAAGGTACGCCTGTCGGATTCATCGGGGTTGGCTCTCATCCCACAAATGTAGGAGGGGAAAAAAGGCCTTTTAACTTCAGTCTTTTGAGTCTGTCACAAAAAAGATTGTTAAAGCAGTCTGAGGCTCAGTTGGTGTTGAAACACTACGTATCTAGTTAGTTTCTTAAACACCCCCACACCTCCCACAATAAAACCCACATTAGGTTGATCTTGAATATGCAGAGTTTGCTTGGATAAAGTGTGACCATATACAAAATTATTATGGATACTCTTCCTTTTGCAAATATTGGAATGGTTTGCTTTATTTCCAGTTTGGACCAGATACTGTAAGTGTTTTTCCTTATGCTGTGCAAGTGGCGTTTTCTTTGGTTAGGTACAAATCTTCTTTATGTAATTGAGGTGTTAAATATTTCGCAGTTCTTACCACAAGTGTTGACCTGAATACAGTTATTGAAGTTTGAAGGTAAGCTAAATCTGAACCAGTAAGTGTTATCAGGCACATTTTATGCATCTTTTATTTTTACAGAACTGAGAGAAAACCTCTAACTCCATTAGTCAGACTGAATAGGTATCCCTGATTTGCACCATGCACAATCTGAATCGTTTTCGCTCTTTCTTCTTCAGGTGCTGTGCGCGCTGGTATTATTTTTCCTTTAATAGCAGCACTTGGGGTTTCTGTTTTTCCCCTTGATTATTCTTAGCTTCATTTAAGTATGATCACAGGTATTTCTGTTCCTGTGGTCTGCTCATTAGTCACGTAGCGTCCTTAGGACTGACACTTCCATATTTTAGTAGTTGAAAATACAGGACAACTATTGACAACTTGATTCATCTAATAACAAAATCCTGTCATGTTAAAAATGAAATTGTAAATGCAGCTCGACTCAAATATTCTTAGTTAAAGTAGTTAAGGGTGTTGTATCGTTCAACCAGGCAAAAGTAAACCAAGCTCTTTATTCAATGCAGTTGAAATATCTTCCTAAAACCTGGCAGCTAAAGGTTAGAAGTTAGATTGTGAAGTTGTTTCCAGACTTTGTGTTTTTTTGTACTTTGTTCTATTGTGGCATGACAGCCAGAAAAAAATTCAAAACTTTTAAAAAATCCTGATAAGGTCAGCATCTTGCGCTAGTGAGCTTGGCAGGTTGAGTCTTCTGTGAGTGTGAAGCAGTTTGTATTGTTTGAGGTTTGCTATCATTTGCAGTTTTCTTATGATCTTCTAAGAAGAGAACTGCGTGTTATTTTCTACCCGTAGTGTTTGTTTGTGTCTTTCAGTCTGAGAGGGTATGCCTCTAGCACCTTTTATCACACTGTGTTGAACTGCAGAAGAAAATTAAGGAGTAAATTTGCTTTCCATATCTATATATGGCCCATGATGTATTTATAAGCTAGATGGCCGTGAGAATACATCCGACTGGGCAGACTGATGTTTTGTAGAAGCTGCAACAGGGTGTTCCAGTATCTTCAGAGGAATTTAAGGTGTGAAAAATCGAAGTACCTTTTATACACTTGAGACAGACCTGCTATTAAAAGCAGACTTGCCACAGTCTTGAGTGTCTTCCGAATGAATGTGTGCTATGCTTTTTCAGCATATGGGGCAGTAGTTATTTATTTTTATATCTAGATATGCGAGTGTTGCACTTTGTCAAATTGACTTGTGTCTATTTATTAATAGATCAGGTTTAACAAATTATTTTCTTTTTGCTTTGGTTTTACAGCTCTGTTACTTAGGCAGTGGCCTCAGTTGTTGCATGTGGCACTCTAGAAAGCTGGTTGGAAAGAGCTTTGAGCTCTACTTCAGCAGTTTAACATTTAGATAAGATACTGGAAATTTGTGACCTGTAGAGTGTTTACAAGAACTTGTTTGCAACTGCTGCAGTGAATAGGAAGTTAAATACAGACTTCATTTGAAAAGGAGAAGTTTCTTGTTTCATACCTTCAGAACAGAATGGGCTGGTCTGGTAGAGTATTCTAAGAGTCCTGCTTTCCAGTGTCGGTAGATGAGGAGAGTAATAATGCAGATTTGGAGTATTAAAGGACCCTTTCCTTTGGAAAGCGCTTAACAAATACAGTAGGGTGTACTGTGTTCTGGGCCTACTGTTTTGGTATCTTGGAGCTCCCTTCTCCTTGGGTATTTCTGTTTGCAAAGCCGCAGTTGCATTGGGTCCCTTGGAAGTGCGAGACTTGCCAGAAGAAGGCACCAAAGAATGGTAGTGCTGGCTCCTGGTCTGGTAAAAAGATCTTGCAGACATTTTTACATGCCAAGTTTTGGTTTTTGCCCTTCGAAACACATAGCATCTTGCCAAGCTCCAAGCTGTCACTGGCTGTCCAATTCATGTATCTTCTGAGAAGATAGCCTCAGGTTCAGGTTGCCTTTCATCTTCACTCAGGTGGATGGGGGTGTCTCTGTCAATCCTTTGTCCTTTACCTCCCAGAGCATACTGCAAGCCACAAAACAACGCCTGAGGTATTTTAACAGCTTGAAGATTTTCAGTATGAGTGATTGAGAGTCTTGCAGATTATGCTGATCCCCAGAAGAGTAACAGGATAACAAAAGGCCCAGATCAAAATCCCTGCCGTGACCCTGAGTTGTGTGTTGTGTGTGTTTTGCCGTACTGGATTTTTTAATGTCACAAGGCATGTGAGAATTTCATTGTATGAAATTCTCTTTAGAGTTGTAGATAGTTTCAGACAAAATCTGCTACCTTAGCTTAAAGGGCCATCAGACACTACATAATTTAAGTAAAATATATGATATAGTATGTACTAGCTTTAGTGCACTGTCTATCTAAAGTAGGTTTGTTATGACAGAAACTTTATTTCCTATTCAAAACCAAAATGCTGCACTTCATCCCTGTATTTCCATGCCATTGTTTACTTTCTTGCAGCACCTGCACCAAGTTTTTTTTCCCAACATGGAGCCCAGAGTTTTCTCTTTCCTTCTCCTCTCTATGGGGTGTTGGTTGGTTGTTCTTTTTTTTTTTTTTTTGTGGCTTGACTGTACAGAGAATGTACTGTTTATGAGAATGTACCTTCGTTTGGTACTTTCTCATGGAAGAAATCACAATGACGAAGTGTCAAGTTGGGAAGGTATAGCTCATGTTTTCTTGCCTGTGACCCTTAAGGGTCATCTGCTTAGGAAAATTAAACTGATACAAAGTAGAGGGCATGGATTTGCAACATGGTTATGTGTCTTTAATTCTCTGTGGACATGCTTATAAGGTCATTTCTGCTACAAATGCTTGGGACAGCTGCATTAATCAGCATGTTCATCCTTGCCTAGGGCAGCTCTGCCAGTGGAATCCCTTAATGTAGATACAGTTACGGTGGTAAAACCACACTTTTAAAATAAAGCTTGTTTTGCTGGGGGTAGTGAGAAGGAAGACAGCAATGTGGTTGCTCTTTTTGTCATTGTGACTAACACGTGAGCCGTCAGCACTTTTTCCAGGGAAATAAGGATTAGGTAGAAAGGTAGGGCCCCAAAATATGTCTTTTCCAGCTGAATTATTTTTTTCATCAGCAGTGTAAAAATAGAAGGGATTGCAGCAGGAGAAAAGGGCATCCTCTGCTGGTTGTGCTAATAGAAGATTCTACCTTTCACTCCAAACCTTGCTATATTTATTCCAGAATGGGTGTCCACTCAGCATCACAGGGCAAACTGCAGTTCCCTTTTCTGATACAGTAAATTAAGCTGTGTCGTGAGCATTGATATAATCTGGAGTCCTGTACATCTGAGTGCCTTGGATTTCCTCTGTGCCTCTGACCTTATTAAGATGCTTCAGAAAGCTCCAAATTTTGTTGAATATCAGCGTCTCAGTACTATATTAGCAGAAGAAACCACTAGATAACAGCTGCTCCTTGTGCTTTTGGCAGAAGAATTTGTTTACCAGGGTGAATTTGTTTGGATAATCTTGCTTTTATGCTCTTAAGTCTTTCTGTGGAACTGATGTACTCCTAGGCTGTCCTTTTCTGTTTCTGCCGTTTGAGCAGAAAAGTTGCTAAAGGGTTTGGTTCTTCAGCCAAGCACAGCACCACATTCATTTGAAAGAGATGTCCTAATTTAAGTCTGTATTAACAAACTCAATTCAAATGTTGGTGGACTAGGACACAGTTTCTTAAAAGCTTGAGAATTTAATTATCAGGTAAGACTAAGCTGAACTGGAGTGCAGGGGGATCATGGGAAATAAAATGATCACCAACCAAACTGCAGTCTTTTCAAAACTGTACAGATAGTCTGCTTGACTATCCTGCGGTTCCTTTCTGAAATTATGTTTTTCTGATGGTTGAAGTACACCAAGACTGATTGGTTTGATCAAGATCATTGAAATATTCAGTGGAAGCACCAAAACCAGTAGCCTGTTCGTAGTTCTTTTCTTTCTGTTTGGATGACCTCAGGTAGATTATGATTATCTGAAGAATCTCTGAACCAAATCAGCTGAGCACTTTGCTGAGCTGCTCAGCTTCAGCCTAGAGATGTAGGAGTTGCTGTATTTCTCCTGGCTTTAAATGTTTTAACAGCGTTCAGATGAAAGCTGGGCTGTCCGGTAAAACTGCATGGGGCCTGCCAAATGTAAGTGTTGTCAGCTTCCCTGTGTAGAAAAAGACAAGTGCAGCTGAAGCAAAATGTTTGTTCAGCTTTATCTTCACGGTAAGACAGAGAAAATTCTAATGCATGTGCCCCTCCATTCACTCTCAAACTCTGTTCCGACTGCCAGAATGCCCTGGTATATCTCTGCCTTGCATATGTGAGATTAAAGTCCTCTTGGGTAGTGAAATTCCAGATTGCATGGGGCTGTGAAGCTTACTGTTACTGCCTTGCCTTACAGGGAGGGGTAGGTGGAACTTCTGCAGACGGTGTATTGAAGTCGCAGTATTAATCTTTTTGTTCAAAGCTGCTGTTTGTGTAGGACCTGCAGTTTTGGCAGAACTTTCTCAGGTCAGGATGCTACTCTGGTATGGTCTAGTGGTGACACGAGGCAGAGGTAGGGCCCACGCCATGGCTAAGCATGTGTTTGTTTCTGGCCACAAGTGAGAAGATGGGTATAGTACTGGTGTTTGCTTCTCTGGATCTTAAGCTCCCATTGCTACAGATTTCTTGAAGGCAGAGATCCTGTAGTCCACAGTTGTTTTGAGAGAGCCAATTGCTTGAAATTCCTTTATCTAACACTGTTCATTTCCGTATAATTAATTCTCAGCTCAGAAAAAGGGCAATGTACAGATCTGAGGAGGAGATGGATCAGAGTGGTGTCACAGCCGCAGCATATCATAGTTATTGTAAAGTTGCTTTACAGTCAGCTTGAAGTGAACCAAATTAAATGCTGGTTTTGAAAGGCCTTAAGGGTGAGATTATCTTGCTTGTGATGGTTCTTTGTGGCAAGTTTGTGTTTGGCTTTGATGTGTAACTCTCAGACTTCATAAATTTAAATCTAGATGTTGTCCTAATTCCTAGGAAACAAAACATTTGTGCTGCTTCCTGAGTACTGGAGCCAGTTTCTGCTCCTTACCATCTGGCTTTGCAAAGGGAGGGGAGAGCATGGAACATGTCCTTGCTCACAATATGCTCTTTGGATAGAGTTCCTGGATCTCTGCTGTGGGGTCAGTCTCTTCAAAATGAGGAGCACTTCTCTTCACAGATCCTAAATGGGTGCTTAACAGTAGCTGTGCTCCATTCCTTTGGAAATTCCCTTCCCCTTCTCACAACTGGGAGTGGTTATGTGGGGTCTTTGCTTAGCTTTCCTCCTCTGTAGTGCACAGGAAGAGCAGAGACAAAGGAAAATCTGAATATCTGCTGAAGTGTTCAGAGTAGCGAAGTATTGCAGGACTGCACTCTGGAGGTGAGGAGGAAAGTGCAACTGTGGGGGTTTTTTTTTGACACTGTGAAATGCAAAAATGCACAGGGAAGAAGTAGCACAGTGTTTTCTTGTTAGCAGGAGGAGGAGGAGGCAAGTGGAAGAATTTTTCTCCTCTGGCCCTAATGAGGTTTGCTTATCTTTTGCATTAAAGATCTCAAGATAAATACATAGGGTGGCAAGTCACTGCAAAGGGATTTTTGCTTAAGTCAGGTCTCGGTCAGCAGCTTAATAGAATGTGGTTTCCATAACTCGTGGAGAAGGTTTATGAACAGTTAATGCATATTGTGCAAGTTTTGCTGCAGTGACTGTATTTTTTTTTTTTTATTTTGGGGAAGTAGGTAGTGGAGATATTGGGGTAAAGGACAGGGAGTCTGCATTGCGCATCTGCATGGTGAGCTGAGAAATGAATCGGCTTAGTCATAACAGTTGAGCTGTAGTGAATTGTCAGGCCTTTTTCTGGCAGGCATGAGTTTGTCGGTAGCTTCAGTGTATGGGTAAAGAAAATCCAGTTGGAGTCTGTGTCTGCTGCTGAAGGAGATGTTCTTAGTAATATCCGTGTCTGCTGAAGGGACTCCTACTTGAGGCCAAAGCTCTTTCAGGTTTTCTTTTGGTTGTTTGCCCAAGTAAACAATTTTATCATTGGAAACAGATATTGAAGTTTTCAAATCTACCTTGTTCCCAGAAGGGGGCAGGGGAGACTTGCGTGTTGTGGGGTCTGATAAAATGTACTTTTGTTTGCTTGTGTTACGCTTCCGTGCTAGC
>Ga0181612_165018_pt1 | contig 12721 bp, 13 predicted proteins | sample HoacroProtozoa21_FD_119630 | JGI IMG/M metagenome (GOLD analysis project Ga0181612, IMG submission 119630) | Hoatzin crop microbial communities from Cojedes, Venezuel. Combined Assembly of Gp0051906, Gp0051904, Gp0051908 | reverse complement strand
TTCTTGTAGTGAGGGGCCCAAAACTGAACACAGCACTCTGGGTGCAGCGTCACCAGTGCCGAGTACAGGGGCACGATCACCTCCCTGCTGCTGCTGGCCGCACTACTTGATCCTCTTCCCGATGCCCTGTCCGGAGAAATCCTGAAAGATCCCTACGGGCTCCTTGCGTTCGCAGCTTTGGAGGCACGGGTGATGCCCCGCTCCTTACCTGCCTCTGAAGGCTTTCCTCCTAGTGCTGCACTCTACATGGAAATGCTGGTCCTCACGTCCACTCGTAGCACCCGTCTGCCTGGCCTTTTGCTCCTCGCTCTGTGTTGTATTATCCACCAAAGCAGCTTTTCTTTTCGATGTGCCTCGGGGTTTCCCCTTAGCTTCAGTGGACATTTCAGGGCTCTGAAAATCAGGCTGGTTTTAGGTTGGAATGCTTGGGTTGCCATCTTGTCATGTTGTACCAGTCCATGGTGTGGACTGCTTGGCTCTGGTTCCTGCAGCTGGCAGCTTTGCTGAGGACAAAGGTGAAATGAGAGGGCGTTACTTAGGTAGGCAAAAGAATGGCAGCAGCTTGAAATGCTCATTTGCAATAAATCTGAGTTTTATTAACTTCCTGAGGACTACCAAGGCAATAGTTTACTCCTGCTGTTTATCTTAAAGCTGATGCACTTTGTTTGGGATTTTTGCGTTTGAAACTGTTAAAAACTACTTGAAGCCTTAAAAATACAGTGGTGAATTTCAGTTAAGCTTTGGTAGTTTCATTTGCTTCTTCCCAGGATTTTGTGAGAGTAGCTGTAGGGGATGACAGTGGGCAAGAGTTCATGATTCTAATTTAAACAGTAAGCTCAAACCAAAATAAACTTGTCTCAAAACCTGTCCCCTACACTTCAAGCTGTCTAATGGTAGTGGGTTGTTTTGTTTTTAAACACGGGAAAGAAAGGGTTAAGGTCCATGGGCCTTAATGTGTTCTAGTGAAGTACACGATGCTGTACTTGGGTTTATGTATCTTAAAGTCTGGGACCTCCCAAAATTATTGCAATTCATTGTTTTTCTTCATTTTTGTGCCTCACAGGGAAAATTTAATAGAATACCTAAACTGTACCTATCTTACAAGGCTGTTGTCAAGAGGGAATACTTGTAGCTGAGTTACAAACCCTTGCAGATAGGGGTACGTAAAGGAAATCAAAATGCTCCTGGACTCTTTGCTGTAGTCCATTAGCATGTGCTACTGCAATAAAATCAAAATTATTCTTGGGACAACTGGAGCAGCAGTGTTTGCGTGTAATGGTGAGGTATTTGCTGACTGGAAGCCCCAGTCAAGTTTCTTTTGTGCTGCTCCAAAAAACTGATAGCGCTGTGTGTCTGCAGTTATTTTGTGGTGGCCTGATAGGTGAAAAATACCTTTTGTAGTGCGAGTTGCAGATATGCACATCTGGTCAGTAATTTACAGCTTGTTTCTGTGCAGAGGTCTTGGATGGTAGTTCTGAAAAGTGCAGAAGTAGGTGGACTGCCTATTGTCCTTTCGCTGTCTAAATCGGAGCTGTGTGTTCTAGGACTCACGGTGGAGAGAAATAGGACAGGGAATGGCCTCTGGAGAGAACTACCCCAGGATGAGATAAATTGCTTTTTACCCGAGTCTCTGTCTGTTAATTATAATGGGAGCTTAGAATGGATGGCTCAGTTGTGTGTCTTCTAGATGTCTGAGGTCAGACAGGTTGACCCCGCTCTGTGCCATGCATGTAGTAGATCCTACAGTCTGTCTTCTTTGTGGGATAGATAGTAGGAGTGAGGATGCTTTTGTAAGTGGATGTGTGAAAATGAATGACATGTAAAACCCCTCTTGCCCATCGGGGGAAGGGAAGTATCCCTTTTCCCAGAAGACTTGTAAGTGACCTGTTTTTGCATGCATTTGCCAAAAGGTGAACGTGCTTGTCCTCAGTTGTTATCTCCGCAATCTTACATGAAGGCTGGGATCTTAAATATAGACAAGGTTATTTCTGCAGCACTTCTGAGGGAGCTGGTTAAGAAGAACTTTCGGTGTGAAGAGCAGTCAGTGCCTTGTGTCTCCTCTTTCTGCCTGCAGTGGTGAGCACTGGGGGGTCTTTCCCGTTCAGATACATTATACTTCTACAGAGAAAGCATTTATTCTAGGTTACTGTTTTTCAGGAGACAACTATAGAAATACTTTAACTCTTTTGATGATGTTGATAAGGATTGTAATAAAGTGCCTGACATTCAAGCTATTTTTTCAAAACGTGTGCTTCTCTGCAAGGTATCCTCTCCCATCAAACCTGGTTGTTGTCACTCCCCCTGCCGCCTGCCATGTCACTGTATTGCTTCTCCGTAGCTGTAAGCTCAGCTAGTAGAATTCAGTCTGGTTGTGAATCTTACTTTTAAATTTCAGTCCATTGTAAATCTGAGTATCTTTTCTCTAATTAACTCTTGGGTCTTTTTGAGACATACTGCATGTTCCTTCAGCTACAGCGGACATACGTTCGTGAAGTACTTGAAGTTTCATATTCCCCACCATTTGTTAAACCAAACTGTGAATTGCACGGCAGTGTCCTTTATGAACGCAGAAGGAAGTGGAGCTCTCGTGTGCTTCTCCTCTGATACTCAAGTTATCCACTGTGCTTTACTTGGGAGTGAGGATGTGGGAGGGAAGTACAGCAGGGAACTGGTGTGATTTATTGCCAGCCACCCAGGAAATACGTGACAGGGGTACAATCCAAATCGCTGGACGCAAAGTTCTGTGCTTTAATCAAGAGAGATCCCTTCTTTGCCGTAGTGATAGCTGGGATCAGCTTTCACGCTTACCCGAGCCAAAGACAGGGAAGACTTTGCGTGTTGACCCTCTGGTCGCTTAAAAGCTGCCCGGAGGAAGGGGCTAAATGTTCTTGGGTAGCTGGGCAGGTGAAGCTTGTAGAGCGAGCCTTGTGGTACCCCTGCTTGTGTTTGCGGTGGAGTTGCTGTGTGCTGTCTTGCAGTTGGTGAGGTTTCTGTGTTTGAACGAGCTGTGCAGAAAGGCCTGAACTGAATTGCTCACATTTAACTGTATTGCTCTCTCCAACAGAGGTGGGGCAGGTATTAGGATATTTTACCATGACTAAACAGCAGCGTTAATACCTTTAAAATTGGTATATTGACGTTTATGAGCAGATACCACATTACAATGATAGCTTCAGGGGCCTTCTGCTGCATAGGAGAGCTCTTGGTTGATTTAGAAAGCAAATAAATATAATTCTAAAGCCACCCTAACACAATCAAGCACATTAAACTGAAAATGCAAGGTGATGCTAGATCCTTAGCTTATCCTGCAATCCGCTGTTATTTTGGCAGATTAAGTTAATGACGTACCGTGGCAGGCAAAGGAACAAAAGATGCGGCGCTGAGAACGATGGGGAAGTCTTGGATGTCAAGGACCTCCCTGATGTCATGGCAGGCGTTTCGAACACCGGCGCCGTACCTTGTCCTGGGGTGTGCTTGGAGGGGTCCCTGCGCCGCAGGGGCTGGGGCTCGGGCAGAACTGGGCTCCCCGAAGTTGTTGCCTTCGCCTGCGTTTCTGCTGTGGCCTTGCAGGGGAAGAAAGAATGTCAGCCTATTAATAGTGACGGTGCAGGCTTTCTCCTCTTCATCTGTTAAAAATCGCTGGAATGCTTTGAATAATGAATTACCGAAAAATCTTTTTTTTTTTGATCAGAGTGTTGGGAAGGGCGCGCTTTGCTCCTTCCTTTCCCCCCCGTGAACCGCGGTGGAATTCTCTGATCTGTGGAGAATGCCTTACGCAGCTCTCCCTGTGCGTTTTAGGTGCTCGCCAAGAGTTAAATTCTGGAGCGATGACAAGTGAATGTGGAGAAAATGTTTCAAGTCATGTGAAAGAAATGTTACTTGCTAAATAAGTTGAGTGTTAAAAGAAGGGATGGGAAAAGCTTTTCTTAGCCTTTGTGGAAGTCTTATATGTCAAGGAATGAAAATCTTTAATGGTGACCTAATTTTATTTGTATTTAAGATCAAAGAGCTCTTGTGAATGAGTTACTTGTCTTATATGTCACTGGCTTTATGGTTTTCTGAATGGCTTGAGGCAGTAAATCAGTCCTGAGTAATGCTACCTTTCCCTAGGTTTCCTCTGAGGTAATGGAAGAGTGCTCTGGTTTCCTCTTCAGGAATAAAAATGTATCAGTTATTGAGCAGACTTCTTTCTGGTTATGTTGCTGAATTTGGAGATGCCTCCTCAGGGACCGAGTGTTGTGACAGCACTTGCACTGGGTTTTGGAAAAGAAGTGAGCAATGAAACCACTGTTGTTGACACAGCCGCTTCGGTTGCAGAGCAAGTCCTTGCTGCGACCGGGGTCTGACTTTGGAGCATCCTCTTCTGCTGCTGCTGCTCTGCACCTCTTAGCTTTTTGATAACGAAGTGTGCAGTCAGCGTGTGCTGTTGTTGTAAGGAGATATGTTTTGTATACAGATGGTGTGGTTGCACTGGGCTGTGTGGGAAAGGGGAAGGCTTTATTTTGTGCTCCCCACCAGTAGGATTTCCTATTGCAGAAAGGAGAAGGGAAGGTTGAGCAGACAGCTGAAACGCCTTGGGTGGTATCTGGTTACTTTATTCCAGCTGGGTGAGGAATCCTGCTTGCTTATGTGGTACAGAGCTGTGCTGAAAGCACCGGGTCTTGGAGATACCGGAACACGCTGGAGAATCTGCTGACCCAGTAGCACCATAATGTAGGTTTTAGTCTTTCTCTGTAACTCGGAGAGGAGAAGATGGGAAAAGGGAATGTGAGCAGCCTTTCAAATCTGTGAAGATGGCATCAACCTGGTTGGTAGATCCTTGGGAGTCTGGAAACAAAGCCAGGAGCCTTGCGTATTAAGAATGTTGCTTTGCTGTTAATATCTGTTCACCCTGCAGGATCAATGCGCTTAGGAGAAGAGGAGATTAAATCATTTTAGCGGGTGCCATCGTCTGAACCATTACTGGTGTGAAATGGCATATGTGCGTGGGTGGTATAGTGCCTCTGAGGTGGTAGCTTGGTCTGCTGAGCTTTGGCTGCTCTGGAGTCGGTGGTGGTGGATGGTGCTGACTCGGCAGGGCCTCTTCTCACCTCCTCTGCATGGAGCCTGTGCTCGCTGCGAGAGTGAGAGGTGCCCAATAAATGGAGAATCTTGTAAAGCCACTTGTGTTGCTGAACTTTGCCAAAACCTGGCTTTTTTTTTCAAGGTTAGCTGAAAAGCTGGGAGCGTGTTTTCCTTCCAAGAACTCTTGGTTTAAAGCTCCATTAATTGTATGTCAGTTACCATATGTGTTATGATAATAACCAAGAGTGGAAAGGACTAGATTTATTTCGGTAAACATTTCACCTAGTAAAAGTTTAAGAGCTTGTCCGCCTTCAAAGACCGTTCCTTTTTTCGCTGTGCAGACTGTGCACCCTGCACCCAGCAGCAGCACAGAGTGTTTACCAAAAAGCTCTGTTTATAACCTGCCCTTGAGATGCTGCTCTTCCCGAGAGACGGACGAGGCCGTTCCAGGGATGCTCAGTCCTGAGTTTCTTTGTGAGGCGCAGACTGGGTTTGCCCCTGCTGTGCTGAACTCTGTGGGTTTCTTTTAATAGTGACTACGGGCGGCTTTGAAAGATGACAAAAACAACACGCTGAAATGACTAGGGACTTGCGTCTGAATCACAGCCGTCAGCAAAACCACCTAGTTTTGGGAACTGTTCTGTGTGACGGCAGAAAAAGTCTTGTGAGCACCCAAACCGAACTTCTCTTCAGCAAATACGTGATTTCGTGATTGGAATGTTTTGAGGGAGATGTTTCGAATGTCAGTGTCTTTGCTGTCTTAGACCGGCAGGAGTAATATCCTTAACAGATTATGCAGACCACCTCTATATTTCTAATTGAAGAGGCGTAAATGTCATTTGAAAGAAAAAGTAGTGGAGGTAATCCTTCTTATTGCAGCATTCAGGTGTATATTGGTTTAGTTTAGATTATTTTTCTAAAGCTGGAAGTACCTTGCTGCCCAGAATCAGGCCCCATTTGCTGAAATCAGTGGAAGCAAACTGGGTATCAGCCTGGCTCTGAAGCTTGGGGTTAGAGCCCTGGGCGAAGGCTCGCACGTTTTTGGTTCGAGCCGATGTTTCCTCATCAGACTTGAGAGAAAAAAGTATTCTTTCTAGAAATACTATTTTTTGGAAGTGCCTCATGTCTTAAACTTCTTTGACTTGTTCTTTAATCTTTTCTCATAGAGTGAATCTTCTATTTTTGCCCTTTTTTTAGCGGTGGCAAGTTTCTCTCCCTTTCTGTGGTTTGTTTTGTCCTTCTCGCTCTCTTCCCTCACACTGATCTGGTGTGGGTGAATTCCTTCTTCCCTTCCTCTAAACTCTGCACGTATCATTCTTTGCATTTCTTCCTCTCGGCTCATCTGTGGCTTTTTTTTTTTCTTTTTTTGGTATAAATGTAACTAACAAATAGAAGGGATAAATCTGTGTGACCTCTGGGACTGGCTGTAGTTCTGCCACGAGGAGTGAGGTTTGTTTGTTTTGCCATTAATGTGTTTCTCCACACGCATTCTGTACCTTCTTTTGATCTTTTTTTGTGGTCTCTTTTTACCCTGGCTTTCTGAAGAAATGAGTCTGCGTCTATTTTACCCTGTCCTCAACACTTTTTCAACCTCAGGGCTGAGTTCAGCTGTGCTTTTTTTTGGGGTACAGTTCTAAAATCCTTACAAGTGTCATGAAAAATTGGTGACTAGGTAGGCAGGAGTGAGAGAGCCCGTTTTCTCTTCTCCGCCCTGCTTCCCCGTGGAGAAAGCCTATTAAAGTCCCTCTCTATTGGGCATTGGGAAGTTCTGTGCCCAGGACAAAGGCTTCAGGCACACCTCTGCTTGCAGCGCTGCTTGTGCCTGCGAGGTGGAGGCAGAGGGGTCACAGTTGTTGCCTGTCAGCTGAGCAAAAAAAGAGAAGAAAAATGGTCTCAGGTATGTCTTTTGCTCCACCGGGGTAAGATGGCAGGTGGCTATCACAGAATTTAGTTTTTTTCCCCTGCCCTGTCTTTCCGACAAAAACGTGGAGTTTGGGGGTTCCTCGCCAAGGGCGGCAGTTGGAGGAGCTCTGCAGGGGTGCTCGCTGCCGGGGCTCCGCTCGCTGCCGGGACTGAAGGTGTGAGATTTGTATATGCTAACTGAACTGCATTGGAAGTCTCTTTCTAGACAAGGCGCGCTGCCCTTGACATATGCTAAGTCCGTAGAGTTAAAGCCTCGGGTATTTAGTGTGCGCTAACCTCGGGTGGTAAATCCAGGGCCAGACAAAGCCCCCTGAGGAGGTGGTGGACAAGGTGGGGATTTCTTTGCATTAGCCTTAGCTGCGACCTCAGCTGGTGCCCGAATGCAAAACTGCCAATAAACAGTTGTAAACCCTGGATGCTTTTTCTCTTGTCAGCTCCTGTCTGAATAAGGGCCTTTTCATGACACATGCTTGTTTGCTCATGTTTCTCTTCTAAGGGAAGCCGTTAAACTAGGCAATAACCACCAGCAATTCAGTGCTCCGTTAAGCATGTAATAAACCAAGCCCCAGATCCCTCGGTCTCGAGCTGTCAGAGACTGCCGCCCTTTGTTCCTCTCTTTGAGGGGAGGAGGGAAGAAAGGGGGCACAACCGACTTGCTCGGCGCGGGCAGGGCAAAGGGGTGGCCGGACAGGCGAGAGGCACGACGCTGCGGGGCTCCCGGGACGGGCATCGCCGTCCTTCCCAAGAAGCGCAGGGTCAAAGCCCGGCCTTTGGTCTGTGCCCGTGGTGGCACACCGTCCTGCTGTCCGCTGCAAATTCGCTGAAAAAAGGCATTGCAGCTCCTGGTGGGTGGTGCTGGACGAAGTGCCGGGTCTCAGCTCATCCTCTGGAGCAAAGCGGGCACCTCTCGTTGACTACAAGGCTTGCTATCCCTTTCTGACCTTTTTTTTTTTTAAATCCAGGTGCAGGCCAGCTGTGGGATAGGCAGTAGCTGATGCAGTTCTGTGCTGTTTGCATCCATTGCCAAAATACGGCCTTCTGCTGAGTTACCAAGTAGACTTGGTTGGGATTTTTTTTGTTGTTTGGGGCTGGGTTTTCTTACAAAGCTCCTTGGTGCAGCTGTTGGTGCAGAGGGGAAACAAAGCGAAGTCTTTAACGAATTTGCAGATAAATGTTTAGGGTAGGTGTCTTCCAGAGTTCTGGGAAACTCCTCCTGTAAAAACAAAATTAAAGTGGCATCTTATCTCTGAATTGCCCCTTTAAGCCTCAAACCCAGCCTCTGCAAATCAGTTTGCTCTTCTACAAAGAGAATGGCTTCATGCTATTTCTCTGCATGATTTTGCAAAATGCATTTCCAGAGGGGAGCTTTCCTACACATTTGCAGAACAAATTTTAGCAAAACATTTCACTTTCTTCTGTCTTCAGACTTATGAAAATGAGCTCCTTCATGACTTTTCAAAGTGTGGGTTTAAGCAGAAGCTCTCAAAGCATTTCAGTGCTGATTCTGATGCAGCTGTTAGTTTAAGGAATCTCTTTTTAAACTGGAGGTGGCTGTTAATTATGTTCAGGAGAGGAAAATGCAGTACTGAGCTGGATAAACTGTAGTTCAGCTGACGGTTATTTTGAGGTTGGGTGTGGCAGGTGGAAAAGACATTCTGTCAGAAAGATAAAAGGAGAGGGACTGGTTTAGATCTTAATGCAACTAATTTTTGACAGTCTTTTCTAAAATTTGCTCCTTCTGCAACTTATTTTACCAGCACTGCTATCCTGAAAAGCACCATTGCTCCCTGCCATCCTGCTTCGACTGCTTCATTGCAATGCTTCTGGCTTTTTAAAATTTGATGTGACTTTTAGATGCTCAGTGCCATTCACTGTAGGACATTTAGTATACATGAATTTTCTTTCCTGGTCCCTTAGTTGTAAGGAGGTGCCTAGTAGCTCTGTAGACGCCAAATGGCAGTGTGTAAGGCTGTAAGAGTCAGGCAACTGGTAGAGAGGGAGCGGGGGAATCGAGGGAGGGAGAGCAGGTCGTCCCCGTGGGTCTGACTTCAGCTTGCTGGCTTGCAGTTCCACGTGGGCCGTCACCGCATCCCGTCTCTGGTTCTGCGGGTTAGCCTGCGCGATCGTCCCCCTGAGACTGTGTGGGCATCACGGCCTTACGAAATGGTTCATGTAATTCTTCGGGATGGTAATAACGTTTGGTGGGGGAAGCTTTAAATGTGGAGTGACTGCCCTTTGAGCCTGGAGCTTAGTCATTGTTTTCCTTGCTGGTTGTGCCTCTCCTCGCCGAATGTGGCCGGGGCCTTCTGCTCCTCACGCGGGAGTGATGCTCTCCCCTCTGCTTTGATTCGGACCGTGCTGCCTGGGACCTGCTTTTTCTGCCCTCCCCGGGAGCGGGGCGGGTGGAAGAGCTGCGGGACACGCCAGGCTTACTATACTCGCGGTTTCCCAGCCTGCCAGGTTTACCAGGTGAAGTAAAATTAGTTATCTATTGAGAGTTTTCTCGCCTTGTGGATGAATTGAGGCGTGCGTAAGGGTGTCTGTGGCCCTGTGCCATATTGCGAGCAGTGGGGGACGAAGAGGCAGCTGATATACGTCTCCTCTCCAGCATTATGCACACTGGTTGCCACTGTATCCTTGCTCAGTCTTTCAGGTGCTGGGTAATAATGCAGTGGTCCCTCTGGTAGCGGCAGGCAGCAAATGATAAAGATCAAAACTCTCCCACTCAGATGTCTGCAGTTTTGAATGTATTCACATAGCCTTTTTCCCAGGAAAACCATGAATGCATCTATCGCTCAAGCTGGTTTTTTAAGATTCCCTCCTCCCCCCGTCACTTCCTTGATGTGCAAGGAGGTGACAGTTGTGGGAGGATTGAGCCAAGTCTGTTTTTTAGGTATTAGGAGGTACTTAGAGGAGTTTCTGCTGAGACCACCATCTGGACAGAGATTCATTTGCTGAGGAGCTGCGCCGATTCCAAGGCAAAGCTGTTCAGATGTGGTGTGTATGTGTATGGTACTAGCAGGCTGACAAGGCAGTAAGAGGAGGTACGGGCTGTTGTATGGTTGCTTTAGGGCTATGTGTTTCTTGAAGACTTAACTGGACAAAAAATAGCAGGGAGTCTGTGTAAATGGGCAGATCTGTTTCTTAGAGGGTTTGGTGCTGACCTCTGTAATGCACTAAATAGCTAAAGGCTTGAATCATTGTGAATTGCTCCTGTATGGCGAATTCAATAATATTATAGGTGCTTAAGTATTTGGGAATCGCTCGCTTTCCTCCATTGATCTGGATCAATCAGGAATTGGTGAAAGTGGGCAGAGTTTACATTACAGCAGATTTCCAGCTTGACCCCTTGAAGTGTTTGGATTGCTAGAACAAACTCAGGAGAGAGACGCTCTTGCCCTTGGGCATGGATCCTGTTTGTCCTGCTCTGCTGAATTTAACCTGCCATGTTTCATGCTCTCCGTGCTGGGGTTGACTGAAGATTGGAGATGGGGGGACACGACACACACAGGTCCTGCTCTGGGGGGCATTGCACTGCTGGAGCTTTGTGTTGAGGCACCAGAAGGATTAAAGGGCGCGCTTTGAAAAGATACTCCTTCATCTCACTGATAAGCGGCGCTGGGCAGGCGGAGGGAGAGGAGGTTAATGCCCCTTTTACCCAGGGTCTGTTTGAAGAAAGGCAGCCGTTTAGCTAAAATATACATCCACAGTTCATTTCTGTTTCAGCTGAAATTACAGAGTAAAGAAACGCATCCTGGGAACAGATTATGCCATGTGCTAGGAAGGGAGCACATTTCTCTCAAGCTCAGTTGACAGCAGCACGCTTAAGGGTTTTCTGTATTAAACGTTTCATAAATCTGTAGTAGACTTGAATTCTGCATGGTTTTAATTACTTTTGATTTTTTTAAGCCTGCAGGATTCTGACATTTTTCTTCATCTTCCCTTTTTGCTGTTGTGTTCTCCCCCCCAACCCGATCATGCTATTTCATTGTGGAATGAGCACTTGGGTATAGTGGACCATAGTCATGTCCTGGTGATGGGCAGAGCGATCCCTGTGGAGCTGGCTATAAGACTACGTTTCCAACTCGGGGAGGTCCATAAAGCTCTGGTCCTGAAATTTGTTGCTTTAGAAATACTTGATTAACTTTATTGTATTAGCATGAGGTTGGTTATATTGCTATTTCCTGTACTTTATTAAAAATCTGTTATTGAAAGTGCAAGCATGTGTATTTGCTTGTAATAACCCCTTTCTTTCTTGGCTATTGGCAGCAATTTGCTATAGTGTTGTTAATAGCCAGTGCATTCTGGGATGGTAGGGTGGGGAGGGGGGAGTGGTAGGATGGCATTTGTCCCTCCTATTTTAAGATCATTTTATATTATTTTATGTCAGAAAATATTTAGAATTGGGTTTTTTTGGGGGCTGGAGAGAGGCTGATTCTCCCTGTGTACTGAAAGCAGGGTTCCTCTCCTGTTGAGTATATTTGGAGAATATTTGCCCATCTGCAGGCTGTGAGCACGTAGGTGCGACCGGCTGCTGTGCCTGTTTGCTTTCTTCCCCCCTCCCCAGCTCGCGGCTGAGCGCAGGTCAGACCTTTCACCTGCTCCCTGCTTTGCGTTTCCAGCGTTTGGAGAAACTTGTCTTTCCAGGGAGCCTCGGAGACAGGCGATTTCTGCTGAGCAGATGCACCCGCAGTATCTCCCCGTGTGATTTATGTCAGGCAGCGTGGTGGTGTTCTCAAAACACCGAACAGAGAGGGAGGTCAAGGGGAAAAAAACCCCAGCCTTAAGCAGTGGCTTGTAGCTGTTTCAGACAGTCTATTCTTGCTGCTGCGTTATCGCTCACGTGCTTTGGGCCACCAGACTCTGGACTGCAGAGGGTGGGGAAAGAAAAAAAATCACCCCGGAGAGAACTTGATTTGCTTATTCACAGTGCGGGTATCTTTCCTAGGAAGAACACAAAGTTTTAAGGGAAAAGCGCTGATCTCGTATGAGCCATTGTGATTATTTTGTTGTGAGCAATCAAAATGTTCCCGTGCAAAGTAGGGCTGCTGAAATACTTTCCCCTGGCTAGGGGTGCAGGCCGGTGGTTAAGCTCACAGTCTTTCCCCATTTCTCCTTATTTTGGCCACATCTGCAGTTGTTTGTCTCTCAAGAGACCTTTTCCAGAGATATTTTCTGTGATTTTATTTTTTTTCCCCTCTGCCAGTGGTATCTTCTTGGTCTCTGAGTTTTGCATTCTGACTCCTTCAGAATATTCAATACTTGGGAAATTAATCTTTCTGCTTTCCATAAGGTTGTAGGTATTTAAGAAATGCCAGAGACAGCTAAAACAAAAGACCTTCCCAGACAAAAAAAGGTAATACAAGCCACCTGAGTAGTGTGGTCTTCTGCAGCGGCCGGCTAGCAACCCTCCTTTGCCCTCAGCCTCAGGGCCTTCGTGAAGGCTCTCCCCTGTGGCTTTGCCAAGCTCCCAGCTGCATGTTAGTCACCCGGAGTAAAAAGCGTGCTGAAGAGCAGACGGGTGTCTAACGATACTTGTCAAGGCTGAATGGCGTGGACCTGCTGGAGAGCAGCTCAGTGGAGAGGGACCTGGGTGTCCTGGTGGACGACAGGTTAACCATGAGCCAGCAGTGTGCCCTGGCTGCCAAGAAAGCTAATGGGATCCTGGGATGCATTAGGAGGAGTGTGGCCAGCAGCTCGAGGGAGGTTCTCCTTCCCTTCTACACTGCCCTGG
>Ga0181612_101611_pt1 | contig 12721 bp, 9 predicted proteins | sample HoacroProtozoa21_FD_119630 | JGI IMG/M metagenome (GOLD analysis project Ga0181612, IMG submission 119630) | Hoatzin crop microbial communities from Cojedes, Venezuel. Combined Assembly of Gp0051906, Gp0051904, Gp0051908 | reverse complement strand
TGAGGGACTTTGAGTGGCACAGGTAATTATCTGTTTAAAGAGATGTCAAACAACCGCCATTTTCATAACAGAGTTTGCAGTATGCAAAACTGATCCGTGGTACCTAGATTCCAAGATAGTGGCACTGGGCTTATGAGTTTCCAGCAATCGCCCCATCAGTAGTTTCCCAGCATCTTTATCTCATGAGGTATGGACTTTTCTGTCCTCTGGGTGCTGAAAAGCAGCACAAGCTCCAGGCTCCTCAGAAGTTTCAAAACTGAGCATTAGATATTTTTATCAAAGGCTACAGTCAAACTTAAATCTTTCACTAGTAAACTGAAGCCTTTTAGGAGTGAAATTTACAATACCAAGATAACTTTATATGCATATATCCCTTATTATAGTATCCTAACTAGAAGCTGCTATACTTCATTTTATTTGGTAGAGCTTTCCAGTGAATTATTTTCTTTCTCAGTAATTTCTCCGTTTAGGAAGCCTCCTGAGAAATCTTCACTGTATTAGCTTCAGCTCTGCTGCATCTTTATCTTTAAATAGCTCTCTTAAATTTGCTTAGAGAAATCTGGGGTTTCGTCTGTCTTCAGTGGTATTAAAATAGTATCTGAAGGGGGTGTCACCTGGGTAAGAAGACATACCACTAGACGATACTATAAATGAGAGACAGATGGATTGCTGCTCAGAGACAACAAGATTATGGGTAGAAACCTGTTTACCTTTTGCAATACAGCCGCTGAGCTGAACAAGTCATCAGAACAGAACTGAGCTGAATAATGCATATCTTTACCAGTCTCTGAGCTGGAGAAGAGTTCCTTACACCAAAACTCCTCTACTGCATGCTTGCAGAGTTTTCTGTCCAGATTTGAATGTTGGAAAGCACCTTTGGTTTGAGTTTTGCTTTGACATTTTTGCAAGTGCGGACGTGTTGTTGACTAGCTAATAGAAAGGCCCCAGTCTTTCTGCAAAGGCTGCCCTTTCCTTACATCATCTGGACATACCTAGTTATTTACCTGGATTGGATGTTCTCCCCCCGGGCTGTCAGAATGATTCCTCTGTGAAGCCTTTGTGTGCCACAGGTAGGATCCAGGAGGACCTGCAGGCCACAAAGAGGAAGTTAACTTGCCTGAAATTTGGTATCAAGACCAGACACAGCTATTCAGTTGCACAAGACAAAATCAGCAAAAGCAACACCTGGTAGGGCTGCTGTGGTGGAGGCTGCACAGCTGTTATTATTTCCTTTTCCTTTTCTTTCTCCTGAGCTGACTTTTGAGCTCTAGAGAATTCTGGACTGAATGTTCATGCTCAGTTTTTTCTTTCTACAGGTGAAGAAAATGGATGATCACGGTCTTATAGGCTGTTGTGGGGGCTAGATTTTGCCAGTTGTGTATTGGATGGTAGCATTTGTGGGCAAGGCTAGGCCTGTGCTTTTGTCATTTGAGCAGAAGAGGAAGAGGGAGCAAGTTGTATGTCAGCTGGAGGATTTTTTGCACTCATTTGAAAGCAACACTAAGATCAGAGGTTTAACTCAGCTTGTGGTAAGGTGGTAAAGAAAAGTTTTCCAATAGCTTAGCAGACTCGCAGATACCTGTGTGACCACAAAATGAAGGTTCAGGACAGCCTGTACTCTCATCATGTGCATCTGTCTGTCTTGGCAGGAGCTGCCATTGCAGTGGTCCCCAGTGGACAGGTCCTCACATGGAGAACCTCATGGAGAAGGAGCACAGTTGCATGCAAACCTCTCCCAAGTTTCAGTCTGCTATTATATTAACTGAGGGAGAGACAAGTGGGAAGGGAAGTCTGTGGCTTAATGATAGAACATTAATACCTTGTTAAATATGGGAGACCAGTGCTGGGCCTTGGTTACAGGTCGCTAAAGTATGTGGATCCTGGACCGCAGGGGTGAATAAAAGCACAAGGTTGGCCTTTCCACTTTGTGTAATCTATTTCAACATAATCAGTGTTAATCAGAGAAAGTCAATTAGTTGTGTAGAATTTTAGGCTGTCTTGCCTCTGTTCTGCTCATGTGTGTCTCCACAGGGTATGGCATCCAGTAACATGTTTTCAGAACTAAATGCTGGGAGTCCTGTGGAGAAATGCATCTTGGATCTCAGAGCAACAGTGCTGGAGGCGAGTCTGCTTCTTACCTGTTCACACACTGAGCTCCAGGCCAGAGCCACAATTCAAAATGGATATACTGAGGGATATTGAGCAAGTGCTACTAGTGTTCTCTGAGTGGAGGAAGAGCTCAGAAAGTGGCTATGGTCATCTGAATGTTCTTTTCATGTTCATCGGGTCAAAAAATTCAAACAAGACATTTAGTTTTGCTAATTGTAGTAGAGCAAGTTCTTCGTAGTATTGGAGTACCTCAGTACATCTTAGAGCTGAATCCCTCCCCATCAAACAAAATCCCCAAATATTGTGATAGGTAAAGATGAAATGCCAACTAAAAATGCTACTGGATTCTCAGAAGAGCTATAAAGACAAAGCCTATGTATCCTTTGCCATAGATACAGGCCCTGACCCCAACATTTGGTAGCTGGGAGCATTTGTAGAGAACAGTGGAATCTAAAAACATACACAGGACGTTGTTGTGCTGTAGCGACAAAGTGGACTCTGGTGCTCTTCCAAGCAGAGGAGAAAGCAGAAACTGGGAGTAATGAGGTGGAGTAATGGAATAATTCTCCTTTTAATGAGCTATTCTCCAAAGTATTAGCCAAAGAACCCAGCTTACTTCTGGTGCAACCAAGTACATCTTGGGTGGTTTGACAAGGAGACACTTCTAGGCCAGATCTGTGCACGCTTTTGTCTTGTTGAAGGGCAGTGTGGTGCTGCTAGAGGTCATCCTGGTGGTTCTTCCTGCCTTCTTAGCTGGTGACTACTGGTTGGTCGAATTCCCTCTAGAAACAGCGATACCACACGGAGCAGCAGCATGTGTGCTAGGAGAACCTGAGGTATCGTCCGAAATACACCGATCTCACCCTTCACAGGAGAGGACGTTACCATCCCAACTGATTCTGCACATGAGGAAGCCGCTCTGCCATACAGAAATATGTTTGCTTCACTCTGCAGTCATGGGAGTGGTGCAAGGCTGGTGGCACGACCGCTCTCAGCCTGGGGAGAAAGGCTGGGTGCAGCCCTACTTTCCCCTGCCCTGTGGGGGCAGCGTGGATCTGAGGTCCCAGCCAGGGCTGCAACTCCGCTGTAAGGGCCAGGCTGCATCTGTGCACCCACTGTCAGATGTGGGATCGTCCAGGGACAGGCTTTGTTGGAGAGCACATCTCCAGCTGATGTCGGTGAGGTCTTTCTCTCAAAGAGAACATTAGGCAGCTATCAAAGTGCCGTTTGTGAGCAAGATTCATGAACTAATTAGTCACTAGGCCCATTAATCAGAAAGACTAGAAATAATTCAGTAGAATTCATGCTGTCAGCAAGGATGAGAAGAGCCCTCTCTATGACAGCTTACCTTGCATTTTGATCATTAGGCGATTCAGAGTTTAGCCCATCCGTCTTGTTTATCTGCCCTCAGGGGAAAATAATCCCTGCATCCTAGCCATCTCGACAAGTTTGAAATTCAAACATATTTTCAGTTCTGTCAGTAAAATATCAAATGGGCACATTCGGACGAGTATTGACACAAAACACTGCTGGTGCCTTTTTTTTCGAAATGTATTGTCAACAAATCCCCCCTTCCCTTGCTGCTGGTCTACATATAGTAGCTTGACACCATCTTAGGGAAAGTGAAGGGTGGAGTTCATGTGTGGGTCATTAAAAAATAGTTAAATTGAAACACGCTAATTATTCTTAGCAGTCTTCCCAAGACAAGCCAAAGGCTTTTCCCAGTGTAACTCCACCTTCTTGTGTCTTGGGTGAGATTTATTTACATGTGCTTGAGCAAGAGGTACATCTTAAAATAATCAAGCCAGTGTTTATTTTGGCTTTCCTTGCATCTTTTCTGCACATCAGAAATCCATCCAGAGCCTGTGCTGTAAAATATTTCTTTAACAGATGCATACCACACTGTTGGTAGGAAGTAGATTGGTCACTCTAGAAAGCGTACACTAACAAGGCAGTAACAGATGGTCTGAAATCTTGGTACAGAGTTGTTGTGGCTGCTGTTTTTTCATTAAGCATTAATTGCTGGAAGTGGAAATCATGCTTCTCAGCGTGCCAAAGCCCAGAGACAGGTCTCACTGTGTAACTCAGATGCAGAAAGCAGAGCAGAGAAGAGAGAAATGTGGCTGGAAACCTGGGATGCTGTGAATTTCTGCCCTTGGCTGGAAGGACTGGCTGTTAGCTCCACTTTAGGAGTTGCTGTCTGGGATGCAGAGGAATTCCGATGTGGAGCAGGAAAGGTTTACCAGGCTCTCAGGGAGTGGAAGCAATTTGGGAGGTAAAATGAGTTGTCTCTCAAAAGAAAGTCTGCCTGAGAGGAACTGTTGGCCTGCTTGAGGTGAAATGAACATGCTGTTGAAACTGAGGAGAGCTGATGTAATGGGAATGTGGACCAGGCCAGGAGTATACTCAGTTACACTGTATATGTTCTGTGTTTTGTATTTTTAGTGTTACCAGGTGAAGCTTTGGATCCTGAAGAAATGAATACCAAGTTCCTCTTGTCCTGTGGAATGTATATGTGCAAATATTCTTTTTAATACCTTTTTTTCCATAGAATGTCGTCTTTTTTCCTGCAGTATTTAAAAGAAAAATATTATTTTTCCCTCTGGATTTATTGAAGTATCAAATCTACTGTACAAAATCTTTAAAGAACTACTATCCCTTGTGAAAAATGGAAACCAGACCATTAACCCTCTACCCTAACTACCGTTTATTTGTGGGAGTATGGTTTTCCTCAATGTCATTTCTGTTTCTGCTCTTTTTCATGCTATCCTTATCACTTAATATGCTTTCCTCATCCATTCCTTTATCTGATCTTTGGTGTATCAGATGATATTATTCCTTAGGCTAAGCCTACCTACATAATTTAACCTGATGCTCCTTTATAGGAGATGCAGTTTAGCAGTAGCATCTCTTTGTTGCATATACATGTACAGTATGGAGCTTCATCACTATGGTGCTGCTCTAACTTTATTAGCTCTGGGTAGTGCTTTGGCACTTCAAGCTTTAGCTAGGACACAATCTTCTTTACCTGTAATCTTGTTTGATTTTTCATATAAAACCAATTGCATGCTGTACATAGAAACAGAGTGAGTGTGATATATCTTATAAAAGGTCCAGATCACTTGTTAAAGTGATTCACAGCAGAGCTCAAGAAGCCAGACTTGATATCCTGGCCATGTTCCTGTTTCTGCTGTTACATACTGCCTTCATCAGCTGCCTATGCGGTATCACTTATGGAGAACATATCGTAACATCATTACATTTTTCATCTGTCTTGAAGTGTTGATAGGTTCATCCAGTTTCATTCTGAGATGGTGGAAGAAGAACAAATCAAAAAGTTCTGACTAATATTAAAAAGTCCTCATGTTGTCAGAATGAAAAGTATCAGTGCTTCAAAAGGCAGGATAAAAATTTTATGTTTTGACTTTTTAATTTCATATTAAGTATTATAATGTAAAATAAAAAACTAGGTCACAATTAATTTCATACTAGCATAAGCTAGTGGATTTTTACCTGTAGGCTGTAATTTTTTTTCAAAGTGAAAGGTTTCCTATATGTGTAAGAAGATACTGTTCTCTCTTTTCGTGATTCCTCTTATCAGTCTCATTATGTCTTTGTGTGATCCATCTTTGTGCTATACCTTACATTTTTATTAGCATTTATTCCTTGTAATGCACAGATTCTGATAATTAGAAGTTTCCAAACCATTTTTCCTTTTTAGGATTATTTCTTCTCTCCTTTTGTAAAACCTCCTAGAAATTACAGATTAGGTAGAACTTGGAAGATTCTCATGTTTTTAAGCTTTAAGCAGTGCTGTTTGATTAGTTTGGGGGTGTCAGAGTGCAAACTGTCCAAACCAACATGGTGACCGAGCTTTCCTGATGATATTGTAAATATGCATCAGTTCCCAGAGGTGCATAGCTCAGAACTCTTCACTGATGAACAGGAAAACCCTGCTGCTGCTTCTGTTACAGTAAATTAGCAGGAGAGGGAAATGTGGTGAGGTAAAAGGAGAAGGAGAGAATGACTTGTGAGACTGATGATGATGGGGAAGAAGGAAGCGTAGAAGGAGAAAATAGGCACAGTTGGTTTTAATAAAAAAACTTTACAACACTACTTAGAACTTTTTTACAGTGGAAGGATGTTTAGCATCAATTATAGCAGAGGTGGGGTTTTTAAAAATTTATTTCACTATTTGTTTAAGGTAACCTGTAGTATTGCTTTTATTCCATTAGCAGCCAGTCCTTCCAGCTAGGTGCGATAGTCAGTTGTTAGTGCATGTTTTAACCACCCATCTTCAATTATCCATTAGTGCTTTCTCACATGGTGTGCAGAAGGCACACACCGATGGCTAATGAACATTCCGTTGGTGACACTTGTGTGGCCTTTCATCATTTTCCTGATAACACAGTGGTTATCTACCCACCTGAAGTGTAACTGTGCACTGAAGTCAGTGGAAGAAAACTGATACAGGCAGTCGGTTCCAGCTCCGCCATAGGTGTTCTGGAAACCCTTGGGTGTCTCCCTTGGGGACCATGACCATGGAGGCTGTATCTGTTCAAAAGGGGATGATAGTATTTCCTTTGTCTGCTTACCCTGCAAACTCTTCTTCTGCAAAGGCTGTCTTTAAAAATGGTGACCTTCGTGGAGCCTTAAAATATTCTAGTCCAAAAAGAATTAGAAGAAAAATTTAGGTGAAGTAACATAAGTTTCCCCTTAGAATAGTGGCTATCCATTTCCCAAAGAAAAGAAAGGCTTTAATTTATTTGATCTTTAACTGAAGATTTTTTTTTCAGTTTAAAATGTGAATATTTTTGTCACGTATGGAAATCTATTAAGATGACCAAATGACTGGCATATTCAAGTGACGCATACTAGTTGGTCCAAAATCTGTCCTGACTTTCCAGGCTAAAAAGTGATAACCTTTATCTTACCCATGGAAATTTTTTGAGCAATCCCCATACTTTTCTCACTGCACAACATACCAAGCATTATTTAAAGCTGTTAAGGAGATGAACAGTGTACCGGGACCATATTGCTCTCCTATCATCTGGCATAATGGTTTTCTTTTTGCCATTTAAGATTAAAACACATATGGAACTTGGTTTAATTTGTCACTTTTATTTCTTGAGTTGCTGAGTTCCAGCTTCAGCTGGGATGTCACATTAATTCTGTTTAAATCTTGGGGAGCAAGCAGGTTGATTGGAGTTAACTGTGTACTGTATAACGATTCTGAGCTTAAGCAGTGTTATCTCCAGCAAATGCCTTTGCTACAGTAGTCATCTGTGTGGAGCCCTGGAGCAATTCTTGGCTTTTTTTTACTCATATCAGTTTCCTATCAAAGCTGAAATGATTAATATTCACAGAAAAAAAATAGATTTTCCCACAGCAAATCTTCTTTTCTGTTTCTATTTGGGGAGAATCAAGCCTTCTGCATACATTATATGGATCAGCTAGAACCAGTCTGAGGAGTGACGATACGTATCTATGAAAGTGTTGCAAATACATCACTCTGGTTTTCAGAAAGGAATTGTAAACATACCCGTCTTCCTTGCACCCTCACCTTTTATTTTCTGAGGGCAAAATCCTTAGTGGCTTTTTGTCTTGATTCTCCTATTAGCTGTGGTAATATAAAATCACAAATTCTACACTTGAACAGGCTGGATTTCCGCTGTGTGGGAATGGGACAAGTGAAAATTGAATTGCCCCACTTTGTCACTGTGAGAGCAACGCTGCTCTATATGGTACTTTTTGACAGACAAAAGCTGTCTGCACCATGATTCAACTGCACCTAGCAGCATCTGGGGATTCAGCCATGTGTGGTGTGACCTTGGCCCAGGAACATGCAGAACAAGTCAAGTCTTGGACTGCTTATAAGGACCACGGTGCTCTAGAGCAGATGCTGACTGAATTGCTCACAACTGCTCCCTAGCCCAGAAAGTGCTCAGCACTTCTAAAATAAGACCAGTCTAAAATGAGTTGCCAGAATTGCGTCTAGAATTCTAAGATGCCCATTATTTAAAACCAGTGAAAAACTGGCTCTCAGGTGCATGACCTGGTTTCCCAAAGATGGTTTTAAAATTGAGGCTCAGGCTGGTTTCAGGTCCTCCTGAAGTCAGTGGTAACCTTTGTGCTGGTGAGGTGGACCTTGGATGACGTCCCACAAGTCAGTGCTTCACAGGAGGAGAGCGTTGGCATTTTAATCTTCTGTTGGGAAAATGATGATTGTCATAAATTTAATCGGCACACTTCACCCTTCAAAAGTAAATAGCCTCTTTTCTTTTGAGACCCCTTTGTTTTCCACCCATGTCAGCCTAAAGTCTATATATATGTGTGAAGTATCATATGTATGGTTATGTACATATCAATTTATCTATAGATATATGTAGATGTATATTTTGCTGGGTTTTATCTGATACCAGTTAATTATTTCCTCTGTTGGATGAGTGAGCTTAGTTCTAACATCTCTTTAAAGTACTTTGAGATGTCTTGGCAGGATAAAGCGTTTAAATTTCAGATGCTGTAATTCTTCTAAATGCAAGAAGTCTACCATGAGGGGTGTCCAAAGCATAATGCATAATGGGAGTCGTAGTGCCAGCCTTCTAAGTGCAGAAATGCTGCAAAAGAGGAGTGTTGCTCTGCATAAGAAGAACATTTGGAGGATTTAATTCTACATTTGGCCTGGGCGTAAAGCAAAAGCAAGACTCATCTGCTGATGCATCATATAGAGCCCATATCTGAAGAGGAGGAAGAAGTGGGTCAGAATCAGTCATCTAAGCTGAGGCTGGTGACACGAAGATGAAGCCAAGGTACTGCTGCCTGTGCAAGGCTGCTGCAGGAGCTGAGAGTGCCGTTCCTCATGCAGGGTGTTTCAAGTCTTTGTGCTGTAGGATCTTGCTAAGCTGGTTGCCCGACGTGACGAGTTCGTGCATGCTGAGTTCATCCTACCCGGTGTAGCCCTTTGTCAAATTCCTGTATACCCTGCAAAGAGGGTCTGTGCAAGAAGAAGGCACCTACAGAGGGATTGGAGCGTCCAGGTTTCCCAGGGAGCTTACAGAGTATCTATAGGAGCTATCTGCATGAGGAGCTAGCACTATCAGCCCTCGTCCCAAAGAAAGAAAAATCCTCAGCTTTGGCAGATATGACTTTAAAATGATGACTAAGAAGTTGTTGGTTAGATTTGCAAGCTGGAATTCTTTCCTGTCCAGAAGGTGAGACCCCTTTGTCTCCATGTGGGAACATCGGAGGAGGACTCCTGCTATGACTCCCTGTCAAACAAGGGTTTAGTTTTGGGTAAGGACAGCCTCCAAGGCCAAAGTGGTTTAGATTCAAACACTGTTGCGCTGCGTGCCTCTTCACCCACACCTTTGGCTTGGGATGTGACCCTAACCAATTTAACTGAGACCGGTAAAAATAAAGAACTGATTCCGCTGATGCTAATAATTTTTTGTAGTGGCAGTAAAAAGAGAACCCAGCGTGATTTTGACCCTCTCTGTCAGCAAGCCAGCAAATAACCCAAGCAGACAATGCAGACATGTATAAATCAATAAAAGCTGTGATCAATAAAAAGAGTGTTCTGTGTGGGGTGGAACACATTTGCCAGAGATCTAGAAAGACAAAGGCCAAGGATGCCTTCCAAGTCATTACCACCTCTGGTGGAAAAGGCAAGCTGAGTCCTGGGATGTATCACTTCAAGGGATAAAATACAAAGTGAGAAGCACTGCTTTGCACTTCATTAAGAATTTTTCTTGTGGTCAGATCCCTCTCTTTGGGGCTGTGCAGAAGTGGTGTGAGTACATTTGGAGGAGGCACAGCATTTGAGAATCAAATTCAGGAGCATGCCTTTCAAGAAGAGTCTAACGTGGTTGCGCTGAAAGCAGTATCGGGCAACCTGGGTTATGTCCTGCTGAAACTGTTAAGCCTGTATGTAGAGCAAGAAGGCTGCAGTTTGGCCCTTGATGCTCTAAAGCGTGAAATCAGTCTCTGCTGATAGTGGTGGGGCCATAAACATGAGCCCAAAGCTAGCCAGCATGTTGCAAAGGCCACCAGACCACCTGCCATTACGTAGAAAGAGCATTTCCAGGCTGTTTGGAGAGGTCAGGATGGGACCTGGATCTGTGCTGAAGTTACTGCAAATAGGTGTGTGGCCTTTTCCTGTGTTGTGTGCCTCTGGCACACCCCTAAGACAGTCAGATGAGAATGCGAAGGAACCCATTCCCATCTTCACTGAGGAGCTCTTCTTTGGCTTTGGGAGCAAAATTGCTATTTATTCCCTCCCTGAGGACATTTCTTACTTAGAAAAGGTGGAGGAAAACTGAGCTTTTACATCAGAAACTGTTTGGGTCTATAACCTTTCTTTTGGTGTTTGTTCTGTGGCATAAAAGCATAGGAACTCTAATGGACTTTCCAAGGAAGTAATTACCTGGTGTACATCCTCAAAGCTTTTATTGATATTTAAACCTGTAGCTAAAGAAAATACAGTGACCAAGTATTAATCTATTACATTTTTGCATCAATACAAAACAGCAGTTAATGACACTCTTAGACAAACTTCATAACTGTTATTTCTCAAATCCACAATGGTGAAGGGGGAGAAAAATTGGAGGGGGAAATTGTCCTGATGTAGCTAGGGCTGTTGTTTAACCATTCGTCTCTCTTGATAATGGTGCTTGATCAAGAACATTTTATATTCACTCATTACAACGATATTTTACTTCCCCTCATTTTAACATAACAATTCATTTTTCTAAGTCCAGGGAGCAGCAGCTGTGCTCCCAGTGTAATTCCTGCAAAAAATAAAATCTAGCAGGCTAATTACAAACAGAGTGACCTGTAGCAATGTTTCCCCATTTTGTCAGTGGGGCTGGCTGCTGGTCTTCTTTCTTCTCTCTCATATTCCTTTCCCCTTATTGAGGCCTCCATGCTCTCCCACCTCTCTGTGGCTGCCTCTTCCCGTAATACAACTCGTCCACCCTTAATGCATTTGCTCTTGTTGAAGTATATCCAGAAATAGCTTCCGGATGCTGTCATAGATGTCCATTTCATTATTTCTTGGTGGAGGGATTTTGCTTAAACGTAGCTCCACCAAGAACAGCAGGATTCTATGCCTGGTCTACATCTGCTCGTCTAGTCCATCCCTACAATCTCCTTGGCCAGCCACATAGTTCAAAAAATCCAGCTTTTTTTCCCTGTTCATGACAAATTTTTGGAATTGAGTGGATATGCTCCCGGGCACTCAAACTTCACAGTTGTTATCAAGGTTAGTTTCTAAAAGTGGTACAACCATTGCAATAAAAAGATCTCAGAAGAGTTGCTAAATCTGTTCTTCACATCAAGCTCTTGAGGTTCCCAAGAGGTGGATGTTGACTCATCCAGAAGACTTTGATGGGGATGTGTGTAGGGTAGGAGAGAGTCTTCAGGTCACGAAGAGCAGGCATGAGTAGATGTCCAGTCCGAAAACGTACTTAGGCATTTAATTTTATTTCTCTGTGGTCCTAACCCTCACTGCATTAGCCATGTCAAACTCTTTCACTTCTTGTCATCGTTGTAGTCTAAAGATCAGACAACCCAAGGGAGTGGGGCCCAAGGGAGGGAGGATGGAGAAATATGCCAGATTGGTCTTGTAGATCAAAAACCAGAGAAAATGGAAGAAGGTCTGTCAGGTGAGTGAATGATAGGAGTGTAGATAACACCTTAGGTCATAGGGAGCTGAAGAGAAAGGGCTGTTAGGAGAGAATGGAAAGCTGTGTGAGCTGTGGTGACATGATCAGGAGATCCTCTTTCTGTTAATATATGGGTCTGGTCACAAAGCATGAAGAGGAAAATAAGCAACTGCAGTGAAAGCTGGGACTAGACAAGATGTGGGGAAGATCTGAGGCTGCGATGTAAGAGCAGACACAGGGACAGCCCAGCATGTGAGGAGAGGGCTGGGGAGGAGGTGCAGGGTGAATGGGCCCTTCACTGTGAGGGCATGAGGAAGATGGGGGGGAGATGAAGTACCCGGTGAATGGTCCCACCCGAAGAGCCAGTGGGTCCCGCAGGTCCAAAGAGCCCAATGGCAGTTTGAGCATAGGCTGGGGCCATCAGCCCAGAGAGGACATGGTTTCTGTGCATGGGTCACATTGCCCACAAGAAGGGGTGTTCTGTTATGGCTGGAGCATGGCTTTTGGACTTGACTTTAATGAGCGGTAGGGCAACGTTTCAGAATATCCTCTGTAAGTAGGAAGAAGTCCTTCTCCCTGGCTTGTGAAGCTGGGCTTAGTTCAGAGAGGAGGCGATCCTGGAGTGCCCTGTGTGCAATTGCACGTTCGGTGCTTGCAGCAATCTTCTTACAGCATGGGGGACCTGACCACCTTCCTGTAAAAGTGCCGTCGGCCTGTAGCACAGCTGTGGTGCAACCCAGCCCGAGTGGGTGCTTGGCTGTCTCTTAGTGATGGCTGCTTCCTGTGCAGCTTCGTGGCTGATGGGGAGTTTCTGAGGGAGTTGATTGACCAGCCTCCTGCAGACCCAACTGCACTGCTCCCCTGCAGGGCGGTGGTTTATGGTTTTACTTATCAGTGCAAAATCACTGAAGAGTCTGTCCTAGTTTGGGGGGGGGGGGGGGGGGGGGGGG
>Ga0181612_166916_pt1 | contig 12722 bp, 10 predicted proteins | sample HoacroProtozoa21_FD_119630 | JGI IMG/M metagenome (GOLD analysis project Ga0181612, IMG submission 119630) | Hoatzin crop microbial communities from Cojedes, Venezuel. Combined Assembly of Gp0051906, Gp0051904, Gp0051908 | reverse complement strand
GACACGACGGACACGACAGGAGAGATCAAAATATACCAAGAGGTCACGTGTACTAAGATACCCAAATGTACCAAGTTACCTTTTCAATAATAGTCCCAAGAATTACACAGTAATAGGAAAAAAACAAAAACAAAAACAAAAACCCAAAAAACAAATCACATACTGTGTCAAAAAAGGCTAAAGCAACAGAAGAAATATGGAACAATTTTTTTCAACTTCTACACCTTCCTACCCAATATATTCTTCTTTGTTCTCCTCAGTTACCAAGATATTTGAACCTCCTGATTTCAGCTCATGTGAGGTTACTTTTCCTAAGAGCTCCATATCCACACAAAAGTACATTTCCAAGTTACACTCTTCGATGTTGTTATCCCTGAATGACAAGGAAAAAAACACTGCAATGAATTCTATATTAACAACAAAAAAAAAAAAAAATCCATAAAACACCACACACACACACACAAAAAATATCTACAAACCTTATCCAAATTAGGGAGTTGTAAAATTCAGTATCAATAGATTCTAGGTCCTTAATGGTAAGCTTTTTGCTCAGCATTCGTTTGTAGAAAGGCAGAGAAAAACCAGTATCAATAAATTTCCCATGAAACAATGCCTGTTGAACAGAAAAAAAGTTTGTTTAGCTTTTATTGAACTACTGATTTATTGAAGTATTTCTGTACTTGAATTCTTTTTTTCCTTTCTACTTCAAATAATAAAAAGCACCAAGTAGCAGTAGCAGCTTGGTATTTAAGTGGAACAAAACATTACATTAAAATGAGAAGAAAAAAAGATTAATTGACAAAATTTATCTAAACATATATTATCATCACAATTTAGAAATTCTTTGATTAAAAAAACCTTCTCATTAAAGGATAAAGTGTATGAAAAGATGAAATTACTAAGATTCCTCTTTATTATGTGGACACGTATATATGACAAGTGGCATTTGTTCCTACTTGATCATAATATTTGATTCTACTTGAGTACTACTGCCATTTTTTACTACATACATACATCCTGGAAAATCATCCTTTACACAATGCTACTGCAGCTTTTAAAAAACAGTTTAAAAATGCAATCACAGACTGCTTCAGATAGAGCTTTGAGAATCACATTTTTTATAGGTAAGAGAACTGAGAAATGAGATTCTCCCTTCTACTGCAAAAATGAAATTGAAAAAAAACCCAGAGCATGGTCACACTTGTCTCACAACGCATGCACAAAAAGTGTAACGTAATTTCTAGTACTGAAGCACAGCATCACACACACACACACACACAGGGTTAACCTTTATACTGACTCTGTGCATCTGAGTGCTAACAGAGCACAGCCGTAACTATGAAAACATTTTTTTTCCTCATCCTAACCAAGTACACTTTCTTCACTACAATACCTCTTTAAAAATCATCTTAAACATAGGCCACATATGGCATTCACTGCTTGTCTTTCGTTCAAGCTGAAATTCTATGAGCAGAAGCGCCAATGTAATGGCCTATTTCCTCTAGAAAAAGGCAAGGCTCCTTCTTTTCCCCCTACCTTCTAATTTCCCCTCTAAGATTCACCCTAGCATGCATTTTCTTCTGCTTTAGGAGAGCTTAAATAGGTTCTCCCAGAGGCATTTCTTTATTTACTTTTAAACTAGTCGATATTTCTCATGGAAGAGCAAGCTGATAGAAACAGAAAAATTAAATGTCGACTGCAGCATCCAGCCATACGATTTCCTGCTTTTTGCAAAAGTAAGCTCTTAAATCATCTCATTCAATGTTTATTATAATAATCTTACAGCAATATATAAAAGTTGCCTCAGCCAACCTCATTTAACAGCTTTTTGTTACTAAGATCTGCATTCTTTATGATTAACCCCATTTCTGTTGAAAACATCTGTGGTTATTTCAGTACTTACAGCCAAAAGAAGTATTTATGATCTGAAAATCACAACTATTTTACAACTGTGAGGACAGAAACTACAACTGCACTTAAAAAGCTTATCTAGGCTCCTTAAAATGATTCCCACTTACATTATTACCTGAGCTATTTTAAGCCCCTAGAGCGTATCCTAGGAAGTACTGCAGGACGTGCCATCCACTACAAACCATGAATACGTCCAAACCTCGGAACTGACCACATCAGGCACCACTACACAGGTCTCTCTCTCTCTACCCCCCCAAAGGATTTAAAATAAAAATTTAAAAATGCTTCAGAAAAGAAAATTTCATCTTTTAATTACATTAAATACTTTAAGTACTCTTCTATGATCTGTCCTTCTATGAAGTAGTTTTCCTAAAGTTAACATTTCAGTTATGGATTTATCTTCTGCACAAGATCAAAAATTATGGACTACAAGAAACAGAATTTGGCTCTAGCACTTAACTGGCTTTATCACATCTTCTTGTTAAGCGGCATTATAGCTTGCTGAGGATCGTAAAAGAAAGGAAAAAGCTGGCAGCCTATTGAAAATGCTAACCCAACGAAATTAATTTTCATGATAGCACAGAAATGGGGAACTTGGTCATAAAATCCTTGAAATCAGAGATGTTATCATCAAAACTGAACAAATTTGTTTCTCAAGAAGGATCTATGAGACAAGCAGAACCAAGGAAACCCCCAAACCTAACTTATTTTAAGTCTGAAAGTATTTTCCCATTTATGTTACACTTTCCTTGTATTTATTCTAATTTCATACAAAAAGCATGAACAACAGGAGAAGACAACAGTCTCTTCAACCTGAAAATGCACTTTGATCTACTCTTTTTGATTTCACTATTCACCACGTTCATGTTGCTGAGGGCTACCCATAGACATCATGATGTTTACGTGGAAAGATGACTGTATCACTAGACGGAAGGAAGGAAATGTGACAGAGCAGGAGCCCACTACAGAAAACGGACTCAGTGATACCAGCAGAAGAAATGATACAACATGCCTCATCAGCATTTAGTTTAAGAGAAACCTGAAGGCAGAGAATCAGCTCCCTGACAGCTTCTGCTCTCCTCAGTATCTGACCTTTGTATCCAAGTACGTACATTTAAATTAAGGCTCAGTATACTCCATAAAACATTTCTAGCTCATTTTTTCAAATACAGTAAGTTATACCAAGTCTAACTGAAGAGCTTTTTTTTGGAAAATACTAGTCACGTTTTCAGAGCATCAGTATTCAGACACTCAATCAAACAGCGGTTTGCGTGAAGTACACACATCCAACTGATACAAATAAAATATTATATTGAATGTCATATTAAGTCTCATCACTATCCCAGGAAACTTGAGTGCATAAGAGACTTCACTCTCAGGGAATATTTCGGCTAAATAACCTTACACGCCTTAATCTTCCATTTCTAAGAGATTAATATAACCCTTAATGACTGTAAAAACAAATACTATTTAGGAGTAAATGTATAGCTACAGCAAATAATAAAACCTTAAAAATCTAACCTACCATGGCAATAAAGCGCCCAATGAAACAGAAATATGAAAGATGGTCAGGATTGATTGTTGATGCTGGATTTATCTGCAGGCAATAGTTGCTCTTGCCAGCATATTCAAATAGGCAGTACATAGGGTTCAGTACTTCATGGGAAAGCAAGAAAAACCATTCTCTAAGGAAAAAAAACATGTATATACATAAAAACCATCAAATACAGATGTTCATCACCATTCCCCTTACGTAACTAGCAAAATGGTCAAAATATATGCAAACTTCAAAAAATGATATGAACAGTATTGTATATGTATTTTATTAGAATCACAGAATAATATAAGGCATTACATACTTATTAAATATAAAAAAAATTCATTTTTAGACATGATAATGTTAGAAAGCCACGGTTTCCAATGTTCAGAAACGATTGTTAAGACTGTCACCTTGAACACACCCTCACAGCACAGGTTTTAGCTGTGGATCAGTAACATTTTTGCCTACAGAGTCCTTACCTCCACCACTACACAGTATTTATCCTCCTCATGCCTGCTTTACTGCACACAACTCCAATCTTCATTCAGAAAAATTACAGGTTATTCCATGGGCAGTGCTTATTAAAAACAACTTCGGTAAAACAAAACAAAACCAAAACCCCACACTACAGCACACCTTATTTGCTTTCCCAATCTGACAGCAGAACACACACAGAGTTACTGTGGTTTAACAAATTACCACGCATCAGTTAAACCCACAGGACACAACAATGTGAAAATGTATTTTTCTTGAGGTTTAACTAATACATGTTATTCACCACTTTCACAGCTTTCAACTCAGCCAACCTGAAATAATAACAGAATGGCATTTCTGTGTTAGGGTAGCTGATTTTTAGAGTACTTGTTGCTTTATGGTATTTGCATATAATCAGAGACCTCAGAAGCAGTCATACATACTCAGGAGTTTTTGTATCAGGCCCTAAATGCTTGGAAGTGAACAACCAGGCTTACGGAAAAGCCACAAAAAAAGCTAAAAGTCTATCCTATAATAACTGCAGGGATCGAATTCCATCCTGCTTGCCTTTCAGCTGTCACATTTAAGAGGCATTTCTTCTATCCCTGTATTTACCCGAGATCGGGGAATAGAAATGTGAGGTTTGCTGGCATGTTTCTCCTAACAGTTCTATGAAACAAGTCATGGACTACGATTCACTACAATATGCTTCCAAGCCAAAGGCTGAGTAAACAGAAAAAGGTAGCTAGGAGATGATAACCCTAATGGGGTTCTGCGTCTCTTTTTAACAAGCACGAGAATGTTGTACAGCATTCTATGCAAGTTTTATACTAAGACAATTATAATAACTCTGCATAGAAGCATCAACTTTAATAGACATTTAAATTAGATCGAAGCCAGATACCAAGGGAGGAACCAAAGACATCAGTCATCAACAAGAAGTTTGCAGAAGCAATGAATTTTTCACGTCAAAAGCTAGAACTAACCACAGGACATAGTGTTAGATTGGTCCTGCTAAACACAAGGTAAAAATCTGGAGGGAATACAAGTTTATCCTGCTAAGACAAGTGATAAATCAGGTGCATCAGCTTCCTATGTTTGTATTAACGCAGTATTACATTAGCAAGTAAGCACATGAACATTTACTCAAGTGTCACTTCAGAATTCTCAGCTCCAGTTATTATGAGATCCTTCCTGATTTTCAATTTCACATACAAAATCTTGGACAAAACTTCTTCCTAAAACTATGAAATTATACTACTCATATATTTATTCTTTGTTTATTTATTTATTCTGCCCCTTTCTGTGACTAACACTCTTCAGTTTTATTATTCTAACATCACTTCTTAGGAATACTTTGTTTCTCTGGAACAGCTGACTTAAAACCTCCTGGTTCCCATCCTTTGCCTAGGGCCACTAACCAAAACCCATGCATAGTGAAAACTGGATTCGTCCCTGCAGTCACCCGCCAAAAGCCTCTCAGATGTTGTAATTCAGAAGCATAGCCACCCACATACCCAAAGAAGCTGAACTTTCAGAGGCAAGCTTCCTTACTTGCGAATACTACGCATTTTCACTGAATTTCTTTTTAACACAGTAAGCTACATAAAACCAGAATAAAACCAGAACAGAACACCTTTATATTAAAAAAAAACACAACCAAACAAGAAAAATCCTATCGCCTATGACTATTTATAATTCCCTGGATCTGCAGCAGTACTGAAATTTTCATCCCAATAGTAAAATTTCAGTCAAGGAACTGGCAGCAGTAGGCGTGGTCATCTTCTACATGGTCAACAGATGAAACATACTTTGCCTATGGTTTTCCTGTTATCAGATTTTACCTCCGAGTTTCACTTCAGATTCCAGAAAAACTTGTACTCTAGCTGTTTTGCATTCCTGCGCAGCCTATGTAGTGTGTTCATCTGCTATCACCTAATGCCTACACTACTCTCCTCGTTTATGTCCTTTCTGTTCATATCAGTCCCAATCTGGTATTTGCTTGTTTTTTTCTGAATAAGCACAACACTTTTTCCACAGTCCCTACCTGTAGGAAAGTGGAACTTTCTGATAGAAAGTTTCTGAAATAGTTCAGTCTAGAGCAACTAACTGGCATAAAAAAATGGCATAAAAAAAATCCAATTTAAACATCAGTCTTTGTCAAAGAATTGAACAACTGAGACCACAGTTTTACCAATGCAAGGCTGTAACTCATAGCAATAGCCAATGCTGCCAGTTCTACCTCCTTAATACATTAAGAGGAGCTAGAAAGATAATCAGGGTCAGACTGCGAAAGGAGGCTGTTTCTTTGCCAACAGAATGACATTAGAAATCAAGGTTAAAATGCTATTAAAAAAATAAAAACTATTCTGAACAGATTTTCTTTTACCTTGCCAAGCCACCATAATCCAATCCTTCTTCTCCTCTGAATATAACATATAATCTTCTCCTCAAATCATAGGGTTTTAACGCCATAATCTATCAAAAAACCAAAAATTTTAGCAAGTTATAAATTATGCATTGTCAATATAATCACTCCTTATTCAGATTTTATTTTAGTGATACAGAAATGCCACATATGTCAAATGTTTACACAGATTTGACAAACAATTAGACCATCTCATGGAACATTCAATCCATGAACTGCACACAAAAATACCAACTTGGACTTAAAATCCTTGAGCAGCAGACTGCTAGCAAGCGGGGAGCGTACCTGTGAAGTATGACTATATCGTAGCCCTGTTCTCATACTCTTCCTAAGGCATTCATTATTGTTACAGGAAAACAGGCAAAAAGGCATTTCATTAGATCTAATACAGATTTTTGGTTTTAGGCAAATCACTTTAAAAAGTAATTTACTCTAATACAAAATAAGTGTAATATACTTTCATTAACAACACACTTTTTACTTCTAGAGAATCTCTCCCAAGAGGTTTTGATGTGCTAACAGCAGCAAGAATTTTCATTGTTACAGAGAAAGAAGGAAGAAACAGACTGGCTGCAGACTGTAAGGGCTCAGGAACTGTAAGCTTCAATTTAACGTTTGAAGGACAAAGCAAGACAGCAGTTTTAATTGGAGAAAACACCATTTTGTAACGTATATAACCACACACAAGAACCAGAAATGCAAATCTGATGTGGTTACATTAATATGGTATGCAATGCGGTCAAGCTATGGAACTCTTCACCACAGGAAGCTGTAGATGCAAAAAGTTCAGAAGAGGAGCACAGACTGGTTCACAGAGGAGAAGCCCCCTGAGGATTGTTAAATACCCAGAAACCACATCAAGCTCAAGAAGCATTTCAATTGTAAACAGTTGGGAGCTGAAAGATAATTTGGTAAAACTACTATATACATTACTTTTGTTCTTACAGTCTTTCCTAAGAACCCGCCTTTGGCTAACGCCAGAGGAAGATTATTGTGCCAGAAGGACCATTAGTCTGAACCGGCTATGGCCATTTTTGTTCTTATGCTTTATCTTGATAAACAAACACAACAATCTTTGCAGGCTTACTTGCTGGAAGGAATCCTCAAACAAAGTTTGTCTGGATACATTGATTTTCACATGACTTGGCAGTGCATTAGACTGTAATCAGAAAGCAATAATGTTAAAAGGCAGCACACCTACATGTAAATTCAAATAGTTTCAAAAAGTAAATAATTACTTCATCAGTACCTGACACAAGTAACGGAAATGAGCAAGTTTCCACCTAAAGCTACGCTCATAAGCAATCTGTGGCCCTTTATTTCTGTAAAGAAATATATTTCAGATAGATTAACCATACAGACATTAAACAATACTTTCAATGCTAAACAACAGCATGTAGATTTCATAAATACACAAAAATTGTTATCCTAAGATTTGATCAGAAACAAAATGCAGTTGATGGTTTGGTCAGCCAGTCTTCCTTTCCGCCTCACATACCCCCCTCTTTTTTTTTGTTTGTTTTTGTTTTTTTTTGTTTTGTTTTGTTTAAGATGCTAGTCAGTTTACCAAATTAGAGAGAAAGGCAGAGATCTAGAGGATTTCAAATCCCTATCAATCTCATAAAAATTACAAGACAGCTAAAGAAAAGACATCTTTGCATTCAAAGTGTATAAAAACTATTGAACCTTAGAGCAATACAGCAAAGTGTGTCATAGACAAACTGATAATTAAAGCTTAAAAATAGACTAAATTTACTAGACAATAATTTGTTCATAATGTAGCACTCAATTTCAGCTAAAAGTATAGACTGTTTTCTAGTATGAGCAGACTTCATCATTAAACTATAACAAGTTAAGACTTTTAAAAATATATTTGATTTCTCACTTACACAGACGACTTCCCAGTACGAGGATCATTGAAGGTGGTGGTTCTTGTATTATGGTCAACAAAGTATCTGACACCTTCTCTGGTATATCTGATTTCCCAGCCCTCTGGAAGAGGGTCCTCATTTTGTAAACTGCAGAAGAAATTGCAGACAGTACTTTTCCCCCGTATCGTGATATATAAGAATTAAGCAGAATTTTTTTATCTGCAGTCAATATACACACCTACCCTTGAGTTCGAGGGTCTTCCCACTGTGTTGTCTTTGTGTTATGATTTACAAAATACACCCTATCATTTGAATCCACTCTCCTTTCTAGAGAAAAAAAAAAAAAAAAAAAGAGAAAAGAAAAAACCCACTATTCAACAACTGCAGTCCACATTTCTGTAACTGTCACTTCCTGAAATCAACAGCTAATTAACTTACCCCAACCTGGTGGTAAAGGCCCAAGTGGATCATTTTCTGCTGATAACATCGAGGCCTATTTCAAAACAAGAGGACATGTAGTTAGGCCAAATTTTATTCATGTTTTTTTTCCTTAATGTGTTTTAAGATTACCACTAGTTTTGAAGACTATCTATTCTGAAAAAACATCATGCCATTTTTAGTCTGTTTTTATGAAGAAACATAGATTATGCAATAATAAGATACGATTTGTGCACTTGAATCCACTGTTTCCTACCCAATGCACCCTCCCTTTCCCCTCATACAGCAAAACTTGAGAGAGTGTCAGCGGTCTTAAAGATGTGCAGTTCACAGTAGTTTTGCGGAAGCACGTATAAGCAGATAAGCACAATCTTCTTGGTTAAGAACGTGCTTTACAATGATAAACATTTCCAAGCACACTGATTACTGCCAGCATAGGGTTTTTTGCTTCCTCAATACATGGTGTCCTCCCTGAATGTTTGGCTATTTTCAGACTTTGACATCCTTTGAAAAAGCAGCTGCATTCATGAAAATACGCAGATGGTCAAAATTATACCAACATACAGTAAGGTCAAAAGGAAAAAAAAGTAAAAAATCCAGATTTAATTATTATGTAAAACCATGCTAAGCTTGTAATATACTGTAACCTTGCAGAAGTCCCCAAGTAGCTCCCAAGAATACAAAGCATGGGAAAAATAAAATGTAAAAGGCAGAAATCCCCCAGACTGCAGAATCCATGCTCTGTTATATAATTAAAAGCTCCCAGCCCTTAACACTTTTTGGACACTAAAATTCCATTCCCCCCTCCCTTTTTTTTTTTTTATTTTTTGTTCATTTGTGCAGAATGGAATTTTGATATATGAGAACCAATCTACATTTTCCAAAGAGTATCTTAAGGATCAACTTGCTACTAGTACTGCTTTATATAGCATTTGCAATCCAAAAATCTCAAATCCACTTAAGAGTTTACAACAGTAAATTCAGACAAAAAAAGCTACTATATTTTTCCCGTGAAACAGAGCAAGGACCAGAAGAAAATGTAACAGTTACACTCAAAATCAAGCTGCCTCTTTGTTACGGCCACCAGCCACTAGATGTGAACAGAGAATTCTCATTATCTCAGCAGCAAATGCAGTTAGCCTTTTCTGCTTTTGAAATCTATACAGTCACAATGACCCTGTAACCAAAGACTTCTCTGTGGCGAGTATAATAAGAATAGCGCACGACAGAAAACACCATCTGCCAAAGAACTGAATGGTGGCACGATTCAGAGATCTCCAGTCATCTTAACGGGACCAAGGATCTGTGTGTGGCTGCTACTTAATGTACATTTATCAGAGCACAGTGAAACAGTAGGCAGTGGCATGGGATGAGTCAGATTCAATACCAAAAGGAGTACAATATATTAACCCAGGTAAAAATAAAAGTAACTATAATAGCTATATCCTATGTATTTTTCTCCCTTCACATAGATTAAGCAACTGATCAAGTAATACACAGGAACAGAAAGCTGCTCAGGGAGAGGTCTTGACTTGATATGTTTCAGCTGGTATGTTTCTCAGATTTGCATTAGAAGTTAGCAGTGTGTATAAACACCTGAAGGGTGGGTGCAAAAAGGATGAAGCCAGGCTCTTTTCACTGGTGCCCAGTGTCAGGACTAGAGGAAATGGGCACACGCTGGAACTCAGGAGGTTTCCTCTGAACATCAGGAAGCACTTTTTCACTGTAAGGGTGGCCAAGCACTGGCACAGGTTGCCCAGAAAGGTTGTGGAGTCTCCATTCTTGGAGATACTTAAAAGCCATGTGGACACAGGCCTGGGCAACCTGCTCTAGGTGGCCCTGCTTGAGCAGGGGAGATTGAACGAGACAGCCTCGAGAGGTCCCTTCCAACTTCAACCATTCTATCGTATCTCTAATTGCATAAGATAAATTTACTTTGATGCACAGCTCCAGGAGTTACAAAATTAGTGGTGATGCATGTTTCTGCTATTGCTAGTGATAAGATATGATGTCTAATTAGGTAATTAAGAGGCTGAGAACTGTTAAATGTAGGAATACTGCAGATTTCTTTACTTCAGAGGGATACCTGAATAAAGTCCATCAAACTCAAAGCAAAGTTAGGTCTGCAGATGCACAGAGTCCTAGTCCAATGAAGCTGTTTCAGACCTGTACTCCAATGATTACTTCTTTAAAACACTCCAGCTTTGCTACATATCACTTACAAAGTTTCTGGGACTGGATCTTTTTTTAAGAGACCAAGCACAATTCTTAAAATGGACTGTTTAGAGTGATAGTGACATGCAGGCATTATCATTCTTATGCCTGAATAAGCAACTAGTCTATTTATCCTGTTACAGATGGAAAAATCTGTCTCAAGAAATATATTCTTTGAAGCTACTCATGATAGTTGCTCACTTCCTCCTGAAGAAAGTATGTGAGAGAAATGGAAAACCATGCAGGTGCGTAAGCTTCAAAGTGAGCTCAAAGTAGAAGAACTGCCACCTGTACTAATGAGTGACTCCTAATCACTAAAGCAGTTTTGAAGGCCATTTAACACTCAAAATGCCCATAACCCAGCTTTTAGATTCCTTTACAGCTGACTGCTTTAGTTTTACCTCTTACTACTGTCATTGAAAGTCTCGAGTATCATGCAGTACACAAGGCAGTTTTAAAGTGATTTTTATAAAAGTTAAAGAACAAAAAGTACACCTAAACCTCTCTATGCATTTCTAAATTTTATGTAAAAGTTACCGAATAGAGGTATCGCTGGTTAAATTGTTGCATAGCTCCCTGCAGTTGATTCCGTTGAGACTGCCACTGCTCAAAGTTTCTGACCGATTCCATTGTTGGTCGTTGCCACGTTGTTGTTCTGGTGTTGTGGTCCACATAGTAAACTCTCCCACGATCATCAACTCTCCTTTCCCAGCTTTCAAGAAACACAAATGTCAACAGCTAAATTTTTCCATAGTTACATAACTGATATTCTCTTTATGCTCAATTCCTAGACAGTACTCGAATGAAGTACTGGGGTCAGAGGCATGAATTTAATTTCTAAAGTACACAAAAGTACTCCCCAATTTTACTGGTAGAAAGACAACCATACTGAGCAAACAGACTTCAACAGACTGTTACAGCATGCACAGATCTCTGTCACCTCACTTTCAAATTTGTAAATTCCTGTAAGCATAAGCAATGTTCACAGGTTTCACAGAAAACACTTTGCCTGGAAATCTGAGGTTTGGAACCAGTGCACTACACCTAGTGGTGCCATAAAGGTGGTCAAATGTGCATTATTTAATGCTTAAGTTTTAAAGGAAGAACAAATTTCAGTAGCTGCATTTGAACAGAACGTTTGTTTGGATCAGAACAAGCGACACATATAGTACCAACGTTCCAGTAACAACAGCTGAAATTAATGTAATTCTAAATTAACCGAAAGCTAGAATTTCTTAATACATGATGTATAATAACAGTTTTGATGAGCTGCTTATAAAAGCCAGTATTTTTCCTGCACCAAACAAACAAAAAACCAGTACCTTTAACACACTTATATCAAAAAAGTCTGCATTACCCTGGAGGTAAGGGCTGGGGTCTTTCCCATGTTGTGGTTCGTGTGTTGTGATCAACATAATAGGTTCTACCATGAGGATCCTTTCTTTGCTCCCACCTTCAAGACAAAAAGACTTTCATGTAAGTCAAGCTGAAAATGCTTCCTTACGACTTATTTCCCACTAAGCCAAAAAAGTACTTTGGTATTGAGTGAAAATACTATGATCCAGCACACATTCTAAAACACCAAAGAAAATTCACACTAGAATACTTATCAGTTAATTCCTACTTGAACTGATACCACCATAAAGACTTCTTTAAGGAACTTGGTAGAGAAAATGAGTGTACATCAATATTTATACACATTTTCAAATTCTGCTTAAGATATCTGAAAACAAAGCCAATTAATTATCCGCTCAAGGCTCAAATGCTAAAATAACCTCATTCAAACAGTGCTTAGAGATGCGTTCTTTGCATTTCCAAGCACGTCTCTCAAAAAAACCAGGGGGTT
>Ga0181612_182690_pt1 | contig 12723 bp, 3 predicted proteins | sample HoacroProtozoa21_FD_119630 | JGI IMG/M metagenome (GOLD analysis project Ga0181612, IMG submission 119630) | Hoatzin crop microbial communities from Cojedes, Venezuel. Combined Assembly of Gp0051906, Gp0051904, Gp0051908 | reverse complement strand
GGGGGGGGGGGGGGGAGGGACGGACATGGGACGGCACACAAAACAACAACTCCATTACAGCTTCACTATTGCACAAATATTTTAATAACTTGGAATGAATCCCTTAATATTTGCATAACTCTTCCCAGCCATATGAGGGATAGGGAGATGGGAATCTGGCAGCACAGGAACTCATGCAGGAAATGAAGGTAGCTTCGTCAATACTAGTCACCAGGGTGAACCAGCTAGCCACATCCAGGTGTTTCTGTTAGTTTGAAATTGGTAAACACAGCACAAAAAATAGAGGCTTACATAGATCGTCAACAACACACAGCAGAAGACTGAGATTTTTGACTCTGAGCTCTTTCACTCACTCTTACTCAGACCCTGCACTCAACAACAGTTTTTATTCTTCAACAGCCTTCAGGACTTTTCTGTTACGCTGCTTCTGTTACGCTTTTCCCCCTCCATGAGGCAGTTTTAGTCACACAGCAAAAGCGTGCTTCAGAAAGAAGTGATAGAATTTGCACTTACATTTCTTTGAATACTTGTGGCTCTCTGGCCACAGCATGAAAAGTGTATATAAAAGTTGTTACTAGTTTAAAAACAAGCAAAGAAAGTCCCTCAAAACCCACCTCCTGTTCCTCAGACGAGAGACAGTGGTCAAGTAGTAAAGCCTTGTTTTATCATGATGTAGGTAAAACCGTAACAGCTCGGCCACTTAGTTGATATATGGGTGACACCAGATCACATGATCAGGCCTCTCCAAAGACAATCTTCTATATCAGGCCTCCTTCAAGGTGGTCCTGCCTTTCTTCATCTCTGATCACATCACTGATGTAGCTTATAACACAGCCTGGGCACAACTGAAAGGATGTGACAGGCATCTCCAGCGCTGAATTAGTACTGGTGTTAGCTCCCCACTACAGTAAGCAGCATTACCAGCTCATGACCTTACTCCATCTTAAACAAATGAGCTTATATTTTACTTTCAGTCTCCATGCCCACATCCCACAGCTACTTGCCTTTCTGTCTTCAGGGTTTAGCTGGTTCATTAGCATAGTCATATTTTCAGTATTCCAGATCCAAGAATTGCTTGTAAAGTATTCTAATAACATCATGGCCTTATGAAGACGTGTTATTGTTTTCATCATCCTACAGCCCAAGGCACGGAATGTACAGGTTACAATGGTAAACATTAGTTCAAACAAGAAAAACAGATAGTAAGATTGTACACTTTCTACCCTCCAACCCCACACCCCCATGTTAACATATCTCATATTGCTCTGTACCCAAAGCATGTTATGTCAGATCAATAGGATATTTCTGCATATTATTAAAGTGGACTTTGGCTGTCCAATCTTTATATAGAATCAGAAATTATAGGACAGTCCTTTTTTCCTAATCCTACCTCCCAGTACAATAGTAATTTTCTTCCCTAAAAAGAAAGAAGAGATGGTAAAATGCTGTTTTCTATTGGTAACTCTTAGTTAGGGCACAGAACACTTTTCACCATACTGGAATATCTAGCTGTACTGAACAATTTAACTTGATGAAAGTCAAACTGCACAGCACAGAACATATGCATGTGACAACTTTAAGCAAGGGCCTAAGTTTCCCTGATCATCTTGCACACTGTGCAAGACCAGATCTCTGTAACAAAACAAAATTGGTTTATTATGGTCACTAAGAGATCAAGGCTTACAACCACCAGAAATACAGCTTAGCTCCTTAACCCTACTGCTTCTGCAGCAAAGGCAGAAAAATACTTAAGGGCACAGACAGACCACCGCAGATCCTGCTAGTTAGGTGATCAGTTCCATGCTACTTCAAAATATGCAGAAATATCTTCATCATCCCTTATTATGCAGAGGAAGCAACTCTACAAAACCATCACTTGGAGTACTGAGAAATTATGCTATAAGGATCAATTTGGGCAAGTTTCTCTTTGATCAGATCATCTGAAGCGGACCCAAAAAATGTGAGTCATCCAGTGTCTCAGACGTAAAGTTCCCACATTTATGACAAAATTGTTTCAAGTGCTACAGTGCTAGAGATGGGCACTGAATTTTAACATGTACTATCTTGTACCACATAACATAATGCTATTAAATTCTGGCTATGGGTGCTCAAGGTATTTCCATCTTGCAGAGCTGCTTCCAGTTTGATCCTTATAGCAGGACACACCGATCAATTTAAACATGCAGGTGGGGAGGCAAAGAAAGCAGAACAACCCAGCACTAACAGGAAATGGCTTTCTGAAGGTAAGTTTTGTTCTTTAAAATTCATAGAAGCAATAAAAACCACTGCTTTTGCTCTGAAAGCTACCTTGATGCATTCATACTTGTAGAAGGGATATAGCACATTGTCCCATAAACTCTTCTATAGAAAGTATTTTGCATGGCATTAGTGTCCCCTATTGTCACTAATGGCTGGCATCTCTGTAGCTAAGGGAGTATCAAAATTGCCTCGTTTTCTTCTCACGAATTAGAACACAAATTGCAGAGATCAGTGAAAAAGCAGAGTATCTCTAAAGCACAAATATTTTTCCTTAAACCTTGTAGCAATCTACCTACAGAGTAATTTAGAGTTGTATTCAAACTTTAGACTGTAAGCTAATTTTATTAGTAGACATTTCTAGATGCTTTCAAACACCTGTTTATAGTTTCACCAGTTGGGCAAAGTGGCAACAGCGAGCGCTGAGCTGAACCAGAGTTCCTCTGATTCAAAAATAATTAGGAATATGGACTGTGCATCCAAGAAAACTTGTGCCCCTGCAAAATACTTAATGGTGCAAGTTAATATCTGATTAGACAAGTGTAGATTTTGAGTTTGCTAATGGCCACTGACACTGGTTTTTGTTCTTTTCTGTACACAAAACCTAAACTAAATTTAAACTAATGTTAAGGCTAACCTCTGCTGGGAATCTTGCCGCCTCTGCTTATGGATATGGTTTTAGCACATAGCTAAGCTCATTTAAAGAAAAAAAAAAAGAAATTGAGTGGCTAAAAAGAGTTCTGCCTCAGCTGCAGATGTTTTCCCTCCCTCCAACTCAAATTGGATTTAGTGACTGGCCACAGAACCAGATGATTCATTTTATCAGTGGAAAATTGTTCCTTTTCTTTGAAAGTTTAGTCTCTTGATACATCAGCCAAAAGAATCAAATGTCTCCACATTTTCTCAACTGCTAGATGAATTATAAAGTTGGCAGAAGAGGACCATCTTTCTTGGTGACAGCTTGTTAGTTTGCACTAAATCAACATGAAAATACACTGTTTCTTGAGAAGAAAAATAAGTATGGCAACAGCTTCATTCAGAGATGTCAGCAATGAGTGTCATTTAGTGGACGCTTGCATAGCACTGGCACATTAAGTTTTTAACTTCAAAGGCACCATATTCCTCCTGCAAATGGGAATACACACATGACTCAAAAAAGAACATGAATACACATAACGGAACTTTATCTCTCAACCTGAAGTTCTGAAATACACACTTCACGGGTTGTTCCAGAGATAGCCACTGGATACAAGTCGTAAGTGTTAAAGCCATATATAACCAGTCAGTATAATCTCAAGCACTGTATCACACCTGCTCCATAAGCTGAACACAGAAAAAAGTCAGACCTGCTGATCATCATAAAGAACTGAACACTAGTGGCAGTCAGCAAATCAGTGTGACAGCATGCAAGACTTTCACCTAGACGCTAGATAGACTTTTGCCTCTACTAGGCAGTCCTTACTGCCATTAACACAAAAACACACTACAACAGCTTGAGTTGTTGTATCACAGGAATTACAAGTTTTAAGCAACAGTTAATCGAATTATCCGTAAGTTAGGTGTTCATGTTTCTATACCAGACAATTGAAAGCGACCTGGCTTAAGACTCTGACTGCATTTTGAAGAAGTCTTACATACAACCTATTGTCTCCAGGCTAAAAACAATTCTGATGCTAACTACAGACTGATCCTTCAGTGAATCTACAGGCTGCCAATCTACAAGTCTCTGCATAAGCATTGAAGATAGTTATATATTTTTTTTAAAAAAGATTCCTCTAAAATACATGAAAGAAGCTTTCAGATTTGTCTTTGTTTAGATTTTCATTTGGGTGTAAGTTTTGAAATGTAACACATTCTACTGGAATTCTTATTTTCCCAGTAGCTCTGTGGTTCTATTAGGTGCACAGCTTAGAAGTGCCTCCACGAGGAAAACCAATGCTAATCTATTCAATAAAAATGTACTCCTTACTAATTTTTGGTTTGTAGGACAGCAACTACGTGAAAGGTGCTTCATGTTAAGTTTCAAGAAGCTTTAAATTGAATGATAAGATATGAAATTATGTCCTTTACACCTACCTACACACATCAACCACACCTTCCCTCTAGCTTTGTAAGAAGCAGTAACAAAAAATGAATTGCTGGAGATATGCCCGAATTACAACTTTAAATAAACATTTCATGCCACATTCTGTTCTTCCAGAGTAACTGGAAAGATCTGCTGGGTGTGTATTTTTAAAGGCTTTAAGATTTCAAATATACCGAATTGTTTTTAAATAACATACGGTTCTGTTGTGCTAAGCAGTATGTAAAGTTACAAGAAAGAACTATGTCTTATATCAAAATTGATTGGACAATTAATAAGCTTAGCTACACAATTAAGTACATATGGCAAGCTACTGACACCACTATCCTTAAACTTGGATGCTAAGGATTATCAACACTATTTACGTAATTGCTCAATGCTATAACATTCTTAAGTATTTAGTATAAAATATCAAATTGTCATTATGTCAGTCCTTATGGTACATGTTCTTTCTATAAAGTTTGGAAGAAATATTATATGCATTATTTCTTCCTTCCCTTTCCATAACTGTTAATATTATCAGAGAACTGTTAAATCCAAGAACCTTCAACTGGATGCAAAAACAGCAAAAATATTTCCATCTCACTAAAAACACTGCTTCCACAAGTGAGATGCAAAAGAATGATTTAATATCTGTTGAAACCTTTCTGCAATAACTTTTAAAAAAACACTGATTTTTTTTTTTGTTATTATGAATATAATTCTTCACTTCTGAATGGTCATAGGCCTGATCTATTTCTTCCACTTGTTAAAAATTTCTCATTCAGTTGCACTGTAATACCCTCACAGCATGACAACAGTGCAGTTAAACCTACATAGTAATTTCATTGCTTAGAGTTCTTCCTTCACTGTATGCAATAAAGACCTCAGAGGTGTATTCAGACTCAGCACACACAGGGCAGGCTATTGACCACATGAAGTCCAGTTAGCACAGTATTTGCATTTTCTTGTGCTGATTTAACTACATTTTTACCACACTGCTCAAGTTTTTCTACTAAATCATGGTGGAAAAGGTCACATTTTAGATTAAGCCAGTCCTTCTTCACTCAGAACAGCATTATATTGAGTTTAAGAATCTCCAGTAAAGTTTCAAGGCTTCAGAAGTTTCCCAGTACATGCCACCTGGTAATTAAAGCCATTCTGTCAACTTGACGGAGTGACCACAGCAACAGCAGTACATCCCTATACCATGACTGGCTCCAGCCTATCAGTTAAAGCCAGATTCCTGTATGTGAGCTGGGTATCAAACTTAAAAGCTTTTCTTTCAAGTGCATTTGAGTAACCTTAGTGACTGAACAATAGCTTGTTTTAGTTGAATCTCCCATCTTTCCTAGAAACTGGAAATCTTGTGCATGACAGGAAACTCACCCATCCACTGTTATACTAAACTAATTAGGAATACTTACATCAGTAATACTTCACAGGCTAGAAAATACTTATTTAATGTCACCAGTTGTACTACTACTGACTAAAGTTCTAAACTCCATCTCTGGACATCAGTTAAGAACTCCAGGAAAGGCAAAACCAAGATTCAACATTCCCAGTGTTATAATACAAGACTGCTAAGAGTGTTCTAAACAACATGATTATTCACAGCCTTGGTTTACTCCCACTGGTCAAATACTTAAAAGACTAGACACTTTTTAAAGACTGCCAAGATTCTGGCAGCACTACTTCCTAACCATTTGAAAGACAGTAGGTTGGCATTTATAGTATAACTATTTTTAGTGAGTGATGAAGTCTTCATATCTGTCAGGGAATTCCTATCAATTTTTATTAAGAGTAACTTAAAATTGCAGACAAACCTAAAAGCTAGGACCTTGTACATTCAATACCTTCCTTTGATCTGACGAGCTCCCATCTTTTTCATGTGGGAAAGTTACAGGCACAGCCTCCTGTGCTGTGCCTGTAATAATAGTGTAATACTCGTAGCAACAGTACGCTACAAGTTGCTACAAGTATTACACTATTGAGTAGCTTGGAACAACAGAACCCAAGGCAGTTTAGAAGTTATCTCCTACAAACCACTTACATGGCTTCCTTCTACTGATCCAGTGCCAAGTCTTACAGAACTTTTCCCATCCTTGTAAGACAGACCTAGACTACAGGATAATGAATGAATACTCACTTGTCACCAGTGTGGAGATTACTTATAGTCTGAAGACAAATACTTTTGAAAATATAACATATGTAATGAGTTAAGATCATATGGCTTGGCAAATCTGAAACAAATTGCAGCGACATCTTATATTCCTGCTACATAATTTAGTTTATTTAGCCCATTTAGCAGAGCTATGCCACTTTCACCACTTAAGAAGTTAGCCAGATACTAGTGTAAATACTATAAACTGAATGGAATGTCGAGATGATACAAACCAACACATCAGATCAAGTTGTATCATCTACAGGAATAATTAACAATTATTATACTTAATTAGCAATTACTAACTCCGTCTCCCGTTCCATTTTCAGTTTATAATAGCAACAACAATCTTAATGCAAGCCACCTCCTCGAGTTTAATGACTGGCTAGGATTCTGATCCGAGACTATCTCAGACAGCATTGTTAAGCCAGTCATTAATCTCTTCAAAATGCAGCCACTGACTTGTTATTGCTTATAGTTAGTAAATCTAGATAGTGCCCACGCCATGTCTTCACAAGTCTCCATCACCTTATCAGCAAGGTATTTTTAGCCCTGTCCTTCTTACCACGGTTTATGACCTGTCAATCTGAGCAAAAGATCATACAAAAATGCAGGTATGGTATGGCTGACTGCAGTCCAATATTGACACAAGAGGGGGTTGGATTGCACACTAAAATTAGGGTGCCTCACTGCACTTTCTAATGGATTTATCTTGAAATTCAAATTAACGTGGTATCCTGTAGGAAAAAATAAGGATCAACATATTTTGAGCATTTATTATTCAAGAACAAACATCACTTGCTAGATCTTCTAATTCTGTGTACCTTGACTACTCAAACCCCCAAACTATTCAACAAAAAACATCCTCATTTTTGCTAGAAAGTCACTTTGACTTCAATGACCTATTCTCAGGAAAAAAGGCTGAGTTTTAGTCACAAAGCATTCAGGGGAAGAAAAAAATTTTCAAAGTAATCAATATACATCATAGTGTAAGCACAGCTTTGTTTAAAAGTCAGAGGAACAGACAAGACAGAGCTAGTCACCATTACCTTGGGCTTCTTCCAGTAATCCTGAGGTAGATATCATACAGGAATGCTGGGGCCTTATGGCTTACAGCAATCCAGTAATGATATAAAAGGTGATTGGAAGTTAGATTTACATTGGGCCGTCTGAAGGCCTGTTCGAGAGGATTCCTCTTGAAAGTAGAAATTACATGGTATTCTGAGAAAGAAAAGTTGCGTAACAGCTTTGATAATAACCATGTAAAATTTAATGGTTTTCAAAGTACATTACAGTGTACAATATTTATGCCAGTATGTTATTTAAATAACCACCCTAACTCTTCTACAATCCACAGAAACTAAAGCAAAGTCATAAGCTTTTAACCTAAAATACTGTTGAACTGGTTCTTATTATAATCAACAGGTCTTTTACGCCTTCATCTTCAGTATCTTTTTTTTCCAGTAGCTTCTCTCTTTCTGTTCCTCTTCCCTACCTTAGAAGTTGTTGGTTTCAAAAATTCACAGCAACTTCAGTTTAAATAGCATGTAAAGCTATTCAAGTAGTTATCTACATTTCATGAAGAAGGCTATTCTGATCTTTTGTGTGAAGAATAATTTAAAAAAAGACTGAGGACTTTGCAAGCATCTGAAGTGCATTTCAGATGACATTTTTAAACAACTTCTCCATATTTAAGCATTAAGAAAAAAAGCAATTAGGATGGGACTCCACGTGAAACTCCTGCTGACACCTGAAAATTCATGACAGACATGCAGGATCAGTATCTTAAAAAGTTATGTTGAAATTCACCTCTCCTTTTAATCACCTCTTGTAACTTTATGCTGTTGTTTATAGACAGTGTTTAAATACCTTGATTCAAACTGGGATATAAACGAAGTCATCAATTTTCCAAGTTTGGCTGAAGCAATAAGGTTTATAAATCGATGCATATAAAGTGGTCAAAAGCAAGTAAAAAGCATTAAATAGTAAATAGAAACAAAATAGATTTAAGTATTAAACTGAAAGAAAAAAAAATTCTTAAGAACACTAGTTCTAAAAAATGGAACGCTAATAGACAGCTTTACCATGCCAGCCAGCTTGTATTGCTATTTATAACAAGAACTATCACAAAGCTTTTGGCATGTGGGTTACATTCTAGTCAGGATATCTAAGAGTTGAAAATAGGTGGCCATACTTTCTTAAAGATTACCTTTCCCTGTACATGAATAGTTGAAGTCTCCTGTAGCTATCTGAAGATTAAAAAAGCCACCTCAACCAACAATTAACTTAAGCCAAACACAACAAAGAGTTACACAAGTGCAAAACTATTTGCATACCTCTCAATTATGCAGATACAAAAAACACCTAATTGTGGGCTGTTCATCTGTATGTATTTAGTCAGGTTAACTTTAAACCCCACATCACTACTGCTCCTCTGCAATGCTTTTCTCTGCACACTACCCACACTCTGCAGATTAGGTCACAGCAGCAGCAAAGAGAACAATCAGTTCTCCCATAGTTTAAGTTATAATGGAATAAAAAAAAACAAGAACAAAATGAAATGGTAATAATGCTGCAAGAAGAGAGAACTAACAATGGAAGATAATGAAAAAGCACAATACATCGCAAAATTGAGAGGTATGGCTATTACACTAGTTTCAACAATAAAAATGCAATATAAGCTACTGATTATAGCCTGCGCTTTTATTATTTGACCTTATTTTTCTATTAAAGCTTATGAAAAAAAGAAACCTGGCATACCAACTTCACCCCAGTGGAAAGGATTGGTGCCACCTGTTGTACAGTTATATACCATGATATTTCTTGGTCTGGAGGGAAAAAAAGACAAAAAAGCAACTTAGAAGACAAATAACCTTTTAAAAACATAGACAGAAGACATATCCAAAGTTATCCTTTCCCTCAACAGCATCATTTACATAAAGCAGAAAGCATCAGTCTCACTTTAGATTTTTTGCTTTCTGTATCATCTTCCGGTACTTTTCTCTTTCTTTAACTATCATATTTCTTTTCTCTCAGAGAAGACGTCAGCTACATTACCATAGATTTTATTGATTACAAGAAGACCCAAGAAGGTATTTTCAGGCATAGCTTGTACAACAGTATCAGTAGATGACCTCCTCTTCTTTCGCATAAGGAAGTTACACTTTGAGGGACTAACGCCGTTAGAACCTTAGATTCCTTTGTCCTGGGGAAATAGCAGGACGCCGACCAGAAGTTCAATAGAAGACTGATTTATTAAGATACACAATATAACTTCAAAATACTTCGTACTCTCTATTGTCATCTGTTATACCTATTAACTCCAGAATACCAGGCTGCAGCCAGTGTCGTATTGACAACAACATCTACTGGAACAAGATCTGCTACTGCACTGTTGGAAGCTCTCATTGTTCGAAGAATTCCTTTTCCTGCCTTAAAGAACAAAACAATAACAAAAAAAGAGAGACAGAACACCCAACAGTAAAACACTTGAATCTTTGTTGCTTTCCAATGGGGGGGGGGGTGTGTGTGTGTGTTAGGAATTTAAGTATATCCATTACTTACAGCAATGAAGAGACCACTGGGTCCATTGAAGTTATCAATCCATCCCTATTATGAACAGGGGGGAGGGAAAGGATTTGGTTAAAATATATTCAAGTCAGCAGTCTCAAGTGAAAATCTGAGAAGTTTCTACAAGTGTAAGGGGTTTTTGTATCAGCATTGTTATCCAGAAGCAATTAAGCCACAACTTCATAGTCTAGAACATTTTCCCCCCACAAGGGTCACTAGATAAACAGGCTGTCAGTATGCGCTAGTTTACAGACAAGATGGTCAGGTGAAAATTCAATGACTTACAGGAAAAGGCTCCTTCCAGCTAGCACCAACAATAGATGGCCTTATAATGGCTGTGTTTAATTTTGCACCTTCTTGTTGTACTATGTATTCTGCTAAGGCTTTTGTATACGTGTAAGTATTAGGTCTGTCGCCTATCAGTTTAGGAGTAATATCATTCACTAGGCCATCATCCATCCACCTAAAGAAACAAAATAAGAAGCAAGTGTATATTACTGCATGCTGCTTCACTGGGATATGGTGTAGCAAAAGCAATAAATAAAAAGGATAACCAGGTAAATAAAAAATACTTCAGGAAGTAAAGTTAAAATCAAATCTCCTCTTCAAAACAGCAACCAAGGAAAAAAAAAAAAGTCAACAAAAAATCCACACTAAAACCACAAAAGCATTAGCATTCCCCTAGAAGCTGCATAAACAAAGAGAAACAAGAAATTGTGAAGAAATTTAGACAATAATTAAAAACTCAGTTCTGTATTTCAGGTTTCTACAACAATCCCACTATCTAACACTAAACTAGTACACTTTAAATCTCAGCTTGATTTTCATAATTTAACACCAACTCCCACTGAAGTTAACATGTCACATACTTCTTCCTACTTAAAAAAGCTGAAAGTTGTCAAACATTTCCATTAGCATTTGCATATCAAACAATGAATGTCTGCTGACAGCTTATACTGTGCTTAACTTTAAAACTGCATAGCCTCCTAAAATACCATTCATGAAAATACAAGTTTGGGGGTTTTGCTTATTTAAACTAAAGGCCAATCCCAGAGGCCAGAAAAATCAAGTTTAATAAAGTCTGCCTATCACTCATTTGGATTATACACTACTATTTAAATAAAGGTGGCAACTACATACGTAGAACTCTTCTGAAAAGGGATCTTAAGGAAGAATTTTATATTTGAAATCCCACAGCAGCAGTGTAGTTAGGCTGGTTTGTTTAAGGATATTACTACCAACTTACAGAAGACTGTTTATACTGATCTCATGCTCATTTTGTTTCAAATTAAACCATAAAACCTAAACATTCGAGAGTAAATGCCAAGAACAACAACAAGAACAAAAAAAAAAAATCTTTCACCAGAACACGTAGTATTTTGGAACTTCTTTATATGTTGTACCATAGCAAGTAAGCACATTTGTGAACTTTGTTAAATATTAAGTCTTTTTTTGTTCTTCTTTTGTTGTTAAAAAGTTACCATGATTTTTTTCTTCTTCCTCTTTTAAAGAAAAAAGGATGCAGACTGAAATGAAAACAAGTTTCTCAGTAAAAGAGAGGAGAGTTGTGCATTCAGGGTCCACTGAAGGAACCATACTGATATTTACTTTTTTTGCTCAAGTTAATTCATTTATTACGCACCAACTACAGAGCAAATAGTACATTCCTTTACAATAATCCTACTTTTATCAACTAAGTTCACAAACATGAAGTGCAGACACTGCAAGTTAGTTTTTGGGACACAGGCATACAGCTCCTCAGTTAGCATTAAGTGATCTAAGAAGTGACACCACCGTGTTAAGCAATCATACACCACCTCTGAAACAAGCTGGGTCACCATGTTTCTCCACTTAAAATTAAGTCTTGCAATTTCATCTTGCTTCCCAATTCATTCAGTAGTTGGTATTTAAAACTGTAATAACCTTCAGTCACAGTACACAAGCACAACAGAGATGTGCCTCTTGAACAACTGCTACTTTTGTGTTCTCCACTTCAAAACAGGACTTGGATTTTATTTGCCTCAGCCACCCAACACCTTAACCACAAGAGAATTTAGCCAAGAGAATTTAGCCAACACTAGTATTCACCTGTGTTGTGTTACAATCAAAGCTGATGTGCATCAGGCTCCCTTCATGATATGAACTGGAGTGGTAAGAGGGGTAGAAAAGCCCAGAAAGGGACACAAGTCTGTCTCTATGTGTCTCCGTCAGCTGTTGACTAGAGAGATCACCCTTGTGTAAGTTTACAAAAGCCCTCCCTCACTACCATGAGTTCTAAAACAGAGAGCTGTCCAAGTCCAAACCAAGCACTTTAAGTTATGTTTATCCTGCTTGTGAAAAGATAGACAAGAATATGACTATTTCAGAATCTCATTTGAAAGTGTATTTAAAGTCAATATTATAAAAAAAGGGTTGGTTCAATATGCATTCGAGGTAATAGCTTATTTGTTGTTCATGTTAGTTCTCTTCCATCTATAGTAACAAGTTAAAGAAGATATTTTACTTTTTAATTAGTTATTACTTCTCTTGCAAGGAGTGATATTCTGTACAACAAAGAAGAAAGGAGAGACTGATTCAGAGTCGAGATTATTATTTATTACATTACACGACTTATCCCATGTTTGCCATCTGTTTCAGTTAGGGTTTGACAGCTACTAAATAAGACCTCAGG
>Ga0181612_180188_pt1 | contig 12723 bp, 8 predicted proteins | sample HoacroProtozoa21_FD_119630 | JGI IMG/M metagenome (GOLD analysis project Ga0181612, IMG submission 119630) | Hoatzin crop microbial communities from Cojedes, Venezuel. Combined Assembly of Gp0051906, Gp0051904, Gp0051908 | reverse complement strand
TGTTCCATTAAACTGCCCTTATCCCAACCCACCAGTTTTGTGCCTGTTTCTTTCCATTCTCCTCCGCACCCCGGCGGGGGGAGGGGCAGCCATGTGGTGCTTTTGTTGCCAGCTGCAGCCGAACCAGAACAGACTTCCTTCTCTGAACTGAAGTTCAGGAGTAAGAATCACGTGAGCGCGCAGGAATGCTGATAAACATGATTTTACTACCTGGATTGTATCAGGTGAAATGAACCTTGTCAGATGAACTTAACACTACCTAAATAAAGCTTTATTTTCATATATATATATATCTGTCTTAATAAAACTACAAACTCTGCTGACTGTTTGAGATTTGACAAATAAAGATATTAATTCACTTTTGGCTCAACAAGGTTGTAGATAAGGGTGGGTTAACAGTAGTGAACTAGAATAAGAGAATTCAAAAACTACATTCAGCTGAAACAAAAAGGTAGCCAGTTTCTCAGTAAGTATTTCCAGGATCTTACAAAAGAACTTCTGGGTAGGAATTTTTTTAAGCTGCATGTTAAAGTTCGGTTGACTGTTAGTAATGCAGATGTCCTAGAGGCAGAGGTCTCTTCCAGCATCCATGAATAACCAGAGAAGCTCTCTGGAATACCAAAAAGGTAATGGAGATTACACTGGAGCCCCAAGGGTGTTCAGTGAGGCTGTAACATGTACAATGTGGATGGGGCAGGAGCTCAGTTGAAATAGAAATGGCATAATTCAGTGGCCTAAAACACTGTGTTGTGCTGCCAAAAACATTCACCTGTATGTGTATACTTCCTGCAAACAATATTGATGAATTGAAAGAAAAAGAAGTGTGAAAAAATGAGAAGTTTACATACACGCACGGGCTCTTCAGACTCCTTTCCCTGGACCACTGGACATAAATGTTGTCGTTCATGTGGCAAAGACTAAGCAGATAATAATCACTTCTGCCAGATCACAAAATCAGAGAATCACAGAATGGTTTAGTTTGGAAGGGACCTTTAAAGGTCATTTAGTCCAACCCCTCCTTGCCATGGGCAGGGATAAATGAAATGGGTTCACATGACAGGGTTTGAAAGGGTTGACTTACCCTTAATGGGTAAAGGAAAGCAGCACCAGCATTTGAGCAGAAAAAAACCAAACCAAAACAAAACAAAATGGTGGGGACTTTGCTTTGTTTATGTAGGAGACTGATCCAAGCTGGAGTGCATGCAGCCCTGATACAGGTAAGAGATTAAAATTCTATTTGTATGAATTATTAAAAAGCTTAAGTGTTTATCTCTGCTGAAAGAATACTAGACACCGTACACAGCATTTGTAAAAGAACAGGGATGGAGTTCTTTTAATTTCACTTCAAATATGTACAGCGCTTGTATTTTATAATCAACGGAGAGGAACAAGCACTTCAGAGATCCTAAGTTGGATAGGTCAGAAGACATATTTTAGTTCAGAAGAATTACACCTTAACAGTGCCATTAACAGCACAAACATAGAACATACAGTAGGTGAATACCTACCTTATCATTTGTACTATAATATCTTACATAAAATAATACATATGAACATCACATGTTTTATAATTTTATATATTATTATACAGTATGTAGACCTATATAACTGTATTAGCATATTTTTTCTCCAAATTTTCACTGGGGTCACTTTTTAATCCATTCAGCCTTCAGTAATTGATATTGATTTGCAGTTCATATATGCCTGTGCACTTTAGTGGCTTTCTAATGCATGTGTGTTCACTGATTTGGCAGGAAAGAATTCAACTGTATTTGTAAGTTCTGGGATAGCCTTGAGAGCTGATGAACCAGCCATTCTCTGCATATCCAGCTTCCCTTTGGCATTAGTTGCCCAGCCAAAATTTTTTGGATTCAGCAGGAAGTATTCATGCTGCATAGATTGTCTCCAAATTCCCAGCTAACAGTTTGCTTGCAGGGCAAGATGGAACAGATGGGCTTTGCATGGCAGGAGCTTGCTAAAAACAATATCACCTCTTTTTTGCCAGAACAGCTGACAACAGCATTAATTGATATCAGTTGTTGCACTTTTAGGAGGAGACAGAGAACACGTAAATTCTTATGATTTCTAAAAGAGATCCATGAAATCTCGCATGCTTGCATAAATTCATAAAAGGTCTGTTAGAAATGGTGATCTTCTTATGTAAGGCTTTTTTATAATACAGTTGCAAGCTTTCCCCTGCCAGCAAAAATATTAACTCTCTTGCATTCCAAAAAGGCATGCAGATTTGTCAGTGCTCTGAATACATCATCAGTCCCATGGAACTGACATAATTTAGATACAGCATCCAGTACCTCTGCCTGGATATTTTACTGACAGCAATATATTATCCATTTTTTCAGCGTAAGAAAACCAATAGGCTATTTTAGTTTTCTTATTAAAATTGCTTAGGTAACTGAAGTTCTTTTTCAAATTATTGCTCCTACAAAAAAAAAAAAAAGATTAATTAGGAAGCATCAAAAAGTATATGGCAGATATCAGCATAAGCACTACCTGTATCAGCTCCTTTTACAAGATAGTATCACAGGTTAAGAAAGGAGATCTTTCCCAAGTACTTCATATATGATTTTATAGAGCCTATATGCAGAGTTCTGAAGTTGTGCTTTCATTAACTCTCATTTATTTATGATGCTAAACTTTATCTCCAATTTTGGGCAAACTGCAGCTTGAAATTTTTACCAGTAGCAGATAGAACAGTATTTGGTGTAGGTATGGATGAGAATAAGGTTTGAAATGTTGCCATTTTCCACTCAACTTTATAATTGCCAGTGCTGAGGTCCTGGAATTACTTGATTTCATGGGAAAGGAGCAAGAAAAAGAAGTATGAAGAGCAAAAAGAGGCAAGTTCACAGTTTTTAAAATTAATTTACATTAAATATTTTTTACAACAGCTAGTCAGTTTATTACACAAACATATGACGTAGATTTTGAAGCAGCTCAGTGTCTGAGATTTGCAGTCTGTGCTGCTTTTGGCTGGGATAGAGTTAATTTTCTTCATAGCAGCTAGTACAGTGCTATGCTTTAGATTTGTGCTGAAAACAAAGTTGACAATGTTTTCAGTATTGCTGAGCAGTGCTTACAGAGAGCCAAGGCCTTTTCTGCTTCTCACACAGCCCTGCCAGTGAGCAGGCTGAGGGTGCACAGGAAGTTGGGAGGGGACAGAGCCGGGACAGCTGACCCCAAATAACCACAGAGATTTACCATACCATATGATGCCATGCTCCATAATAAAACTGGAGGAAGAAGAAGGAAGGGGGAGATGTTTGGAGTAATGGTGTTTGTCTTCCCGAGTAACTGTTACATGTGATGGAACCCTCCTTTTCTGGAGATGGCTGAACACCTGCCTGCTGAAAAAAAACCTCACACATTTTCTCATTTTTACCTTCCTATTCTCTCCCCCATCCCACCAGGGGAGACTGAACGAGGGGCTGTGTTGTGCTTCATTGCTGGAGGGGGAAAAACCGAGATACAGTCCACTGCAGAAGTATGGTCATAGTTTATCTGGGAGGTTTCATAGACTATGAACAATACAGATGATGCAGAATGAAACTATGAAGTACACTGTCAAAAATTGCAGTCTGTTGTTTGGTACTATATTAATAAAATATATTATTAAGGAGTTAGTTACAAATGGTCCTTGCATAGCATCAGCATTAGTATAACACAGATAAATGAGACAGCTTATGAATTATCTCCAAGAAATTTTACGAAGCTTCACCAAAGAAACCATCAGATTCCAGCACTGATCTCTTGGCATACATTGTGGTAATATGGAAGTGGCAGTGAAAATATGAAAGTCTTCTATATCTGTAGGTACAGAAGTCAAGGACTGCTTGACTGTTAGCAATCCTTCATAAAACTTAGATCGCACACACTTAGTTTGAATGTTTTTTTCTCAGTTATTCTGATGAAAGTAAAACTTGATTTAGTGCACTAAAAGCTCAAGCCTCTAAATCGGTTGAAGAAATTATTTTCTAGATGGAACACAGGTGGTTTAATTGCATAGTGGACTCTAGTGACTGTACCACAGAGGATGAGTTGTGATGCTTAAAAGGCCTTCAGAGCTCATAGGAGGATGTAAAGGTTTTAATGGGACTGTGCAAAAAGTTGATAGGAAGAGATTCACCAGAGGTAGGAAAATAGTTTATTTGTTTTCTGGAATTCAAAAATGTTTTGGTCTATTAATCATAGACAACGTGAAAGTAGCTGCATATTTTCCTACATTATTTTAATAAATATTTGGAGTACACAATAGGGATTTAAATTTCTCTGAAAAAGTAATTCTTACATTAATAATAGCTGATATAATATCTGTGTCTATTATTTATTTATGAACCATGGGACAATTGATGTTCTTAGCCTGTCAGCCATTTAGATGTCTCTTTCATAGATAATATCTGCTGGCTTTCATACTTTATTTTCAGGTTGTTAACTTTATAGTTTCCTCAGAATACTACACAGTGCTACTAACTATGATTTTCTTTAAATTAACCTTGAACTTAAGAATATTTTGATTTTATTCATTAATAATAGCTTGTGTACACACATCAAGTTCTCTCTATCTGTTAAGCTAAGAAATGAATTCTACTAGATGTAAAACCCTAAGAAATGTTGGGAATAGAATATAAGAACCTGATAGGGAAAAGCGGAAGATGCAAAGGTCGACTTCCATGAGAAAAGCAATATAAACAGCCTTTCTTTGTAGGGCAGTGCCAGAGTAGGAGATTCGGAAGAAATGTGAAGGGGGGAGGGGGGAAAGCAGAGAAAGTCAGAGAGAGAGTATGCTTGTTAAAGCCTTGTGTTTGGTTTGCGTGGCAAGGTTTTAGTAGCAGAAGGGGAGGGCTGCAGGAGTGGCTTCTGTGAGATGCCAGAAGCTTTTGCTGTGTCCAATAGAGCCAATGCCAGCTGGCTCCAAGATGGACCCACTGCTGACCAAGGCCAAGCCCATCAGCGATGGTGATAGCACCTTTCTGACAACATATTTAAGAAGGGGAAAAAACTGCTACACAACAGCAGCTGGGAGAGAGGAGTGAGAATATGTGAAACAACTCTGTAGACACCAAGGTCAGGGAAGAAGCAGCGGGAAGAGGTGCTCCAGGCTGAGGAGGTGGAGTGATAGATCAGCTTGATGGGCACCTGGTGTCCAGTCAAGGTCAACCTACCACAAGCCTGAAGAAGACCCATCACTGGACTGGTGCTAGGATACAATACTATCCCAAGGCAAAGCAGAACAAAGAAAGGACCAAAAGTTCAAGTTACTGGGAAAACAATCATGACTGCTGCAGAAATACTTTTAAACAAAATGTTTTTTTCATACTGGCCTGACTACACTGAAAGGAAGAGAGTCTAGATAACTCCTGTAGGATATAGGGTGAAACCAGCAGGCATTTCTTTATGGGCTAGACATTCACAAGTTTATCTTATCTACAGAGAAGATAGTAAAATCATAATAAATAAAGAAGTATAAAAAGAAAACAACCTGTAAGCATAGTAACTCACAACAGAAAAATGGCTTTCTTTATCACAGTTTAACTCAACACTGGCAAGAAATAGATTTCCACGCTACTTTTTCAGTTGCTGCTTTTTCTATGGCTTAGGTAAATGTTAGGAGAACTGAGATGTGGGTTCTTGTTACCCACATAACATTGAATTCACTGCACTACTACACTTTCTTCTCCTAGTTTTGCTTGCTTTATTCTGTTTTGAATCATAATTTCACTTAGATTTCCAGTTTTAATCTTTAAATAGACAGCTGTGATTTCCTCTGACCACACTGGGAATTGGATTAATCCATAATTTTCCATTCCTACTCATTTTGATGCTTCAGGAAACAGAGATGTGGTCTTCAGGACAATATTTTATAACCTTACATGAATTTTTCATAAATGCTTGTCCAAAATCAGTTAAGATAATAAATATAGGAGAAAACAACATGACTCAAAAACATGAGTGGGAAAAATAGGTATCTTCTTAAAAAGCATTTTATTTTGTGTATTTAATACACTTAATATTTTGATTCATGTACAACACATAAAGTACATCTACACTAGTAAATTTCTCCATCTTCTACTCAAAAAACCCTTTGGCTCATTGTTTTAGGTCCACCAGAGAGAGACATTTTTCAGATTATCCCAAAGAGCTATCTCTTTTTAAAACTGTAAATATAGTTTCTTTCTAATGGGGTCCTGTATTTTCTGTTCTTCATATGAGATTTATTTTTTAGAGCTATGGATTACTTTTTAAGCAATAGCTGAGGAAAATAAATCACACTAAAGTTTGTATATGCAAAAATTAAAGCGAAATGCTAGCATTGTAAGTCTATACTCAGTATGAAAAGTCTGGACACTGCATAACTCCTGTTAGTTGCTCTCAGCTCAGTCCAGCAAGCAGTATGTGATCACAGTAGCAGAACTTGAAAGTGAAAAACAGTATCCAATTAACAGAGATAACTGTACTGTGGAACAAAAACATGAGAAGTACAAATAAAGCAGAATTAAACTGCTGGGTATTTGGAGGTTTATGAAAGTAAAATGAGGAAACCTCACATCAGAAGTGAATATTTGGAAAAATTAAAAATCTGTTTACCTCAGAGAAGGAAGAAGAGGAAACAAAAATAATCTATGTCATACAGAAATTATAGGGGTGGTTGGTGGTGTATAAAAACTGATTAAAGAAAGTCTAATTAAGTCCACCTGCTGTTGGTGTGAAAGGGAGCAGCTCCATTTAATTTTTCTCAACTATGGAAACTGCAAAAAATGATGATCCTTAAAGCTGAAGTAAAGATTTTACAAAAAATCGGGACAAATAAGGGCATTTACATATAAAAGGGATTTCAGTTTTTCAATCTGCTAAGTCAAAAAACAGATAGGAATGAATAAGCCATTTTTATAACAACTTAGGAGAAAAATGTTGTAAGTATCTGCTTTATTTGGGGAAATACTATCCTTTTCACTGTTCATAAATACGGCTAGCTTTCACACACAACCACAGTCTCACCAGACTTACTCTGCCTGCAATCTTCTTACGGTTAGTCTTATTTAAAACATGCATCCTTCACTCAGTTTGAAAGAGCTAGAAGGCGTAAGCTAGCGTTAAAACAACAAAGCTAATATAAGTTAGCTGACGTAAATTAGTTTTTGCTAACCTAATTTAGCAGAAACATTACAATGTAATAGGTCAAATCACAGCTGCATAACACCATGGAGACCTTAAGCTTAAAGTAACTGACTGTATTAGCTCATTGCACGATAAAAGTTGCTGTGACACCTGGTTGTTGCCAAATAAGAGTCGAGTGCATGGAATGGCCAAGATAGCAATGGGAAGGAGGGCCAAACCTTGTGAGGCTGAGCTGTGATTATCACTATAAAAATGAAAGTACTGAGGATGGGCCACTTTGGAATTAGTGGTAACACGTTTACTGAGACCCCTGATCTGTCACCTGATTTTGTGTCATCTCTATAAAAATTTGAACAAAGAGGAGAACAATGGAGGAGTACAAGTTCATGTCTTTCTAGAGGAGTTAGATCTGATTTCTTTGTTTGTTTATGTAAGGATTCTACAGACAGGTGGAATTTTTTTTAAGGTTTCCCAGAATCACTGAAACAAGAAAGGCTGAGTCTGGAATGGGCCTCTGTAGATCATCTTGTCCAAATCCTCTGCTCAAGCAGGGCCATCTAGAGCCACTTGCCCAGGACTGTGTCCAGACAGCTTTTGAATATCTCCAAGCATAGAGACTCCACAACCTCTCTGGGCAAGCTTCGCCAGTACTCAGCTACCTGCACAGTGAAAAAGTCTTTCCTGATTTTCAAACAGAACCTCTTGTGCTTCAGCCTGGGGCCATTGCCTTTGGTCCTGTCACTGGGCACCACTGATAAGAGCCTGGTTCTATCTTCTTTACATGCTCCCTTCAGGTATTTACATACATTAACGAAATTCCCCCCAAGCCTTCTCTCTTCTAGGCTGAACTGCCCCAGATCTCTTAGCCCTTAATCATCCTTGTGGCCCTTTGGTGAACTCTTTTCAGTATATTCATACCTCTTTTGTACTGGAGAGCCTCAAACTGAACACAATACTCCAGATGTAGCCCCACCAGTGACGAGTAGAAGGAGTCATAGAATCATAGAAAGTTTTGTATTGGAAGGAACCTTAAAGACCATGTAGTTGCAATCCACTTGCCATGGACATGGACACCTTCCACTTTACGAGGTTGCTCAAAGCCGCATTCAACCTGGCCTTGAAAGCATCACCTCCCTCCATCTGCTGGCAATACTTTGTCTAATGCAGCTGAGGATACCATTGCCTTCTTTACAGCAAGGGTGCATTGCTGGTTTATGTTCAACATTTTGTCCTTAAGGACCCCCATGTTTGTTTCTGCCAAGCTGCTTCACTGCTGGGTGGCCCTAAGCAAATATTGATGCATAGGGTTGGTCCTCCTGAGGTGCAGGACTTTACACCTCCCTGGCTGAACATCATAGGGTTCTTGTTTGCCCATTTCTCCAGCTTGCCAAGGTCTCTCTGGGTGGTAGCTTGACCCTCTGGCATATCAGTCACTCCGCCCACTTTGGTGTCATCTGCAAACTTGCTGAGGGTACACTGCTGAGGTTTCCTGGAGAAGATGACAAAGAAAACATGCTGTACTGAGCTACAGCCAAGTGAGTGGAGCAAGCATGTTTCGTAGAACAGAACTCAACAGGATGGGATTAATCTTCACCTATTAATGTACCCTGGAGACAAGGTGCCTGCGATATCCCACATGGCACTTTATTATATAGGGAAAAAGAGGTGATCCTTCCTGACAGTCTGTCAGGGCTCTAATCCAACTAGCAAGAACAGTATTACTACGGTAGATTTTTGGCAATTTCTAGATTGCAGCATGTTTGGAAATATGGCTGTCTATCATGTCCGTGTTTTGAGTTCCTAAGAGCACATCAGGTTCATAATCTAGACCCTTCATTAACTTTAGAACAACTAGTGAATCATGCCATTGCTATGGCAAGTTTCTTCATCTGTTGGTGACAACAGCTATGTTGTTCTGTGTCAAGGCTAATCTCCAAGTCCTGAGGACAGAGTATTCTTGGTAAGAGAGATTGGCTTTTGGGAGGATCTTACAGGAATAAAAGGATTCTAGACTGCAGCCATCTGTAGTGGAAGCTGTGAAATCTTCCATTTTCAAAAAAGCTTTCCACCATTACAAGTTCCAATAGCCCTGTTGAATGAAAATGAGGAAAGCAAATAGATATTTCTATCTATCTGCTATAGAAATATAACAGAGTTTCCTCTTTATATATGTATCATATATATAACATATACAGCAAAAGAGACTTTCCTTCCCCCTCAAAATCAGCTTTCCTTTCCTGGAACTGAAGAAGAAATAGAAATTTCATGAAGTATCTTTGCTCTTTGTTTTATTCACAAAGTATCAAATCAGTTGTGATAAACTGCTAAGATTTAATAAAATAAATAAGTAGGCATCCTGAGGCACAGCTCCTGTTGTACCATCTAATGCTGGAGAAGTGGTGTACTTTGTATCAGCAATCTCTGCAGCAGAGCATTTGTCTCTCATCAATATTCTTTCTTTTTGTGTTTTGTTTCTCGTACTGCAAACCTTTCACTAAAAGTAATAGGAAACGGGCTACACTGAGATAGCATTTATATGCCTTTAAAACTTCACTTGCTGTATTCTTTAAAAACAGAAGAGCCTTTTAGCCTCATTTCCCAAAAAGACATGGCTTCTGCAATTACACTGTCCATTTGTCTGTCTCTTTTCACATCTGTCCATCCACCTTCCTCTTGATAAATTGAATCTCCTAGCCAGGTTCAAACAAATTTGACTGAAGGTTCATAAATTCACATGAGTTTTGTGATGATCGGTAGGGGGATGGATGTGTGTGTGCAAGGGAGGACAGAAAGAGGGAGAGGGACAGGAAGAGGGACAAGGAGAGACACAGGGACGGGGATATGCAGACTGAACTGGGACTCCTACTTAGTGGAAAGCTAAGATGAGAGTTGACGGAGATGGGAAGTGGATAAGACTAGAAAAAGAGAATGGCTGGGGGATGTTGTGGGATTATATAGGGACATAAGGGAGTATGTAAACACACAGTTAAAGGAAACAAGAATTTGTCTGCATGACATACCACCCATATCAGTCTAGTGTACATAGATTTCTTAAATAGGGTAGCATCATGATTTGAGGCTTCCAGTTAATTATAGCTCTTTCACAGGAGGCAAAATACAGAGTATTCTGTGTAAGAATACAGTGTAATTATTACATTATGTGTCTAAGTATGTGATGAAGGCTGAAAATAAAAAAAAAATTTAAAAATGCTGTCATTTAGAAGATGAAAGGTGTAAAATTCCTATGTATCATGATGGGAAATTCCAATCTAAAATGTACATTTGTAATAACTAATAATTATAAGATTGATATATTGTATGTCTTTTCCTTTTGATTAAGTTCCAGACAGAATATTTTTGTATATTTGGACTTGCACACATTTTGTGCTCTTTGTGGGAATGATATACACTGGCAGCTACAGCTGAAAAGTCAGATTGAAACACAGGCTAGTGTTTCTGCAAGGAGTTATTTCACATGTCATTTAAACATTTATAATACCAAAGTGATGGCTTAATTCCTTGGAGTGCGTATAACCCAAATGACATAGTTAAAGTGTCGACATCAAAGTGAATACCAAATAAACGTCAAGTGAAAATCAGATCATTTAAAATGCAAACACTTTTTATAACTATGAAAGCTGAAGATAAAAGCAGTGGAAGTGCACAAACCTGCACATCCTTAGCATAAAATTTCAGGAATCCATATGTTAGCAGGATAAAGTATCACCACACATCCCTTCCTCAGTGATTTATATCAGAAGTAGCTCATATACAATGCTTCTATAACTAACTGCTTCTAAACCTCTGCTGCAAATCCATACCTGTCTTTTCAAAAATGCCACTTTTACACATACTTTTTAATGTTCGGGGACTTGTTTATTCAAACCAGATTCCAGAACATGCTCGCTCTTCTGATGTTTTGAATAAAAATAGGGCAAGGCTATGCACAGGTATTCTTATAGTTCCAGATATCGGTTTTTTTCTAGTTGGGACAGGGATGCAGTTCATGTCAAGAAAACTGCACTAAGAACAGTGAAGCATTGCCTTGCATAAAGAGGCAAAAATGTTGACACACCACCATATGCAACTCTCTCTCTGTTTCCTCAGCTGAGGCTAACTCTTTGATGAAGCAAAGGTCAGAGTTTTGTTTTCTGGGGACTCTCAGGTGCATTGTATCAAATTAAGCCTCAAGACTATTCCATCTAAAATCCAGAATTAAGACTTCAGTAGTGCTCAGTCAATTTTGTAAAGAGAAGCATATGTGTAAGGCATTCAGGAAACAGAGTTTCCTGAATGGGAATTTGAGCAACTGTTAAAAATTGTATTGTTTGACACAAAAGCTGCTGGGCATTTATCGGCATTCTCTATACTTTTTGCTTTTTATACCGGGGTCCAGTGAAACAGTTTCACCAATTTTCAGCAGATACAAGAATACGCATTTTTTTCTTCCCTCACTGATATCTGTCTTCAGGCTATGAGCGCTCTGCTGTGTTTCCTCTGATTTTTCAAGCTGAGAAGAAAAGCTTCAATGCTGACCTTCTCCAAACATTTAATAATGACTTCAAAATACCAGGCACAGATTTAACAACTGATCAATCTAGTTAGCTTCTCATGAAGCAAAAATTACGAGTCTGTAACCAGGGTGGTCCAGGTGTTGGGATCCACAGCTGAGACAAGTACTTGTAGGACACCACAAGCAAAGCAATCTTCCCCAAATATGCCCAAGTAAAGTTGGTAAGAATGTGATGAAAGAGTCTCAGTCAAAAGCAGTCAGATGACAGCTGTTGTGCCCTTGCCGCTAACAGTCTGAATCATTTTCAGCTTTCTGTTTCACTCCATAAGCCAGTCGCAATGGGACATAACCATTATCACAGCAGAAATCTGTTCTGCTAGAGTGAATTGCAGTGATGCTTACCTTTATGCAAAGTGATCTATTTCTTGAAATGTAAGCCTCATGGGGGAAAAGCAGCTTGTGTTGCTACATGCATTAGTCGTTCAATTAAGAGACCTGTCTTCAGCTTCTGTGTATACAGCCTTCCTAATTTACACCCACTTTTGTCTCATTCATTTTTCACATGATTGGTACACAATGGAGGTCTTGGGGACCCTCTGACTTGCTTTGCCTTGCAGTCTGTACATTGGAGGTTTGACAGACCATGTCTATGCTGCAAAAATAAGTTACATTCAAGGCCAGTCCCACAAAGAGCAGTATCCAGATTATTTAGAGAGCAAACCAATCAGGTTGGGCCTTTGGCACAGCTGACTATTGAGAATTACCATACCATCAAGCATACTCCTCTCCAAAGCTGAAGAGGGACTTTTTACAAGGACTTGTAGGGACAGGACAAGGAGTAATGACTTTAAACTGAAAGAGGGTAGATTTAGATTAGATATAAGAAAGAAATTCTTTACAATGAGGGTGGTGAGGCACTGGAACAGGTTGCCCAGAGAAGCTGTGGCTACCCCCTCCCTGGAAGTGTTCAAGGCCAGATTGTATGGTAATTTGAGCAACCAGGTCTAGTGGAAAATATCCCTGCCCATGGCAGGCGGGTTGGAACCAGATGATCTTTAAGGTCCCTTCCAACCCTT
>Ga0181612_159215_pt1 | contig 12723 bp, 4 predicted proteins | sample HoacroProtozoa21_FD_119630 | JGI IMG/M metagenome (GOLD analysis project Ga0181612, IMG submission 119630) | Hoatzin crop microbial communities from Cojedes, Venezuel. Combined Assembly of Gp0051906, Gp0051904, Gp0051908 | reverse complement strand
GGCTCCCAATGAATATGCTCAGCCAGGGTGGTAAAGCGCGCCGAAAATCACCTTGAACAGAAGCAGAAGCAAAACACAATGCATTACATGCTTCATAATCTACTGCTGCTAAAGGCATGAGAAGGGGAGACATATTGTCCTGTCCAGAGAGCTCAAAAATAAGTTTGGAAAAACCATGTCCCACATCTCAGGTCAGTAAACATATGTGTTCTACCCCACCTCACAGCAGACTCCTTTGACAGACAAAGCCCAGAGCTTAAGTCCACCCCATTGACCTCATCAGTAAGTGGAAGGAAGCCTTCTGAAACTCAAAGCCATGGGATTGCCTTGGGTACTCACCTTGGCCTCCAGAGACACTGAAAGGTCATGTTATAAAGCACTGACAGATATCTGTCCTGACCCACAGAAATGGACCAGTGTAGCCAGTCACTGTTTGTGGATAACCTGTGGTTGCCTTCTATCCCCCAAATCACCTGACTGCTCTCCAGCACAGACCAAGTTCCAGGATTTCCCAGGAATCATCTGAATGACTCTGTGAACACTTATAGAAGAGGTTGTCTGCTCAGCTATCTGTCACCCCGATCACCAGCCTCTGATTCTAGTCATGTGCAGGGAACACATCTTTCATGACACTTCTGGAAGCTGGGCGTCTTCTTCCTGACTCAGCAGAAAGGCATCTCATTCGAATCCCAGAAGTTTTCCAGATTCTCTTTCTACCGAGTATCAGCTGAGGTAGGTTTCTTTAAGAAGCTTCTGCTTACAGACCTTTGACCTCAGGGTACTCTGCAAGGTCTGCTTTACTTGTTCAGCTGTGTTTGGTCATGCCACACTCTGAGGGGGGAGGAATGCCCCAGCGTGACTGGGAAATGATTAATCTCTGAGGCAGGGAATGGGAATCTAGCTGGGGCAGAGGAACCACTCACATCTGAGTGGTTGACAGTTGTCTCTGTAACAGGACAAGTCATCAAAGTAAATCAAGGTGTTCAAATTCAGTAGACAACACCAATGACAGTCTTATAACAGGGTGACAGGTGATGACATGGAGATACTGATCTTCTTGTTTCTGAGCCACTTCTACAACTCCTGCGAATAATAAAAAAGAAACATCTTGAACACAAACATTAAGGCAACAGTGACAGCTGTGACTCCAGTCTTGTCTGACGCTTCCACTTCACACCTGCAGTTGTTCTTCATCCAGATCCAGAGGATTCAGAAAGATTCATCTTTTTGTAGATTAGGCTGTAATCCCCCCAAAATTTTGGTATATCGTGTGTTTACTGACCAAAATTTCACAGGCTTGTTTGCAAAACCGAGATTATAAATTCTGAAAGTTCATCTATTAATCACAGATGTGGGGGCTACATCAACAGAAATACGTTTTTATCCTCTGATATTTTGCACAGTGATTTTTTTATTCTCACAAATTTGTTCACGATAATATTATATCTCAGAATGTACTATTCGTGTGTACAAGGCTGCCTGAGCTACTGTCTGGGTAGTTAATTTTGCTAGAACCTGTGCAAAATCATTTATTTAACAGGATGCTATTAGACCTCTTTATTCAGAAAGAAGGGTATTATCAGAGCTGTTGTCCAAACAGACTGACAGCAGGTTTGCATTTGCGAATCATTATAAATATTGATAATGTTTTGTAAAGTTCCTTGGAATTTGTGCCCTATTGGTAGAAAGACATACTTCTTTCAGAAAAGAAGAAAAACTGGGGAACTGCCATTAGGCTCAGATAAAACCGATGTGCCTCTTTTATGCCCAGATATTTCAACTATAATAAGAGTTCCTGCTGCACATACTACATCAATTAGAAAACCAGGCTTTCCTCCCTTTCCTCAATACTTGTCTAATAGTCTTTACTGGTGATGCAGTCTTATTGCCCCTAAAACTGAAAAAATGTATTTCTTTTAAAAAACATAGCTTTATTTAAAAGAAGTGAAGAAGGATGAAGCATTCTCAGCTTCCTAGTGTTCAGAAGAGACTCAAGATGTGTGCCTGGCCCTAACAGATTGCTCCCCCTCCCTTACCAGGAAAACAGGAACGTTAGAGGTAATTACAGAATTCCCGCAGCTCCCACTGACAGCAGGACCACGTTGTATCCCTACTCAGTAAACACAGACTAAGAAAGTGCCTTGCAGAGCTCCCAGTCAAAAGAGACAAGAAAAACTGAAAGCGGGACAAAGTTTTTTGCTTTTTCATAATTGCCATTTTACTATCAGAAGGACAACACTACTTCTGCACATATAGCTATACCATAATTAGTACAACTACAAGAAAGAAAATATACAGACAAAAACTTGGAAAGGAAAATGAAGGGCCTAAGAAAGTTATAAAAGATTTCTTTTTTTCATTTTAACCTTTTACCATTAGCTGTAAAACAGATGGGATTTTTAAAATATTTCAGAAAAAATAAGGAATGTGCCTTTCTCTTCCCTTATATGAATTAAAGTAGAATGCAAAACAACAGTAACTCATTTAAGGGAAGTTAAAAAGATCTTGGTTTAAAATGCCTAAAATTGTTTGTTGAAGTGGGTAGAAAATTAGATACTAGAGCTCCCTGTGCTTTCATACCAGAATTCAGGTTTAGAGTGTTGAGTTTTCTTCCTTGATAACTTAGAAACCAAAGGCCTGGCAACAAAGCTCTCTACTCTAGATATTTAATATATGTACTTATTTTTGAGAAAACATTTTGTTTCTCTTTTAGAGCACTTCAGGCTTAGGAAATGTTATGTGAATTCTGTCTTTTTTATTGTTTAAGTGTGTGACTGGTTCCAGAGACTTTATGAAAGCTTCCAGCTCCCTTCATCATCTGTTGGATCCTGACAAGTCAGGGTGGTTTCCAGAAAGGAGAAAATATTCTAACATTATTTTAAATTTTTAACTGGACAGTTCTTTTTCTGAGCTTCATCTATAGCTTATTGAGCTCCCATTCTTCTTTCTGGCCTTCACTGAGCTTTCATTCCTCTACTTGCTTTTGAATATGCTTGTTGTGTTTCCTTGCCGGTGATATATATATATATCTCTATTCCAGTAAGAGAAAAATTGAAGGTCATTTCCATTTGAATGTTTACGTATAATCAAGGCACCACCACCAAGAATAAATTATTTGCCATTGCATCCAGTGTGTCAGTCCTAGGTTTAGGATCTTTTTTGTCATAGTAAGCATCTTTACATACAAGGCACCCTGTTTGTCAGGGAAGTAACTCCCCAGTCTTCCCCCACCCAACTGCCCCCAACCCTCCCCGCATTTCTCAATAGCCTCTCAATATCATTCCTAGTCACAAGGTTTTCACAAGGTTTTCTGCACTTCCTAGCTTTCTGGAAGAGAAAGCTGACAGGAAATTTGAGAGCTTCCTCTATTCCACTTCCCAGTCTGCACAGTTAAAAATTGAGAGCATTTCTACATTACCTGAAAACATACTTTCCTCTTCCCTAGATTTCCTGCTGTGGTGTGCCCAGAACAAGTGTTTGTGAGGTGATGAGGAGTTCCCCCAGACATGATCTTCACCTGCCGTAGGTCTCCAGAAGGCGCCATGCCATTTGACCCCTGAGCATGTCTCAGGCCCCTGGTGATATCCAGAACTTCTTGAGCTGCCAACAGAGGTACTCTTATTCAACTGAATTATTTTGTAGAACATCTAGGGTTTCTAGATTGCAAGACTATCACCCTCATGTATGCCTGGAGGGATGGAAGCAGGCAGTTGTGTATTTTCTTCTCATATGTGCTTAACCACATAGATGCATATCACATTTAGTTCAAAAGTGCAGAGGGAGTAAGTGCACAGTAATCTGTATTTATGCATGGAAGCATTCTCCATTATTGAGCATATCAGAAAACACAATATTCTTGTCCTCAAAAGGTCTGCCTCTGCATGTGGGATGTCTTGAATCTTTTATATTGCTTTTTCTTTTTCTTTTCTTTTTTTTTTTTTTTTTAGCTTTTGCTATAAGGAACTAACCCATTAGGAGCATCCACTAAACATTTCCCACACAGAAATACAGGTCCATGCATTGCACAGGTTGCCTACACTCAGGTCACAAAGCCAGCACTATCTGAAATACTTCAGACTTACTGCACAGGCACAAAGTCATCCAAGGGAGCATTTGCAGCTTGTTAGGTGCCACCTGGGACTGCTGTATAGACAACTTCATGCACAGATGTTCAAAGCCTGGGCCTAAAACATGCCGTGAGTCTGGCATTTCCTACAAGGATTCACTGAGCTCATACTATAGAACTACATTGCAAGGTGATGTAAACTCATCTGGGACTTCTGCATATGTGGTAGCCTCTCAGACCTATTGTAGATGCTCAGTTGCATCTGACTTGACAGCTCTGGCAAAATCTCTGTCATTCCTGGGGAGGGGAGAGAGAAAAAAATATGGGAAAAAAAAAGAAAATCCTCTAAATCCAAAGAAATAAAACCTTGAGGGGAAGGGAGAAGAAGACTTAGTGGGTGTTGTGCCAAACTGAATATATTTTCTTACCCTTTCTGGTCTGGTATGACCAGCACATCCTCACATTTGCATCCAGCACAAGGAACACCATGCCATAGTCCTTCCTTGCCTTCCATTTTCTTGCCTTCTTTTTTCCTGCACCAATAATGCCCAAAACAATTTAATCAAAAAGTCACAATTCTTGTTCTAAAGACTATTGTAGTGGTTTCTGCAGAAAGAAAATCGTTGGGATAAAGGAGATTGCAGTGGGAGGCGGTGACAGGATGAGATGAGACAGCTGGCAGATTTTATTGTAACTGAGGCAAACACTGGTTTCAATATAATCAACCAGGAAAGTGGAGCAGACCTTAAAAACTCAGGACATTCCCAGAAATAGTAACATCTGGTCGTCATAAAGATTACATTGGTAGATTCCAGTTATATTTGAGATAGGAACTCTGTAAGGCGAGCACTTACAGCAATTGTTTCATTTCTTTCTTTTTTTCTGCAGTACTTCTTGAACAGCTTAAATAGGAAACTTGATCTTCTCTGGGTACTTTGCCATTGTCTGCTTCGCAGCAAATTTCCTCTGAAGCTCTAACTTGGGTTTATTTGCTGGAGTTTCATTTCCCTGTAAAACCTGCCCTGCAACATGGAGAGGAAATTAAGGTACTGGTCTTTCCACTTTTTCTCTTCATCACTTTCCCTTGTGGTAAGAAACACTGATTAAAATGAAAAAGTTTATTTAGCCAAAGTGAAAATCAATAGCATCAGTCAGATATCTGTTATAAATAAATGAATTATACCTCTCTTTGGCTTCTATCAGTTACTTCTTCTTTGCAGGACCTGCAAGCAAGACTTAGTAACTCTCTCTGGCCTAGCTGCTCTCTCTAGCCCTAATAACTTTCTGGTAATAAATTAAACCTAGGATTTATTTATTTACTCTAGAAGTGCTGCTAACCAAATTGCTTTTGCGGTATAAGACAGCACTTGTTCATAACTAAGTAGCACTTTGTGCCTGACAACGGGTTAATGGGCCAAAACAACTCATTTTGAGAGCGTTGGCTGTTTTGGTCCAGCAAACTGGTTCCAGAATCTCACACATCCCACATTCCCTTCCACATCTGGACTCTGCACAGACAAAGTTTTCTTTCATATAAACTGTTTATTGTTCTGTGAGATTGATGCAGTTAATATTGGCTTTCAGAATGACAGATTAGCATCACCAGTTAATCAGGGCTATTAGCAGATAAATATCTGTAATTTAATCACTACAGTAATTTCTTTTCCAATAATAAGATTTACAAATGCAAGTGATTAAGTAATTAGCTTACATCTCCATAGATTACAATTCCTCTGAGCTTTCTTCTCTCACTTTTTCCAAAAGATTTCAGTATTTAATTAACGTAACTACTCCCTCCTTTACATCGCCTTTGTAAACACATGTGAGAAGTGGGGTGGTTTTTTTTCAAACCAAACTGCACCTTTTGTGCACAATCCCACAAGGAACCTCCCTTTCCAAACCTCTTCCATCTCTCTCCAAGGGTTAATACCCACCCTGCCTGTTTTTAGCAGCTGTAATCATTCCCAGTACCTTTCCCTGCCCATACAGCAAGTGGGGTACACAAGGGGAAAGAATAATTTACAGGAAGGGGGGAAAAATTGCCAATGGAAAAATTGTGTGCACTTGATAAAATAAGAGCCTGGCTTGCTAAAACAGTCTATCCAAACACTTCTCAAGGATCCCTTTGTTGCTCTTCCACTGACTTGGCCCTAGGGCAAAAGGCAAGTTCTACTCCTTCCAAACTTATATTCTCCTATTTGCAGAGTAATTTGACAGTTACTGTTAATTTCCTAAATGCAACATGAAAGCTGTAGAAGGAAGCCTGAGAAAAGGGTGGGGAGGGGAAAGGAGAAGGAAAAAATCATAAAGAGTAGCAGAGAATACGGGCAAAATTGCTTCCATGTGTGGTGCACAGGCACAGCTTGGGCAGAGATCTGTGGCCTTCTCAGAGTCTGACCTCTTGAGGCGATGCCAGTTTGCTGGAGAAAAGGCATTGCTCTTTAATGAAGGCCTAATTTTTATTGCCACTCCATCGACTTCAAAGTGCTTCAGGTTGCCAAACATAATTTCACTGGAGGTATTCTCAGGTGCAGAGCAAATACTTCATAAATAATTTCCTCGCTAGATTACAAATTCCATTTAAAAAGGGGAATAAGAGAGGTAGCTTTTCTAAGGCTTTTTTGGAAGGTAATTAAAAAATCTTTAAGAAGGATTCTTTATTACTTTCATTCCAAAAGAAAATAATTTAACAGTTTTAATTTTTATTTATATCTTTAAATGAACATGCAGCTTGGTGAGATGACCAAGTACAATGGAGATATTTCTAATATGCTCTCAATTAACACATATCATCCGAGGCTTTAGGTGCCTATTCCTTTTCCCTCTCCTCATCCTCAAATTGCTACTAAGCCCAGTGATTGCCAGCAGCTCAGTGGTAGCCTCATTGGAGCTCAAATTAATTATGCAGATCTGTCACACTTCTACATTTTTCATGTTTACTCTTCTCTTCGAGTAAAAACGCCTGTAATTAAAATATGCTTCTGTACATCCTCTTTATCACACCCCCCCTGTGAAGCAAGCACGGGGAGCTGCTGAAGCTGACAAAGTGCTGCTGTCAGTCAGAGGGAACAGGGAAGATTTGAATCGTGTTTATGCTTAATGCACCTTGTGAGCCAAGATGAGCCCGCAATCAAGGCAGAAGGGAGGCTGCTGGGGAGGAGTTGGAAGTTAGGAGTTGCAAGCTCCCATCCCAGCACTCTGGATGGAGTAGAGAACCAGTGGTCTGTGCCTCCCACCCTTCACCTGTCCCTGCAGTGCCCCTGTCAGAGCCACTGCTGTAATGGTGCTAATGTTTAACGCCTTAACATTTGTGAGCTACCCTCAACTCACTGGACAGAAAAAGAAATGCCAGTTAGTACTTGGGTGCAGTACACGTCTATCACTTTTTAGTTTTAGTCTGCTTTCTCTTGCCAATAATTCTGCAATTTTAGCTGGTTATGGTTTTTCATGATTTCTTGTTACCCTAGAACATGAGCAACAAGTGAAAACCATTTATAAGAACAAAAGTAGGGAAATGCGAATAATTTTGCCAATGTTAAATTAATTTTCCATTTCTTTTTCTGGAGAACACTAGATGGAAGATGAAAGTTAGCATAAATATTGCAGAAAATGTTTTCTTCTCTTGTCATCTTGAAAATCATCTGGATTTGATTAGATTATAGACTTTTAAAACTGATATATATCAGTTTATATACTGCAGCTGTATATCTGCACTAGGCCTTGTTAGAGATTTATCTCTAAACCCGCACTGAGCAGTCTCCAGACCCAAATTCTTGTTCCTGAGCCTTTGCTTGACTACACAGCAACCATCTAAAAAAAAAATAATACACAGGTCATATCAGAAGTGGTCACTTTATTTCTTCAATAGCAGTGATATGGGAAAGCAGCTAGGAGATATCTTTGACTCTACTTTCCTGCTGATCAGGCATAAACATACACCCTTCATTGTTTCACACCTCTGAAGTGCAGAGCCCTTTAGCATCCCACACTTACTTTACAAAACAGGACAGCTATGCAGCTACTAAGCATCTTTTTTATGGCGGTTACTTTGGAGCCAGTGTCTCCCACTCAGGATGGATGTACCAAATAAGTGTACATACTTGACTGCTCTCCACAGCAAAGAGGTTACAAAAATAAAGCTGAGATTCGTGGTTTTTCATGTTCCTTTGACATGTAACAAAGACTTGGCATAAGACACTGAGAAAGTAGTTTTAACTCAGAGAGAGGAGCAGATTTCTATTTTCACCAGTTATTGCTTTAGCTTAAATTACAGATACATGTATGATGGATCTAAAAAGATCTCTGATTCAGACATCTAGGAAATAATTTTGTCCTTCAGCCTAAAACAATTTTGATGAAAAAACCACAAACAACCAAACCCAAAACATTAAAAAATAGCCAAGATAAAACAAAGCTTAAAAAAGAAGAGACATTCTGTAGTTAGGAGATAAGAAATATGTTGCCTTTGTTATTCTGAGCACAAGATACACTATTCAAATATACCATCTTCTGCATCACTTTTGCTGAGGAGAAGGGCCAGCAGAAAGGATAGATGAATGAGAAAAGTGGCAGAATATCTTTTTGTGTTTTTTCACTGGCTTACCAAGATTGTGCGTTACTTTGGGTCAGATTCAGGGTCTGTCTTTCAAACAAAAACCTCCAGTGCTGTCCAGCTTGCTGTACTTTGGTTTCTACTGTAGAAAGCCTCAGAGTGCTAAAACAGCATCGTATGAAACAAAACCGAAGGACTCAGTCCAGGAACATGTTTAATGTGGTTTAACCATTAACAGGAATTCGGTTCACAGGGCTGACTTAGTCAGTTCACAGACAATCCAATTTAAAGCTTTCCAAACTTCACGCAGTGTGGACCTCAGTCCTTCAGCACCAATTCACCCTGTAGACCAGATCCTTTTCTTCTTTGCTATTTGCTGCCTGAGTGATACCAGGTAGCACTATAACACCACACAAAGCAGGACTTAGGTAGCATTAGTTGCTTTTATTCTACCATTTCTTAAATTAAATTCCAGACTTATCTTCAGATATTTTTATAGCCAAATTGGTTTTGGTTTTGGTTTTGTTTGGCAAACTCTTTACACTTCTGCGCTCTGTCAGAGGGAAAAGGAAGATCAAAATTCGTAAGTTATTGTTTAGAATTGTCTAATACCAAGTACAAATATAGGATTCACAGAGTGAGGAGAAGATGGAACCCTAGTGGAAGGGAAGCTGTTGGAGAACAAAGCACTATCTGTATTGCTGGCCATTCAAAACTGGGAAGATGAATGAAGTTGCAATGAAAATTCAGTGTAGGGCAGTTTTTTCTGAGGAGATGGCTGAACGTGGTATTTCCATTTCTCTTCTCTTTTAAGTGTAATTTAAATTCTAATAACTAATGTTTTACATGAGAGGTCCCTGCTACAGCCATAAAAATATTGGAATTTTTTGCTGCTATTGCACAATGCATTGCTATATTAGTCAAATGTTGCTGTGATACACCCAGGTTCCAATCATATTATATATCATAGAGAACGTCTGCAATTTTTCTTGTTTCCCTGGTAACAACTGTAAATGCACTAACTCCCCGGACTGCTCCACCCCTCCTGCTGCTGATGTCAGGCACAGGAGAGGCACACGTGCAACTCAACTCCATACCTGTCAAACCAGGCGGATGCTCCGTTTGATCACCCATGTTTTGGTCCCACAAAGACCATTCGTTTGGTGATCAGAGGGCAGTGTTAATTTAGTCAGCTATCAGGATACCGGAGTGGGGAGGTGGGGGGGAAGGGAAGAAAAAAAAATTCCCCCGCTTGTGCTTTGGTTTTAATCAACAAAGAGAATGGGGAGGCTAAAAGAGCAATCATGTGGTTAGAACGGAGGCAATGTATTCTTCTCTGAAAAATCAATGATTACAGCTGTTTCTGTTAGTGTTAATAATTTCCGATAATTGGGTGCTGCTCAATGCCAAAGAATTCTCAAATTCCATACTCTGTCACAAGCGTGCCAGCAGGGTTCAGAATGAATAATGTTAATACAATGAAGAGGGAAGGAATGAATGAGGATTTTCCGTGTGTTAGCTGACAGGATCACTTTGAAACAAATGACCAGTCCTTATTAATGCAGCTATTATTTTGATAAACCAACAAGAATGAATGTGGTATTTGGGAAAATGTGATATTTACCATCACAGGAGTCCCACTATAATTTTAAAATTAATTAAGGTACCTGTAGCCATCACTGGAAAAGATTATGATCTGACCTTAATACTCATGTACTAAGCTGACACGTTGCCTATTTTCACCTCAGCGTTAATGGAGATAAACATTTGTATGCAAGTCTGTCTCTTATAGTCATTTTGTTCAGTGTAAGTTTATTTAGATATTTCAGCATTTGCCTCAGTAATTATGAGTCAGCATACAGCTACAGTGAGTTCCATTGTGCTAATATATGTTTTTCATCATCAGCCATGGAAGTACATACAGTTCACCAAGACAACATGGAAGCTTATTTGGTGACTATGAATGAGAATAGTAACTCTTGTTTTCTGCAGTGACCATCCATCCTTGTCGATAATACACAGTACACTCAAAGTAAAATTTCAGTTCAAATGTTTTCAAAAGTGGAAAAAACCTTTCTTACTGATGGAGCATATTTCAAAAAATAGCTACTTTCGTAAGAAATTATGGGTTTTGTCTAAAACATGTCACAATCTAAAGCTGGTTTTGTTGTAGTTTAAATCTTTTTAGTTAGGTAACTTAGTAAAAGGAAGTTCAGTTAGTAGCAGTTGTAATTAGCGGAAGTAGTAATTTTAACTGTACTATTACTAATAATTTGCATGAACGCTTACAACTTTCAGTCAGAATCACCGTGCTGGGGACCAACAAAACAGGCAATCTGTGAGGGAAGTGACAGTCTATATTTTTTACTCTGCAGAATTTAAGTAAGACTATGTATGTGAGCAGCACGGTGGCAGTGGCGTCGCTTGTGTTCATTTGAGGTGTCCACATTACTGGGTAACAAAGCAGAAGCAGAAAGCAAAATGACATCAAGGGGAGACCCTGTTCAAGCGGGCAGAGTCATTCCCTCAGGGGAAGACTGGGTGACCCTACTGAACCAGCCCAAAACACAGGAGTTGAAAATAAAGAAATCAGGCAGGACAAAAATTCTTTCTTTCTAGCACTTGAGAAACCGCTGTTCAGGAACTCCTCAGGCAAGCACAGATGCCTGACTAGTGAGAAAGTTAGGCCTTTTCAGCTTTTCAACATGAGGTGGCAAACTGCAAGATAAAGAAGCACAATACAGATTATTTTCTAGTCCCCTCTACTTGGCAAAGCTGTGTTGCTATTTTGCAGAGTAAACAATATTTTGCCAGAAGAAGGTAGTTTGGTTATGCTGTTCACCTCTGTTGGTAGAATCCCAAAGGAGAGAGCTGCAGATATAGCTCTTCCAGGGATGCACATGCCTTTTACTGGCAAACACAAGCTCTCCGTGCCTAGACTCTAGGCTACATGGATGCAAATTAACTCCAGATTAAAACCAGATAGCTGTTGTTAATGCCGTACTGTGTTCCAGACAAAAAGCCCATGCAGCTGAGCTCTCAGGACCAGTTAGTTAGAGAAAATGGGCATGTTAAATCTGCTGTTTAGTGACTATTTGGGACTTCACTAACATGTAAACAACTTGGACTATAGTATTTTGCAAAAAAAATGCACCCTATTCGATTGGCATGTAGCCCTGCTTCCTCACAACATGATTGCAATCATTATCATTTTGTAGTTTGTCATGGGCACCGCAGTTCTGTGAAGGTTTTTAAAATAAATCTCGGATGGGATCCAGTTCCAGTTTCAACATTTAAATGAGGGTGTCACGATGTGAGCAAGGTGTCTAAACACTCATTGAATCTCAGTGGAGATCAAACACTACGAGGAGTGGGGTCCAGACAGCTATTAAGCTGGTTAAATGCAGAGACTCGATCGCCCTCACATGGTGATCTAACATTATACGAGATGCCACCAGGTCCTGGGTGATCCACGCAGGACTCTTGGACGTATTGTAGAACCTATGAGAGACCTTGCCTTTCTGAACTGGCAGCTGGAGGTTTGTTAAAATGCCATGAGACATTCCTAAAGCACTAAACACTTGAGTGCAGCTGAATAAATTGAACCCTTAATTGTCTATTTCTAGCCGCTCTGAATAGCCCTTAAGATAAATTAAATCTTCATTGGCTCCAGTGGGAGTATAGACACCTAACTCACAAGTGGATGCCTACACTATGGAAACCTAAATTTAGACTTGGTATGAGATTTAGCTGCCTGGCAAGTGACAAGCAGTGTCTTCCTTGGCTTCCAGCTGCCCAGAGATGTCCTTGGGGTCTCCCATAGATCATGCATGAGTTGTCAGGTATTAATGCCCTTGATAACCCAGGAAATCCCAAATGGCATGGGTGCCGGTGTTTAGGTAACAGAACAGAACCACTGTACCCCTGCTTGGTTTTGATTTCCTTATTCACATGTTGTCAAGTTTCCTCAAAATTTGGATGCCAAAGTCCCAATATGGAATCGATTGCAACCTGGATGTATTTTGCACAAAATAACTGATGCCCATAATTTGATTTTTAAGAAAAGTCAAAATGGCATGGAAATATGCACCAGCCAATTACAACT
>Ga0181612_104299_pt1 | contig 12723 bp, 8 predicted proteins | sample HoacroProtozoa21_FD_119630 | JGI IMG/M metagenome (GOLD analysis project Ga0181612, IMG submission 119630) | Hoatzin crop microbial communities from Cojedes, Venezuel. Combined Assembly of Gp0051906, Gp0051904, Gp0051908 | reverse complement strand
TTGACCATTTAAAATCCTGTTAGTTTCTCTTCACCTTTTTCTAAGAGCAACATCGCTAAACCCTGTAGCTCGGCCTCCGTCAGCTCACTCACAGAGCAAGAAATGTGTACGTTGTGTGGTATTTTAACTGCTCCACAGTGTGGGAGCGGCTGCCTGCGAGACTGAAGCCAGGACATGTGAAACCAAAGAAACGTGAATAAAGGGAAGAGTATTACACCCACCTTGACTTGGAGAGAAAGAACGACAATGTGGAAGCGAGTTAAGAGAGGCTGCAGAACAAGAAGAGAGAGACGAAGTTTGAAAGCTTCACTTAAGTATAAAGCATCCTAAAATGACGTGGGGTAAAACAGAGGCTTCGTCTTGGGCAACAACAGCGAACGCTTCCCGCTGAAATGCGGCAGGGCGATCTGCCTGCTGCTTCCACCCGGGGCGACGTGCTGTCCGTACAGAGGCGGGCGCCCTGGAGACGTTACTGCCACAGCCAACGGAGTCACCCGCTCTGGAGACACGAGGCGCTTGCGGCCGGTTCCCGCACTGTTGCGTGTGAAGGCAGTCATATGTTGCATGTAATAAGGGAAATTTTGTATGTGCAGTATTTAGAAGCCTGTTTTGCTTGTTGGACTCTGGTATTAAAATTCTCTTGAGCAACTTTGTTTTGACATGAGTGGCCAAAATTGATTTAACTTTGGCAGAGATGTATATTAACGTTCTTCCAAGGCTTTATATGAGTTTGAATGAAAGAATTATAAACAGAAGAATCAGAGGGTCACTAGGAGTTTAAAATGGATGAAGGATTGCATGAGATGTGGAGAGAACGCAATAGGGAAGGTCTGCTCAGACAGGGTTTTGTAGACGGTTCTCTTCTTTAAAGACAGATTTTATGAGCCCAGTTGATGTAATGAGAAGGGAGAGGAGACAATGTGCAGGTGACAATTTCTCAAAAGGCTTGTCCATTTTGTCTGTCATGCTTTGCTAAGTTGTTCACTCTCCCTTGTCAAACTTGCCCCTCGTCTCCTTCCAGCTAGGGCAGATCCTGAGAATTTGCTGTGATTGTGTTTTGTTGCTTTCTGTAAATGATCACTACAGACCTAAAGCAGACCACAGGTGAAAATAAAACGAGGGAATAAAATGCTGTGAAGATCATTCACCATAAAAGGACGCTGTTAGGCTGATGAAATCTTTCTGGTTTTCCATTAGGAAATCCGAGCGGAATGGGAAGTGTCAGGAAACATCCTCTGCAGCAGCCAGCAAGGCAGTAAACAAGTCAAGGATGGAGCAAGCTTCACTCTTGTGTAACAGGGCGCAGCTCAGACAGCTAGGTAGTCACAGCTGCCCCCCGAGCCCACTCGGACTGACTTCTGGGGTTGTGCGTTTGGAGTAGGATTAATCTGCTGCCCATTCATCTCCGTTCACCCCAGGGAGGTCTGATAGTCCCAGCCTGTGTGTCCCTTCACACAGCTGCTGTGTTTATGAAAAAGAACCAGCCAGGGAAGTGCTTTTATCTGCCTCAGACATGTCTCCCCTTAGCAGAGATTTTTTTTTTTTGAGTAAATATCTTCTCTTTTGAGCCATCTAAACTTTCTCTTTTGAGGGAGAGATCTATTTCTCCTTTTTCCATTAACACTAGTTAATGTAGGTTGCAATCTGTATGCAGAAAAATCAATAGGTAACTCTGGGTTTCTCCTAATAGTATAAAGTAAATAGCTCATATAAGCCTGATGCCGTCAGTTCTCCTTACAGGATAAACAACTGTGTCTAAGTCCTGTATTTAGACTCCAGACACAGATTTTCTTTGATTGGAAAATAAATAGTGTGTGTCAGAAAAATAGTTGATTTGCATTTTGGCCACCCACATGGTGTAGGGCCTGGTGGAAAAATTGCCCATTCAGGTCTGACCTGCTCTGTAATACTGTAAAGATCAGATTTAAGCTGGATGAATCCACTGAAAATTATATGTGGAGATACCTTAGTGGTAACTCAGAAAAAGGTGAGAGTCATTTTCCGTCTCCCTAGGGAGATTCATCCCAGACTTCCCTGCCGGGGTGGTTTTCGCCCGGCCGCTGTTCCCAGGAGCTCGGTGTGCTGGGTCGTCGGGCGCTGGGTGCTCGCTGTGGCAAAGGCCGTTCGCAGAACTTTCTACACGTGGTAGTACGAGTTATGGCACAGGATGGGAAGCAGTGTTATGATTATCAGCAATCCAGTGACACAGGAGCTCTCTCTGGTTCTCCGACACCGTTCATGTTATGAAGCAATCCATGCACCGGGCGGGGGTTGCTGTTAGTTGTAACGTGCTGAAGGTGAACGGCGTGATCGGCACCTTCCAGCGCAGCCCTCACAGCTGAATTCTCAGCTGCTGACAGTAATGTGTAGATAGATGTTCACTTTACCTTCTCTCAAAAGTTTTAGAGTTTGTTTTGGTTTTTAAAATCTCTGGGAGTGTGAGCAGCTGAAAAGATAGCTTCAGTTATTGGAAGAGAAGTCAAAGAACTGGACTGTATTGATTCCCAGAACGCTGGTGGGTGGTCAGTGAAGGCACAGCATTCCAGAACGGCTAAATTGCGTTTGCAATGCTCACAGCTTCTAGGGCAGTGAAACACTAGTGGAGGAACTGAATCTTACAGAATATTGGAGAATTTTAAAGGGTGGATAATGCAGAATGACAAGTACACAGCTAAGTGATGTCTCTTTCCACGGTGGCTTCTGCTTGGTTCCCGTTGTGTGTGTACATATCTGTGTACGTGTGTGTGTGTACCTGTGTACATGTGAATAAGATGGGTAGAGGAGGTCTCGGGATGTAGTTTACTGTACCCGGTTCTTGCTCATCCACAGGCCACACCATCTGATTTTTTCAACTACAATAAAGCGTGACCGTGGTCATGGAAATAGGGCCAGGGATGTTAGGTGTATTGAGAGAAAAAAGAAAGCCTAAGAAACATCCTGGTTTCTTGGTCTTGGTTCTTGAAGGAGTTGCTTGTGGTGGCTGCTGTCTAACCCAGCCTGCATCAGCCACAAAGACCTGGTACAACGTCTAGTAGCTTTAGTTATTATAGTTATTTAGTTATTTTAGTTACTCCTTTAGTCATACAGCCCTGAAGTGGAAATTTGATGCTTCCTTGATGTTCTGTTCTTTATTTCTTTTGCTGCCTGCTTTCAAGCAACCTATTTTCCAGGTATGAGTCTGCCTGTAAGTGGTTCCAAGGACTACCCCTGCCCACCCCACCAGTTCATTAGCTGCATTTTCCACATTGACTCGGTGTGGTGGTGTTGAGCCATGTTTGCAGTCCCGTGGTATTTTTGTTTGTATTCTCTTTCCATTGGCATTTAATGGAAGAGCTGATATTATGGTATTTAAGGATTGGGATAGAAAACTGTCCCATCGGATAGTGGAAGTATCTCCAAGGTATTTTTGATCTAGAAACATCCTTTATGTTGCAGGAGGATGCAGCTCTATCTGGCCATTGCCCGAAAACACGTAACGCAGTGCTGTTCCCCTGCAGCCTGCCCGTGGGCTGCAACGGGGGCCCTCTGCGTCGGGAGGGAGGCAGCGAGACCCAGTGCCAGCTGCAGCGTGACCACACCAGTGCTCGGGTGTCAGTGTGGTCCTCTGCACAAGCAGAACGAGGTCACTTTAGGTAAAAGAAAACTATCTTCATCACGGGAGGAAAATGCGTGAGAGAGATTTGTAGGCACAGAAAGCAAGCCAGGCTTTTGCAGACTTCTCTAACTTAATAAATTCATAAACAGCTGTCTGGCTTTTCAAATTTTCTCAACAGTAAGTGTTGTTAATCAATTTTTAATGCAACAATTAAAAAGATAGGAGAACTGCTATCCAGCTTTCACCAGAATAATTGATTTCTGCGGGACCATAACTATCTTAACTCTTCTGCTTCAGTGTAAGAGTTCCGTGTAGATAATATGAATAGATTCAAAGGAAGTCAGAGGAAAACAGAGCTATGTTTATTTAAAAAACTCTTCCAAAATGTTACTAGCAACCTAATGGTTCAAACATGAGGCCACTGTGTATTTTGGATTTCAGGCATTTGTTATGAGGAATGCAAAGAAAAAACCATCTGAAGTATTTGGCAATGAGGGCTTCAAATAACGCTTCCATAACTATGGTAAGAACACCCAAAAGGAAGCAGTAATTGTATGTGTTTAAACACCAAATCTGCTGAACTTTTCAGTTGAAAAATACAAAGTCCAAGTCCATAGGGATTCCCAGACGCGGTGTGTTAGGACCCAGCAGTGAGGCTGGCGCTACCAGAGCGTCCCGAGCGCCCGCGCTGCGCTGCTGCACGGAGGAGCCGTGGTCGAGGCCTTGGGGTGGGCAGGACGAGGAGGGCTCCTGCTGCCTAACCCTCGGTGTTCGGTGGCAGTGCCAGAGTGGGGACGCTCGCCTCTGGTTTTAGTTACTCAGCATGTCGCTGAGGATGGCGCTGATGGTCGCTGACGTTTTCTCTTGCCCAGTCAGTAGCGTAGACCACCTGTGATGTTCATAAAAACATAACCTGCTCACAGGCAACTGCAACATGTGCCCATCTCCCCGAGGTACACCCGGAAGGGATTTAATAAATTTTTAAGCTCCACAGGAGGGCCAGGGTGCGTTGCCCATTGCTGTGTTCACTCACATGCCTGTAGCGTTACAGACACGACAGGTGAAATGCCGGCTGGTAGCAAAGAATGGAATTAAAATGCTCTGCTTCTGTTTTGCCAGGTAACTGCATTTTGTGATGTTGATGAAAAGAAAATAACAAAAGGATTCTACACTTACGAAGAATCTGAGGTCAGTTACAAGTACTCTTGCATTCTTTACTGTGATCTGGGAGTGTTCTGGGAAATGCGATGACAGAATACTGATCTCAAATACTGTGTAGCCACTCCTTTTGGTAAGGAGGCCGTGAGAGGAGAGTCGATAGCTGGGGACTGGTATTGGAGTGCGGCCTGTGGAGCCAGAACGATGGACCTCGCACTCACTGGTGTCAGTATGGAGAGACGAAAATAAATGTGTATGCTCTGTAAGGATTCTGATGATGGGGTACAATGTAGCCTTCACTGACAGGTTTTTCTTTTAGGTGGGAGTAGAATTTCATGATAGATAAAAGTCACATGTCTATTCAAATAAATAAAGCTTCTGTGATTAATTGTAACCTATCTGTATATTGCAGTTATAGTGTGTCTGAACAAATTAACTTTGACAGGTTCCTTGGGAGCCTAAAATTGTAGGCAGCAGCGTTTTATTCCCTAGACAAGGAAGCACGGTATTTAGATGGCAACAGACAAACCACAGAGGAAAAAAAAATGTTGTCTTGTTACCGTATTAATTTCATGATAGCGAATAGCTCAAGACCTGGAGTGAAGTTTCATCCAGATTCAGACCATACAACGGTTGGTGAAAAGACAGTCCTTGGTTCCCCGGGGCACTGGGTGAGATGCTGTGAGCGCGGGCGGGCGAGCCTGCAGCCTGGCCAGCCCAGCGCCCGGGGGGGCCGACCTCCCTCGCTGGCCTCGGCCGCGCGCTCCCGCCGCCTCGCGTACACGGGCCTAGCAGCCCAGTGGCTGAAGGGTGACCTGATCCAGCTAGCTGAGCTGGCGGAAAAGGAGCCCTCCAGATAAAAAGGTTTCCAGCAAGTTATCGTGTGAATCAAATTACCCCGAGGTTGCATGAGCCTTGTATCTGGTGGGAGTGGGACTGAGGGAGGGGTCGGGGGAGAGGAGAGGCACCTCCTGACACACAGCCTGGGGCTAGACCAGGGGAACTGCAAAGGCAAAGTCTGCACGGGGCAGCTGACGGGTGCTCTCAGCTGCGCGAGAGCGGTCGGCGTTCAGCACTTTGACTTGGAATGCTGAGGACTCGCGACCTCCCGGTGCAGTAGCACCGTCAGCGTAGCTGTTACGGATCCTGTGCGTTTGTCTGCTGAAGACACACCCAGCCTCTCGGGTCAGTCGTGAAGAAGACTGGACTGTAACTGGTTGGGAATCCTTAGAGTTGGATCCCTGGTGAAGGCCCAGCTGGGCATAAGCCATGGGACAGCTCCCCCCGAGAGGGAAGAGTCTCCTTTGTGTCCGCTACTGTGCCGGCTCTGACGCTGCTCTGAGGGCATGGCGAGCTGATGCAGCTCCCTGAAGTGGCAGAAAATTCACCTGCCAAAAAAGAAGGCATTTTTTGTGGGGTGGGCTGTGAAAGCAGCGTACCTTGCAATCAGGGCAAAGGGAACTGTTTGGGAGGGGGCGAAAAGGAGAGCTGGGAGGTAAGGAAGAAGCAGTGGAGGGAGGAGCGAGACCTTCTCCTTTCCACAGCAGAAAGCTCTTCCTTCCGATCCGGTGTGATGTGTAACTTCGTCCAGCGAAACACAATCGTTCTGAAAGATCACAGTAAGAAAATAAGGAGTACTTGAAACGACCAGCAAGCTAACGAGCGGAAGCGTGTGACCAGCTGGACTGTTTAGCAGGAGGTCGCAACATCACTTTTTCCCCTTTTGGTGTTTGTTAGCTCCTAGGACTGGGCTAGCAAGTACCGCTGTGTGCCTCTGCTCTGAAGTCTGCTGCTTCTTCCTGCAGGAGAGACCAAAACCACAAATTCCCGTACGCCACTTCAGAGACGCAGCTCCACCGTTCGTTATCTGCGTGAAGCTGGTGAGTACCGCCTTTAGCCTTGGCTTTAGGTGCAAAATCAGTATTTGCTCCCTATGAAAATGATTTTCTGTTTCTGTTCTCTATTCGCTGCATGTAGATTTTCCCAGAAGCTTTTGCTATGCAATTGATTGGCCTTTTTTGTCAAACAGATTGTGCAGAGTATTTCAGGGGTTTCAAACAGCAGGATTAAGTAGTATTAAGAATAAGAAAAGGTACAGCTTTTGTAAAGGAGCTTGGATTTACTCTCTTGCCCAACAACATTATACACACAAATGAGGATATACGGTCAGCCACCTGGCCTCGTTTATTCCTAATATTTTGCAGCCCTATGTATGGCAAAGGCTTTGCTTTTTAAATCGGACCTTACAAGCTGTTTTGTTTGGCACTGCCAATTCTGAAGCCTCTTCTGCGCCTGACTCTGGTAACTTTATTTTGACTGGTTTCATTGACTAGTAACAACTGGAAGATAACCAGCTCTTGTTTTGCTGTTATATTTAAAATAGCAAAGCACAGTGTGTGGGATAACACATGAGTTTTAAAGCAAAATAGCAAATACATTCTAGTTGCAAATGCCAGTAAGAGTCTCCAACAGAAACTAAACCCTGTACCTGCAAATAAACACCGACATTCCACCGCGGCACCAGATCCGTTCAAAGATCGATTGGCTGCATCTCATCTCATCTCATCTCATCTCATCTCATCTCATCTCATCTCATCTCATCTCATCTGGTACAGTCCGCTTTTAACTTCGCACTCCCAACTTTACGATCCACTCTGAGATCGTAACTATGAGTTGTAAAGCCAGACTGAAAGCACCTCAGGGCATTATCATGTACTGCTGGTTGATAAACTCTTGGATAAGCTAGTAATGTAACAACTAATTTAATTTTTCATACAATGTATAATGGTGGGTGGAAGTCCCTAGACAAAACATCTGTGCAGTCTGTCACAAAGCACCTTTAATTCGTGAAGCCCTTACGAGGAGGCTGTTGCACACCAGCTTGCCTGCAAGCCCTCGTCCCTGACTTCAGGTGCCATTTCAGCGCATTTTCCACTCACGGCCACCGAGCATTTTCTACTTGCTGACCACAGAACGCCACAGACCATGGTATCTTTGAAATCATATGCAGTAGTTTCTTTGGAAATACAATTTGACCTACTTGAAACAGTTTCAGAGGTTGTGAAGTTGTTTCTAAAACCCGTCCTCGAAGCAGGTCACTTTTTAGGCATTTAGGAAAGTCAGTAGCCAGCCGTATGGAGCCACATCTCCAGGAACCGCAGGCAAGTTATCGCCCTACCCCTCCCGCTCCACGGCTGCATCACACAGCTGGCTACTGTGAGAGCTGGGGGTGTGAGAGCGGATGGCAAACACACCCCAGCGCAGAGCGAAATAAAGATCAATGCGCGTGGAGTTCCAGCAGCATTCACACTGGAAAAATAAAATAGAGGCCAGAGGAGAGCAATGCTGGTAATGAACTTGCATCACAAGATTGTGAAAGTTCAGAATGGCGCTTACCTTTCTACAGATTTAAATACACTGATACCTGTTAATAATGTGAACCTCACAGTACACCTATGTCACTACATCATATTATTACTTTATGAAGATAGAGAATCAGGTTATTAGAAAAAAAAATTTATAGTAAAGAGCTGAAACCAAATTCTTCTGTTAGTGGTGCCTAACACCTAGTTATCACCTGAGAAACCACAGGGAATGTAAGAAAAAGAAAACCCATAAATATATCTGTAGCAAAGCGCAGGAAGTGTAAAACCCAGAGGCGAGGGTCTCGGGGAGCAAGCAGCAGTGCTGCGAGTGCCGCTCCAGCCCCAGGTCTGCTGGACCTCTGCTCTGCCGTCGGGTTTGGTGGCCGACCCGAGGGAACAGCTTGGAGCAGCCCCTTCGGCCGTGGCCGTACTTGCTGTGTTCCGTCGCCGTCGGGAGTCTTCGCGGGGGCAGCCGGGATCCGTGAGATCCCGCTCTCACTACTTGCGAGGCTGAGAGTCGCGGTTTTCAGTAGTTTTGGGATGGAAGGTAGTCTTCTACCAAAACAAACCAAGCTGAGAAACGTCTGTGTTTCACAACACTCGGGTATCCTGCCTGCAGCAGCTCTCAAGCTTCTAGACCTGACCAGTGGAGGAGATGGTTTCTAAAGGGGTTGCGAAGAGCAGAGTATTGATCTTTGTCATTCACCTGCGCTGATGCTGTGCAGGCCAAGGACCGTGCCGAGGGTTAGTCTCTGCTGTACTCGTAGGCTGAGTTTGCCTTGCGTTCTGTGCAGCCCACGTCTGGAGGAACAGCTAAAAGCAAAACTTCCCACTTGCTTTGCTTTAATCTTCCAGCATGCTTTTTGAAAGTGGGAGAGAGGAAGAAGTAGGATGGGGGATAAGTACGGAAAATGTTAAGACTGCATCAATGCAAAACGTTGTCTTTTTGCGATAGCGATTGCTGCCTCTGATGCTGTTCAGCCAGGCTTCTCCAACTGCGCAAAAGGGCTGCTGTTCCAGGACTGCGACACAGAATTCCTCTGCTGAAAGGGTGCTGTCCGTGTGCGCACCGCGGCGAGAGACACAACTGCGGCGTCCGAGAGGTGACGGGTGACCTGTCTGCTCGGCTTGGCCCAGCCCTGTGCTTCAGGCCGTGCAGCAGCGGGCAGACAGACAGACAGACAGACAGGCAGTGAGCGCACGGACACCTCTGGGGCAGGCAGCTGCCGGGGCGACAACTCCAGCCATGCTGCACGGGGCTGCTGGGGGTTTGACAGGCAGAACTGGCTGCAGAGCCTCCCGGCTAGTTTCCTAAACAAAAGTCATTAACGGATTCCTGAACATCCCAGACTTCCAACTTCAGCTCTGTTATTTACCAACAGAAAGTTCATCAGCATCCTTCTGAAGAAGAAAGTGTCCCGGGGCCTTACTGTCTTTTATTTTGCTGTTCGTCATAGGGGATTATTTTTAGTTTTGATACAGACAAAACTTGCATAGTTATGTACAGCTCTAAGAGGGTAGTTTTGGAGATTAGATCTGTTTGTTTAAGCAGGTTGTTTGCACGAAACGACTCTGCTGGCCGGGCACTTGGAGCGGTGTTTGCTCATTTATTTTTGCAGCAGTTCGTCCCTCGCCAGCACTGGCATTCCTCGGTTACCGTATCAAATGATTTTTGAGAAAGCCGTTACCCTACGTGCTCGTTGCTCAGTTTGCGTTTTCAAACGGCTTCCCAAAGGGCCGCAGCTGAGATTCTGCTCGCTGTGTGTGCACGGGTGTGAGGCTTTGCTGAAGAGGGTGAAATCGTGGTGTCGGCTCGTCCGAGCTGCGCGGCAGCCGGCAGTACCCCCTCCCCGGAGGGTCGGCACCGGCCGTCTTCCTCTCGCTTTGAGGTGAAAGCAAAATGCTTAGAAATCACGTAGTGTGCCCTGCTTTGGCGTGGATTCCAAGTGCTTGAAAAGAAAGGGGGTTTTATTGTTTTGCCTCTGTAATTAAGCTAGTTTGATTGTATAAAGTTTTCAGTAAATTTACTGTTAGACCAGTTCTTGTAAAACCCTGCCTTGCTCAGTCACCTCAGTCTTGAGCTCTGGGAGTGAAAGACTTGGTTTTAACTCTCCTGCTTAGTTCAGCATCTGGACTCTTTTATATGTGTGTGTGTGTGTATAGCTATATATATGTATATGTATGTGTGTGTGTGTGTATAGATATATATATATGTATATGTATGTATGTGTGTGTATATATATATGTGTGTGTGTGTATATATATATATATATATAAAAAACCATTCTTTAGAGCAGGTTGACTTTTCAGCAAGCTGAATGCAACTGTTTCATACCCTATGTCCTAACTTGGGAAATCTTGGGTTTATGAAATCATGCGCAGCGGCTGAAGGTCGTAATCAAGGCCTTCATTCCTGAGCAGAACTCCCTGCTGACGCGAGGGGTAAGTTCTGCAGGTGGACCAGCGACAGTCTGGGATCTTAACTGAACTGCGAAACTAGGACCCAGTCCTTCACAGTATTGAATACCATCAAGCCAGCACGTAGTCTTGATTTCAAGAAGTAAAAAAAGAAAGAAAAAAAAAAAAAAGTACTCAACATCTTTCACAGTCAGGGCCTTCTCGCTCGGATGAGAAACTGGTTACGTTAGGTGAGCGGGGCCCTTGCTGAACAAGCCGAGTGCCGTCCTCCCTTTGCTGCCCTTCTCCAGATTTCTCCCTGGCCCTTCGTACTCGTTTTATGGTTAGTAAACGTCAGAGCTCAAGTACGAATTTTAGGACTGGTGATTATGTTTTTTTGTTGAAGTTCTGGATCAGATTATATCATATTTGTATTTTTTGGCCTTGCTAAGGAAAATGGAAGAACATGGCAGGTAGAGGAAAAAGGGGAGCTGATCGGTGGTGGTGAGGCGCAGCTCAGGCAAGAGGTCCGAGATGGGCGCAGGCAGCGTTCCCCTTCCTAGGTGAATTCAGGCAGCAGGCGCAGGGCAGAGGTTTGGGGGAAGAGGTCAGATTGTTCTGTTATTCGTGTCCCTGCTGCTGGAGATGGCCGTGGTCCTTGGACAGACAGTGTCCAAGCAACACCCAAATACTGCGAGCGTGGCTATACACCCTTCGGGCGGCGGGGCCCAGGCGAGTGGGGAAGCTGGATGTGCAGCCCTCCGCGTGAGACAGAAAACCTTCGCTTCTGACCTCAGGTTCATTAAAGATCCCAGAGCAATTTTCCGAATCTAATTACTGTAGCCAAAGCCTTGCGTTCCAGCCCCTCTGCTGCCACGGTTCCGGCTGGAGTCTGGGTTTGTGGCTCCCTCTCCCAAACGCCTGCTGGACGGCCGGGCACTGCTGGAGCGCCAGCATCGCTGCTCTGGGCCAACCAGAAGAACACGAGCGCTCTCTTTACGTACCAGGAGCACAGGAACGGTATTGTGAGCTTTAATTGGTTATTTTTGGGGGTGACAGTCCTGAAGATCAGTAGAATTAAGGACTCCAGGAAGGCCAAAGTAGAAAGCTCAGCAATGCCCAAGTCGGCAGGTTTTCTTACCGACATCCCTGCCTTGTAACACAGCTCAAGGAGCAAACCTCGTGGGTTCCTGTTCAGATCGTGTTGGGGACACCTTTAACTATGCAGAGTATTTCAGTTGCTTGATGAAAGGTTTGGTTCATCAGCCAAGCTATAATCGCTGTTCAGAACCTAGGAGACTCGCTGTTTGGTCAGACACATTCCCGTGGCCCTGCCTTAGAACCAGAGCGTGCAGAGAGCAGGCTGCAGGGCTGTGCTCACACCCCGTGCGTGCGGTGCGGCCCTGGGGCTCCACACAGCACCAGGAGACCGAGTTGTCTGAGACCACCCCTGCCCCCCACAAACGTAAGCATTTGAACACCGAGTTTTCAACACATGCCTGCTTTTTGAATCGAAACATTTCGGAGCCTTGGTTTATTGACGTTTAGTTCTGCAAATGGGACTTTGTCGTCTAAAGAACCAAATTACCCAGACCTGCTACAACCTGAACTGAGTCTGGTTGATCTGATTCTCTTTCTCCTTCCTCGCAGGATTTGACAGGAGGAGCCTTTGAAACAAACCTGAACATGCTGAACTTGAAGGAAGGGACGGATTATTATCACTTCAGCTAAAACCCCAGGTAAGGCAGTGATCCTGAAGCTGTGGTACCCGCTGCGTCTCTGTGTGCAGGCAGACCGAGGCGTTCAGAGGCTTAGAATTTTTTTTAGTGATTTGTCCTTTGTTAAATTCATCTCGGTGCCGAGTAACCCCTTGTGAAGGGAGGCCCACGTTACACCACAGATGATGCTATTTGCTCATTTACTATTGCTCATCACTTGTTTACCAAACTCAGTTTGATTGTTAAATTGTATGGCTAATTTAAATAACCATCAGGTACGGGCCATGCGAGTACAAGAGGACTGTTACCACAGGGAAGCCTCGTACATGCCCCAGGCGCAGCCTGTGACCCCTGGAAGCATGAAGAGAGCTTGCTGTCGGACACTGCTTGGGGCCCGCAGCCTTCCCGGCGATCCAGGGGCTCGTTCCTGCTACCGGGAGCAGCAGCTGGTGCGTGTGAGGGGCAGCTCTGCCCAGGGCCGCCACGGCGA
>Ga0181612_101294_pt1 | contig 12723 bp, 4 predicted proteins | sample HoacroProtozoa21_FD_119630 | JGI IMG/M metagenome (GOLD analysis project Ga0181612, IMG submission 119630) | Hoatzin crop microbial communities from Cojedes, Venezuel. Combined Assembly of Gp0051906, Gp0051904, Gp0051908 | reverse complement strand
GCAGCCTTGTTTATGTATAGGAGTCTGGTACACGGATGCTCCATCCCTGGAAACATTCAAGTCAGGTGGGACGGGGCTCTGAGCCATGCAATCTGGTTGAAGATGTCCTTGCTCACTGCAAGGGGGGGGTTGGACTAGACGACCTTTAAAGGTCCCCTCCAACCCATATGATTCAATGATTCTTCCATTGATTATTTAAAAATGTTGGTATAAAAGTGCAAGTAATTGTATCTCATGGTTAAAAGTGCAGAAGGAGTTAGAGAAGGTAGGCTAGAGGTTGTCTTAGTAACAAGGGCAGAACCCTGTCTCTTTTCAGAGGTGTAATGTCATCAGTGGCAAAATCTAATTTGTTCAGTACTCTATCTGCTATTAAATGCTCTCTAGAGATTCAAGAGATGTATTTTGTTTTTCTTGTCTCCTGAATGATACCAAGCAATTCATTCCACTGCTTTTGGCTTCCATTTCTGTGTCTGTGAAATAAGCAGTAATGCTGCAGGCCTCTGCTTGTGAAGTCTCTTTAAGATTGCATTAAGAAGAGATTATCATTATCAATCAGAAATCTCCTAAGGCACACCCTATGAGGGTATGATGGGGTATGTATTCAGCTGGATTCTCTCGAATCTGAAGTGCTTTCTTCTGAGAGTGACATGTCTCTTGACGAGAGAGTTTTTTGCTTTCTGTGAAGTCAGTCATCCTTCCTGAGTACTGTACTGTGTTGTGGAAGAGATCCAGTTGCCCCATGGGTTAACTGGGGCTCAACTGCTTTGGGAACACAAAGATGAGAAGTCCATGAGGCACGTGTGTAGTTTGCAACATGCTTCTGTAAGGTATTTGGAACACATGCTTGTTTTAAGTTTTTGTAGCACTGAGTGAATTACAACTTTTATAACATATAAGTTGGCCCCAGGCAATCAATTTCAGGAGGCTGGACTGGCAGCAGAGAATGTGTAGCTGGTTTAATGTTAATGAAGTGTGTCTGTCTCTGAGTTCTTGTATGTGTTCTCACTGAAAGCTTCAGAACTATTTCCTGGAAGAGCGTTTCAGTGAGTATAAATGTCCTCCCCTTTTTTTTTAATGCTGCGGAGTACTGATTTGTTGGCATTTATGTTTGAAATTGTAACTATAACTGATACTACTTTGTTTTGACATAGTGGCACATTTTGGTCAAAATCAGGCTAAACTAATTGTGTGAAAGTGCTGCTATAATTTCCATTTTAATGAGCTAGTGTTTTAATTTTGGAAGAAATAATAAACTAACTTCATTCCTACAGGCATATGATCAGCACTTAAATATGATTTTGGGTGATGTGGAAGAAACTGTAACTACAATAGAGATTGATGAAGAAACCTATGAAGAGATTTATAAAGTAAGGACTTTAGTGTATTTGTCACCATAGAAAACTTTTTTAAAACTAAACTGTGTTACATTTTTGAAGTAGTTGATTGCTGACTGCTTTTGAACAAGATCTAAAAGAAGTTGTGTGCAAATTGTTGTGACAGTATGAAGGACATCCAAAGCTGTGGTGTTGGTTGTATTGATCTCTTCAGAATGCCAGAACGTCGTACGTTTTAAGCTTGTATTTCTTGGAGTTGTTTCTCTGCTTTATGATTGAATTTGGTCATGTGCTTAGCAGATATGTTTTGTAAACTACGCTGTTGTAAATGGAAACTTTTCTTTCCTTCTTCATAGTCTACCAAAAGGAATATTCCAATGCTCTTTGTGAGAGGTGACGGCGTTGTGCTTGTAGCTCCCCCATTGAGGGTTGGTTGAAGCAACAGAGGATTTAACCTTGTTGGAAGTTTCAGACATTTGGACAATGGTTCGTGTTTTGATCATGCATTTAAAAATTCTCTACATGTTTTTTATAGGATGTTTTTGTCTGTTCTTTTGGGAAGGGGAGGGAAGGGGAACCATTTTGTCTTGCAGAAAGTATATGTAGTCAACTGAAGCAGTGTAAACCCAATGTCATTTTCTCAGAATTAATGTAACTGCTGTGAGTTGGCTGTCTTGTCACATAAGTAAAAGAATCCTTAATTTTTTTCAATCTTAGCAGTAGCACTGTCTTAAATTTTTGTTTTAAATAAATTTGGTTTGTATTTCAGATTTGTTTTGTCATGATTTTATGTTGAAGACAGTATTCTTATGTTCTTCTATAGAGCTAGTGCTATATTAAGTTGTAATACGTAGCCTCACTTACTGAGAAAACAGTAACTTTTGTGTGTGTTGTGTTAATTTCTATCCTTACTAATACGTGCGTCTTGCAGATTGGTGTTTGGAGGGGCAATACTACATGAATCAATGGTGCTATAATTTATGGCTTTTCTGCTTTCAAATTCTTGATACATATCCTTGTAGCAGCACAGTGGTATATACATGCATCTTCACTCAAGTTATGTAAAGAAGATGGGCTTCTTTACCATATTTTCAGATGTTTTTATTGTGGCTTGGCTAACAGAGCTGTGCAAGGCCGTAAGTAGAGACTGAGGTGGTTGTCCCACATGCTGTTGAATTGCCTGCTGCATGCATTCATTTCCCACTGGCTGTAGCCTGTTTCAGTTCTTGAATACATTAAATTCTGCTGAATTCATTAGGTGCTCATTAGTTATCTGCAGTGAAAGTATACTAGAACCCTGAACAAAGCTCCTTTTTAATACACACTTTCTCAGGCCTACCCCGTTTGTTATTTATTCTCCTTGTATGAGAAAAAGAAGGCACCTATGCTATGAAATGTTTTAACAAGTATGTTTGAAAGGCATGTGAGAGATGTAGGTCTACACTGGGACATTTCCTACAGAGCTTGGCTTGTGACTTAATAAACTTAATTTATTGAGGTTCTTAGGCATGCTCTGTAGGGATAGCAAAAGCAGCTTGCTCTTGCACTTTCTCCTACAGTTAAAATCTTCATAACTTATCTCCATAGTTTGTGATAGTGGTGAGGAGTGCAAGGTATGCCTTAGTAAGCTTCAAGCCAGATTCTTCTTAAAGGAATACTAACTTTTTTGGTAGTAAAATATATATACTCAGAAGATGAATGTATACTTTATGCCCTTCAAAATAAGGAAAGCAGGGACTGACAATCTGCTCTGCTTCCAGATGGCATCTGTACTCTCATGCAGTGTCATCTGACACTGGGATAGATTTAAAAAATAGGAGTGATAGCTGAAGCTGAAATAGTGAATCCATAGTTGAGTGTGTTAATAGCAATTGTAGTCTCAAATTTTTAATCATGTGGAGACTTGCTACCATATTCCTTGCACTTCGTTCTAGACAGGACAAATCACTCTGCTTGTACACATACACAAGGATTTGTTATTTTCAACTTGTGCACAATGCTGTTTTCATATATAGGTTCCTTGTATGGAAATGAAAGAAGAAAACATCTGTACAGCTTACTCCTATAATGTTATTTGAATGAAGAACAGGTATGCAGTGGCTTTGTAGCAGACTTTCCTCACTGTACCATCTTTGCTTGAAGCTGGCCTGGACCAGGATGAGAAAACTTTCCATGGTTCTCATCTATTCCTAGCGTGCTGTCTCTGCAAGAGTTAGCTCAGCAAGCATCAACTCCTGTTCCATATGTACACAAACCATGATGTCAGAAGAAAGCTAGTGACCCTACGGTTGTTCCCCTGCTGAAAGGGGTACAAGGATGACTGCACTGAGATCCCTTTTAGTCTGTTATCTCCTACCGCTCTAGCAGGCCAGGATAAATGCTTAGGAGGAGAGAGTGAGATTAGGTAAACACAGTGGTTGTCCACCAGTTCCCAGGGATCTGCACATCTGGGAAAGGAGAGAATATGTTTCACAGAACCTGAGGGATTTCTCTTCTGTTACTTAGTCTACGTCCTTTTAGGAGTCTGGTACGCCCTTTGCTGTGTATTGTAAAGGTATGTCACAGGCTGAGCATGTGTTCTGTGAGGAAACACCTTTGCTTTTGGCTTTGTCTGGTTTGGGGTTGGTTTTGAACTTACTGTCTGTCACTTCCATGCGTGTGACAGACAATGTTGGCTTGGTGGTGTTCAGAGACAGCAGATTATACACTTAACCTTTCCATCTTTTCTACTCCTAATTGTCCTTCAGTTTTCTCTTTTCCAGGTTGCAAAGACATTTTCTACTTCATCGTTTTTGAAAGCTGCTCCGTTCCTTTTTGTGCGATATGATTTTTGTATTGGAGGACTGACATGATACACAAGGTGTTGGTACATCAAGAACTTCTGCCGTTGTAAATTTTAGAATAAATATCTGTTAATAACACTTGTTAGGTTCTCTGAGAATGATAATAAAGATGTGAGGTCTACATTTCCTTTACGTGAGCCACATTTGCCAGCATAACACATTTATCTCTATGTCCAGTTTTTCTGTATTACAGAGTATCAGCATGATTGAAAGAGGTCAGCTCACTTGACATAGCTCACCTACATAGCACAGCTGAATCCCTGTAGATGTCTTTTAAAAATTGTCTCATCTGTCACGTTGTTTTGAAGTTTTAAGTGAGAGATTATACATGGTGGTTGCTAGCTCAATTGTTTAATTGATTTCTTGGATATTTGCTGTCGGATTATAAAGATCTGTTACTGTTTACGTCCCTGGAATGTCCAATAGCATCTTTTACTGACCTTCCAATTTTAAATGAGCTCTCCAGAGTTGGAGGCAGTCTCGGCTTCTCCATGCTGAATGTGGATTAAAAAAAAATATGTTAAAAAACCTTTTCTGCAGTCTTGTTGCTTTCTTACTGTTCTTTCTATCCTTTGATCATCTACAAGATGTACTAACCCTTTGTCAAGATTCTTGCTCCTAATGTGTTTGAAAAATAATTTATTGTTAATTTTCCTCAAATAATTTATCAAGATTTCTCAAATGCCTTTTCATATTGTCTTATATTTGTAGCATGCTGGAATCTTTAATACTACTTAGCTTGTTGAAGTTTGCCTTTCTATTTCTAGTAATTTTTTATAGGTAATAGTAACCTTGCTAGTAGCCCTCTGGTATTTTTTAACCTTTGGGCTGCATCTTTTTGATAGGTGGCAGTGTAATTTCTCAATTTATTGTCTTTAAAGAATTTCTGTTCTGCCTGCAAACATTTGACTCACAGCAGCTCTTTTTTTAAGAAGATTTTTATTATGCAATTTCCTTTTTCAGAAGTGCTGCTATAGGGGGACCTCTGGTGTCTTACTGCTTTTGTGAGAGTGTCAGCTGCCTGTGAAATTTCTGTGTGGACTTGTAAAATTGTTTTTTTTAATGTCGAACTCGTGTAGGACGCTAGATGGTGCTGCATTTCCTCAAATTCAAGCTTCGCTGGCTTTGCCTGAGGGATGTATATAGCCTGTGTCAACAAGCCCTGTAGTTGTACAATTAGTCATTTGTTTTTAATTAGGAAGGCACTTGCTGACAGTTTTAAATTAACTCTGCTGCTCACCCATAAGTAAAGATCAAAATATGTTTTGACGTTTATGTGAGCACAGACCAAACCCCCAAAAGAGTTAAACAGCATGTGTGCCTTGCATTGTCAGATTTTAAAATGCGTGAACTCCAGACTAGCAGCTCTGCTAGTAGAATTAGCTGAAGAATTACTCTGCATAGAATAAATTGTGGTTAACCACTTTGCTGCTAAGCGCTGCTTGGAGTAGAACAGCACATTGCGTGTGGTATACACACACCCACTGATTCAGTTGCTAGTTCAGTAACTTCATTGGAGAACTTCATTGCAGTTAAAATTCAGCAGGGGGAACAGCCTGGAATTATGAATGTATGTATGTTAAACTCCCAAATGTCCCAAAGTGACAAATATTTCAGTTTATTTCTAGTCACCAGTGCTGCTGCATTTTTGAACCCATAGAAACGGATTTTGATCCAGTTTATGTATTTGAGCAAGCTAGAATTCTGTTCTAGGTCATGTAGGTTTCAGGTGGATTGTTTTTAAAGTTGAACAGAGACTGTGTTTCATTCCTATTCCCCAGCACAGGGTGAGCCCAGGATTTGGATAATAGGTCATAGTAAGACTTGAGCAGTGTGAGCAGTGGTGGACTTCTGCAAGGCCCCAAGACTGGAAAAGCAGGACGGTGTTGATCACGTTGCAAGTGCTGCAACATGTGTCTCCTCTTGGTGTTTCTGTTCTTGTTCTGTAGGCATTGGAAATCTGTAATTTGAAATATTTGAGAAGGAGGCTTATAAGTCCTTATTAAAAATGTAGCACTGGGAAGGGAGCTGATTTTGTGCAAGATGACAAATGTTGTGCATTGTTTTTTGGACTGATGACATGTACAGAAAATCCCATCAGGCTTATTAAGGTTTAAGGCATTCATGCCAAGATCATTGATGGGCTGAATACATCATTACTGAGGGTGTAGGACTCCCATGTTTCTAAACAGGAAGCTGCTTTCATATACTAAATGGGAAAGAAAAATAGAAAGTTCTACAGAAAATTGAAGCACAGTGTCCAGGCCAGCCATTTTTTTTGGGGGGAGGGGGGAAGAATGGGTGGAAGGAAGAGAATAGATGATGTGGGTTGGAGCGGAAAACCAGAACCACTGACGGAAAGAGATGTAGTCAGAATCCCTGTTTATGAGTGAATTTTTTTATTGTTACCCAAATTAGTTTGAATGGAAGAAAGGCCCACTCCCAAATTTTGGAAACTTAGGCCAAAAAGCCTATTTAGTTTTACAATGGCATTTGATCGGTTTATGATGTGACTGCCTGCAACAGCAAGGGACTCGACATGCTGACTGTCTGTGTGGGTGGACAAAATATTGCAGAACACACTGCATGAGCCTTTGGAAGAGTTAGGTAATTGACTGATCATGGAAGGGAGGGTAGCAATGTTTTCTTCTGTATGATACATTGTAAACAAAGATTTACTTACCGAAGGTGCATATGGGAGTGTTAGGGAGAGATCAGAATATTACAATGTAGGCATGCTTTGTGAATCAAGGATGTTGTTTGATCCAGAGTATGTACGGTGTTCCTTCCTTAGTCGTATACATTTTTGTGTTCTGAAAGGAAGGGATAGTGTAAACCTTGAATGGAAAAGATAAATTTTCTTATTTGTGAAGATAATAAAGTATTTCTATGGCAACACAAAATAGTTCTTGAAAACTGGTATAGTTCCAGAAATTTCAGTAAGCCTAATCTGTTTTACATATTTAGATCATAAGGTATCTTTAATACCTCAGGTAACTGATGCATTTCCAGTCTTTGGTTTTAATGATGAAAGTTGCTCTAGGTCTTTAAAACCCTTTTTTTTAATTAATTGTGTGATAAAGACCTATGCTTTATGCAGCTGTGCTGGCTAAACATGGTGCTCGTTGATCACAGTCTGTTGGTTCATGTCATCCAAAGCCCCTGTTAGTACATAGTTGCTCTCTGCAGTAGATGATCTAATGTTTTGCCCAGCCTGCTTATGGATGATTTGAGCAAAGAACTTTCACCAGTGTCTTTAAACTGTTTGACAAGCGGAAGCCTCAATTCTGTAAACTCTGTTGTGAAAGTGGATCAATTTTAGCCTCTAAAGGAGAACTTAGTGCTGCAGGCCCCTTAGTCCTGTTGCTTTCTCACAGCACTCAGCTGTTGCCCAGAATGGTGATCATCTTTGTTGGTAAGGAGGCTGCAAAAACCTTTGCTAGCAACAGCACAGTTTATTAAATGATTCATAGTCTGATCACTACCTAATAGAACTCATAGTTGTGGCACTTCTGCTGCAGTAAATTTTCATTTGCTTTTCTTAAATCTAGTGAACTGTTGGGCAGTAAAACCTCTAGTTCTGTGTAAATCATTGTATCTAATGTGTATGTCACTGGAGCCTGTCACTTAACGTTAATCAGGGTGAAAGGCTGCATAAAATTTTGACCAAGGAAGTCACATAACCCTTTCCCCAATCTATTCTATGGAAATCACAAAGAACTTTCATGAAAGCAAACTTTCTCCTTTTAAAAAGAAGAAAGCATGCTGCTGTAAATTTAAGTTAAAGGATGTAGAATATTAAATATATAAAGTCTATGGTTGTCAAAAGTGAATGTATTACTGAAATTCTTCCAGAGCCTTCAAATTTCAGTGGCAGGGAAAACTTTTGAAACAAGCAAATGGTGCTCCAAATCCTGATTTCTTTAAACAACCTCTGCAACAGATGACTGTCACTCATCCCTAGCGTATAATTGCTCTGATTAAGTTGGCTTTTCGTGCTGTAAACGTGATACAGGCTAGGTAGACCTAACTACCTTTTTTGCAGCAGGTGACTGTTACTAGTTCTTCCTGTGCTGTAGGCGGTGCAGTAAAGCAGTGTGGTCTAATTTGTTCTGTAGCACCTATATTTAGTACTTCTTAGTAAAACAGTTGCCTCCCCCGACTGCCCAGATGTTTCATGCCAGTGGTTAGCAGAAGTTTGAGGAAGAAATGAGATATCAACTGATAACATCTGAGAGCTAATTTGATTTGTTCTACATTTGTAATGCATTCCTCCAAGTTAAATTCTTGTTGACTGAGGTGCTGCTTATAAAAGGCAAGAGATCCAAAGCTCCGCTGCAACCCAGGAGAATACACTATAATTAAATTGAACACAACTCTTAACAATTTTTTTTTTTTTACCAAACCATCTGATCATTATTGCTGCCTATTTGTGTAATTCAAATATTCAGAGTTGTTTCTGTATTAATGTGTCCTATCTGTAAAGCACAGGCTCTAATCTCAGGATCAGCTAATGGAGATTTTTGTCGTGATTACTTGTTAAGCCTTTATAACTTATTTGTCCTGCATTCATTCCCTGAAAGCCAACCTAAAACCAGCATTGCTATATGCACACATCTTCCAGATCCACAGCATCCTATGGGTAACACAAGAGATCCCAGTCCACTGTACTCAATCCTAAAGCCAGCTGTTGTAGCTGTTTTTTTCTTGTGGTAGTGTGATGTCTATGCAATGAATTTCTTCCCCCTCTCATGCGCAGTCTTGTGAGTTAGGGAGAAATATTTTACATGTGGTGTTTCAGGTGCTGAATGTGAAGTTTACTGTGTAATTTTCCAGTACTTCTGTTTTCCTCTGGATTTTCTTTTAGTACTGTTGTCCCACAGAGAGGTTACAAGATTTCATTGTTGTGAAGGGCCCTAACAGCTCTGGGATGAAGCTTCATGGGCAGGTATTTCTCCCTCTTACTCTTATCAAGACTGGTACCAGAAAGATACACAGCTCTGGAAAGAGAGTGAGCACTGCTTTGACTGTCACAGCTGCACAGAGAAGACAGGCAGTCACACAGAGAAACAGTCGTAACATCACACAACAGAGATCTGCTGCTTCTTGATCCAGTGTCCCTTCTGCTATCTGGATTCTTTCAGTATAGTTCTGTCTCTTATAACCTTGATTTCTTTTCTGAAAAGGGTGCAAGCTATACATCTGATTCAATAGAAGTGACTCATTTGATCACAAAAAAGTTAATTTTAAGGACATAAACAAAACCACTGACCAAATCTCCCTTGCATTTTCCTTTTTCTGTAGCCTATAGCTAGTTGTCAGCGTGAAGAATATACTCTGCTATGTTCTTTATTGTGACTGATAGTTTTTAAATTTCTCTTCTGTTCTCCTCTAACTAGTAATTAGGGTTTTTTAAAGACAAAAGGCACTCGTAAATATCAGTGAACACTTAAACATCTACATGTTGGTGAACCTTCTGAAGACACTGCATTGATCTCATAGAAGACATGTCAGTAAAGTTGGCAGTAGGGAATATCTGCCATATCAAGGAAATCTCTGAAACTCTTTGTAAACTGCAGTTACAAACTGCAGTTAGTTTTGACCTGATGGTGATCTCAACATACAAGTAGGAGAAATGTCAGGTGCATGACTTCCTTTTCAAAAACACCTATTGTCATCAGCTGTTTCATAAAGAAGTACAGCCACGTAATGAAGGACTGAACTTCTGGCCTGTTCAAAACTTGCAGATACTTCTCTCAAGCATTTGTTTTCTGTTGAAGGTGTTCCTACCCTAGGAAGTCCTCTCCTTATGCTGAAGGGAAGGTGTTAGGCTGTGAATTGCAGAGCATCCTTTGAATTTGTGCACCCACTTGTTTTTTTGTTTAATGTAAGCCTTGCCTGTGGCATTAGCAGTTGCATTGTGCTAATGTTAGTCATTAATCCCTAGGATTTTTATTTCTGAGAGTTAAATGATGGCTGAATATCTAAAGCCATGGCATTCTGTGTGCAAAAAGTACATCAGAATGTTTGAAAAGTCTGGCTGCAAAATCTTCAGTGTCCAGAGATGTGACAGGTGTGGTCTTTGTAGTAGTATTTTCTTCTAGGTGGAGATGAACCCCCTTCTTCCTGCGTTGCTCTGCTCAGGGATATTCTAGTCTTAGAGGAAATTTGACTTTGTGTTTCCACTCTTGAAACCCACTGTTGCAGCACTGCTTGAGTTCTATCAGCTAGGCGTGCAGGAGATGAGGTGCAAGTCTGTGTAATGGATGAGGGAGAATTTCCAGGAATTTTTCTGTTACTTGGTACTTGCTGATAAAAGTGCTTGCATAGCCTAAAATAGGAATTGTTTGCAGTGTCTGAGCACCTTGGGGAACTGACACGTGTAGAAGAAGGTCTGTAGCTTTAACTCAATTCTCAGGGAAGAGTAAGCAAGGCTTGCAATTGAGGGGAAAAATGTTCATTAAGCTACTGCTTAAAGTAACATCAGAGACCCTTTAGCGAATAGTGGAGGTTTGAGTCCCCTGTTTAGCTTGTTAGTACTGATACAAAGCAGGAATATGTATGAGTGTTCAGAAGAACTGAATATGGTGGGAACTGGGATCTCAAACAAGAATTCCTAGGAGGTATATGGAAGGTAATCCCACTCATCATACTTAGCCTATTACAGATTTAGACGTTTTTAAAAAAAAAAAAAAATCATCAGCTAAACCAGTAAAGACTATGTTCAATTGAAATTTGAGATGAATGTTCAGTAAGTTGTTTTTTTCTTATTTCATAAGAAGATACTCACCCACGTCTTACACAGCTGAATCGTGAGATTCCTACAGAAAGGTTGTAAACAGAGCATGAAAATATATGATGTAAGCAGCCAATTTGCCTTGAGCAGTTTTTTCTCTTCCACAGGGCTGTGTTGCATAACTGTCCGCTTCAGTCTGGCTCTGGCATTTATGGGCTGAATGGTTACATGAGAAACTAATCAGAACATTTTCTGCTTCTAAGGACTAGCAATTTCTGAAGAAATCTGGAAGTTCTGCGTGTAGGAAGAGCATCCAGAGAAGCAAGGGTTAATTTCCATAGGATTCCTTCCCAGAGTTTTCTCCAAATAAATATTCTTTGAGTTAGGAATGAACTTAGTATTTTGTATACTTTGAGCAGTAAGCTTGGGACAAGAGGCTTTGTCTTATGTTCTGCTGTTCTAGGGAGTTGGGTAGGGTGACTGCTAATCCCTGGTGTGTGTCTAAGAGCAGCAGAAGCAATTACTGCAGGTCGTGATGACCTCGCGCTAGGCTCCTTTTGTTTTTAGGTTGCTTATTAGTTACCCTTCTAACCCAATATCCTTTGTTTCAGACAGAAAGCCATTGTAGGAATGCAATAGCAAGGGAAGGAAGAATGCTTCATTCATAAATCTGAGGGCATTTACAAAGGAGGTTATAAATTATCTATTTTCTTTCATCTGAAGAAAAGAAAGCAGGATATTGCAAATAAACATTTTGTTCAAGATTTCATGCTGAGACCGTGGCAGAGCTGCAAATAGGGCACATTGCTGTCCTCTGTAAAGGGTCTCTTAAATCCTAGAGCCCAGTAATGCAGGCTGTACTGTGAATACATGGTTCATTTTTTCCACTGTTATACTAGTAACGTGGAGAAGCTGGTACCGCCAATACTGAAGGTACTGGAGGAGGAATTAAACAACCTACAGGGTAAAATTTAGTTTCCTTCAATATATAATGCAAATAAAAGTGAGTAATCTTAGTAAAAAAAAGTAAGTTTGTTTTAAGATTTCTGTGTAGGTTTAATATTAAAAAAGATCAAATACATTTTTAAGTGTCAGTCTTTAAAACAAAAAATCTATCCTGAATAAGTCTCTCTACAGAGAGCTGATAGTGGTTGATCATACTGCAGTAAAGTTCAATTTAACAAAAGGTAACTTGAAAGGCAGAATAGAACGCTAGACTAATTACAGAGATGTGATTCTCAGATTTGGCCCAAGATCGGGCAATGAGAAATTACAAATTTATTCTAGTCCTTTCTTCTTCTGTTGCCACAGCTAAATAACTATCAGCACAACTGATACTTGTATGAGGACTTTTGTACTGGTAGCTCTGGATCTTCACTGGGCGATAAACTGACTTAACTGGAACTCTGGACGTGCAAAATCTTTGTCTCTGCATTCCAGTCTGTTCTTAGCTATTTCACAGGTGTATTGAGAACTTGTCTGTAACATCTTTTAACAGCAATATACCACATGTGTATTAATTATAATAACAGCTTTCCATTGGCAACCTGGGAAGGTTGATATGCTTCCAGATCTCTTCATTAGGGTTATTCCATGAAGTCCTGTAAAGGTATTGCAGAGGTACAGCTGCAACTGCTTTTATTCAATCTTGATTTTTCTAACACTCCTTGTTATTTAACACTGGGTCACATGATATAAATTATCTACTGTGAAAATTCCCTTGTTTTTGTGAAACTTTGCATGACCTTATTCCTTGCTGTCTTATCAGACATCTTTACAACAAAGCATATACTCAATTTCTGTGTGATTT